>Ga0316576_10001701_pt1 | contig 12070 bp, 13 predicted proteins | sample S0NA_FD_203075 | JGI IMG/M metagenome (GOLD analysis project Ga0316576, IMG submission 203075) | Rhizosphere microbial communities from salt marsh grasses in Alabama, United States - S0-2_050615r3r5 | ecosystem: Host-associated > Plants > Roots > Rhizosphere | place: USA: Alabama | collected... | reverse complement strand
CCGATGGCGGCAGCCAGCGGTGCCGGTCGGGATCCCGGGCCGAGAGTCGCCCGAGCGGCACGGTCACCGACACCTCGACGGTGCCGCCAGCGGCGACCTCGACGCGCCGGAACCCGACGAGGCGCGGCGGGGCGTCCGGATCCGGGAGCGCGGCGTAGACCTGCACGACATCGGCGCCGTCGCGGTCGCCGGTGTTCGACACCGATGCCTGCACGTCGAGACGATCGTCGCAGGCCGTCACCTCGCTGTGTCCGATCTCGAAGGTCGTGTAGGACAGTCCGAAGCCGAACGGGAAGGCGGCAGCGGTGCGGTGCCGGGCGAGGTGCCACCAGCCGTGCCACCGGCCGTAGCGGAACGACCTCGCGTCCCGATCGAACGTCGGGAGGTGCTGTTCGTCGGTCGGGACACTGAACGGCAGGCGCGCGGACGGGTTGACGTCGCCGACCAGGACATCGGCGAGTCCCGATCCCGCTCGACATCCGCCGTACCAGGCGTGCACCAGCGCGGGCACGTCGCGGATCCAGTCGTCGACGATCACGGCGCTGCCCGCCTGGATCGCGACGACCGTGCGCGGGTTCGCCGCAGCGACCGCCCGGATCAGGTCGACGTCGGCGTCGGGGAGCCGGAGGCTCGTTCGATCGCCGCCGACGCTGAAGCCGGGAGATCGTTCGTGAAGGCGTTCGGGGACGACGGTGTCCGGCTGCTCGCCGGTCCTCGTCCGGTAGCGCTCGACGAGTTCGGGATCGTCCGTCGCGGGAAGGAGCTGCGTCAACGCCGGATCGGTCTCGCCGATGAATTCGCCCTCGTCGAGGTACGTGTAGCCCACGACGACGACGGCGACATCCGCGCTCGCGGCGGCGTCGGCAGCCCGCGCCGGGTCCGAACCGTCGTCGTGGACGACGCAGTCGAGGGCCTCGCGCAGACCGTCGAGCACCGTCGCACACTCGAGGTCCCAGACGTCGCTCGACCCGCCGTCGCCGAGGTTGACACGGTCGGCGAGCCGGCCGATCACCGCCACGGTGGTGTCCCGGACCACGGGCAGGACCGGTGCTCCATCGATGTCGACGTTGCGGAGCAGGACGATGGATCGACCGGCGACCTCCCGTGCCAGCGCCCGATGTTCGGCGGCGCCGAGCACGTCACGCGCTGGGCTGGGGGACGAGAGCACGTCGTCGAATCGCAGGAGGGTCGCGACGATCCTGCCGACGGCAGCGTCGACGTCGTTCCAGGATGCGTCGTCCCGTTCGAGCGCGTCGGGGAGGTCTCGGGCGCGCACCATCCGATACGGCATCTCGATGTCGAGGCCGGCGGTGATCGACGCGGCAGCGTTGCGCAGGCCGAAGATCCAGTCGCTGATGACGAAACCCTGAAATCCCCACTCCTCGCGCAGGACGTCGCCGATCAGCGACCGGCTCTGGCCGCACCACTCGCCGTTCACCGAGTTGTACGCCGTCATGACCGCGCCCGCGCCCTCGTCGACGACGCGCTTGAAGTGCGGCAGGTACACCTCGTGCAACGCGACCTCGTCGACCTCGATGTCGACGCTGAAGCGGGCGTTCTCCATCGAGTTGCACGCGAAGTGCTTCACGCAGGCGATGACGTGACGCTGCAGACCACGGGTGAGGGACGCTCCGAGCTCGCCGACGTGGTGCGGGTCCTCGCCGTAGGTCTCCTGCGCTCGCCCCCAGGCTGGATGGCGCAGCACGTTGACGCAGACCGCTCCCGTGAGGTCGGCGCCGGCCGCTCGGAGCTCGCGTCCGATGACCTCGCCGACCCGCTCCTCCAAGTCCGGGTCCCACGTCGCTCCTCGTGCCATCGCGACGGGGAATGCGGTCGCGTTCCCGACGACGCAGCCACGCGGGCCGTCGGCGAAGTGGATGCCCGGCAGACCGACGCGGTCGATCTCCGCTGCGGCGAACGCCATGCGATGGTATCCCTGTTCCTTGCCGAGGTAGCCGAGCCCCGCCCACGTCGGCGCGTCACCGTCGAGACACCACAGGCGCTCCTCGGGTGTGAGCCCGGCGACGAACTGGCGGGCCACGTCGCTCGCGTCGGCACCTGAACGGACGGCTGCGCGCGCGTCGTCGAAGTTCATCGCCTCGGATCCTTGCACACGTGTCATGGACCGCTCGAGAGCCGACTCGTCGTCACATGGTGGTGACGAGACACACTGGGCGAGAGACGCGATGACCACCTTGACCTTCCGCGATGCCGACCTGGCGATCGTCGATCATGCCCTCGCCGACCTGGCGACCGACGGCGTGGCGATCGTGCCCGATGTCCTGACACGGGGTGAGGCGGCGGACGCGCTCGACGCGCTGTGGAGTGCGTCGGAGGAGTCGCAGCGTCGGGGTGTGCCGGCGCACATCCCCGCGTTGGACCCCAACGCCAGCAACGTGCGGGTGTTCGACCTGATCGACCTCGATCCGCTGTTCGGCCAGTTGATCGCTCACCCGACTGCTGACGCCATCGTCGGCGGGCTGCTCGGTCACGACTACATCGTGTCGAACTTCACCGCCAACATCGCCCGCCCGGGAAGCGAACCGATGGTCGTGCACTCCGACCTGGCTGCCGTGATGCCGCCGCCATGGACTGCGCCGCTGTCGTGCAACGTGATCTGGTGTCTCACCGACGTGTACGCCGACAACGGCGCCACGCTGCACATCCCGGGCAGCCATCACGTCCGCACCCTCGCCGACCTACCGGCCGACCCGATCGATCACATGGTTCCCTTCGAGGCGTCCGCTGGTTCGCTGGTCGTGATGGACGGCCGCATCTGGCACACCTCGGGCCGCAACGTCACCGCCGCCGAGGACCGAGCGCTCTTGTTCGGCTACTACACCACGCCGTTCCTGCGGCCGCAGTGGAACTTCACCGCCAGCCTGCGCCCCGAGGTCCAGGCCGCGATGTCGCGGACCATGCGCTACCGGCTCGGACTCGATGCCACGCTGAACATGCCGAGTGAGGAGATCTTCGGCATCTCGCCGGCGCGCACGGAGCTGGGGTCGCCAGCAGACTGAACGAGGACCGGACGAAGGGAGCCGCCACGTGTCCGACACCGACCTGCGACCACTGCCCGACCCGACCGACGACGTCGAGCGGGCGGAACACGACCTCCTCGCGCACGGCATCTGTGCGCTCACCGACGTACTCGACGAGCGGACGCTCCGCAGTGCCCGCACGGCTCTGTACGCGGCGGCCGAGGAGGATCGCCGTCGCGGGTGGGAGCAACGCGGCTTCCTCCTCGATCTCGACGAGACCAACCAGCGGGTCTGGAACCTGCTCAGCCGGTCCCCGGTGTTCATCGATCTCGCCGAGCATCCTGTCGCGCTGCGATTGCTGCGTCACGTGCTGGGGTGGCCGATGCTGCTCGGAAACATCTCCGGCAACATCACCGGTCCCGGCGGCGTCGCCGGATACCTCCACGCCGACCAGATCTTCGTGCCCGAACCTTGGCCCGCGGTGCCGCAGGGGGCGAACGCGGCCTGGTGCATCGACGACTTCACCGCCGACAACGGTGCGACCCGGTTCGTGCCCGGCAGCCATGCGCTGAATCGACTGCCCGCCGACGGCGATCATCCGAACGCCATCCCGATGGAGGCACCCGCCGGGTCGCTGGTCGTGTTCGACAGCCGCGTCTGGCACCAGACCGGGCCGAACACCACCGCCGACGATCGCCGTGGCGCCGTGTTCGGCTGGTACACCCGCCCCATCTACCGGACGCAGGAGAACTGGTTCCTGTCGCTCGACCCTGCCGTTCGCCAGTTCGCGTCCGACGAACTCCTGGTGCTGCTCGGCTACCGCACCGAAGGCCTGGGCCTGGTCAACGGCGCCTCGCCGGCCTGAGTCCGTTTCTCAGGGGTACCAGGCAGCAAGCACGCCGTCGCCGAGACGGATGGGCTCGAACGTGCCCCTGAGCAGGAAGTAGAGGACGTCGCCGCGGTCGACCCACAGCAGATCCTGCTGGGACACTCGGATCGACGTGGCGGTCGGCGGCAGCGAGCGTTCGATCGCCGGGAGTTCGGCGAGGGTGGTGGGCGAGAAGTACCGGAGGCGGGTCGTCGACGCGTTGCTCTCGGCGACGACGATCTCCGCGCCGGGTCCGGTTCCGGCGAACCGGACGTTGACGTCGGGTGCTGCCGGAACCGGAGCGATGCCGAGGTCGAACGCCTTGGTGGGCTCGAGAGTGGTGCGGTCGACGGCGTACAGGGCCCAGCCGCTGTCGAGCGTCCAGCCGAGGAGGACCAGGTGATCGTCGGCCGCGGTCGCCGTCGCGTTCGACGTCCAGGTCAGGTCCGCGACGTGCAGTGACGGGGTCTGGTCGAGGAGCCGCACGACTCCCTCGCCGTCGCCGCGGGTGGAGGTCTGGCTGATCTGGTAGTCGTTCGCCGTACCGAGCAGGTCGCGCCGGGGCGAGAGCGCCGGCGAGGAGCCGACTCCGACCGTGCGTACCTCGCCGGGGGCGGTGGCGACACGGACGTTGCCGGCCACCGGCTCGCAGCAGTCACCGAAGATCACCGAGCCGGCGATCTCGCCCGCCACATGGTCGATGACGTTCGGTCCCGATCCCTCGTTGACGACGCCGAACGGATCCGGGTAGTCGACGATCGTGGTTCGCTGCGCCGGCGGTCGCGCAAGGGTGTCCGACCACAGTTCGAGATCGCCGTCGAGGGCGAGCACGTACAACTCGTTGGGTCCGGCCGCGAAGCTGCCCTCGGGGATGGGGACCGTTGTGCTCCGGATCTTGGGAACGGTCGTGGATGCAGGAGTGGTGGAGGTGGCAGAAGGAGCGGTCGAGGAAGTCGACGTCGAGGGAGCGGAGGTCGAACCTGCGGCGGTCGAGGAGGCGGTTGCCTCCGATGCCGTCGACGAGGTGCCCGATGCGGCGGACGTCGTCGGGCCGTCCGACGCGCTGGGCGCCGTGGAGTTCGTCGAGGGGGAGCGGGTGATATTCGGCGACCCGAGCGATGACGGTTCGGACGACCCACACGCTGTCAGCGCCGCGACGCCCACCGAGCACAGGGCGGCGGCGAGGCGGCGAGCGGGGACTGTCACGAGATCCTTCGCGTACCCGGCACGTCGATTGCCGAAACGGGCCGCAGGGGCGCCGCGCCTTGAACTCGTCTGCCGACGGCGCGACGGTGGGAGCGACGCAAGGAGGTTGCCATGGGAGAACCGGTCACGAAGATGCAGGATGATCAGCACCGTCGCCAGGTCGACGGAGCCGGGCGAGATCGTGGTGGTGCGCATCGGTGACGGGCCGGTGGTCGTTCCGGCGGACGGGCCCGACCCGGCCGAGCCGCGCCGGACTCTCGGACGTGGACTACGGGTTGCTGCCTGACTGGATCCGAGTGAACCCGGTGAACTCGTCGTGCACGAGAACGGCGCCGCTGTCGCCCAGCGCCTCGGCCTTGCGGCTCACCAGGTCCACCGCTCGCTGGCTCAGTGGACCGAAGACCTCGATCTCGCGGAGCGAGAGAAACGGCGCCAGCTTCTGGAACTCGGGTCTGCCGATCTCCATGTGACGCTCCAACGAGCTCGAGTCGGGGTGCACCGAGATCACCGTCATGTGATCCGCGCATTCGTCGAGATAGAAGGCGTAGGTCGTCATCTGTGGTTGCTCGCGCTCGACGAACGCCGTCAGGGCGGGGATGGCCGCCTTGAGCTCGTCCCATCGGTCGGCGTGCACGTCGGATCGGTCGATGTAGATCACCGATCCGGCACTCGTCGTGTCGTCCAAGGGCATCACCTCCATCGAACGGCGCCCGTCTCCCAGGGTAGGAGCGACGTCGTCGTGGTCAGGAGCGGCTCACGTTCGTCGCTTCCGAGTTCGGTCTGCGTCGTCGCGTCCGGGAACGTCGCTGGGAGTGGTCGGCGCGGTCCAGCTGGCGAGGATGCAGAGTCTTTCGGCCGAGGGAGTGTTCGGTTCGGCCGTGTAGGCGAGCATGGTCTGGCCGGGATCGCCGGGAAGATCGAGAGCCTCGTACGACAGGGTGAGGTCGCCGACGAGCGGGTGGTGCGCGTGCTTGCGTCCGGTTCGATGGTCGCTGACGTTGTGGCGTGCCCAGAGCACCCGGAACTCGGCGCTGCGGGTGGAGGAGCCCACCATGGAAGTCCAATCCAAGCCGCCGACGATGAAGGGGCCGTCCGACTGGTTCACCGGCGACGTCCATGTCGACCCGATCGCCCAGGGTCGCTCGAGCGACCCGATGAGCGTTGCGTCGGTGCACTTCTGCCCCTGCGGCCACACCGCCTGGCACCGCCACACGATCGGGCAGACGCTCTGCGTCACCGAAGCTCTTCGTCATCGAAGGCGTCGGCTACGTTCAATCACGGGCTGGTCCACTGATCACCATCCGGCTCGGCGACGTGATCCGCATCGAGGGCGGTGAGGAGCACTGGCACGGTGCCGGCCCCGACAACTTCATGACCCACATCGCCATCACCGAAGGCGAGACCGTGTGGGGCGATCACCTCACCGAGGCCGAATATCACCGAGGCCGAATATCACGGCTGACCCGACGAAGGAGCCAAGCATGCTGCACAACAAGGACGACGTGCGAGGCGCACTCGAGGACGACGTCTTCGCATCGAACGACCTGTCGGTGTCGATGCCGAAGTACCGGATGCCGGACAAGGAGCACGCCCCCGAGCACGCTCTGCAGGTCGTCAAGGACGAACTCATGCTCGACGGCAACTCTCGGCAGAACCTGGCGACCTTCTGCCAGACCTGGGCCGAGGGCGAGGTGCGCGAGATCATGGCACTGACGCTCGACAAGAACATGATCGACAAGGACGAGTACCCGCAGACAGCGGCGATCGAGGGTCGGTGCGTCCACATCATGGCGGATCTGTGGAACGCGCCCGACGCCTCGAACACGATGGGGACCTCGACGACTGGCTCCAGTGAGGCGGCCATGCTCGGCGGGATGGCCCTCTTGTGGAAGTGGCGCGAACGCCAGCGCGCTGCCGGCAAGCCGACGGACCGACCGAACCTCGTGACGGGTCCGGTACAGATCTGCTGGCACAAGTTCGTCCGCTACTGGGACGTGGAGCTCCGCGAGATCCCGATGGAGGGCGACCGCTTGATCATGACGCCGGAGGAGGTCGTGAAGCGCGTCGACGAGAACACGATCGGTGTCGTGCCGACGCTCGGGGTCACCTTCACGGGCCAGTTCGAACCGGTCGAGGCGGTCAGTCGGGCGCTCGACGAGCACCAGGAGGCGACCGGGATCGACGTGCCGATCCACGTCGACGGCGCGAGCGGTGGCTTCCTCGCTCCGTTCGTCGACCCGGACCTGGTGTGGGATTTCCGGCTCCCGAGGGTGAAGTCGATCAACACCTCTGGCCACAAGTTCGGGCTGTCGCCGCTCGGGGTCGGTTGGGTGGTGTGGCGCGACGCATCGGATCTTCCCGACGACCTGGTCTTCGAGGTGAACTACCTCGGTGGCAACATGCCGACGTTCGCGCTCAACTTCTCCCGCCCGGGCGGCCAGATCGTCGCTCAGTACTACAACTTCCTGCGGCTGGGACGAGAGGGCTACCGGAAGATCCACACGGCGGGATACCTGAACGCCCAGTACATGGCCGACGAGATCGGCAAGCTCGGGCCGTTCGAGATCATCTACGACGGCCGCGGCGGGATCCCGGCGCTGTGCTGGAAGCTGCGTGAGGGCGAGGACCACGGATTCACCCTCTTCGACCTCGCCGATCGGCTCCGAACACGTGGCTGGCAGGTTCCCGCCTACACGCTGCCCCCGAACCGGGAGGACCTCGCGATCCAGCGAATCCTGGTCCGACACGACTTCAGTCGCGACATGGCCGACCTGCTGCTCGGCGACTACAAGCGGGCGTTGGTCCACCTCGACAAGCACCCTCTGAAGACCTCGATCGGCAAGGACGAGGGCTCCGGGTTCCACCACTGAGCACCGAGCGCTCGGTCAGTCGCCGCGGACGACGGCTGAGGGGCGCCGGGCCGAGGCTCGACCTGGACGACCTGCACCCGTGCGACCGGCTCGCCGCTACGTTCGTCACCATGGAACTGCCGATGACGACGAATCCCGCGGCCACCGCAGCGTTCGGCGCCGCCGGTGTGTGTCTCACGTTCGCCGGAGTGCAGGCAGCGTTGGCGGCCGGCGCTCCGCTCGGCGAACACGTGTGGGGCGGCACGCAGGACCGCGTGCTGCCCACCCGCATGCGGATCGTGGCCGCCGGTTCTGCCGTCGCCTTGACGGCCATGGCGACGGTGGTGCTCCGGCAAGCCGGCATCGTTGGTCGTCCGGCGGGCTGGTCGGGCCCTGCGACCTGGACCATCGCCGGCTTCCTGGCGCTCAACACCATCGGTAACCTCGCCTCCACGAGCATGGTCGAACGCTTCGCCTTCGGTTCGGCGACTGCGGTCGGTGCAGGTCTGACCGCGGTTGTGGCCCTCCGCACCCGTCGCCGTTGAGCCCCCGGGCTCACCAGCGGATCAGGTCATCGGTTGGGGGTGGGAATCCGCCGCCCCTGCCGGCGGTTGAACTGGAAGTTCCAGTCCGAGAACACGTGCCAACCGGATTACGTTCCGGGGCGAAAGGAAGACATGACCGACCTCGCCCAACCCATCGACATCGGAATCCCCGAGTCGGATCGCGTCGCGATCGCCGACGGTCTCAGCCGGACCCTCGCCGACACGTACACCCTGTATCTCAAGACGCACAACTACCACTGGAACGTGACGGGCCCGATGTTCAACACGCTCCATCTGATGTTCGAGGAGCAGTACAACGAGCTGTGGATCGCCGTCGATCTGATCGCCGAGCGGATCCGCTCGCTCGGCCAGCCGGCTCCGGGGACGTACGCGCAGTTCGCCGCACTCACGCGCATCTCCGAGGCCGACGGCGTGCCGACGGCGAACGAGATGCTGGCAGACCTGGTCGTCGGCCACGAGGCGGTTGCCAAGACGGCGCGAGAGGTGTTCCAGATCGCCGACGCTGCGAACGATCAGTCGACCGCCGATCTGCTCACCCAGCGACTCCAGGTCCACGAGAAGACTGCCTGGATGCTGCGCAGCATGCTCGGCTGACGTCCGCTTCGCTCGGGCCGACCATCCTCTCATCGGCTGGCCCGGGTGGACGCCGACAGGTCAGCCGGCCGACGGTTCACGCTCGGCGAGCAGGCGTTCCCCCTGTGCGTAGACGAGGGCGTGGTAGCCGATGGAGAGCGCGGCGAGCGCCCAGGCGGCGGCGTGCCACCCGGCGGCGAACCATGCCAACGCGGCGAGGCCGCTGATCGCGAGTTCCTCGATCAGGCGAAGCGGTTCGCCGAGCGATCCGAACTGGTGGAAGTCGATGGCCCCCCAGATGCCGAAGCCGACCACTGGGACGAGGACGGCGAGGGCCACGCTGACCGTGGTCCCGGAACCGACGTGGTACCCCCAAACCGACAGCGCGACGACCACGGCGGTCTCCATGACCACGCGAGCGGTCAGCGTGAGGAACTGCAGACGGGACACGAGACGACGTCCGGAGGATGTGGTGGGGCGCTTGATTCGTCGAGCGACGGCGCAACGTGCAGGCCGTAGATGCCGATCAGGACCAGTGCGGACAGCGCGCTCGACGCGATCCTGAACGTGGCGCGCCATCTCACGGTCGGGGTCGGGTCGATCTCGAGGAGCGAGTAACGGCCGGCGATCCCGAGGACCACGACGTTCACGAGGTCCATCGTGAGATGGATGAGGATCGCCACCCAGAGCGATCCGCTCACGAGGTAGGCGAGGACGAGCAAGGTTCCACCCGCTGTCCAGCTGATCACCTGTGCCGTGCTCACGGCGTTCGTGAGGACGTGAACAGCGACGAACACGACCACCGACACCGCAGCCGTGACGATCCATCCGAGATGTTCGAGGTTGACGACGACGTAACCCCGGAACAACACCTCTTCCTGCGCCGCGACGGCCACGAGGACGGCGACCATCAGGACCGCGCCGGTCACGTCGTGCGGTTCCGCGTCGGCAGGGGAGCGGACGCGAGCGACACGGGTCCTCGGCCGTCGGTCGAGTCGCACGAGGAACACCCCGATCGTCAGGGCGATGACGAGCACGACCGCGAGGAAGGCCCACACGTCGAGTTCCGAGAGCCCGATGCCGAGGTCGCCGATCGACGCCGAGGGTTGCGCGACCACCATCAGGAGCACGATCCCCAGGACGACGAGGTTGGCGGTCAACCCGATCACGACGACCGGAGTGGCCGTGCGCGCCTCCATGTCCTTGATCTTCCTTCCGACACGGCTGACCAACCACGACGACCCGATGGCGGCGACGACGAACACCATCACGGCCCCCAGGACACGGAACCAGGGAGCGAACTCGGCCATCGAAGTGTCGCTACCCGTGGAGGGGGCGCGGTTATACCTTGCGGCGCCCGGGTAGTCCCGCCATCGAGTCGCCATGTCTCCCGTTCGGTCGGACGGCGCCGTGGTGATGCGTAGCGAAAGGGGTCCGACATGATTCAACGGCTCGCAGCGCCGACGTGCTTTCTCCAACGACCCGGCGGTCGTGTTGCCTATGACGTGCAGGGTGATGGTCCGATGGTCGTGTGTGCTCCCGGCATGGGTGATCTGAGGTCCGAGTACCGGTACCTCGCGCCACGTCTGGTCGACGTCGGGTACCGGGTCGCCACCATGGATCTGCGGGGACATGGCGACAGTGATGCCACGTTCGAGCGCTACGACGATGTCGCTGCAGGTGGTGACCTGCTCGCCCTGATCCGTGAGCTGGGTGGGCCGGCGGTCGTGATCGGCAACTCGATGTCGGCGGGTGCGGCGGTGTGGGCCGCAGCGCAGGAACCCGAACTGATCATGGGCCTCGTCCTGATCGGTCCGTTCGTTCGCGAGGTCCCCGTCGGTCGGTTTGCGACGCTGGCGTTCCGGGGGGTGATGCTGCCGCCGTGGTCGTCGATGGCCTGGAACGCCTACTACAAGCGGCTCCTTCCCGGCCGCCCACCCGACGATCTCGACGAGCACCGAGAGCGCATCAGAGCGTCGATGCGTCGTCCCGGGCACGCTCGCGCCTTTCGTCGAACGACGCACACCTCGCATGCGCCTGCCGAAGCGAGGCTCGGGGACGTGCGGGCGCCGGTGCTCGTCGTGATGGGGGCCGACGACCCCGACTTCCCGGATCCCGAGGCGGAGGCGCGTCTGATCGCCGATCGGCTCTCCGCCCAGGTCTGCATGGTGCCGAACGCCGGTCACTACCCCCAGACCGAGTACCCAGAGATCGTCGCACCGGCGGTGATCGAGTTCGTGCGCTCGATCGGGTGACGGCGCTCGTGTCCGCGAGCCGGGGGTCGACAGCGACAGGGGTGATGCCCCACCATGGGGGAATGCATGCTCGACTCGTTCCGTCCGCCGTCGTCCTCATGCTCGCGCTCGTGGCATGCGGGAGCGACGACACCTCGTCCGACGACTCGGAGTCGACGACCACCGAGGCAGTGGAGACCACTGGCGACTCCGCGGCCGAGCCGATCGCCACCGATGCCGGGGAGACCACCAGCGCGGTCGACGACGAGAACGAGTCCCCACCAGCGACCGGCAACGGCACTGCCGTGCTCACGCTCTTCGACGGTCAAGAGTTCGAGTTCGAGGTCCTCTGCACGTTGGAGCCGCAGATGGCGGCGGGCTCCGAGATCCTCTTCACGGCGGTGTCCAACGACGATCCGGGGCTCGACATCACCCAGTTCGGTGACGAGGGGACGATCACCGGGGTGGCGTCGGTGACCGTGTACGACGCGAACTTCGAGACACTGTGGGAGGCGAGCACGTCGTATGAGCCGTTCGGTGGCTCCCTCGAACTCACGCTCGAGGGGTCGACGATCTCGGGCCAGGGCGACTTCTATCCCGACGCCGACCCCGCCATGGATCCTGTTCCGGGCAGGGTCCAGGCGAACTGCTGACGACGGTCGGCCTGCGAACAGGTCGTCGTGGTCCGGTTCGGTTCGGGCGATGCCGCCGGATCTCGGCGTAGTAGCTGGGGGCTTCGGGGTGGAAGATCGGGGCGCTGCATCTGCTGTCGGCTTCGAGGTTCTCGGCCCTT
>Ga0316576_10001700_pt1 | contig 12070 bp, 9 predicted proteins | sample S0NA_FD_203075 | JGI IMG/M metagenome (GOLD analysis project Ga0316576, IMG submission 203075) | Rhizosphere microbial communities from salt marsh grasses in Alabama, United States - S0-2_050615r3r5 | ecosystem: Host-associated > Plants > Roots > Rhizosphere | place: USA: Alabama | collected... | reverse complement strand
TCCGCGACGGGGCCGCCGCGGGCACCGCCCGCATGGCGCTCGAGATGGCGACGGTCGGTGGTGCCTCGTGCCTCGGTCGGGCGGGGGAGATCGGCACGATCGCCGTCGGGGCGGTCGGCGACGTCGCGGTGTGGCCGCTGACCGGCCCCTCGTTCGCCGGGGCGATCGCCGACCCGGTGGAGGCCTGGTTGCGCTGCGGGCCGGTCGCAGCGCGGCACACGGTGGTCGGCGGACGTCCCGTCGTCCGGGACGGCGTCCTGACGTCGGCGCGCACCGACGAGATGCTCGCGACGCACCGCCGTCTCGCCCGAGCGATCCAACGCATCGACGCGTGACCGCTGGCACGGGCCCGGACGTCGTCGGTGACGCCGATCCTGGTTTCGGACTCGACAGACTGTCGAGGTGAAACGAGCGTCCATCGGCGTCCTGGCCGCCCTGACCGTCCTCGTGGCCTGCAGCTCCGAACCCTCGGGCGGGGCGCTCGACCTGGGTGCCGGGCTCGGGATCGACGGCGACCCCGGCGCGATGGGCGCAGCGGGTCGCGTCGCAGCGGGCGCCGATCAGATCACCTCGCTGGTCATGATCGGCGACTCGATCACGAAGGGCTCCCGCGAGGAGCTCGAGCAACGATTCGACATGCTCGGCATCGAGAACGTCCTCATCGAGGCCGAGAACGGCAAACGGATGGTCGTGTCGTCACCGGAGAACCCCGGCGGCTCGACCGTGGCCGACTTCCTGCACGGTGACGACGACCACGCCGACACGCTGTGGGTCGTGGCGCTCGGGACGAACGACGTCGGTCAGTACGCCGGCCCCGATGAACTCGCCGCAGCAGTGAACGAGGTGCTCGCGAAGGTGCCCGAGGAGTCGCCGCTCGTGTGGGTCGACACCTACTTCCGGGACCGGCCCGAGCAGGAGGACCTCCTCAACGCGATCGTCCGCGAGCGTGTCGAACGTCGAGGCAACGCCGTCATCGCCCCGTGGACGTCGTTCGCGACCACCGATGGGATCCTCTACGGCGACGGCGTCCACCCGAACGAGGAGGGTGCCGAAGTGTTCGCCTTCGTGGTCACCGACACGGTGCGGGCGTTCCTCGGACGCTGACTCGCCGCGGGCGGGACGGCCGGTCAGGTGTCCCAGCGTGACTGGCCGAAGCGGTACCCGACCGATCGGACGGTCTGGATCAGGTTCGCGTACTCCTCGCCGAGCTTGGCCCGCAGGCGGCGGACGTGCACGTCGACCGTCCGGGCGCCGCCGTAGTACTCGTAGCCCCAGACCCGACTGAGCAGCATCTCGCGAGTGAACACCTTGCCGGGGTTCTGGGCGAGGAACTTGAGCAGCTCGTACTCCATGTAGGTCATGTCGAGTGGACGGCCGGCGATCGCCGCCTGATACGTCTCGAGGTTGAGTGTCAGCTCGCCGTACTCGACCAGGTCGGCGCGATGCAGGTCGATCTCGGTCGCGAGCAGGTGCCGCAGCCGGGCTTCCAGCTCGGCGGGATGGAACGGCGTGAGGCAGAAGTCGTCGAACAGCTCGTCGCGGTGCTCGAGATCGGGGAGCTGGCCGCCGCCGACGAGCAGCATCACCGCGACGTGGTGGTCATGCTGCTTGCGGATCGCGCGCAGGAACGACCAGGCGGCGTCGGCGTCGACGGTGAGGTCGACGACCGCACCGGCCCACCCGCCGACGGGTTCGTGCTCGTTGGCCGTGTCGTCGGGAGCGGTCGCCTTCCACGCGTACCCCGCCATGTCGAGTGTGCGCGCCAGCTCCGGCGAGGCGGGGTCGGGCACGACGACCAGCATCGAGTCGCGGGCCATCTCAGAGCACTCCGAGGTACCGGTCGCGTTCGAACGGGGTGACCTGGGTCTTGTAGCCGCGCCACTCGCTGCGCTTGTTCCGCAGGAACCACTCGAAGATGTGCTCGCCGAGCGCCTCCTGCACGAGCGCCGACCCCTCCATCGTCGCCAACGCGTCGGCGAGCGACTGCGGGAGCTGCGCGATGCCGAGCTTCGCGAGCACGTCGTTGTCGATCTCGAAGAGGTTGGCGTCGGCCTCGTCGGGGAGTTCGTAGCCCTCGTCGACCCCCCGCATGCCGGCCGCGAGCATCAGGCTGAACGCCAGGTACGGGTTGCATGCCGGGTCGGCCGAGCGGTACTCGATGCGCGTCGCCATCGGGTTGTCGCGCTTGGGGATCGGCACCCGGATGAGGCCGCTGCGGTTGTTCCGGGCCCAGCTGATGTGCACCGGCGCCTCGAAGCCGGGCACGAGCCGCTTGTAGCTGTTGACCGTCTGGTTGGTGACCGCGGTGATCTCCGCGGCGTGGTGCAGGAGACCGGCCATGAACGCCTTGGCCGTCGGCGACAGGTGGTACGCGTCGTCGGCGTCGTAGAACGCATTGGTGTCGCCGCGGAACAACGACAGGTGTACGTGCATCCCCGATCCCTGGACCCCTTCCAGGGGCTTGGGCATGAACGTCGCGTGGACGCCGGCGTTCGACGCGACCTCGCGGACCGCGAGCCGGAACGTCATCATGCTGTCGGCCATCGTGAGCGCGTCGGTGTGGCGGAGATCGATCTCCTGCTGGCCCGGTGCGTCCTCGTGGAAGCTGTACTCGACCGGGATGCCGAGCGCCTCGAGCGTGCGGATCGTCTTCTTGCGCAGCTCCCCGGTCACGTCCGAGGTGGTCAGGTCGAAGTAGCCGCCCTGGTCGATCGGCACCGGCGGCCGGCCCGGCACGAGCGGCTCGAAGTAGAAGAACTCGACGTCGGGGGCGATGTAGAACGTCAGGCCCTTCTCGTGGGCGGCCTGCACGTGACGTCGCAGCACCTGGCGCGGGTCGCCCTCGAACGGGGTGCCGTCGAGATGGTGGATGTCGCAGAAGATCCGCGCCTCGGGGACCTTGGGATCGCCCCAGGGGAGCAGTTCGAACGTGTCGGCATCGGGCATCGCCAACACGTCGGCCTCTTGCACACGCGAGAACCCGTCGATCGAGGAGCCGTCGAAGGTCATGCCGTCCTCGAGCGCGTTGTCGAGTTCGGCGGGCGAGATGGCCAGGCTCTTGAGGTTGCCGAGCACGTCGGTGAACCAGAGCCGCACCAGGCGGACGCCCCGTTCCTCGACGCTGCGCAGGACGTAGTTGCGCTGGCTGTCCAGCATCTCGCTCATTCCTCGATTCTCTCGTGGATTGCCATCGAATGCGACAGGGCGGGAGCCGAAGCCCCCGCCCTGTCGTCGTCGAGCCGTTCAGGGGCGTCGGCCCCGAGTCGTCACTTCATCGCGCCGCAGACGGTCTCCACCATCAGTCGGGCGACCACGTAGGGGTCGATGTTGGCGTTGGGGCGACGGTCCTCGAGGTAGCCCTTCTTGTCGACCGCGACCTGCCACGGGATGCGGATCGAGGCGCCGCGGTCGGAGACGCCGTAGCTGAACTCGTCGTGACGCTGCGTCTCGTGGGCGCCGGTCAGACGATCCTCGATCCCCATGCCGTAGTTCGCGATGTGCAGGTCGGCCTTCTGACCGAGCGCCTTGCAGGCCGCTTCGATGTACTTGTAGCCGCCGTCCTCGCGCATCTCGATGGTCGAGAAGTTGGTGTGGGCCCCGGCGCCGTTCCAGTCGCCCTTGGCCGGCTTCGGATCGAGCGTGGCCGCGATGCCGTAGTCCTCACCGATCCGGTAGAGCAGCCAACGGGCGAGCCACAGCTGGTCGGCGACGTCGAGCAGACCGAGCGGGCCGACCTGGAACTCCCACTGACCGGGCATGACCTCGGCGTTGATGCCCGAGATCGACAGCCCGGCGGCGAGGCAGGCCTCGAGGTGATCCTCGACCAGCGGACGACCGTGGATCTCGTCCTCGCCGACGCCGCAGTAGTAGCCGCCCTGGGGCTCCGGATACCCGGCCGGCGGGAACCCGTACGGACGCCCGTTCTTCATGAGGGTGAACTCCTGCTCGATGCCGAACATCGGCTCGTGCTTCTTGTACTTCTTCGCGGTCCTCGCCGCGAGATGACGGGTGTTGCTCGGGTGGGGCTTGCCGTCGACGAGCATCACCTCGCACATCACGAGCACGTCGTCGCCACCGCGGATCGGGTCCGGGAAGCTGGCGACGGGCTTGAGGACGCAGTCGCTCTTGTCACCGGTCGCCTGGTTGGTGCTGGAGCCGTCGAAGCCCCAGATCGGCAGCTCCTTGCCGTCCTCGATGATCTTGGTCTTGGAGCGCAGCTTGGAGGTCGGCGCCGTCCCGTCGATCCAGATGTACTCAGCCTTGTAAACCACAGTTGTCCTCAATTCAGTCAACGAATAGATGGGGGTGTGAGCGCCCAACCTAGGGCGTCGCCCGATGGCAGGCGGCATCGTCGCAGCGGTCGATTGCCGAGTCGTTGCCCTGTTGTGAACGGCGTGTGAACAGCCCGGCTCGAACCGTTGCGGCCTCGGCGTGCGAGACTCGGGACCGGGGAAGGGGTTCTGATGCACACGACGACCTTGGCCGACGGCCGGTACTTCTGCGAGGGGCCGCGGTGGCGCGACGGCCGGTTCTGGTTCAGTGACTTCTACGCCCACGAGGTCTGCAGCGTCGGCCTCGACGGCGACGTGCGCGTCGAGGTCGCCGTCGACGGAGACGAGCGGCCGTCGGGGCTCGGATGGCTGCCCGACGGCCGGTTGCTGTTCGTCGCGATGCTCGCCCGCAAGGTGATGCGGCGCGAACACGACGGGTCGATCGTCGAACACGCCGATCTCGGCGACATCGCGACGTTCCACTGCAACGACATGCTCGTCGACCCCACCGGCCGCGCCTACGTGGGCAACTTCGGGTTCGACCTCGACACCACGCTCGCCGCGATGGGTCCCGAGGGACTCCTCGGAGCGCTGGCGACCGATCGATCCCCCTACACCGCCGTGCTCGCGACGGTCGAACCCGACGGAGCGACCTCGGTCGCAGCGGACGATCTCGCCTTCCCCAACGGCGTCGTGCTGGTCGACGACGGATCGACCCTGGTCGTCGCGCAGACCCTCGGGCTCGAGTTGACCGCCTTCGACCGGGACGAGTCCGGTGGACTGTCGAACCGTCGCGTCTGGGCGTCGCTCGTGTTCGGCGACGGGAGTTTCGCCGCGCCCGACGGGATCGCCGTCGACGCATCGGGCGGGATCTGGGTCGCCAACGCACTCGGCGCCGAGGTGCTCCGCGTCGAGGAGGGTGGCACGGTCACCGACCGGGTGACGACGTCGGCGACCGCCTTCGCCTGTGCCGTCGGTGGACCCGACGGGCGGCACCTGCTCGCGTGCACCGCGGGCAGCTCGGACGCCGAGACCGCGTCGGCGTCACCCACCGGCAAGCTGGAGATCATCGAACTCTGATCGCGCCCGTCGGCGGATCCGCCCGGGCCGCGCCACCCGCCCGTCGTCGTCCTGCTCTCGCACGAGGTGGTCAGCGGCCGACGATGGTCGTGGTCACCAGCTGGGGATCGGCCTCGATCTGCTCGTCGGTGTAGGCCACGTGGCGCCAGTCCTTCTCGCTGAAGCGCACCATCTGGACGTTGAAATCGGGGGACTCACGATCGCCGGTCTCGCCGTACACCAGGATTGCCCACGCCTCGACGCCGTCGCCGCCGTAGTCGACGGTCATCACGAAGCTGGTGCCCGCATTCACGCGGTAGCCCTCCCCGCGGAGGGAGCTCGACTCGACGACGGCGTCCCCGCGTTGGGGGGCCGGCTCAGTCGACGAGGACGGTCCCCGCCACGTGACGACGTTGGTCACGCCGTCCTCGGCGACCCCGCCGTGGATGGGGATCCGTGTCTCGGCCCGCTCGGTGAACTGCGCCGCGCCCAGCGTCGTGTCGACGGTGAAGCCCGCGGCCTCGATGGTCTGCACCGCCCGTGCCATCGCGTCGAGCAGGGGGGTGGGGTCCGGTGCCGGCACACGAGGCGTCCTCGTCGGATCGGCGGGGTCGAACGCGTCCGCGAACAGTGGCCCCGCCCCCTCGAACGCCGCCTGGTCGAACTGCGTCATCATCTCACGCCAGATCATCGGCCCCGATCGGTCGAGGTCGTAGATGCCGTCCCACTCGCGCAGTACGTCGCAGGCCTCGCTCAGATCGACGACACCGCCGGGGACCAACACCGTGCCGTCGGGGCCGAGCAGATCTCCGACGACCACGCCCGGCGTCGAGGTGCAGGCGGCGACGGCGGCCGGCCGCAGCAGCCCGGCGGTGCGACTGGAGTTCTCGAACGCTGCGTTCAGCACCTCGTCGGCGTCGAAGCGGTCGTCCTCGCCGGCGAGACCGGCGGCGTTGGCGTCGCCGAGGACCTCGGCGTTCTGGCGCGTCCGCATCGACAGCGGCGTGCCCTGTGTTCCGTGCAGGATCGAGTACGGCCCGGTGATCGGCGCCTCGACGTTGGGGATCCAGAAGCTGTCGTTGGCGTTGAACACGTAGTCGTTGCGCTCGACCATCGGCATCGCGTCGAACGGCACGAGCCCCGGATCGCGGGCACCGGGCACGTCCTGCCACTCGAATCGGCTGTCCGAACCGTCGAGCAGCACGATGCCCTCGTCGTAGGCGAGCTGGGTGAGGGGGTCGTTGAACAGCCGGTCGACGAAGGCCAGCTCGGCCTCCGCGGTCAACTCCGGCGTCGCCGACGCATCGGCGTACCAGACGTTCCCCTCGGAGTCGGTCGCCACCGTGTTGAACAGCGGCTGGCCCTGGTACTGCGCGTACAGGTCCCGCAACTCGGCGACGCTCTGGACCTCGGCCAGCCTCGCGTACTGCTCGATGGCCTCGTCGTTGTCGATGTTCGCGTCGCGGTAGGTGAGCACGTTCGACGCCGTCCACCCGATGCCCGGGAAGTCGAGGATCGGGCCGTACTCGCTGCGCCACAGGGTTCGGGTCTCGGTGTCGATCGTCCCGTCGGCACGGAGGATCTCGATGCTCGCGTCGGTCGAGGTCATCGGGACCGAGACCCCGTCGAGGAGGTAGCTCGTCGGCGATGCCGGGTCGAGGGTGAGGTTGTAGGCGGTCATGCGCTTGCCGTCGGAGACGGTGTGGGTCCAGGCGACGCCCTCGGTGAAACCGATGCCGATGCCGGGGACGCCGAGCAGGTTGGCCCCGTACGCATCGACCCGTCCCGGGACGATCAGGTGGACCTCGGAGAAGCGGAGCTCCCCCTCCCAGGGGAAGTGTGGGTTGGCGAGCAGCAGGCCGCCGCCGTCACCGGCCGCTCGTTCGGAGCCGATCGCCCAGCCGTTGCTGCCCTGGTCCGCCGAACGGCCCAGGTCGAGGTCGGGGAAGGCGCGCGGGTCGGGGCGGCGTGCCGCGAAGCCGGCCGCGGCGGGAGGCTGCGCCGATCCGAGGTAGTCGACGAGGGCGCCGCTGCTGGCGAGCAGGGTGAGGCTGCGGGCGTAGGTGTACACCTCGACGGGTGTGACCGGTCGGATCCAGTCGGCGCCGGCACACCACCCGACCACTCCGTCGGGACCGACCGCGTCCAAGTGGTCGTTCCAGCCCGCCGCGAACGCCTCGAACGATTCGACGACCTCGGTCGACGCGTTCTCGAAGTCCTCGGCGGCGATCGCGGCGAGATCGATCGCCCGCCAGGCGAAGTCGCTCTCCACGTTCTCGCCGTCCGCGCCCGGCCCGAGGTTGGCCGCCCGGGTCGCGGTGACCTTCAGCACCTGGTCGAGCAGCGTGCAGCCGTGGTCCTGGGCGCTCACCCAGCCCTGGCCGTAGGCCACGTCGGCGGTCCGGTCACCGGTGATGTGCGCGACGCCGTCGGTCGTCCGGCGGATCGTCGCTTCGTAGGTCGGCGGAACGAGCGTCGTCGTCGTGGTCGTCGTGGTCGTCGTCGTGGTGGTCGTCGTGTTCGGCGAGGTCGGCAACGGGATCGACTCGGGTCCCTCACCGGGCGAACACGAAGCCGAGACGATCATTGCGGTCACGATCGCCACCCGACTCCAACGCACGAGGGCCATAGTGCCAGATCGGCTGCGCCGTTCCGCAGCGACGCTCCGCGGCGACGCGGATGGGTAGCCTCTCGTCCGTGACGGTGTTGCGTGTGGCGCTCGCCCAGCTGAACCCGACGGTCGGCGATCTCTCCGGCAACCTGGCCAAGATGGTCGCCGCCTACGACCGCGCCGAGGCCGGCGGATGTGACATCGTGGCCTTCCCGGAGCTGGCCACGACCGGCTACCCGCCCGAGGACCTGGTGCTGAAACCGGGGTTCGTCGCCGACAATCTCGAGTCGCTGGGCAAGCTCGCCGCCCACACCGGACGTTGCGCCGCCGTCGTCGGGTTCGTCGACCAGGACCGGGACCTCTACAACGCGGCTGCGGTGTGTGCGAACGGGGAGATCGTCGGCCGGTACCGCAAGCGCCTGCTCCCCAACACCACCGTCTTCGACGAGGCGAGGTACTTCACGCCCGGCCACGACTCCGATCCACTCGAGCTGTTCGTCGTCGGTGGCGTGAAGGTGGGCGTGTCGATCTGTGAGGACATCTGGAGCCCGTTCGGTCCCGTCGCCGAGCAGGCTGCCGCCGGCGCCGAGGTCAGCATCAACATCAACGCCTCACCGTTCCACACGGGAAAGGGCCTCGAGCGCGAGCGCATGCTCGCGACCAGGGCCTCCGACTCGCACACCGCCATCGTGTACGTCAACCAGGTCGGAGGTCAGGACGAGCTCGTCTTCGACGGCGGCTCGATGGTGCTCGACCACGAGGGCGCCCTGCTCGCCCGAGGGCCGCAGTTCGAGGAGGAACTCCTCGTCGTCGAGGTCCCCGTGCCCCCGGTCTACCGCAAGCGGCTGCTCGACCCGCGAGGCCGCGTCACCGAGTCGTTGTTGCCGACGGTGGAGGTCTCGGGCACGCCGACGTTGCACGACGACACCGTCGAGGCGCCGATGCACGAACCCCTCGACGCCGACGAGGAGCTGTACGGCGCACTCGTGCTCGGCACCCGGGACTACTGCCGCAAGAACGGGTTCGACGACGTCGTGATCGCGCTCTCGGGAGGCATCGACTCCACGATCGTCGCCTGCATCGCCGTCGAGGCGCTCGGCGCCGACCACGTCCACGGGGTGTCGATGCCGTCTCGGTACTCGAGCGACCACTCCCGGTCGGACGCGCAGGTCCTCGCCGAGAACCTCGGGATCGACTTCCGGACGATCTCGATCGAGCCCGCGTTCCAGGCCTACCTGGACATGCTCGCGCCGTCGTTCGAAGGGCGCGAGCCTGGACTGACCTACGAGAACATCCAGAGCCGCTGCCGTGGACTGCTGCTGATGGCGCTGTCCAACGAGTTCGGTTGGATGGCGCTCACCACGGGGAACAAGAGCGAGCTCGCGGTCGGCTACTTCACCATCTACGGCGACTCGGTCGGTGGCTACGGCATCATCAAGGACGTGCTCAAGACCCGGGTCTACGACCTGTGCCGGCACGTCAACCGCGTGGCGGGCCGCGAGATCGTGCCCGAGTCCGTCATCACCAAGCCGCCGTCGGCCGAACTGCGGCCCGACCAGCGCGACGATCAGAGCCTGCCGCCGTACGAAGTGCTCGATCCCATCCTGCAGCTGTACGTCGAGGACGACCGGACCGCTGGTGAGATCATCGAGCTCGGGTACGACGAGGCGATGGTCCGGCGCATCACCCGGCTCGTCGACGTCGCCGAGTACAAGCGCCGCCAGTCACCTCCCGGCGTCCGGGTCAGCCGCAAGGCGTTCGGCAAGGATCGCCGGTTGCCGATCACGAGCGGCTACCGCGGCTGAGTGATGCGGCCCGCCCGCACGGAGATCCACCGCACGGTGCGGGATCGGCTCGACGAGAACGATCAGCGCTACACGACGTCGCGCCGGGCGGTCGTCGACGCCCTCGCCGACGCCGACGGCCCGATCACGTTGCCGGAGCTGATCGACGCCGCCCCCGCGCTGGCCCAGAGCTCGACGTACCGCAACCTCGCGGTGCTGGAGGACGTGGGTGTCGTGCGTCGGCTGGTGCACTCGAGCGATCACGCCCGATACGAGCTCGCCGAACACCTGACCGAACACCACCATCACCTGATCTGTGAGACCTGCGGTGCGGTTTGGGACGTCACACTGACCTCGGCGTTGGAGTCGACCCTCGACGCGGCGTTCGCGTCGATCTCCGAGTCCGAAGGGTTCGAGGCCACGCACCACACGATCGATCTCTACGGCCGCTGCGCCGATTGCCGGAGCTGACCGTCAGGTCTCGCAGCCACCGGCTCTCCGGCGGAGTGCGACCTCGATCGCCGCGGGTGGGCCCGCCGCACCGCCGAGATCGTCAGCACCACGAAGAACAACGCGACGGAGCAGAGCGCCATCGTGGCGCTCGTCGCGCTGTCGTGGTGGTAGCTGATCAGGATGCCGACGACGGTCGCGGCGATACCGAAGAGCACCGAGACGAGCATGATCATCGGAACCCGTCGGGCGACGAGCGTCGCCGCCGCCGGTGGCGCGATCAGGAACGCGAAGACCAGCAGGTTGCCCACCGACTCGAACGACGCCACGATCGAGATGGCGAGCAGGGCGAGCAGCGCTGCCGACGCGAGCGCCGGGCGCAGACCGAGCATCCGTGCGAGCGATGCATCGAAGGTCATCACCAGGAACGCGCGATACAGCACGACCACTCCGACGAGCGCCATCCCTGCCGCGATCGCTTGACGCGCCAGGTCGGCGTCGTCGAGGCCGGTGATCGAACCGAACAGGAACCGGTTGAGGTCGCCGACGTAGGACGCCTGCTGCGTCGACATGATGACGACGGCGAGCGCGAGGAATCCCACGAACAGCACGCCGATCGAGGTGTCGTCGGGAAGCGGCGAGTGGCGTCGGATCAGCGTGATACCGCCCACCATCGCGATCGCCGCCGCCAGCGCACCGATCGAGGTGTCGACACCGAGGATGAAAGCGATGGCGATGCCCGGCAGGACGCCGTGGGCGAGCGCGTCGCCGAGGAAGCTCATGCCGCGCAGGACCACCCAGGTTCCGACCAGCGACGTGGTGACCACGGTGAGGATCCCCGCGAGCAGCGCACTGCGCATGAACTCGTTGTCGGTGAACGGCTCGACCCACCAGGCCCACGGGCTCGTCACGAACTCCATGTCACGACCGTCCGGTCACCGCTGACCGTGATCGGCTCACGAGAGCGCCTCGGCGATCTGCTCGGCGGTCGTCGTCAGCCAGGTGACGTAGGTGTCGGTCGACGAGCCCGGTTCGCCGAGCGTCGACGTCTGGAGCGTGACGACCGAGACGTCGCCGACGCGTTCGGCGAGCGCCTCTGCGTCGGCCGCCGAGTACTGCGTCTCGGCGAAGATCGCCGGCACACCGGTCTGCTCGATCACGCGGGCGAGTTCCTCGAGATCGCGGGGGTTCGTGCCTGCGAGCGAACTCGACGACGGGATGACGCTGCCGAGGATCTCGAAGTCGTAGCGGTCGGCGAAGTAGCGCAGCGAGTCGTGGTTGGTCACGAGGAGCCGTCGTTCGGGCGGGACGACGTCGAGGGCCGCCTCGACGTCGTCGTCCAGCGCGACCAGCTCACTCGTGTACGACTCGACACACCCCTCCACCGTGGTCGGGTCGAGCCCGGCGGACACCAGGGCGTCCGCGATCGCCGGGATCGCCGTCGCCACACGGGTCGGATCGAACCAGATGTGGGGGTCGTCGCCCTCGTGGGAGTGATCGTCGGTGTTCTCGGTGTCGGTGTCGTGATCGGTGTCGGTCGTGGCAGCGCCGTCGTCGGCGGACTCGTCGGCGTGGGTGTTCGAGCCGGCCCGGAGGGTGTCGACAGCGTCGGCGACTCGCACGACCGTCACGCCGCTCGCTTCGACACTGTCGATCGTGTCCGCCAGTCCCTCCTCCAGCCCGAGGCCGTTGGCGACGACGAGGACCGCGTTCTCCATCGTCTCGCGGTCGCGGAGCGAGGGTTCGAACCCGTGTGGGTCGCCGCCAGAGGGGACGACGGCGACCACCTCGGCGAGGCCGTCGCAGGCCACGTTGCCGACGACGTCGGCCCAGATCGTCGTCGTCGCCACGATCGTCGGTGCGGCGTCCGTGCCGGCTCCAGCGGTGCCGTCGTC
>Ga0316576_10001699_pt1 | contig 12071 bp, 10 predicted proteins | sample S0NA_FD_203075 | JGI IMG/M metagenome (GOLD analysis project Ga0316576, IMG submission 203075) | Rhizosphere microbial communities from salt marsh grasses in Alabama, United States - S0-2_050615r3r5 | ecosystem: Host-associated > Plants > Roots > Rhizosphere | place: USA: Alabama | collected... | reverse complement strand
CCGGGCGCGTCACGCCCAGGCACCATGCAAACGCGCCGCTGCACCTGGACCTGCTCATCGTCGACGAGGCGTCCATGGTGGACCTGCCGCTGATGGCGCGGCTGCTGGACGCGCTGCCCGGCGGCAGCCGGCTGATTCTGCTCGGCGACCGCGACCAGCTGGCCTCGGTGCAGTCCGGCATGGTCCTCGGCGATCTCTGCGGCCGCGGCCGGGAGCCGCGCTACTCCGACGATCTTCGCGCCGCGCTGGCGGCAGTCGGCTGCCCGCTGCCGGCCGCCGGCGCCGGCGCGGTGGGCGCGGGCACCCAGCTCGGTCTGTTCGATGCGCCCGCCGCACCGGCGCCCTCGGGTGGTGGGACCGGTCTCGGCGACAGTATCGCGCTGCTGCGCAAGAGCTGGCGCTTCGATCCCGCCAGCGGCATCGGCGCCCTGGCCGCCGCGGTCAACGCCGGTGATGCCCGCGCCGCGCGTCTGGTCCTGGAATCCGGCCGCGAAGACCTGGGCCACCGGGTCCTGGACGAGGCCGGGCTGCGCCGCTTCCTGGCCGCCGAGCTGGTGCCGCGGATGCGCGACTGCCTCGCCGCCGGCGGCCCGGGCGAGGTGCTGAACGCCTTCAACGGCTTCCGCATCCTTTGCGCGGTCCGGGACGGTCCCTTCGGCGTCGAGGGCATCAACCGCACCGTCGAGACCCTGCTGGAGCAGGCCGGCGTGATCCATCGCGACGGCCAGCGCCACTATCACGGCCGGCCGCTGCTGATCACGAGCAACGATTATGCGCTCGGCCTGTACAACGGCGACATCGGCATCGTTCTGGACGGCGGGGCCGGCGACGAGGCCGCGGCGACGTCCGGGGCGGACGCCGGCGGCGGGCTACGCGCGTGGTTCGAGGGCGACCCCGACGGCCAGGCGCCGGCGCTGGTGGAGGGCGGTGGGGCAAAGCCCCTGCGCCGCATCATTCCGGGCCGGCTGCCGGCCGCCGAGACCGTCTTTGCGATGACCGTGCACAAGTCTCAGGGCTCGGAGTTCGGCCACGTCATCCTGGTGCTGCCGCCCTATGCCAGCCGGGCGCTGACCCGCGAGCTGGTCTACACCGGCATCACCCGCGCCCGGCGCAAGGTCACGGTGATCGCGCCGGTGGAGCGGCTCATCGATGCCGCGACCCAGCCCGTGGAGCGCGCCTCGGGGCTGTATGACGCGCTTTGGGGCGCTCCCGGTCCGGACGGCGACGAACATCGGTGACCGCAGCCCGGGCGCGGATCAGAGCTCCCCGTTGGCGCCGGCGGTCATGATGGACTCGATGTTGTCGCGCACCAACTCCGCCTTCTCCAGCAGCTCGGGGGAAAGGTTGGCGCCCGGGATGACCTTGCCCAGGTCAAGCGTCACCAGCCAGGGCTTGCCGCTCTCGTCCTCGATCAGCGTGATGCGGCAGGGCAGGTAGGCGGAGAAGTCCGGGTTGAAGCGGACCATCTCCAGCGCGATGCGGGCGTCGCAGAACTGAAAGATCTCGATACGGGGCGGCGATTCGACGCCCATGGCCTCCAGTTCCTTGTACAGCGGCAGGTGGGCGACCAGCTTGAAGTTCAGCGAATTGGCGCGGAGCTTCATCGAGTCCACGGCATCGTCCATGCTGACATCATCCGCGAGCGGCATCTTCAGCACGGTGTCCGAGATCGACATGCCCTCGGCACTGGCGGCGAAGGGGGCCAGCAGCACGGACAGCAGGAGCAGGATCGTCGGGAAGGTCTTGGAACGCATCGAAACGGGTCTCCTCTGGGCCCGCCGGCAGGATGGCGGGGCGGGTATGTTGGTCTGTCGGCACGGACGCCGGGCCGGCGCCGGACCGGCGGGGCATTGTGACCTCTCCGCGCGCCGCTGCCAAATGCCGGGTCGCCGTCCGAGCGTCCCCGGCCGCGGTCAATGCGGTGGCGTGCGGCGCGAAATGGATATCGAAATCGAAATCCGTACCGCGACCAACCCCGGCAGCCGTACCGAAAAACCATCCAATCCGTCAGGAAAAAGGTGCGGCTGAATGGGCCACCATTTGGGGGTTGATACCGAGGCCGATACCCGGAGGGGCGATCGTCCCGTTTCACCTCTACCGCGCGGCGCTCACATCGATCGGCCGGATGAGGGTAGAATCGCGGGCCCGCGGCCCGGTGGGTCAACGACGCCGGCAACAGAATCCGCGCTGGAGGGCGGGCAGAAACGGTCAGTCGCAGCGGCAAGTTGCCGGCGGCCGGAGCCACCATGAGGAGGCGGATCATGGACCCACGCTACGACAAGCTGCGAGCCTGTTTCGACGGGCTGGAGGCGGCCGCGGTCGCCTTTTCCGGCGGGACCGACAGTACCCTGCTGCTGGCGGCACTGCGCGATGTCCTCGGCCCTGGGCGCACGCTGGCGCTCACCGCGGTCACACCGTACATGGTGCGCCAGGAGATCGGCGACGCCATCGGTTTGTGCGACCAGTTCGGCGTGCGCCACGACCTGGTCGAGATCCCGATGCCGGAGGGCATCGACGGAAATCCGCCGGATCGCTGCTACCGCTGCAAGCGAGCCATGTATCGGCGGCTCACCGATGCCGCCGCCGAGCACGGCTACCGCGTCCTGTTCGACGGCAGCAACATGGACGACGCAAGGGACTATCGGCCGGGCCTGCGGGCCCTGCGCGAGCTCGGCATCCGCTGCCCCCTGCTGGAAGCCGGCATCGATAAGGCCGCGGTGCGCGACATTGCCCGGGAGCTCGGCCTTCCGACCTGGCAAAAGCCCACCAACGCCTGCCTGCTGACCCGCATCGGCTTCAACACCCATGTCTCGATGGAGCGCCTGCAGCAGATCGAAGAGGCCGAGCGCTTCCTCGCCGCGCGCGGCTTCCGCCAGGTGCGGGTGCGTTGCCATGCCGATCTCGCCCGCATCGAGGTGGCGGCGGATCAGCGCCCGCTCCTGCTTGCCCAGGCAGAGGCCGTGATCCCTGCGATGCATCGCTTCGGCTTCCGCTACGTCAGCATGGACCTGGCAGGCTACCAGTTCGGCAGCATGACCGACCGCACTCCCTGACCGGCATTCCCGAAGGCCGATGGTGGTTGCCGTGCCGCCTCACGGCCGTGGCCGTCGGGCTTCCCTGCGTCCGTGCGCTACGCGGCGCCGGTCCGTCCCGCTCAGTCGAAGGTGTAGTGCTTCTCCACCGCCTCGGTGATGTCCCAGGTGCAGGACATCCCGGCCGGAAAGGTGATCAGGTCACCGCGGCTGAAGCTTTGCGGCTCGCCGCCGTCCGGGGTCACCGTAAAGCGGCCGCGGATCACGTAGCAGGTCTCGCTCTGGTCATACGTCCAGGGAAAACGGGACGGCTCCTTCTTCCACACCGGCCAATCCTCGACGCCGAGGACCTCCAGCTTCGCGGGCGAAGGCTTGTGCTCACAAAGGATGTCATCGCTGGACATGGTTCTGCTCCGTTGTCGTGGTGCCGAAATGCAGCGGCGCGGAGTCCGAGGTCCCCGCGACGTGTCGGGTTCGATATCGTGGCTTTGCTGCGCCGGCGCAACGAGCGACGTCATTCCTCCGCAATCCGCGCCTGCCAAGCCCGCGCCGCGGCCAAGATCGCGTCCGGCTCCAGCGTCACCGGCTGGCGGTCGCGGATGACCTGGCGGCCGCTGATCCAGACCTGGGTCACCTGGTGGCTGCTGGCGGCGTAGACCATCTGCGAGCAGGCATGGTAGAGCGGCTGCGTGTGCGGGTCGCCCAGATCCAGCGCGACAATGTCGGCGGCCTTGCCGACCTCCAGCGAGCCGGTCTCGTCGTCGATGCCCAGCGCCTTCGCACCGTTGATCGTGGCCATGCGCAGGGCCTTCTCGGCTGGGACCGCCGATGCGGAGCGAGCGACCCCCTTGGCCAGCAGCGCGGCGGTGCGCATCTCGGCGAGCAGGTTGAGGTCGTTGTTGCTGGCCGCGCCGTCGGTGCCCAGCGCGACGTTGACCCCGGCGTCCAGCAGGCGGGCCACCGGGCAGAAACCGCTGGCGAGCTTGAGGTTGGACTCGGGGCAGTGGACGACATGGCTGCCGGTCTCGGCCAGGCGCGCGATCTCGTCGTCTTCGAGCTGGGTCATGTGGATCGCGACCAACTGTGGGCCCAGCAGGCCCAGGCGGTCGAGGCGTGCGATGGGCCGCTCGCCGTGCTCGCGCAGGGACTGCACCACCTCGTCTTTGGTCTCGTGCAGGTGGATGTGCACGGGAACTTCCAACTCGTCGGCGAGCGTGCGCACACGCATCAGCGGTGCCTCGGAGACGGCATAGGGGGAGTGGGGCGCGAACGCGGGCCGCACCAGGGCGTGGTCCCGATACTGCTCGTGCAGGGCCAGGCCGCGCTTGAAGTAGTCGTCGGCGGTCTCGGCATAGCGGGTCGGGAAGTCCACGACGATCATGCCGGCCAGCACCCGCATGCCGGCCTCGGCGGCGACCCGCGCCGTGACCTCCGGATAGAAATACATGTCGTTGAAGCAGGTCACGCCGCCGCGCAGCATCTCCAGCACCGCGAGCCGCGTGCCGTCGGCGACGAACTCGGTGTCCACCCAGCGCCCTTCGGCGGGCCAGATGTGCTCGTGCAGCCAGGTCATCAGCGGCAGGTCGTCGGCGAGGCCGCGCAGCAGCGTCATCGGTGAATGGGTATGGGCGTTGATCAGGCCCGGGATCAGCACGTGGCCGGACAGGTCCAGCTCGCGCCGAGCGTGGACCTGCTCCTCGGCCTCGGCCCGCGACAGCAGTGCAGCGATGCGGCCGCCGTCGACGGCGATGCTGTGATGGGCGAGGGTGCTGTCGGCGGTGTCCACCGGCAGGATCCAGTCGGCGTGGATGAGGAGGTCGGCTTGCATGATGGCTGGTCGCGAGTGACTGGTGACCGGGCGGCGGGGTCGGCGCGCGGCTTCGTTGATCCGGACCCTTGAGCGTTGCGGCCAAAGGGCGAAGAATGGGCGGGTCACTTTGCCATAAGGGTCGCGACCATGGAAACGCCCGCCACGCTCGATATCCATCCGGACCACGCCGTCGTCTGGCATGACGACAGGCTGTACCTGCTCGACCAGCGTGTGCTGCCCGCGGAGACGCGCTTCGTCGTCTGCGAGTCGGCGGCGGCCACGGCCAAGGCGATCACCGACATGGTCGTGCGCGGCGCCCCGGCCATCGGTGTGACGGCCGCCTACGGCGTCGTGCTGGCGGCGCGGGACCGGTTTCAGGCCGATGCCGATGGCTGGCGTGCGGCCCTGCGCGAGGATTTGGACCTCTTGGCCGCCGCGCGACCGACGGCCGTGAACCTGTTCTGGGCGCTGGAGCGGATGCGCCGGCGCGTCGACGAGCTCGATCAGCTCGATCCGGTGCCGGCGCTGCTGACCGAGGCCGAGCGCATCCACGTGGAGGATGTCGCCGCCAACCGGGCCATGGGCGAGCTCGGCGCGGCGCTGATCGACGGCCCCACCGACATCATTACCCATTGCAATGCCGGCGCGCTGGCCACCGGCGGCTATGGCACCGCGCTCGGCGTCGTGCGCAGCGCCCATGCCGCCGGCAAGGTGCGCCGGGTCTATGCCGACGAGACCCGGCCCTGGCTGCAGGGCTCGCGCCTGACGGCCTGGGAGCTGAAATATGCCGGCATACCGGTCACGGTGCAGGCGGACGGTGCCGCCGCGAGCCTGATGGCGGGCGGCGGCGTCGGCTGGGTCGTCGTCGGCTCCGACCGGATCGCCGCGAACGGCGACGTCTGCAACAAGATCGGCACCTACGGCCTGGCGGTGCTGGCCCGCCACCACGGCGTCAAGTTCATGGTCGCGGCGCCGACCTCGACCATCGACCTGTCCGTCGCGAGCGGCGCCGAGATCCCGATCGAGGAGCGCGCCGCCGACGAGGTGCTGGGCTGTGGCGGCACGCGCCTGGGGCCTGAAGGCGTCGAGGCCCGCAATCCGGTGTTCGACGTCACGCCAGCCGCGCTGGTGGACTGCATCGTCACCGAGCGCGGCGTCATCGAGCAGCCCGACGCCGCCAAGGTCCGCGCGCTGATGGAGGACGCCTGACCGCGAGGAGCCCGCGGTTCACCGCGGGCGTGCCCAGCGGCAGTGCACGAGCGTGCCGGCGTTCGGCATCTCGTCCGGTGCCAATAGTCCGCGACAATGGCCGCGTTGCTGATTCACAATTTCGCTTCGGATCGGGTTCGGTCTAGAGTCGAACGCGAACAAGCGACGATAACCACGAGACATTTGGAGGCCTCGATGAAGCGCTTCATCACGGCACCCGCTGCCGAACCAGTGGCGCGGGTCACAACTCATGCAGGGCCGTTCCGGTCAGCCAAGATCCACCGCCCGCTTCTGGCGCTGCTGCTGGGCCTGCTGCCCGCCGCGGACGCCCTGGCCGCCGAGGCCGCGCAGCCGGCCACGCCGCTGGGCTTGCCGCCGCTGGCGGTCCCTGCCGACAACCCGCAGACCCCGGAGAAGATCGCCCTGGGCGAGAAGCTGTTCAACGACAAGCGCTTCAGCTCCACCGGCGAAATCGGCTGCGTCAGCTGCCACGAGCCGGCCAAGGGCTTCTCCGACAGCCCGAAGCCGGTCTCCACCGGCGTCAACGGCCTGAACGGCACGCGCAACGCGCCCACCGTCATCAACGCCGCGTACCTTGACTCCCAGTTCTGGGACGGTCGCGAGCCGACGCTGGAGGCTCAGTCCCTGCAGCCCTTCGTCAATCCGGTGGAGGGCGGCCTGGCCGATCACCGCCCGATCCTGGACGTGGTCCGGACCGATCCGGATTACAGGGCCGCTTTCGACGACGTCTTCGGTGTCAGCGGCGAGGATGTCACGATGGACCATGTCGCCAAGGCCATCGCCAGCTTCGAGCGTACGCTGATCGCCGGCGACTCGCCCTTCGACCGGTTCTATTTCGGCGGCGAGACGGACGCGATGACGCCGCAGCAAATCCGGGGCTTGAGCGTGTTCCTGGTGGAGGGCCGCTGTAATTCCTGCCACGTCATCGAACAGGACCAGGCCCTGTTCACCGACAACGAGTTCCACAACATCGGCGTCGGCATCAACGACGTGGAAGAGGAAGTGCCGCAGTTTGCCGCGGCCTTCCTGAAGGCGAAGAACGCCGGCGCCGATGTGGACAAGACGGTGCTGACGGACCCGAAGAGCTCGGAGCTGGGCCGCTTTGCCGTCACCAGCGACATCTCGAAGATCGGCGCGTTCAAGACACCGACATTGCGCAACATCGCCCTGACGGCGCCCTACATGCACGACGGCAGCCTGGCGACGCTGGAAGAGGTCGTCGAGCACTACGATAACGGCGGATTCAGCGGCGACAGCGACCATGCCAACGCCTATCTCAGCGGCGGCATCCGCCCGCTCGGCCTGACCGAGCAGCAAGAGGACGACCTGGTCGCCTTCATGCAGGCGTTGACCAGCCCGAAGTACGCCGCCCTGGCCCAGCAGGCGCAGGCAGATGACGCAGCCGGCGCCGCCCCGGCGCAGGAGCCGGCGACCGCCGATCAGGAGGCCGACCAATGAGCAAGCTCAATCGACGCGAATTCCTCAAGGGCGCCGGCCTGCTGACCGCCGGCAGTGTGCTGCCCATGAGCCTGGTGGAGCTGGCCTTCGCCGACGCGAAACAGAACTTCACCTTCGCCTATATCTCCGATAGTCATATTCAGCAGATCAAGGGCAACCAGTTCGTCCGTAACTGGGACCGCGGCCTGATGCGCGCCGTGGCCGAGACCAACCTGCTGGACCCGAAGCCGGACTTCGTGCTGTACGGCGGCGACATCGCCCAGCTCGGCAGCAAGCCCGAGATCGACCATGGCCTGGAACTGCTCTCGGCGCTGCGCTATCCCGTGCATTACGCCCTCGGCGAGCACGACTACTACCTGGACCTGGGCGAGTACTGGGAAAGCCAGCTCGGTCCCCAGTGGTACAGCTTCGACCACAAGGGCGTGCACTTCATCGTCCTGAACAGCATCCTGACCTACCAGGACTGGATCGACAAATGGCCGACGGCCGAGCAGCGCATGGCCACGATGGCCGGCCTCGACAATCCCAACGGCTCACCGTTCATGGTCGGCGGCGAGCAGCGCGCCTGGCTTGCGGATGACCTGTCCAAGGTCTCGCTGGAGACGCCCATCGTCGTGCTCTCCCACTCTCCGCTGCAGAAGATCTTCCGCAACTGGAACTTCTGGACCGAGGACGCCGACCAGGTGCAGGCCCTGCTGCGGCCCTTCGAGAAGGTCTCCGTCTTGTACGGTCACGTGCACCAGATCCAGTACAACCAGATCGGCAACATCAGCTTCAACTCGGCCATGGCCACGGCCTGGCCCTGGCCCTATCCGCGCAGTTATGCACAGGCGCCGAGCCACATGCCCAAGCTCACCGTGCCGATGAATCGCGCCGATCCCTTCTTCGAGCGTGATGCGACCGGCTGGCAGCTCATCGATCTGCACAGCGGCAACGTCGACCTGCACTACGCGCTCTACGACAACACCAACCGCGTCGTCGCTTTCAACGAGCAGACCGGCCAGCCCGAGGACACCCGTTACCAGGACTCCGGCGGCCAGGTCCCGGCGCAGATGCATTACTGAGGAGGGATGCCATGATACAAGCCATTCGATCCGCCGCCGCCGGCACTCTGGCCGCACTGCTGACGCTGGCGGCGCCCGCCGTGCCTGCCGACGAATTCACCGAGGCCGACCTCCAGCGCTGGAACGACCAGTTCATGGACGTGGTCGAGGAGGGCCGCCGGCTCTGGGGCAGCGGCGAGCTCGGGACCAATCGCCTGGCCTGCGGCCAGTGCCATCCCAACGCCGCCAACACCCATCCCGAGACCTATCCCAAGTTCCAGAAGCAGCTCGGCCGGGTCGTGCCCATGTGGGAGATGGTCAACTGGTGCATCCGCAACCCGCTGGAGGGGGAGGCGCTGAATCCGGTCGATCCGCGCATGATCGCGCTGACCGCGTATATCCGCTACGAGCGCCGCGGCGTGCCGATGGAGCCCGGAAAGCACTGATTCCGAAGCACGCCCCGCAGGTCGGACCGACGCGGGAGGAGGCCCGACAATCGAACGGGGATCTTTGCGCTGTGTCGGGCTTCGTTGCTCAGCCCGACCTGCGACTGATTCCCACGTGAGCGGGACCAAGGAGTCGATCCGCAAATGGACGCCAATGAACGCAAATCAGCCGTCGATTGCGTTCATTTGCGGACCGAACATCGCTCGGCATCGTCACCGCCCGAAATCCGCGAGCGGAGGGCCTTGGAGCAGGCGCAGGAAGGGCGCGGCCTTGTGGAAGGTCTCCTGGTATTCCTGGTCGGCGTCGGAGTCGTGGACGATGCCGCCGCCCGCCCAGAAGCGCACGGAGCCTGAGCCGTAGACCAGGGTCCTGATCCCGATGTTGGTGTCCATGGCGCCGTCGAAGCCGATGTAGCCGATGGCGCCGCAGTAGATGCCGCGGCGGTGCGGCTCCAGCTCCTCGATGATCTCCATGGCGCGAATCTTGGGTGCGCCGGTGATGGAGCCGCCCGGGAAGCAGGCGCGCAGCAGCGACAAGGCGTCCTCGCCGGCGGCGAGCTCGCCGGTGACGGTGCTCACCAGGTGATGCACGGCCGCGTAGGTTTCCACGTCGAACAGCGCGGGCACCCGCACGCTGCCGGTACGGCAGACGCGGCCCAGATCGTTGCGCAGCAGGTCCACGATCATCAGGTTCTCGGCCCGGTCCTTGGGGCTCTCGGCCAGGGCCCGGGCGAGCCCGGCGTCTTCCGCCGGGTTGGCGCCCCGTGGCCGTGTGCCCTTGATCGGACGCGTCTCGACGCGGCCGCCTCGTGCCTGAAGGAAGCGCTCCGGCGACGAGCTCAGCACCCGTGCATACGGAGTCGCCAGGTAGGCCCCGAACGGCGCCGGATTCTGCGCGCGCAGGCTCAGGTAGAGCGGCCATGGATCCCCGTGCGCCGGGGCGGCGAAGCGCTGGGCGAGATTGACCTGATAGCAATCGCCGTCGGCGACGTAGCGCTGCACCTGGTCGAAGGCACGGCCGTATGCGGCGCGGCTCATGTTCGAGCGCAGGGGGCCGGCGAGTTGGAAGGCCCGGCGCGGGGGACGGGATGACGCGGGCTCCGGGCAAGAGAACCGCTCGACCAGCGTAGGCCAGCGGCGTTCGGTGTCCGGGTCGCGGCCCTGACCGACGAGCCAGGCGCGGCAATCGGCGTGATCGACGACCAGGGCCCAGTCGTAGATGCCGACCGCCATGTCCGGGATGCCCTCCGCGTCCCGAGCCAGTGCCGGCAGCCGCTCGATGCGCCGTCCCAGGTCGTAGCCGAACCAGCCGATGGCGCCGCCGCCGAAGGGCAGGCCGGCCGGCGCGGCGGGGTCCTCCCCGGCCGCCAGGGCGTCGCGCAGCAGTGCGAAGGGGTCTCTCGGCGACAGGCGTGATCGGCCGCGATCACGGACCTCGGTGCGGGTCCCGCGGGTGGCCAGCGTCAGAAAGGGGTCCGCCGCCAGAATGTCGTAGCGGCCGTTCCGGCCGAAGGGGTGGCCGCTGTCCAGGAAGCAGGCCCAGGGGCGATCTGCCAAGGTCGCGAACAGGCGTGCGCTGTCGCTTGGATAGGGGATCTCGGTGAGCAGGGACATCTGCGCTCGTGGGTCTGGGGACGACGCGGACCGCGGTCGATGCGTCCGGATCATTACGGGGCAAGGCGCGCCGTGTGTCCAGGTTGGGCCGGGAATGCCGTTCTGCGAGTGTGATCCATCGCACTGCCGGAATGCCGGCCGGAGGCGGTTAGAATCCACGCAATGCCGCGCCTTCCAGCGCCGATTGTCCCAGCGTCCGCCATGTCCTACAGCATCAAAGAGATCTTCTACACCCTCCAGGGCGAAGGTGCCCGTGTCGGCCGTCCGGCGGTGTTTTGCCGCTTCGCCGGCTGCAACCTGTGGTCGGGCCGGGAGCAGGACCGGGCCGCCGCCATCTGCGATTTCTGTGACACCGATTTTCGCGGCACGGACGGGCCCGGGGGCGGGCGCTTCGGCTCGGCGGACGTCCTTGCCGACGCCGTCGCCGCGTACTGGCCGGCCGCCGCCGCGGCGCAGCGGCGTTATGTCGTCTGCACCGGCGGCGAACCGCTGCTTCAGCTCGATGCCGCGCTGGTGGACGCGCTGCACAGGCGCGGATTCGAGATCGCGGTCGAGACCAACGGCACGGTACCGGCACCGCCGGGAATCGACTGGGTTTGCGTGAGCCCCAAGGCCGACGCCCCGCTGGTGCTGACATCCGGCGACGAGCTGAAACTGGTCTATCCGCAGCCGAAGGCCCCGCCGGAGCGCTTTATCGGGCTGGACTTCGACCACTTCGCCCTGCAGCCCCTGGACGGTCCCTCCGTCGCCGGGAACACACGGCTGGCTATCGAGTACTGCAAGCGCGACCCGCGCTGGAGCCTCAGCATCCAGACCCACAAGGTGCTTGGTATTCCCTAGCGCAGAGAGCGCAGCGCTTCGAAGAGCTCGATACCGTATGCGGCGCAAAGTCGATGCGGGCGCCGCGGGACGTGGGAGCTGCATTGGCCACGACCTCTACTCGAGCGTAGCGAAGCGCCAGTCTCTGCCTCGACAATCGGCCATTCCAGGAGCCCGCGGTTCACCGCGGGCGTAACGGGGGCTTTGGAATGCCTGCCGCGCTAAAGCGCGGGCTCCGCGCAGCCAGGAGCCCCGGAGTTCACCGCGGGCGTAATCTGGGGTGGTGCCAGCTGCGCTAAAGCGCGGGCTCCGCGGGGCCAGGAGCCCGCGCTTTACCGCGGGCGTTGGTCTGGGCGGGCTGGCTCGGGGGGCGACGGCGTGCATCCACGCGCATTTCGGCGTCCATTTCAGGCTGCCAAGGCAAGGGGGCGGGGGACGCGTCAGCTCGCACTGTTCGCGTTCGCTGTGGCGTGGCCGGGAATAGGGGGGCCGCTGAGCGTCAGTCGATCTCGACGTAGTCGACGGAGACACCGAGCTGGCCGTAGATGGTCGGACCCTCGTCGGCGGTATCGCTGGCGTTCGTGGGGGGATTGCCGGCGCATGCCGCGAGCAGCAGGGC
>Ga0316576_10001698_pt1 | contig 12071 bp, 10 predicted proteins | sample S0NA_FD_203075 | JGI IMG/M metagenome (GOLD analysis project Ga0316576, IMG submission 203075) | Rhizosphere microbial communities from salt marsh grasses in Alabama, United States - S0-2_050615r3r5 | ecosystem: Host-associated > Plants > Roots > Rhizosphere | place: USA: Alabama | collected... | reverse complement strand
TCCACGTCGATTCGGACCGGCCCGGCGCACGGGCCCTGTCCGCCGCGTTGGCTCGAGGCACGATCCGACAGCAGGCGCTTCCCGAGGGCAGCGCGACGGAGCTGGCACGCCTGGGTTTGTTGCTCGACGCAGGCGAGGCGTCTGCAATCCTGCTGGCCGAGCAGACCCAGTGTCGCTTCTTGTTGATCGACGAGCGTCGGGGGCGGCAGATCGCCCGGGCGCGCGGCATCCCCGTGGTCGGTCTGGCTGGCGTGTTGCTGGCTGCCAAGCGCTCCGGGCTGCTCCCCTCCGTCGCGTCCACGCTGGCGGACCTGTCCCGAGAGGGGTACCGGCTCTCGGACGCGTTGGTCAGTGAGGTCCTGCGCCTCGCCGGTGAGGCGGAATCAGCCGGATGAGGCGGTGGCAACACCGATCGTGGGGAAGCGGCTGGGACTCGCCGAGGTGGTTCGCTGGTCACCGATGGACGTGCGCTGACGGGGAGCTGAAGCGCCCGGCGGATTGCGGGGCTAACGGGCCACGTATCAAGCGGCGTCCGCCGCCACTCGCTCGATCTGGAGCGGGTAGATTCCACTCTCTTGCGGGTCGAGGATCGTGATCTCGCCGATGTCGTCCGCGGTATAGCCGATGTTGACATTCCAGCTTGCGGACTCGTCCCGTACGATCTCGCCCTTTGCAAGCTCGAGGAGCAGGATGTCGTCTTCTTCGTAGTACAAGATCTTCATCGGGAACCTCGGGCGGAGAGCCGCGTGGAGCCATAACAGAGGCCCCGTTGATGGCGAAGGCTCGCCGACTTCGGATCCCTGGCGCAAGGCCCGGATCCGAGCGCGGTCCCGTCACCCGACGGCCTTTCCTGGCCACTGGATCCCGGCACTCCCCCGGCAATCCCTGCCGGGGCAGGCTATGCCGGGATGAGGGTAGCGCCGTCCTTGAGGCTTGTCGTGTCTGGCCGCATGGGATGGCTGCCAATGCTTTCTGGCCTTGTTATGGCCTTCTTCGCATGCTGGTTTTTCGTCGATGGTCGTCCGAGAGGGCAGAGTTGTCGGACTGAAGTCCGACCTACAGACTGGAATTTGGGGCGTGGAAGGGAGATTCAGGATCGGCCGCCGTCCAGCTCATCCCCCGGTCGCGGCGGTTCCCGGCCCAGGCGCTCCAGCACCTCCAGGAAACGCGCCTTGTACGCCCGGACCGCGCGCTCCGTGAAGACCTCCCCGGCCTCGAGCGCTGCGACCTTCTCCGCCAGCGCCGTATTGATGAACTGGTTCAGGCTCACACCGTCACGCTTGGCCGCACGCCGGGCCGCTGCCAGGATGCTTTCGGGCGCGTTCAGCGCATAGTTGCTCCTACCCATCACGCAAGATCCTCGCTAAGTCGGAAGGGCGGCAGGGCTCGATTCCGAAATACCGCGGCACGTCGCCGTAGTCCCGAGGGTGATTCAGCCTATTGCTCGGCTGCTCTCTCCGCAACGGTGGGACTGCCATCCGTGGCGCCTGGGTTCCGGCACCCCCCCGGCAATCCCTGCCGGGGCAAGCTATGCCGGAACGACGGGTCTCGATGGTTGCGCCGGCGTCATCCCGGCATGGATTGCCGGGATCCAGTGGCCAAGGAAGGCCATCGCGAGGCTGGCCGGGTCTCGGGAAGTTGGCTCATAACGTGGGCGGGGTCTTCCCCTCCTCCAGGCACCGGTCCCAATAAGGCACCCCGGCGAAGCGCTCGACCAGGAAGTCGACGAAGGCACGCACCCGCTGGGAGAGGTGGCGGGTGCGGGGGTAGACCGCGTGGGCGTGGAGGGTCGGCCAGCGGTGGTCCCGGAGAATCGGGCGCAGCCGGCCCGCTTCGATGGCCTGGTGCAGGATGAAGCTCGGACCGCGGACGATGCCGTGGCCGTCCTCCGCCGCCTCGCGCAGGCAGTCGCCGTTGTTGGCCTGGATCCGGGCCCTGACCTGGACCCGGCCCGGGCGTCCGGCCGGATCGACATACTCCCAGAGCCCCGGCGTGGGCGCGTTGGAATAGACCAGGCAGGCATGGTCGGCGAGCGCGGCCGCGGTGCCCGGCGTGCCGTGCCGGGCGAGGTAGCCGGGGCTGGCGCAGACTACCATGCGCACCGGGGCGAGCCGGCGGGCGATCAGGGTGGAGTCCCGCAGCTCGGCGATGCGCACCGCCAGGTCGAAGCCCTCGGCGAGCAGGTCCACCTGCCGGTCGTTGAGGTCCAGGTCGAACTCGACCTCCGGATGGTCGCGCAGGAAGGCGTCGATCGCCGGCCCCAGGTGCCGCAGGCCGAAGGAGAGTGGGACGGCCACCCGCAGCCGCCCCCGTAGGGTCCCGTGGGCCTGGGAGACCGCCAGCTCCGCCTCCTCCACGTCGGCGAGGATGCGCAGGCAGCGCTCGTGGAAGCTCGCCCCCGTGTCCGTGAGGCTCAGGGTGCGGGTGGTGCGGCGGAAGAGCTGCACCGAGAGGCGCCCCTCCAGGTCCGCCAGGCGGCGGCTGACCGCAGACTTGGCGATGCCGAGGCGCTCCGCCGCCCCGGTGATGCTCCCGGATTCCACCACCTTGACGAAGGTGCGCATCTCTTCCAGGCGGTCCATGGCTCTCCGATTGTTCTCGAATTCGGAACGGTGTTTTCGCGATCCTACCGTTTATACCCTCCGATGCAACACCGAGTGTCTGATTCAGGGCCCGCACCCACCGCGGCCCGATCACTCATCTGACAGACTTCGGAGACAGCCCATGAACCCGATCCATGCCCTCAACCGGCGCCGCAGGACCCTCAAGGTGCTGCGCATCGACAGCAGCGCCCGCCGCGAGGGGTCCGTGTCCCGCCAGGTCGCCGACGCCCTGATCGCCCGCATGGAAGAGAGCGTGGGCCCGGTCGACCTGCGGGTGCGGGATCTCGCGAGCGACGCCCCGCCCTTCGTGGATGCGGATTGGGTCGGCGCCAACTTCACGCCCCCCGAGGAGCGCGGCGAGGCCCAGCGGGCGGCGCTGGCCCACTCCGATGCCCTGGTGGCCGAGCTGATGGCCGCCGATGTCCTGGTGGTCGGGGTGCCGATCTACAACTTCGGGGTCCCGGCGGCGCTCAAGGCCTGGGTGGACATGGTCGCGCGCGCGCGGGTGACCTTCCGCTACACGGAGAATGGGCCGATCGGGCTCCTGCGGGGCAAGCGGGCCTATCTGGCCGTGGCGTCGGGCGGCACCGCGGTGGGCAGCGCCATCGACTTCGCCACCGGCTACCTGCGCCACGTGCTGGGCTTCCTGGGGATCGAGGATGTGGAGATCGTGGCCGCGGACCAGGCAATGGTCCGGGGCGCGGACGAGGCCATTGGGGCCGCCCAACGGCATATGGAGGCGCTGTTGCCGGCGGCGGAGCCCCTGGCTCGGACGGCTTGATCCGATCCCTCGCGCCCCGGGTCGCTTTCCGGTGCGCGACGGTCCAAAGACAGGCCGCCCGAAGGTGGCCTGATCCGGTTGTCCGGCCGGTTTCCGGGCCGACGGCCTGCTCGGATCGAGAGGCCGTCGCAGCGAGGGGTTGCCCCCTCGCCCGTAGGCTACGCTAGCGCCCGCGGCGCGGACCCGGTCCCGGTCCTGGGATCGGGGCGGCAGCGGTCACGGTCACGGCCTGAGCGGCGCTGCCGGTCGCGCCCAGATTGTCCGTCACGGTCAGGGTCACGGTGTAGGTGCCGGCCGCCGCGAAGGTGTAGCTGGCCGTGGCACCGGTTGCGGTCGCGAGACCGCCGAAGTTCCAGGCGTAGCTGACGATGGTCCCGTCATCGGTCGAGCCTGTCCCGTCGAAGCTGCAGGTGAGGTCAGGGCAGTTGAAGGTGAAGCTCGCCACCGGGGCCTGGTTGACCACGGTCACCTGCTGACTGACCGTAGCCGTCTGACCGCCATTGTCGGTCACCGTCAGGGTCACGGTGTAGGTACCGTCCACGGCGTAGGTATGGGCAGCGGTGGCGCCGGTTGCGGTCATGCCGTCGCCGAAGTTCCAGGCGTAGCTGACGATGGTCCCGTCGTCCGTCGACGTGCTGCCGTCGAAGGTGCAGGCCAGCCCGATGCAGGTCGGGGTGAAGCTCGCCACCGGCGGCTGATCGACCGCGCCGACGCTGACCGTCACCGTCTGGGTGACGCTGTCGGTCTGGCCGGCGTCGTCGGTCACCGTCAGGGTCACGTCGTAGGTACCGTCCGCCGCGAAGGTATAGCTGGCCGCGGCACCGGTTGCGGTCGCGAGACCGCCGATGTCCCACGCGTAGCTGACGATGGTCCCGTCATCCGTCGACACGCTGCCGTCAAAGGTGCAGGTGAGGTCGATGCAGACGACGGTGAAGTCGGCCACCGGCGGCTGGTCGACCGGCGTGCTTCCGGCGCCGGCATCGACGACCGCGGAGGCGGAGGCCATGGTCTCGACGCGCACGTCGGATGCCTCGTAGAGGCGCTGGAAGTCGGCGACCTCGGGCACCTGGGCCACCTCCTGGATCAGATCGAGGTAGTAACCGTAGGCCATGGTCTGATAATTGAAGTCCGCCGTGACGGTGACGCTGGTGGTGGTGGCGTCCAGGGGGATGCGGTAGGTCACGAGGTCGCTGCCCGCGATGAAGTCCGGGTCCGGCTCGGCCTTGCCGACGATCGCGATGTCGCTCCACTTGCCGATGACCGGGTCGGTCTGCGGGTCGCGCGGGAATCCACGCGGCAGCAGCCGGTTGTCCTTGCTGTAGCGGGCGGCATTGAGCAGCGTGTAGGTCTGGTTGCCGCTGATGTCCTCCATGATGGCCTCGTAGACCTGGACCTGGTCGGGGCTGGTGATCTCCTCGTGGTGCGGCTCGAAGGCGGGTCCGGCGTCGGTGTCGGCGTCGACACCGATGACGGCGCCGGTGGGCTTGCCGTTGGCGTCGGTCGCCAGCCGGCCCGACTCGAACAGCAGTAAGCCGTCCTGGTCCGCCGCGGCGAGATGGATGTAGGCGCGCCGGGACGGGTAGCTGGTCGGCACCTTGTGGCCGGAGTTGTTGTCGACGCGCACGCGCACCACCAGCTCGCGCTGGCCGGGCGCGGGCTCAGCGACGAAAGTCTCCTCGATGGCCACGCTGGCCGCGCTCTGCAGCGTGGCCCGGGTGGCGTCGATGGCGGCGAGGAAGTCGCCGTTGCCGACATCCAGCTCGGCGCGGTTCTTGTCGAGGATGTCCAGGATCAGGGTGTTGCCGCCGTAGAAGCCGTGGATGGCGAAGTTGTCGCGTGTGCCCAGATTGCGCGGGCGGTTGGAGATCTTGACTCGACCCTCAGCGCGGGCCATGTGGCACTGCTGGCAGGTGCTCGCCTCGGCCCCGCCATCGGCGAAGTCGCTGTTCTCCCACTCCGAGTAGACCATCTGCTCCGGGAACTTGTCCGCGGTGAGCTGCCCGCTCGCGTTCAGGATCGGGGTCTTCAGGTTGTGGCAGGTCCCGCAGAGCGTCGAGTCGGAGACGTGCGCCGAGTACTGCGGGGTGAACACCGCATTCACCTGCATCGGGTTGATGCGGGGGTTGGTGTAGGGGCCGTACGCGGGGCGATCGACGCCCAGCAGGTCGTCGATCACGTAGTGGCCGGACTCGCCCGCGTCGGTGCCCAGCTCGGGAACGTCCGCGATCTGGTGGCAGAGGGTGCAGCTCACCCCGTCCATGGCCGCGTCATGCAGCGGGAGGTTGTTCGGGTCCTCGAAGCCCCCCACGCCGAAGTACTGGGGCGCGATGCCGTCGAACACGGACTCCTGGTTCGCCATGGGGGCGTGGCAGCGGGTGCACTTGTCGTTCAGCACCGCGTCGTGCTGCGGGTTGCGCAGGATCTCGGTGGCGAACTTCGCCTTCCACAGGGGGTCTCGGGCGGAGTTGCCCATGATGGTGGCGGACCAAGAGGTCTCGATGGAGACGTCGTTGCCGGCCGCGTCGACCAGGCCGTTGTGGCAGAGGGCACAGTTGGCGGAGCCGGAGAAGTGGGTCGAGTCGAAGAACGGGTTGGCGGCCTGGGCGGTCGTGACCGCGCAGAAGCCGAGGGCGAGGATGCCGAGCGTCAGGTTTCGAAAGTGGCCCCTACTTGAAGAGCCCTCCCGGGCGACGGTGGGCAAGATACTGCGAGAAGGTGAAAAGGGGCTGGCGGTGGGGCCCCTGGGCTCCTCTCCGGGGGCGCGTCGTGTCCAGAGCATGGATGAAATCCTCGTCAGGGTGGTGAAAACAAATAAAAGATTCGCGATATTCGAATATTCGCTTCTCCTATCCTGGTACCAAGCAGATTCCATGCCCGGCCTAGCCGACACAAGAGCATCAATGACTTAGTCGGCGGCCGGCACCGACGCAGCTGAGGGCCGGTGACAAAGTTGGCAGATTCTCGACAGAATGACAGACGAGGCACTGCCAAATCTGGCAGATCCAAGCAGAGGGCTTCCGGTTCGTGGCCGGCGGGCGGCGCCGACCGCCGAGCAACGTCCGGGCGCCAAGGCAGCCCCGGCGGGTCGACCCGGGCCGCACAGGCCGCAACAGAACAAGCGCGTGGACCGTGCGGGCGCGGGCCGCCGGCGGAGACCCTTCGATGACTGACCTGGTCGAGCTGAAGTTACTGGTGGACACCCACGAGCGGCCCTTCGTGTTGATCGGCAGGGACTTCGAGGTGGTCGCCGTGAACCAGGCCTACGATGGGGCGTTCAACCGGGCGGGCGCGGAGCTGGTCGGACAGAAGTGTCATCAGGTCCTGCACCACCGGGAGCACCCGTGCAGCGAGATGGGCGAAGCCGGGTATCTCTCACGCATGCTGCGTGAGCACGGGGGCAACCGATGTCGGGTCGCGAAGGCGATGGGGATCAGCGAGCGCACGCTCTATCGAAGACTCGCGAAGTACGCGCTGACGGGTTGGGATAGGCCCCGAGTCGCAACCCCCCCGTGCCGACGACCACAGGCTATCATGGACACTCTGAATGCGGCCGGCGCCGACGAATGGTGGCGGTCTGAGCACCCTGACGGCGAGAGACGCCATGTGGGACCAGCGATACAGCAGCGACACCTATGTCTACGGGACCCAGCCCAACGGGTTCCTGGTCACCGCGGCCGCGCGACTGCCGACCGGCAAGGTCCTGTGCCTCGGCGAGGGTGAGGGCCGCAACGCCGTCTGGCTGGCCGCGCAGGGCCTTGAGGTGACCGCGGTGGATTCATCCGGAGTCGGGCTGCAGAAGGCCCAACGGCTCGCCGCGGAGCGCGGGGTGGAGATCACGACGGTGCACGCCGACCTGGCCGCGTTCGACATCGAGCCGGGGGCCTGGGACGGGATCGTATCCATCTTCTGTCACCTGCCGCCGGTGCTGCGCGCCGACGTGCACCGCCGCTGCGTGGCCGGGCTTCGCCCCGGCGGGGTCCTGCTGCTCGAGGCCTATACACCGCGACAGGTGGGTCTCGGGACCGGCGGCCCGCCCACGGCCGAGCTGATGATGGACGCGGAGACCCTGCGCGCGGAGTTCGCCGGCCTGGAGCTCCTAGAGCTGCGCGAATGCCAGCGCGAGGTCCATGAGGGGGAGTTTCACAACGGGCTCGGCGCCGTCGTCCAGCTGGTGGCCCGCAGGCCCTGACCGTCTCGCCGTGGCGATGCGCGACCTTCAGCCGCGGTGAAAGGTCGCGATCGTGCGCTGTCTCTAGCCCTGCAGCCCACGCCAGGCAGGATGGTCCGCGATCAGGGCCAGGGCTTGGGGCAGGAGTCGCTTTCCGGGCTCCATCTTGAACCAGGTGGAGGCGCCCGAGGGGTGCGGAAGCGGGATTAGGTCGGCCTCGATCCCGGAGTCGGACCGGAAGGGCCATTGCCTACCCACCAGGTCGTTGAGCTTGGCGCCCCGGCCCAGTTGGTCGGGAAACTGGGCGATGGCGAGCTTACCCACCGGGATGATCAGCCGGGGCCGGCTGATCTCGAGCTCACCCCGCCACCAGCCCGAGCAGTTGTGGACCTCGGGCCCATCCGGCACCCGGTCACCCCCCTTGGGATTCTTGCCGGGGAAGCAACGGCACACCGCGCTCATCAGGACCCGGGAGCGGACCTGATGCTCGTCGAGCCCGACCGAGGCGAGCCAGCGGAACAGGGTCTTCCCCGCGGTCCAGCAGAAGGGCCTGCCCTGCTCGATCTCCTTGGTCCCCGGCGCCTGGCCGATCAACAGGACGGGCGAGAGCACCGACTCGCCGTGGACCGGCGGGCCGAACATGGCCGGGCAGCGCCGGCAACCCTCCAACGCGCGGTGGTGGGCCCGCAGCTGACCCGGACGATCCCCGTCGCCAAGCCGCTCCGGATAGACCCCCATCAGGTCGGCATCACCCCTGGGGGCGCCGCATCCAAGGTGACCTTGGCGAGTCGGCCTTGGATGTACTGCACCGCGGCCTCGGGGTCGTCGGTGAGCTCCAGCTCGATCTCTCCCAGGCTCAGGGTCCCCGTGGCCAGCATGCTCTGCTCGGCAAACTCGATCAGGGGACGCCAGAAGTCCACCCCCATGGCCACGCAGGGGAAGTCCTTGAGCTTGTCGGTCTGCATCAGGGTCAGGGTCTCGAACACCTCGTCAAGGGTGCCGAGCCCCCCGGGCATGAACAGGAACCCGGACGAGTACTTGACCAGCATGACCTTGCGGACGAAGAAATAGTCGAAGGTCAGGTGGCGGTCCAGGTAGAGGTTGGGCTGCTGTTCCCGGGGCAGCTCGATGTTGCAGCCGACGCTCAGGCCCCCGCCCTCCCTGGCGCCGCGGTTCGCCGCCTCCATGATCCCGGGACCACCGCCGGTCATCACGGCAAACCCGGACTCGGCGAGTCGCCGCGCCACCGCCCGGGTCAGCTCGTAGTACCGGCTACCCTCCGACAGCCGTGCCGAGCCGAAGACGGTGACCGTGGGACCCAGATCGAAAAGGTCCCGGTAGCCGTGCACGAACTCGTTGAAGACGGTCACCGCCCGGTCGAAATCGGTCAGCAGATCGTCGGGACCCCGGAGCCAATCCGCCTCGCGCTGGGCCTTCGGGGTCTGGTCGACGGGATCCTGCATGGTGATCGCTCCGGGGGTGCGTGGGTCTGACGGCTCGGGCCCCGGGGCCCTGGCCCCTCGGCGCTGCTCGCGCCTGGGGCTCAGTATTTTACCGAGCAGCCGTAGGGTCTGGTGGCCGGATTGGACACCGCCTTGCCGGCCGCGAGGTCCGTCAGGGCGAGCCGGACATAGTTCTCGGCCCCCGCCACGTCCGCGGGGTCGGTGGTGGCGCGGTCGTCGATACCGCCCATGTAGACCAAGCTCCCGGCGCCGTCGATCACGAACATGTGGGGCGTGGTCTTGGCCCCGTACGCCCGGCCCATGGCCCCGTCGACGTCGAGCAGCACGGCGGTCGGCGCCGCCCCCCGGCCCTCGGTCAGCTCGTCGGCCTCGGCCGCACTGACGTGACCCTGCTTGCCGGGGGCCGAGGAGATCACGGACAGCCAGACATAGCCCGCGTCCCTCGCCTCCTGCTGGAGGGCCTGCATGTTTCCGCTCCCGTAGTGCTTTTGGACGTAGGGGCAGTCGTGGTTGGTCCACTCCAGGATCAGGCCCTTGCCGGCCAAGTCCGCCAGGCTCCAGGTCTTGCCCGTGGTGTCGGCGACCGAGAAGGCGGGCGCGGGCTGGCCCACCTCCGGCTTGGCGGCGACAGCCCCGGCCGTGAGGGTTGCCGCCAGGGCCAGGCAGGCGCCGACCAGGAAGGGACGCATCGGTGATCGGTTCATGGGCTCTCTCCTTTGGGTTGTGAGGGGTCGGGATCCCCGAGTGATGCGATTGCCGACTCGACGATCGCGGGTGTGAGGATCTGGGGCAGCACCCGGGGCTCGCCCACCCGCGGGTACAGGACATAGATGGGGACACCGGTGCGCCCGAAACCCGCGAGAAAGTCGGTGATCGCCGGGTCGCGATTGGTCCAGTCCCCCTTCAGGTACAGGACGTCCCTGGCGGCGAGCTGCTCGGCCACCCGCCGCGTGCTCAGGGCCACCCGCTCGTTCACCAGACAGGTGATGCACCAGGCGGCGGTCATGTTGACGAGCACGGGTCGCCCCTCCGCTTGGGCGGCCGCCAGGCGCTCCGCCGAATAGGGCTCGTGAGGGAGCGCCTGAGCGGGCCGCTCGCGCGCGTCCCCCGCCGTATCGACCCCGGGTGTGTCCGGTGGGCCCTGGATCCCCGTGCCGTCCACCAGTAGGGCGAGCCAGAGGGCGACCGCCAGGCCCAGGATGGCGGCGGCCGAGCCGAGCCACGGCCAGGGCGCGGGGGCCAGGACCGTGCGTTCCCGCACCCAGAGACCGAAGGCGAGCAGCAGCATGCCGGAGAGGCCCAGGGCGACGCCCGTCGGTCCGGACTGCACGCTCAGGACCCACAGGAGCCAGGCGGCCGTCGCGAAGAGCGGGAAGGCAAGGAGCTGCTTGAGGACCTCCATCCAGGGGCCGGGCCTCGGCAGCCGGGCCGCCAGCGCCGGCCAGAGGGAGAGCAGCAGGTACGGGCCGGCCAGGCCGAGACCCAGCGTGAGCAGGATTGCGAGCGCCAGGGGCCAGGACAGGGTCACCGCATAGCCGAGCGCCGCCCCCATGAAGGGCGCGGTGCAGGGTGCGGCCACCAGGGCCGCGAGTGCGCCGGTGGCGAAGGCGGCCGCTACGCCCTGGCCAGGGCGCTGGGGGCCGGCGGCGAGACCCATCAGGCGCACCCCCAGGGTCAAGGCCCCGGACAGGGCCAGGCCCAGGACCAGGAACAGATAGGCCATCGCCGCCACGAAAGGCGGGTACTGGAGCTGGAAACCCCAGCCCAGGGCGGCACCGCCGGCCCGGAGCGCCAGCAGCAGCCCCCCGAGGACCCCGAAGAAGACCAGGACCCCCGCGGTGTAGGAGAGCCCGTGGATCGCGCGCTCGCGGGTGGCGAGCGCCCCCTGCCCCACGAGGCCCATGGCCTTGATGGCCAGCACCGGGAAGACGCAGGGCATGAGATTGAGGATCAGGCCGCCGAGGAAGGCGAAGCCGAGGGCCAGCGGCAGGCCCAGGCTCGATGCGCCCTCCCGCCCCGAGGTCCGCCCGGCGACCCGGCGCGGTGCCAGCTCATAGGAGCGGGCGACACCGTCGGCGCCCCGCAGGCTCAGGAGCCCGCCCAGGTCGGCGGACGCGATCCCGGCGTCGGGGGTCAGGTCCACCTGGATCCGGTCCCCGCCCTCACCTCTGACCAGGCGCCAGGGCTGATCGGCCGCGTGCTCGATCAGGCCCCAGCTCGACGGGAAGTAGCGCACGGCGACCGGGGGCGGGATGGCGTCGTCCAACGGGACCTCCAGGCGCGCCCCCTCGGCGGTCGGAAGCAGCAGGGCGTCCGGGATGGAGCCCCGGGGCAGGCCCTCGCGTGCCTCGGCGAAGAGTCCGGCGACGGCGGGATCGGTGGCCCCGGGTCGCTCCGCCACGGGGAGGCTCAGCTCCAGCACCGCCGACTCCGGGATGCAGTGCTCCTCGCACACCAGCCAGTGGGCCTCGGCCCGGGCCCGGATGGGCTCCCCCACCGGCCATCCCGCTGGCACCTTCAGGGAGACCGGGTGCAGGGCCCGACCCGAGTAGCCGAAGTTGGCCAGGGGCCCCACCCGGATCAGCCCGGGGGTCGGGAACCGCAGCGGTCCCGCCTCGACCCCGGCCGGGAGCGTCCAATCGATCCGCGGCGGCTCGCCCGAGTCCCCGGGGTTGCGCCAGTAGGTGTGCCAGCCGGGGCGGATGTCCAGCGACAGGAGCAGCTCGGCGGTCTCTCCGGGAGCCGCCGCCGCTCGCTCCGCGACGAGCCGCGCGGTCACCTGCTCCGTGCTGACCGGGTTGCCCCAGGCGAGCAGCGGGAGGAGCAGAAAGAGGATCAGGGCAGGTCGCACGGAGGCGGCTCCCCCTCGTCCAGAACCGAGACGTCATCACCGAGGCGGATCCGACCGCCGCGCAGGACCCGTGCGTTGAGCCCGCCGTGTCCGCGCATGGCGGTGAGCCCGCCGAATCCGAGCGCCTCCTCCATGCGGGAGCAGGGGTGACAGGGCCCGGTCCCTTCCAGCACGGCCTCCCCCACCTGAAAGCGACACCCCTTAA
>Ga0316576_10001697_pt1 | contig 12072 bp, 12 predicted proteins | sample S0NA_FD_203075 | JGI IMG/M metagenome (GOLD analysis project Ga0316576, IMG submission 203075) | Rhizosphere microbial communities from salt marsh grasses in Alabama, United States - S0-2_050615r3r5 | ecosystem: Host-associated > Plants > Roots > Rhizosphere | place: USA: Alabama | collected... | reverse complement strand
GCGCATCAGCTCGCCGGAGATGGGTCAGTCCTGGTCAGCGCCGACCGTCGCCAGGGTTGCCATGAACGACAACCGGCTGAACGCCGACGATGCTGTCGTCATCATCGGCGGCGGCTACGACACCGTGCACGACACGATCGGCCACCCGGCGACACCGGACGGTGAAGGCGCAGGGATCTATTTCCTCGACCTGCAATCGGGCGAGGTGTTGTGGCGCGTCGGTGCGGACGGCGGTGCGGACCTGGTTCACCCGGACATGACACGGGCCATTCCCAACCAGGTGCGCGTTGTCGACTTCAACGGCGACAGCTACGCGGATCGAATGTACGCCTCCGACCTCGGCGGCCAGGTATGGCGATTCGATATCTTCAACGGCAATGCGCCCAACGGCATCGGGCCGGACGCACTCGTGACCGGCGGCGTCATCGCGCGGCTCGGTGCCGAAGGCATGGGCTCGCCGACGGACGTCGACACGCGACGCTTCTACAATGCACCCGATGTCGCGATCTTCAACGACAACCTGCAGAACAGGCGCTTCCTCGCGATCAACATCGGTTCAGGCTACCGGGCGCACCCGCTCGATAACACCAACGCGGACCGGTTCTACTCGATTCGCGATGCCGATATCTTCAACAAGTTGAGCCAGAGCGATTACGATAACTACAACGTCGTGACGGACGGCAGCCTGACCGAGGTGAGCGGCACGGTCGGCACGGTCATCGGCCCCAACGACCGGGGCTGGAAGCTGACCCTGCCGGCGGACCAGAAGGTCCTGGCGACCTCGACGACCTTCAACAATGAAGTGTTCTTCGTCGCGTTCTCGCCCGATGCAGCAGCCGCATCGACTTGCGCGGCCGGTCGCGGGCGCAACTACCTGTATCGCGTCAGCATCACCAACGGCGATCCGATCGCCGATCTCGACAACGTGGTGCCCGGAACGGAAGACCAGCTGCGCGTGCAGGACCTGGCCCAGGGCGGTATCGCACCGTCGCCACGGTTCCTGTTCCCGAGCCCCGATGACGCCAACTGCACGGGCGCGGACTGCTCGCCGCCCCCGCTCGGCTGTATCGGCGTCGAGTGCTTCGATCCGGGCTTCGTCAACAACCCGGTCAGGACGCTCTGGACACAGGACGGCATCGAGTAAAGTGTGGAACGGTTCCGGGCGTCATGCGCCCGGAACCGCCACAATCAACTGACTGTCAGACTTGACTCGAGGGATGACGAAAATGCAAATGCGCAGGCAAATGCACGGTATCACGCTGATCGAATTGATGATCGTGATCGTCGTGCTCAGCATACTCGTTGCGGTCGGTTATCCCAACTACCAGGAGTTCACGGCCCGCGCCAAGCGCAACGAGGCGCGTTCGGCACTGCTGATGCTGGCGACCAACCAGGAGCGCTTCTACCTGAACAACAACACGTTCACAGCCGACATGACGCAGCTCGGGTTTTCGGCAAGCCCGGCAACGACACAAACGGGCTATTACCAGGTCCAGGTAACGGCGGCCGATGCCAGCAATTTCACGGCGACGGCGACGTATCTGCAGGGCGGCAGCGAGGCGGGCAAGTGCCTGACGTTCACGATCGACGGCCGCGGCACCAAGACCTCGGCACCCGATCCCGACTGCTGGACCCGCACCCGCTAGAAAAAAACTGAAAGGTGGGACAGCGACCCTAACTTGAAGAGTCAGGGTCACTGTCTGCCGCAACTTCGTTGCGGCCGGAAAAGAACAGCGCATCGATGATCAGCATGGCCGCGCCGACGCTGATCCCTGCATCGGCAACGTTGAATGACGGGTACGCCCAGTCACCGAACCACACCTGCACGAAATCGGTCACGTAGCCGTGGGCGATGCGGTCGATCAGGTTGCCGATGGCACCGCCGAGCACGAGCGACAGGCCGCCGCCGAGCAAGACGTTGCGTTCGCTGCGCAATCGCCACAACCATATGACGATAACGACGCTGACGATCGAGGCGAGTGCCACGAAAAACCATCGCTGCCAGCCCCCGGCGCCTGCCAGGAAACTGAACGCGGCACCCGTGTTGCGCTGGTGGGTCAGGTTGATGAACGAATTCACCGTAACGGAATCATAGAGGGCAATCCATTCGACGATCGCCCATTTGGTTACCTGGTCGGCAGCCACGACGGTAGCGGCCACGGCCATCCAGGCAAAAAAGCGGGCATTTGACGGGGTCATCGAATCGGTCATTGAACAGGTTCCTGGTCAACTGGCGGCGGTCGCCAGCGCTGAACGGGCATTTTGTTCGTCGCGCTGCATTTGCGCAACCAGCTGCTCGACGGAATCGAAGCGCTCCTCGTCGCGAAGGTGCTCGATGAAGTCGACGTGAATGTATTCGCCATAAATGTCGCGGTCGAAATCAAAAATGTGCACTTCGAGCAACGGCTTGGTGAGGTCGAAGGTCGGGCGCGTGCCCACGCTGGCCACGCCGTCGAGCGGCCCCTCGGGCAAGCCCTCGACGCGTACGGCATAGATGCCCATGACGGCGCTCTGACGCCTGCGCAGATCGACGTTGGCGGTCGGGTAGCCGAGTGAACGCCCCACGCGCCGCCCGGCGACGATACGGCCGGACATGCGGTACGGGCGCCCCAGCAGCGCCGTTGCCGTGGCAACGTCGCCGGCGGCCAGCGCCTCGCGGATGACCGTGCTGCTGACGCGGACGCCATTCACGATAATGCTCGGCACCTGTTCGACATCGAGACCGAGCACGGGGCCGACGCGCGCGAGGTCTTCCCGCGATCCTTCCCGCCGCCTGGCAAAACGAAAATCGTCGCCAACCACCAGGTGCCGCGCATTCAGTCCGTGAATCAGTATCCGGCGGATGAAGGCCGCGGCCGAGATATCCCGCATCGCCGCATCGAAGCGCGGACAGAAGAATATTTCGATGTCGCGCTCTGCCAGCGCCTCGAATTTTTCACGAAAGCGCATGAGCCGCGCCGGCGGACTGTCCCGGAGGAAGAATTCCTTGGGCGTCGGCTCGAAACTCATCGCAACCGCCGGCCGATGGCTCGCCCGCGCTGCCTCGACCACGCGTTGCAGCAGCTGCCGGTGACCGAGATGAATGCCGTCGAATGCACCGATCGTTACGACGCTGCCGCCCGCAAGCCGTTCGTACGGCATGTCCTGCAGATGGCGTACGAGGCGCATCTCAGCCCTGCCCCATGCGGAACTGTGCCGTGCGCAGGCCGGACGCGAGCAGCGTCACGAAGTACGCGCCGGCGCCCGCGAGCACCGACAGGGCCAGCCACAACACGCGCTCGCCGAGTCCCGCAGCGATCCACCAGTCGGTGGCACGGTGCATCTGCCACAAGACGAATGTCATCACGATGTTCGCGAAGGCAACGCGTAGCAGCAAGGCCCCCCATCCAGGACGGTGGCGAACGATTTCCGCCTTGTTGAGCGCGAGGTACAGCAGCACGGCGTTCACCACCGCCGCCACCGACGTCGCTCCGGCGAGGCCCGCGTGCGGCCCGGCAAAACCGCGTGTCGTGAGGTACCAGGCGGCCGAACCACCGAGCACGGCATTGACCACGAGTGCGACAACGCCGATCCGAACCGGCGTCCGCGTGTCCTCCCGCGCAAAGAATGCCGGAGCCAGGATCTTGACGAACGAAAAGCCGACGAGCCCGACCGCGTAGGCCTGGAGTGCCATGGCCGTCATCAGCACCGAGTCGATGCCGAATTCGCCGCCATGGAACAGGGTGACGACGAGCGGCACCGCGAGCACGATCAGCCCCACCGCCGCCGGTACGGCGATCAGGATCGCGATCTTCATCGACCATTCGAGCGTGTCGGAAAACTCGCGCTTGTCGCCGTTGGCCCAGAGCCGCGACAGGTACGGCAGCGTCACCGTCGCCAGCGCAATCCCGAACAGCCCGAGCGGGAACTCCATCAGCCGGTCGGAATAGTAGAGGTAGCTGATGCTGCCGACCGGCAACAGCGAGGCGATGATCCCGGAAAGCAGCACGTTGATCTGCGCCACCGAGGAGCCGAAAATCGCGGGCAACATCAGCCGGAAAGCCCGCCGCACCCCTTCGTGCCGCGGCTGCCAGCGGGGCCTCGGCAGCGACCGTATCGAGGCCAGAAACGGCAGCTGGAACAACAACTGCACAATGCCGGCGATGAACACCGCGTAGGCAAGCGCCATGATCGGCTGCTCGAGCAACGGCGCGACCCAGACCGCAGCGGCAATCAGGACGACGTTCAGCAACACCGGTGTGAACGCAGGCACCCCGAACTTGCCGTAGGTATTCAGCACGCCTCCGGCAAAGGCCGTCAACGACACGAAGAACAGGTAGGGGAAGGTAAAGCGCAGCATCAGCGCCGCGAGATCGAAGTCACCGCCGTCGCCGACAAACCCCGGTGCGACCACGAGGACCAGGAGCGGCGCGGCAATCACGCCCACCAGGGTCACGACGAACAGGACGACGCCGAACGTGCCGGCCATCGCGCCAACGAATTCGCGCGCTTCCTCGGGGCCGTACTTTTCCTTGTAGCGGGCCATGACCGGCACGAATCCCGCGGAAAAAGCGCCCTCGGCGAAGAATCGCCGCAGCATATTGGGAATCCGCTGCGCGACGAGGAACGCATCCATGAGCAATCCGGCGCCGAAAACCCGGGCGAACACGATGTCCCGCACCAGTCCCAGGATTCGCGACAGCAGCGTCATGCCGCTGACGATCGAGGTTTTCACGGCTAACTTCACGCCAGATATACGTTTTTTGCCTTCCATGCAGGGTGGAGTTTAGCCCAAAACCGGGCCCCCGATTGTCATTGACAAGCGTCGGGCGGGCGCGAATAATACGCGGCTCTTTGACAGCAGCACACGGTTGGAACCAGTGGCAAACATCAAATCAGCGAGAAAGCGCGCCCGGCAGGCGGAAAAGACCCGCAAGCACAACATGGGCCTGCGCTCGACGATGCGTACGAGTATCAAGAAAGTTCTGAATGCCTGCGACGCAGGCGACAAGGAAGCGGCGACGACCGCGTTCAAGGACGCCGTCCCGGTCATCGACAGCATGGTGAACAAGGGTATCGTCACCAAGAACAAGGCAGCGCGGCACAAGAGCCGCCTCAACGCGCGCATCAAGGCGCTATCTGCCTGAGCCGTCTCAGGCCTCTTCTTCCTCGAACTTCTCCAGCGCCTGGATCACGGCGTGCGCCAGGGCCTCGGTCCCGGCGCCGGTGGCTGCGCTGACCTCGAATACCCGCCCTTCCCAGCCGAGTTGCTCGAGTAGCATCTGCCTCGCGACGGCGAGGTCGTCGTCGCGCAGCAGATCGACCTTGTTGAGGACCAGCCAGCGCGGCTTCGTCGCCAGCTCGGGCGAAAACTTTTCGAGCTCGCGCGCTATCGCGCTCACGTCCTCGCCCGGATCGGCCGCGGGATCGACGGGCGCGATATCCACGACGTGCAGCAACAGGCGCGTGCGCTGCAGATGCTTCAGGAAGCGGATGCCGAGGCCCGCGCCCTCCGCGGCGCCCTCGATGAGGCCCGGTATGTCGGCCATCACGAAACTCTGCAAGCGGCCCACGCGCACAACGCCGAGGTTCGGGTGCAGCGTCGTGAACGGATAATCGGCAATGCGCGGCCTGGCCTCGGACATCGCCGAGATCAGCGTCGATTTCCCGGCGTTCGGCATGCCGAGCAGGCCGACATCGGCAAGCACCTTGAGTTCGAGACGAAGATGGCGGGACTCGCCCGGCGTGCCCCGCGTCGTCTTGCGCGGTGCCCGGTTGGTACTGCTCTTGAAACGCGTGTTCCCGAGGCCGCCCCGGCCACCTTCCGCGACTTTCTGCCGCTGACCGTCCTCGGTCAGGTCGCAGAGCAACTCCCCCGTATCGACATCGTGAACCGTCGTGCCCTGTGGCACCCGGATTTCGAGGTCATCGCCGGACTTGCCGGTCATGTTGCGGCCGGCACCGCCTTGACCGCTTTCGGCCCGGAATTTGCGCGCCACCCGAAAGTCGGCGAGCGTATTCAGCGAGGAATCGGCGACCAGGTAGACGCTGCCACCGGCGCCGCCATCGCCGCCGTCGGGCCCGCCCCGCGCGACGTACTTTTCACGCCGGAAACTCAGGCAACCGTGACCACCGTTGCCCGCGAGTACGCGTATCGTTGCTTCGTCGACGAATTTCATGGCTGCAATCCGGAAAGAATAATTCTCATACGAAAAACCCCGCACGCGGCGGGGTTTTTGTCGCTCTGCGCGGGGACGATGCTTGCGCCCCCCGGGTCGGCGATCAGGCGTCGACGACGCTCACGTACTGCCGCATCCTGGGACCCTTCTTCTCGAACTTCACGTGCCCGTCCGCCTTGGCGAACAACGTGTGGTCCCGGCCACAGCCTACGTTGGTGCCGGCATGAAACCGCGTGCCGCGCTGGCGCACGATGATGTTGCCGGCGACGACCTGCTCGCCACCGAAGACCTTCACGCCGAGGCGTTTGCTCTCCGAATCGCGACCGTTCTTACTGCTACCGCCTGCCTTTTTATGTGCCACTGTATCGTACCTGTCGTTTCCATCGCCCGGCGCCTGGCGCGGGCTTCGTTAATCTTCAGTCGGCCTTCTTCTTGGCCGTCTTCTTGCTGGCTGCCTTCTTCTTGGCTGCCTTCTTGCTGGTCGTCTTCTTTTTGCCGGACGCCTTTTTCGCCGTCTTCTTGGCCGCCTTCTTCTTGGCGGCCGGCTTTTCCGCGGCGGCCTCGTCCTTCTTCGGCGCCGCTTTCTTGCCCGAGGAGCCACTGATGCCCGTGATTTCTACCTCGGTGAAAAACTGCCGGTGCGTACCCTGGCGCAGGTAATTCTGGCGACGCTTGAACTTCACGACGGGCACCTTGCGGCTCTTGCCCTGGCGGACGATCCTGGCGCTGACAGTGCTGCCCGAAAGCAACGGGCTGCCCACCTCGATGTCGCTGCCCTGACCCACGAGAAGAACCTCGTCGAACTCTATCGTGGCGCCCTCTTCGGCCTCGATCTTCTCGACCCTCAGGACATCACCTTGTGCCGCGCGGTACTGTTTGCCGCCGCTGCGAAAAACCGCATACATTGCTTCTGCTCCAACTGGCGGGCCGCGCCGAACGCAACCTGCTGAGATATAAGAACTTCTTGTGGCGTAACGAATTCGCCGCGCAGGCGATGGAATGGCTCGCGCCACAAAAGAGCCGGAATTCTATAGATTCCGGGGCCCCGGGTCAACGTTATGGCACGGCCGAATGTCACCGCATTTCAACAGCTTGCAATCAGGCTCACCGGCGCGGAATCGGACGCTCAATCTCGCCAATGGCATGGCTTTCAGGCATCATCTGCAAACTATGCAGATGGCCGCAACAAAACCGGATGCCGTCAATTTCGATGACGTTGCCGAACTCGCCCGCGACGACATGGATGCGGTAAATCGGCTGATTTCATCGAGTCTCGAGAGCGACGTCGCGCTCGTGTCACAGGTTTCCGAATACATCGTCAGGAGCGGGGGCAAGCGACTGCGGCCCATGATCGTGTTGCTGGCGGCGCGCGCGCTGGGTTACGACGGCGACGAGCACGTGCGCGCCGCCGCCATCATCGAGTTCATCCACACCGCCACCCTGCTGCACGACGATGTCGTCGACTCCTCGGAACGGCGCCGCGGCCAGGACTCCGCCAACACCGTGTTCGGTAACCAGGCCAGCGTGCTGGTCGGGGATTTCCTGTACTCGCGTTCTTTCCAGATGATGGTGGACATCGGTGAGATGCGGGTCATGCAGATCCTCGCCAATGCAACCAATACGATTGCGGCGGGCGAGGTCCAGCAGCTGATGAACGTTCACGACCCGGATACCTCGGAGGACGATTACCGGCAGGTGATTTACCGAAAAACCGCCCGGCTTTTCGAGGCGGGCGCGCAAATCGCCTCCGTGCTGGCGCGTCGCGACGACGTCATCGAGCAGGCGATGGTGCGCTACGGACAATACCTCGGCACCGCGTTCCAGCTCGTGGACGATGCGCTCGACTACGCCGCGTCGGCGGACGAACTCGGCAAGAATCTCGGGGATGACCTTGCCGAGGGCAAGCCGACCCTGCCGCTAATCTACGCGATGCGCACCGGCACGGACGCCCAGCGCGAACTGATCCGCGAGGCCATCCGCGATGGCGGGCGTGGACAAATGGCCGATATCATCAAGATCATCGAGGCGACCGGAGCACTCGACTATACCGCGCACCGCGCCCGCGAAGCGGCCGATGCAGCAATCAAGGAACTCGTCGACCTGCCGGATAACGAATACCGCAACGCCTTGATGCTGCTGGCAGAATTTGCCGTGCAGCGACGCTCGTAAGTGCGGATAGTCTGAAGTGGTCGGGGCGAGAGGATTTGAACCTCCGACCCCTTCGTCCCGAACGAAGTGCGCTACCAGGCTGCGCCACGCCCCGACCGCGGGAGGCGCATCTTACAGCATGTCCCTGGGGGCTTCAATCGGACCGGGACGGCGCGGAAAACTACCCAGAGAGGCGGCAAAACCATGGCTGACATGAAATACGCAACAGGCGCCCTCCTCGGCCTCCTCATCCTGGCGCAGGCGCATGCCGGCGTCGAAGACGATGTGCGGTGCCGGGAGATCGGCTTCAGCCGCGCAGCCGAGCAACAGGACCTCGACGCGTTCCGCCGCCACGTCGACGCCGACGCGCGCTTCGTATCCGAGACGGTCCTGCGCGGCGTGGATGCCGTCGCCGCCGCGTGGACGGTTTTTTTCCAGGAGGACGGACCGACCATCAAGTGGCGGCCGCAGATTGTCGAAGTCCTGGAAAACGGCAGGCTGGCGCTGTCGCGCGGCCCCTACCGCGTGCTGACCCGCGATGACGACGGCAATGTCGTCGCGCAATGGGGCACGTTCAATTCGGTGTGGCGCCTCAACGCCGACGGCGCGTGGCGGGTCGTGTTCGACGCGGGCAGCCCGGCCGCGACACCGCCTGGCGACGAGGTGCGGGCCTTGCTCGATGCCGCGGACGATTGCCTCTGAGTCCCTCCCGCGGCCGCGCCGCAACCCTCAGGCCGGATTGATGTTCGCGTTCAGGCGAAAGAGGTTGGTCGGATCGTACTTTTTCTTGATCTCGAGCAGCCGCGGGAAGTTATCCTGGTAGTTGGCGTGCCGCACCTCGCGCGGCTCGTCGGCCGTATCCACGGTGTAGTAGCCGTCCGTCGCCGGCTCCAGCGTTGCCCAGTAATCGCGAATGTAACGAACATGCGGTGCCGCGTCGTCTTCGTTGGGCCACCCCACGGTGACGAGCATGTTGGCGATCGACTTGCGGTGCGCAAAGGCCGTGGCCTTCGTGGGTACGCGCCCGATGGCGCCGCCCGACTGTTGCAGATAGACGATAACGGCGCGCCGGTCCATGGGCTCGAAGCCGTCGAGGATGTCGTCGATGAGACTGTCCGGGAAAGCGTCAATGAAGCCCGCCTTGAGGTACTCGGCGTTGTTGCGCGGGTCGGTATTGTCCCAGGCCTGTTGCGCCGCGACATAGTCTGTGGCCTTGACCGAGTTCATGACCGGTGTGCCGAGCGACAGGAACGGGGCGAGGACTTTGTCTGCATCCTGCTCCCGGCCCGACCAGCACAATTCGAAACCTGCCATGCCGGAGCTTCCCTCCATCGACGACATCAGCATCGGGTCGCAATAGAGCGCGTCCGGCCCGCTCACTCCGTAGTCGCGAAACGCATTGAAAACGTCGCGTGCCTTGTCGTACGGATACAGCACGGTGCCCGCCACGACCGTGCGCTGCATCGGGTGCAGCCGAAACTCGAAATTGGTGACGATGCCGAAGTTGCCGCCGCCGCCCCGGATGCCCCAGAAAAGGTCTTCGTTCTCCTCGGCGCTGACATGCAGCAGGCGACCATCCGCCGTAACCACATCGGCCCCGACGACGTTGTCGAGCGCGAGGCCGAAGCGACGCCCGAGCCGGCCGAACCCGCCGGCCGTCGTCAGGCCGCCGACGCCCGTATGCGAAACCGTCCCGGCGGTCGTTACCAGCCCGAAGGCCATGCTCTCGCGATCCAGCTCGGCGAGCAGGCTGCCTCCCGCGACGTGTGCAATGCGATCGGCAGGATCGACGCGCGCGTGGCGGAAGGTCGAGAGATCGATCTGCATGCCACCCTCGCACGTCGACTTGCCGGCGTAGCTGTGCCCCCCGCACTTGACGGCGAGCAGGAGATTGCGGTCGCGAGCGAAACCTACGGCCTCGCGAATGTCCGTCACCCCGATCGGCTGGACGACCAGCGCCGGGCGCTTGTCGATACTGGGGTTCAACACCTTGCGCGCCGTCTCGTACCCGGGATTGCCGGGCAACAGCACGTTGCCGCGCAGGCTGTTCGCCAGTTCCTGCAACGCGGCCTGCTCGATCTCGACCGGTTTCTGTCCGCCCGTGACCGCCGCGATGCTCGAGTCGATCCGGGTCAGCGACGCAAACTCGGCGGCGAGCGCCGATGCCGATGCGGCCGAAACGCCGGCCGCCACGGCCGACCGAAGAAATACGCGCCTGTCCATCCCCATCCCCCTGTTATTGTTCTCGTGCAAGAATAGCCCAAACGAATGCTGCCTGCAGGCGAATGAAAAACGAGTTCCAGAGCAAGCTACCGAACGTCGGCACGACGATATTCACGGTGATGAGCCAGCTCGCTGCCGACGTCGGCGCGATCAACCTGTCGCAGGGTTTCCCGGGGTTCGAACCACCGGCGGCGCTGACCGACAGGATTCGCTGGCACCTCGAGCACGGCGGAAACCAGTACGCTCCGATGCCCGGGATCGCTGCGCTGCGCGAGGTGATTGCCGAAAAGTACCGGCGCTTCCAGGGCCACGAGCCGGATCCCGAGACTGAAATAACGGTCTGCACGGGCGCGACGGAGGGCCTGTTCAGCGCCATTGCGGCCTGTGTTTCATCCGGCGACGAAGTGGTCGTACTGGACCCGGCCTACGATGCCTACGAACCGGCGGTTGCCCTCGCGGGCGGAATCGTGCGCCATGTAGCGTTGCGAATCGACGACGAGAGCGGCGACTTCGTGCCCGACTGGCAGCAGGTCCGCGATGCGATCGACGCGAAGACCAGGCTACTGATACTGAACTTTCCGCACAACCCGACGGGCGCAATCCTGTCCGGTGACGATCTCGACACGCTGGCCGAGATCCTGCGCGACACGAGATGCCTGCTGTTGTCGGACGAAGTGTACGAGCACATCGTTTTCGACGGCGCCCGGCACCGAAGCCTCCTGAGCCATGACGAACTCCGGGAACGCGCGTTCGTCGTGTCCTCGTTCGGCAAGACCGTGCACGCGACCGGGTGGAAGGTCGGCTGGTGCGTCGCTCCCCGAATGCTGACGGCAGAGTTCCGCAAGGTGCACCAGTTCACGACGTTTGCCGTCAGCACGCCGATGCAACTCGGACTTGCCGACTTCTTCAACGAGAATGCGGGATGGTACGAGGCACTGCCGGCTTTCTATGAGCAGAAGCGGGATCACTTTTGCCGCCAGCTCGCGGCCTCGCGGTTTCGCCTGCGTCCGGCACGCAGTACGTTCTTCCAGATCCTCGACTACGGGGACATCACCGGCGAGCCGGACACCGAACTGGCACGGCGCTGGACGCACGACGTCGGCGTCGCTTCGATCCCGCTGTCGGTATTCTGTCAGCCGGCCTTCACCGGAACGCGGCTGCGTTTCTGTTTTGCCAAGGACGATGCAACGCTGACCGAAGCCGCCGCGCGCCTCAGCAGCCTCTAGGGAGCGGCAGCAGGCTCAGGCGGTGCCAAGCTGGTAGGCAAGCAGCGCGCCGGTGTAGCCGATCGCCGTCATGTAGAACCAGGCAAACACCGGCCAGCGCCATGTATTGGTTTCCCGGCGAATGATCGCGAGCGTCGCCGCGCATTGCAGGCAACACGCATAGAAGATCAGCAAACCGATCACCATGGGCATGGTGAAGACCTTGCTGCCGTCGGGCCAGGTCGCTGCCTTCAGGCGGCCCGATAATGTCCCTTCGTCGGCTTCGTCACCGACCGCGTACACGGTACCCAGCACGGCGATAACGACCTCGCGGGCAG
>Ga0316576_10001696_pt1 | contig 12073 bp, 12 predicted proteins | sample S0NA_FD_203075 | JGI IMG/M metagenome (GOLD analysis project Ga0316576, IMG submission 203075) | Rhizosphere microbial communities from salt marsh grasses in Alabama, United States - S0-2_050615r3r5 | ecosystem: Host-associated > Plants > Roots > Rhizosphere | place: USA: Alabama | collected... | reverse complement strand
CGACATCCGGATCAGAATTAAGGGGACACCATACTTAATTGCAGTTCAAATTAAGTATGGTGTCCCCTTAATTCGCCCCGATTTACTCTTTGCTGGCGGAGTCGGAATGAAAACCGACCCCCCCGTGGCTCGTACTGGGAAACTTGTAATAAGCGAACACAGGCGGCAGCAGTGGCGCCGTATTTCAGGCTGCATCGCGGAGGCCAGCCCGGCGGTGAACATGGTTTGCTACGGGCCGGAGGCATAGGCAGCGAAGCTGCCGTATCCCGGAGCAGTGGTCACCGTCACGGCGAACAGGCCGCAGAGCCGCAGGCTGAAACACGGCGCCATTGCGTTTCCCGGATCTGAATAAGATATCTGTATTTTTATGGAAATAAGGATTTACCGGAACAGCCATAAAACGTTGATCACAGCAGACATGATGAAACATGTCCCTGAGAGGGCGTTGTTGGGGAAATCACATGACGGGGACAGACAAAAGTCTATCCCCGGAACCGATGGGAAAGCAGAATAGGCAACCTATTTCGCGTACTCGACAGCCCGGGTTTCGCGGATCACTGTTACCCGGATCTGCCCCGGGTAGGTGAGTTTCTGTTCGATCGACTTGGCGATGTCCTGGCTCAGCAGCACCGCATCGCTGTCTTTGACCGAATCGGAATTGACGATGATGCGCAGCTCCCGGCCCGCCTGAATGGCATAGGTCTTATCGACTCCTGAAAAGGAATTGGCGATGGCCTCGAGATCCTCGAGCCGCTTCACGTAGCTCTGCAGCATCTCTTTTCTCGCTCCGGGCCGAGCACCCGACAACGCATCTGCCGACTGGACGAGCACATCGAGGACGCTCTGGATCGGGATATCTTCGTGGTGAGAGCCGATGGCGTAGGCAATCTCCTCCTGTTCACCATATTTCTTGGCGAGATCACGGCCAATGGTCGCGTGCGAGCCCTCGACTTCATGGTCGACGGCCTTGCCGATATCGTGCAGCAGTCCGGCCCGCTTGGCCAGGGTCTCGTCGAGCCCGAGTTCGGCCGCCATGACACCGCACAGAAAGGCAACTTCCAGGGAATGGTGGAGCACGTTCTGGCCGTAGCTGGTCCGGTATTTCAAACGGCCGAGAATCTTGATCAACTCGACATGAACGCCATGGGCACCGACATCGAAGGTCGCCTGCTCCCCGGCCTCACGCATGTCGATATCGAGTTCCTTGGTGACCTTGGCGACCACCTCCTCGATACGGCCTGGGTGAATCCTACCGTCGTTGATCAGCTGCAGCAGCGCCAGCCTTGCCACTTCCCTGCGCACCGGATTGAAGCCTGAGAGAATCACCGCTTCCGGCGTATCATCGATGATGATATCGATACCGGTGGCCGCCTCGATGGCTCTGATATTTCGTCCCTCGCGTCCAATGATCCGCCCCTTCATCTCGTCGGACGGCAGCGGCACCATCGAAACCGTTTTGTCGGCCACGTAATCCCCGGCATACCGAGAGATGGCCAGAGCAATGATATTCTTGGCCTTGCGGTCGGCCTCAATTTTCATTTCATTCTCGATCTTGGCCAACCGTTTTGACGCATCCATCCTGGCCTGGCTCTCCAGCGAAGCCATCAGCAGCTTCTTTGCCTCTTCCTGACTGATTCCGGAAATTCGCGACAATTCGTAGCGTTGCCTGCCGACCAGGTTGTCGACCTCCTTGTATTTCTCCTCGATTTCATGCTCACGATTTGCCAGCGCGTCTTCCGCAGCCTGCAGGTCGGTGCGCTTGCGGTCGAAACTGCTCCATTCCCGTTTCAGCTGGTCCTGGTTTTTTTTCAACTGCAGCCGCTCCTCTTTCAGTTCCCGGCGGTCGGCCTTCAATTCTTCCTCTGCAGCCTGCTTGACCAGGTAGGCGTCCTCCTTGCTCTGCAGTTGCGCCTCTTTTTTCAGCTGCTCAGCCTCGACAATGGCCGTTTCGATCAGCTGTCTGGCCTGTTCCTTGATGTTCTGGGTGTGACCTTCGATAAATCGCTTGCGCAGGAAAAAGCCGAACATGACGCCAAGCAGTAGGCCGACGGATACAAATATGGAGGGATGGTTCAATAGATCCATACGAAAACCTCTGCGTATCGATCAATTGCAGGTGAAAGGCCCGTTGGGAGACGGAGGGAAGGCAGACCATCGGAGGGGAACGGTCCCGCCTCTTGCAAGCGCCGCGGAACCAACCGGAATACTATTCTATTTCAATGAGTTATCTATGAACGTTGGCTATCCCGTCAACACTAACTCTGCAACTCAATGATCATATTCCGGTGTGTATGTAAAACCAGTCGATGAATCGGGATACGCGGCATGGGCTCGCCCGGGCCGCCTATCGGTCTCCAGTCGTACTGATGAACAACTCGACAGATTTTTAATACCTCTACCTCAACCGAAGGCGCTTCTGCAATCGACAGCGTTTACGCCTGAACGGCAGTCGTCACCATGGTGACTGCCAATATAGTAAAACGATGGACAACCTTCCCGCCGTCCACCGTATTTTAAAGTATTTCCCCACCCTGCCGTGTCTGCAGAACAAGTTAAACCTATTGAAATAGGTGGGATCCGCATATCGGTCTCAGGCAAGTCAGCAGACCTGCCATCAAAAGACAGTGGTAGATCCCTTTTTAAGAGAGTTGGCTCAACAACACTGCAAATCACCAACAGCGCAGGGAAAAGCCATGTTTGCCGGCGCCGTTCCGGCTCCTTCCCGGAACAGGCGTCAGCCGTGCGTCGTTACGAAACACTATTCATAAGGCAATTCTGCCGTCTTCACCTGTATTGTAGCAGATTGATTTCAAAACAAAAGCAAAAACTCAGCGGCCCTCGTTTTCACCGGGCAGCGCAAAATCCAGCTTTTCGTTGATTTCCTCAAGCTTTGCGGCGGTCGACCGCCGATACTGTTCGTGCTCGCTCTGCAGCCTGAGATAACTGGAGGCAAGATTCAGGCACGCCATCACCGCGATCTTGCTGACCGGTATCGTACCGCCCGATTTGTCGCCGCCGATAGACTCAACCTGCTCCTTGACCAGCGCCAGGATCCGCTCCATCTCCTCTTCGGAAGCGGCGGTGTAGAATGCGAAATGCTGCCCCAACAGGTTGAATTTGACTAATCGTTCAGGCTCGGACATGGGTGGACATCACCGTTGGTTCATTGATGCGAGGTACCGGCTTGAACCGCGCCAGATCTTCAGGCGGAGAACAGATTCTTCTGGGCTTTCGTTCCCCGGTCCTCTTTGCTTTGTTTAACGGCGGGCTCTTCGCGCTTGCTCCGCTCCTTCTGGGCAGCGGTCTCATCGTCTGCGGACTCTGCATCCGGGCCGGCTTCAAGCTCCGATTCCCACTGCTCGATCTGGACGATCAGGCTGCTGACCCGGTCACGCGTGACGGTTCGCTCGGAGTCAACGGAATCGAGCTCACCCTGTAATTTTTCGATCTGAGCCTGTGCCGCAGCCAGCTCTTCTTTCACGGCGGCAATTTCATCCTGCGCAGCGGTCGTCTCTCCCTGGGCTGCCGCCTTTTCCTCCTGCACCGCCGCCAGCCGCTTTTCAACGTCCTGTTTCTCCGCCTTCAACGCAGCATAGCCCGAAAGCAGCCTCTCTATATAGTTTTCAAGGCGGACGAGTTCGTTATCACTTCCCATATGGTTACCTCAAAATTCAGATGGAGTTGGTAAAAATTTGACTATACCATGGTGCATGAACACCGCAAGCTCTATTGACTGGAATGATTGGACGGGTCAATTCCTGAATGTGCCGCCTTGAATCGGATCATCCTGCTGAGAATCCGACAGTTTCAGGATCAACGGATGTACCTCCAACTCAGCGGTAGATCGTCCCGATAGGGCATATAGCCGTGAAAAATCCGGGGGTCGTCGTCGAAAACCAGCGGCAGAAAGAATTTGTCCCCTGCCCACATCGGCAGCTCCAGCAGGGTGTCCAGATCATGCCAGATGAGCCTGCCTTCCTCATTGGAGTGCCGGGGGGTGCCGCTGAACGCTTCGATACGGTAGATGAAGCCGAACCAGTCCTCGCCGTTGGGGCCGAATCCGGTCCAGTTGATGGTCCCCCTCAGCACTACCGTTTCGCAGACAATGCCTGCTTCCTCGTTGATCTCACGGCAGATACATTCATGAATGCTTTCCCCCGGCTCCATCTTGCCGCCGAGACCGTTGTATTTCCCGTAGTGCGAATCGTGTTCGCGGCCGTTGCGATGTACCAGGAGCGTCTGTTTGCGGTCTTCGGACAAGACATAGCCCAGCGTCGCCAGAATTGGAGTATACACGGTTATCTTGTAATTATATTAAATTGCATTACAATTTCGTCCACATCGGGTAGATATGGGTCTATCGGTATCGGTACCGGCCGACCGCGGGTCCGCCGCTCGATCGGCCGGACGAGAGAGTGGATCACCTCATCATTTTCCAGGATTTGTCAGCGCTTATTCAAACAACGATCGACCGCCGCCACGCATGAATCCCCAGAACGCTATTTTCTGTGCCATGGAGCGGCTCTGCCCTACGCTTTTCTATCTCTGCGTTTTCGCGCTGTGCTGCACCACGGCCGCCATGGCGCGGGCGAATCCAGACGATTTTCCCGAATATGATATCATGTCCGCCAATGTCAACTTCTGGGAACAAGTATACTCAAGCCATTCGGTAAATACCTCCATTATCCATGACCAGCACGATCTGGGACGTGTCTATGCGACAGTATCGCTGCTCGAGGACGGGTTTCCCAACGCCCGCAAACACAATATAGACAAGGTAGAGCAGGTCAAAACCCATATCAGGTCGCTACTCATCGAACTGTCTAAAAACCCCGTTCCGGCAACCAGGGAACAGCGACAGGTGGCAGCTCTTTTCGGTAATACCAAGAACACCAGGCTCTATAAGGAAGCGGCGGACAATGTCAGGGCCCAGCGGGGGCTGAAGGAGCGTTTTGCTGAAGGCGTCGTACGGTCGGGGGCTTATATGGGTGAACTCAAACGCATTTTCAGAGGCTACGGCCTGCCCGAAGACCTCGCCTACCTGCCCCACGTCGAGTCTTCGTTCAACCCGAAGGCTTTCAGCAAGTTCGGGGCAGCCGGCATGTGGCAGTTCACTCACAGCACCGGCAAGCAATATCTGACCATCGACTACATTATCGATGAGCGGCGGGACCCCATTGTCTCAGCCCATGCCGCCGCCAAGTTCCTGCAACGCAACTACCAGCAGCTTGGCTCCTGGCCGCTCGCCCTGACCGCCTACAATTATGGAACGGCCGGCATGCTCCGGGCCCAGCAGCAGGAAGGCAGCTACCCCAATATTTTCAGTAATTACAAGCAAGGATATTTTAAATTCGCATCGCGCAATTTCTATTCGGAATTTCTGGCCGCCGTCAAAGTCGCAAAACGGCTTGAACGGTCCGGAATGCCCCTGGAAAAGCCGCTCCAGGCGGTTGTCGTGAGGCTGCCGGCTTATGCCCATGCCGGACGGTTGTGCACCTATCTCGGAATCAGCACTGCCACCCTGAGGGAGTACAACCCCGCCCTGCGCGACCCGGTTTTCAAAGGAACCAAGTATATTCCCAAGGATTACCTTCTCAAGCTGCCGTTTACGTTCAACAACAGCAGGATGTTGGCCTCGGCACCCAAATCGATTTTCAGTTCGAGTCAGAAACGCTCAACCTTTTATCGGGTCCGTCCCGGAGACTCGGCAGGCGCCATCGCGCTGGCCCACAAGATCTCCCTAAAGGAGCTGATCCACGCAAACAACCTCGGCGACAAGGCCTTCATCCGGGTCGGTCAGAACCTGAGAATACCATCGAACGGCGAAGCGAACGATATCACCGTTGTGGCTGCTGCAACATCCGGCAACCCGATCCTCCGGGACACCAAAAAACTGCCCGTATCCGGAGCCGGCGAGGGATTTAAACCCGACGTCACGGTAGCCGGTAACCTGAAGGTCGCTGATCTGAAGAAAACCAGTAATCTTCTGGTCGGCACCATTGAAGTTCAGCCGGACGAATCGATCGGGCTGCTTGCCGACTGGCTCAAAGTGACCCCGGCCTCTATTCGCATTGCCAACAACCTTTCCGGAAACGCCAGCGTTCGTCCGGGACAGAGGATCAGGCTCGATTTCATCAATACAGACGTTTCCACGTTCGAGGAAAACCGATTCGATTACCACCAGGAACTGCAGGAAGACTTTTTTGAATCTTTCCGGATCGTCAGTGTCAGCGATTACCGGGTTCAGCCGGGGGACACGCTCTGGGAACTGTGCCGGAAGAAATTCGATATCCCGCTGTGGCTGCTGAAGAAATATAACGACACCCTGGATTACAACCGGCTCGATCCATCGAGCAGTCTGAAGATCCCGCTCGTCAAGGAGATTTGACCCAGCGGCAGCCGCCGTCCCGGTTGCCGGAGGAGAAGCCATGGACATAACCAGAACAATTGCCCAGCTCAAAGCCCGTCCCGATTTTGCCGACCACGTCGGCATGATTCTGGTCCATAACGGGACCGTTCGAGGCTGGTCGAGGAGCGACCGTTCGACGGTGACTGGTATCGACGTCCAGGTCGATGAGAATCGGGTGACTGCAATCCGGGAAGAGTTTTTACAATTTCCGGGAATTTATGATATTGTTATCGAGTCCCGGTCAGGTCTTCTGAAACCGGGAGATGACCTGCTCTTCATCGTTGTTGCCGGTGACATCAGAGAGCATGTGAAACCGGTTCTGGCGGATCTTCTCGACCGGATCAAAAGCGAGGCGGTAACGAAACGGGAAATCGGCGCCTGAACCTCGAACATCAGCCACCTACATGTCATGACTGAGACAGGCACATCGGCCGGTCAGCATGCCGGAGTTCCGAAACTGGCTTCCCCGCTCCTTGCCTGGGCCGACACTGTCTCCCCGGAAGCGCCACCGATCACGCGCTGGACGCGGAGACTGTTCAGAGTCCTGCTGATCTCCCTCAGAGAGATGAAGACCAACCTGCTTACCGTCCGGGCAGGCTACCTCACCTATGCGATTCTCCTGTCGATGGTGCCCATGCTGGCGATGAGCACCGCCGTCGTTAAAGGGTTGGGGGGAGGAGATCAGCTCAGGGAAGTGGTCTACTCCTATATCGAGTCCCTGGAGAAGGATTCGCCGGCGAACCATACCCGACCGGCGCCGCCGGACGAGACCGGGACACCGGCTGAACCGGAGACGGGGCAAGCGGGCGGGGCCGAGGATATGATCGGTCATCTCAGTTCGGCGGTCGACCAGATTTTCGATTACGTGGATCGAACCAATTTTGCAACCCTGGGAACCTTCGGCATGGTCGGCATCATCTTCTCGGTGATCATGGTTCTCGGGCAGGTGGAAAAATCCCTCAACGTCATCTGGAAAGTGGAGGACGGCCGTTCGTTTCTTCGTAAAGTCGCCGACTACCTATCCCTGATGATCATGATGCCGATCGCCCTCAACGTGGCGCTTGCCGCCGGTACCATGCTCGAGAGCAAAAGTCTCAATGTCCACGTCAACCGCTATCTTCCCATCGAATGGCTGCAGCCGCTCCTGCTGAAGGGGGTACCCATTCTGGTGCTGACCGTTACCCTGTACGCCGTCTATATCTTCTTTCCCAACACCAAGACCAGCGGAAAGGCAACCATGGCCGGAGCGCTGGTAGCCGGAACCGGCTGGTTCATCACCCAGAATTTCTACATCAGCCTGCAGATCGGAGTCGCCAAATACAATGCGATCTACGGCTCGTTCGCGACCATCCCGCTGTTTTTGGCCTGGGTCTGGGTCGGCTGCCTGTTTGTGCTGTTCGGTGCCCAGATCGGCTATGCAATCCAGATCGAACCCCGCTATCGCCTGATCCGCCGGACGCCGCAGCCGGTTCTGCAGATCAGCGCAGCCCTCGACATCTACGCCCTGATCGTCAGACGCTTCAAGACCCTCCAAACGACCTATCTGGCCGACCTGATAGAATTGCTGCCGGACTACAACCGGGACCTCCTGGAAAACATCCTCGGCCGGCTGATCGACAACCACATCCTTCACCTCACCAGTGAAGACGGTGCCATCATGCTGTCAGGCCCGCCCGAGCTGATGACCAACCAGAATATCGTCGGCACCGTGCTGGGCGGCGATCTGCCGGATACCCCCGGCGGCCGGACAACCCTGGAGGCAATGGCTGGAATCGTCAGCGCCTTTCCGCGGGACGGAACTGCGGAAACTGAGGGCAGCCAGGAAACGGGGGTTTCCCCTGGGGAAGGCGACGCCGACGATAAAAGCAAAGAGAAGATCCCGTCGTCCTAAACGGCTTTCACCAGCCGCGGGGGCTTGTCAATGTCTCCCGCCGGTGTGCCATCGCCATCGTAGCGGCTGCACTCCGGCAGTTCCAGCGTGAAGATGGAACCGACCCCCGGCGTAGATTCGACATGGATACGACCGTGATGAGCCTTGATGATCTCGTTGCAGAAAATGAGGCCAAGACCGCTGCCCGTTTCCCCCTTGGTGCCCAGACTGCTGGTTTTGACATCCGACCTGAAGAGGTTTTTGGCGTACTCCTTGCTCATCCCCTTGCCTTTATCGCTGACCGCGACACTCATCGGCCGTGCCGGGTCGGGCTGGTAGAATCGTACCATCCCTCCCCGCTCGCTGAATTTCAGTGCGTTTGACATGAGGTTGTTGAGCACCACGAAATAGAGGTGGCGATCGGCATAGGCCTCGGCATCGGCGGGAATGTCGTTGACCATGCGGATGGCCTTGTCGAACGCCTGGTGGATGAAATTCTGAATCACTTCCCGCACCATCTGGTGAACGTTGAAGAAAATTCTTTCAAGCTTGATACCGCCGGTTTCAAGCCGATTCATGGAGAGCAGGTTGTCGATCATCTGCAGCATGCGGTGACCGTTAGTGACGATGTTTTCGAGAAACTGCCGATGTATTGTGTGCTCGAAATGCTCCCGTTCGAGGATCCGTTTGAGCATCTGGGTCATCGAATAAAACGGCGATTTCAGGTCGTGCGCGACCAGCGCCACGAACCGGCTGCGGATTCCCATTGCCAGTTCAGCCTGATAGCGCGCCTCCTGCAGGAAATGCTCGATGCTCTTCTGCTCGGTGATGTCAATCGCGATCTCCAGCTTTACCCACCTGCCGTCCGACCACCTGATTGCCTGATCCTTTGCCCGGTACCACCGTTTATCGAATGGATTCTGGTATTCCCACTGATACGGTTCCTGCGGAATGTCAGGATCAAGCTGGTAGCGCTGACTGTTGCAGAAAATGCAGGGCTTGTCATCGGCTGAATGGATGAGCTGATGACAGTGCCTGCCGACCGGATCGAACCCGAAAAGCCTGCGCAGGTAATCGTTTGCGAACAGTATTTCATGACTTTCGAAATCGACCACGTAGATGATGCCGTCGATGGTGGAAATGATCCCGGTCAGCAGTTCGTTCGACTGTTTGAGCCTGGCCTCCGCCTCCAGTTTCTCTGCCACTTCATTGCGCAGCTGCCGGTTTTTTTCATCGAGTTCCCTGGTGCGGCGGGCAATTTTGTCCTCGAGCTCGGCCAGATGGTCTATCTGTTCAATATAGCGGAATTCCCGTTCCCGGCGGACCGAAAGCCGGTACTTCGCCAGAAAAAAACAGACCACTCCGAAGAATCCCAGCAGGACGACCGCGGCAAACAGGAGGGGAATCTCGTTGACCCGGTTCAGTGACAGCAACAGAACAAGCAGTACCACGCCGGCGAGTCCCCATAGAAACATCAGGATCGTCTGCCCTGCAAGCGTGGACAGAAACCTTTGCAGTCGCGGAAGCTCTGGTACCTTCAATGTCATGAAGCCTCGACAATTCGATGCGTTGTTTTTTTTGCAGACCCCACCGGGCCTCGACAAACGTCGAACAATCGGCAGAACCCGGGAGTGGATCTTTGCAGATGCAGGTATCAGAAGAACAATGTAATTACGGATTCAGGGAACGGCAAATATGGTTGATTCGAGTGAATAGATCACTTTGACGCCAGTTCTGGAACATTTCAAGAGGTAGGTTTCCGACAGGCGGATATCGAGGTCCTCGCCGCGGAGTCCCTGCAGTTGAGCAAGATAACAGAGCGAACCGTTCTTTTTCTTTTTCTTGGGATGGCGTTTTACCCCGCCTTTGTAACTCAGCATCGGCAGTTCACCTTTCAGGGCTCGCGCAGCCAGTTTTGGCTGCGACTCGCCGAGCTGTCTGCCCTCCTCCCAGCAGAGAATCAATCCCCGGTCGTCCCCCCGCCATTTTTCATCCGCCGTCGGATTTTCCCGGATCGGTTTTTTGATCGATCGATAAATGCGCTTGCTCATCTTTAATTCCGAACACCAATTTGAAACGAAACCATGTTCTGATCTGATCTTCAAAAATTTGTGGATAGGGGGAATCTACCCCTTTGTCCCCGGGAAATCCAGCACAACTGGACTGCTCGGGTTGCTCGCCGGTCTCCGTGCCGGAAGATAGCCTTGACAGATGCTTCTCAGAAACCTGCTATAAACCCGGAATGTGAATCAATCGGGTCTAGAGAGACGCAGTTTTCGAACAGTCCCCGTCTTCAGTCGAAACGGTAAACAGCGACTGGTTGGCACTATCAATATATCGGTAGACGAGCTTCATGCCGGCCCCGATCATCGCCTCGATTACCTGCTCGGAACATGCCCGGCTCAGCATATCATCTTGCATATGTGCGGCGATTTCTTCAGGGGAAGAAAACTCCAAGCGCCTCATCTTCAGCTTCTGGAAACAACCTTGCAGGTGGGCCCTGCAATTACCCATGGTGCAGTAGTGCATTGCCAAACGACAAACGGTATACTCAGTTCCATGGACAATACCGGCACGGTTAAGAACTAGGGAAAAACCCATATAACCGATGCGCTGTTGTCGGCAATTCTGCCGCTTCCAGGTAGCGGCAGCAGGAGGGATGCCGTATGAGAATGAAAAGCCACAGGGCCTATAATGGAAAAATAAGACTCGCCGTATTCGACTGGGCGGGAACCACGGTCGACTTCGGCTGTCAGGCGCCGGTTGCCGCTTTCATTGCCGGTTTCAAGGCTAAAGGCCTGGATATTTCCCCGCAGACAGCCCGGGGGCCGATGGGAATGGAAAAGCGGGATCATATCAAGGCAATAACGGCGGTTCCGGAAGTGGCCAGGGCCTGGCGGAAGATCCACGGCCGACCGGTGACTGACAGCGATATCGACGAGATGTATGGCGAATTCGTACCGCACCTGCTGGCCACCCTCGAATCGAACAGCGGTCTCATCCCCGGTGTAGCCCGGGCAGCCGAGGCACTGACCGAAAAAGCCATCAGCATCGGTTCGACCACCGGGTATTTCAAGGAAGCGGCGGACATCGTCGCGGCCTCTGCGGCAAAAGCAGGTTTCACACCCATGGTATCGGTATCATCCTCTGATGTAACCCATGGCCGCCCCTATCCATGGATGATCTTTAAAGTCATGGAGGCATGCAACATCTGTCCTCCGGAAGCAGTCGTCAACATCGGCGACACCGAGGTCGACATGATGGCGGGCAGAAACGGGGGAGTCTGGACCGTGGGGGTCGCTGCAACCGGAAATGAACTCGGCTTGACGCAGGCGGAGCTGGAAGCACTCGACCACGATACCAGACACCTGAAAATTACCGCCGTACACGAAAAACTGTACGCGGCTGGTGCCCACTGGGTGATCGACACCATGGATGAACTGCCGGCAGTAATCGACGAGATCAACAATCATCTCGCTGAAGGGCATAAACCATGAACATATACTGCCTGGGCAGCCCCGAGCACTCGGTCCGTGCCCATAGCTGTCGCTTCCAACTCCCGACCAGCAATAACTAAGCATTGAGAATTATTTTAAATTCACTTCCCATGCCAATCGCACTCCTGACATCGACCTGACCGCCGTGGGCCTGGACGATATGCTTGACGATGGCCAGGCCGAGACCGGTACCCCCCGCTTTTCTGCTGCGTGCCCTGTCGCTCCGGTAGAACCGCTCGAACAGCCGGGGAAGGTGTTCTTCGGCGATGCCGATGCCTTTGTCGATGACTGAGATTG
>Ga0316576_10001695_pt1 | contig 12074 bp, 12 predicted proteins | sample S0NA_FD_203075 | JGI IMG/M metagenome (GOLD analysis project Ga0316576, IMG submission 203075) | Rhizosphere microbial communities from salt marsh grasses in Alabama, United States - S0-2_050615r3r5 | ecosystem: Host-associated > Plants > Roots > Rhizosphere | place: USA: Alabama | collected... | reverse complement strand
ATGCCGGAAAGGATTCACGGTAGACCTCGAGAGAGGCGTGCGAAAGGCGTGCCGTGTGGATGGCGGGCTCCTGCTTTTTTTGGCAGATGATTTCACCCGCAGGACCGATAATGGAAGAACAGCCGTCATACATCCGTCCGTTGCCGTCTTTTCCTATCCGGTTTACCCCGATGACATAACTCAGGTTCTCTATGGCCCTGGCTCGCAGCAGGGTGCGCCAGTGCATGGAACGCGGCGCCGGCCAGTTGGCCACAAACACGGCGGCATCATATGCGTTGTCCACATTCCGTGTCCAGGACGGAAAACGAAGGTCGTAGCAGATGAAAGGCCGGATGCGCCAGCCCTTGAGGACAAGGGTAATGTTTTTATCACCGGCGCTGTAAATTTCATGTTCTCCGGACATGCGGAACAGGTGCTTTTTGTCGTAGACGTGCAGGGTACCGTCGGATTGAACCCAGATCAGCCGGTTGTAGAATCTACCCGCATCCCGGGCAATAAAACTTCCGGTGACGGCTGTCTTGCCTGCCAGGGCGGTTTCTCGCATCCAGGCGACGGTTTCTCCGGTCATTTCCTCCGCCAATTTTTCGGCGTTCATGCTGAACCCGGTGGTAAACATCTCCGGGAGCACGACCAGATCTGTCCGGCCAACCGATTCCTTGAAACGCCGTTCGAATAAAGCGAGGTTGGCTGCGGCATCTTCCCAGACAAGCTCGCATTGAACGATGGTAACGTCTAAATCCTGCATAGTTTTTCAGCCGCCTTTTCTAGGGTTTCATCTTTTTTGGCAAAACAAAACCGGATTACGTGATGGTCCTGCCGGTCGTTGTAGAACACGGATACCGGAATGGATGCCACCCCGTGTTCGATGGTTATCCGCCGGGAAAAATCGATGTCCGCTTCGGTTGAGATGGGTGCATAGCTCATCAATTGGAAATAAGTTCCGCTGCACGCTATCGGCGTGAAGCGCGATCCCTGCATCAACCGGAGAAACAGATCGCGTTTTTCCTGGTAGAACGCTCCCAGTTCCAAGTAGAGGCCCTGTTTGTCCAGGAAATCCGCGTAGGCGTGCTGTATCGGTGTGTTGGATGAAAACGTCAGAAACTGGTGCACGCGCTGCAGTTCCCGCGACAGGGCCTCTGGCGCCAGACAATAGCCGATTTTCCAGCCGGTGGTGTGGTAGGTTTTGCCGAAGGAGCTGACCACGAAGCTGCGCGCAGCCAGTTCGGGATACCTGGCGATGCTTTCATGGCGGGAGCCGTCGAAAATGATGTGCTCATACACCTCGTCGCTCAGGATCATGGTGTCGGTGTTTTCGAGGATCTGCTTCAGTGCGTCGATGTCCTGAGTGGTAAGGATGCTGCCGGTGGGGTTGTGGGGTGTATTCAATATCAACAGCCGTGTTTTCGGTCCGAGTGCGTCCCGGACCTCATCCCAGTCGATCCGGTAGTCCGGTGTTTTCAGTTGAATATAGCGGGGAATCCCGCCATTCAGCGTCACTATCGGTGCGTAGGCGTCGTATGCCGGCTCAAATATCAGGACTTCGTCATCCCTGTGCACGGTGGCGGCAACGGCCGCGAAAATGGCTTCGGTGGCTCCCGAGGTTACGGTAATTTCTGTCACCGGATCATAGTCGAACCCGTAGCAACCCGATACTTTACGGGCAATTTTTTCACGCAGGACGGGCAGGCCCGGCATGGGAGCATATTGATTTGCGCCTGCGTTCATGTAAGCGGTCACCCGTTCGATCAACTCCGGGGCGACGTCGAAGTCCGGAAATCCCTGAGACAGGTTGATGGCCCTGTGCTCGTTGGCCAGGGCGGTCATGACTGAAAAAATTGTAACGCCGACATCGGGGAGTTTTGAGCTGATTTTCAACATATCAATCTTGCCTATAAGCCTGACCTTGATTTGTTTCCGCCTTATACAATGTGAGCATGTTAGCTATCTCTTGCCTCATTTCGTCCTGCAGCGCCCGGGGCCTGACCACCCGTGCTTTGGCTCCCCACGTCAGCAGCCAGAATTTGATCTCTTCCGTGCCGGCCACCTCTATCTTGAAGAGGATGGAGCCGTCAGCCTGTTCTTCGATTTCCTGGCTCGCATGCCATACCTTTTCTTCGATGTATCCGGCGATGTCGGCTGAAAACCAGATGACCACCTCGACAGGCTCTCCCAGGAAAGTGCCGAAACTGGTCTGCATCAATTCATCGGCATCGAAATCAGGAGGCATCTCAAAGATGTCATCCGTATTTTCGATCGATTTGATGCGGTCGATCGCAAACAGCCGGATGCCTTTTCGCAGAAGGCAATAAGCCAGCATATAAAATGTTCCATCGAAATACCAGATCTTATAAGGAGCAACCTTACGCCGGCTCATTTTTTTGCGGTGCATGGCGTAATATTGGATAATGACGTGTGTCCGCCCGACCACAGCACGATTTACGCTGTCGATGATCTTCCCGTGCGGTCCGTAATTTTTATGTGCCTTGAAGCCGACTTTCAGGCTGTCTTCAAATTGGGCCAGATATTGAAGATACTCTGCGGGAAGGGTGGTTTTCACTTTCAGGAGCAACGACTCCAGGGCATCGTAAAAGACGGTGTCCTTGAGTGCTTTCAGCATGTCCCGGCTGAAGTAGAGGGCCATCAGTTCGGTGACGTTGAAGGGAACGGGAATGAGATGCTTGGCGGACTCCAGGAGTGACCACGTGCTTTTGTTGGCCACACGTTCGTTATAAACCGGGAAGCCCGCCACCTGCAGGGCTTCGAGGTCCCGGTACACGGTTCTGGGGTGGCATTCCAATTCGGCGGCCAGTTCACGTACGGACTTTCCCTGATTCGAGGCGATGAGCCTGCGAATGATTTTCCACTGCCTTCCCAATTGGTCTCCTCTGGCCATGATTCTTCTCCAACATCGTCAAGTTCCGGTATAACCGGCGCTGTGAGGAAGGCACTTCAAAGGGGCCTGATATGCCGTCACCGCTGATTTGCGCTGACTTTTTCTGCCACAGGGTCAGATCACCTTGATGTGCCATGGCTCGAAACGCACGCCGAGACGATTGCTTTCGGTATAGCGGAGCCGTACATAATCGAGTTTGCGGATCTTTTTGAAAACATCCGTCTGGGTGAAATGGCGGGTAAAGTTATCGCTTCCCAATCCGATACTGCCCACGTCGAAGTCACCGACACCATGAAAAGAATACCCGGGAGGGGCCAGCGACCGTGAAGCGATTGACAGGTTGCCTTTTGTTTTGACCGCTTTCCTGAAGAAAAGGTAGAACTGTTTGGCGATTCCCCTTATGCCGGAGGTCAGGATCAGCTTTTTACCGACGTCGCTGGACATTTTGTGATATGTCTTAATGGAGGTGCCCGTGAAGAGGTAGTTGCCGGTCCCGGGAACCCGGACGAAATCAGCGCCTCCGATGTCGTCGGTTATGGCCGTAAGCGGTTTTTCCCCCTTGAATCCATACAGGCGGGCGTTCTGGTGGAAGATCTTATGCATGAAGCGGATTTCGTCACGGGTGAAAGCGCCGATACTCGGATCATAGCGTGCATGGGCAAAGGCGTCTTCGATGTTCATCAGCGCAAAGTTGCCGTGCCCGGCGACAAGTTGCACACGGGCGAGGCGTTCGCTCGTCGATCGGAGCAGTGCATAATCCGCGGGGAAAAGAACGATTTGGCCCAGGCCGTTCACCCTGAAGTTGCGGCGCCCGAACGCTTCCTGCGGGCTGCCGTCGCCCCCGGGGATTACGCCCGGCGGCCGATGAGGTGTGTGCGTGCCCGCCAAAGCGGCATCGGGAAAACAATTGCAGGCGCAGGTTGCCAGCAATATCTTCAAGAAGGTTCGCCTTTTTATCATTGAACCTGGGTCCCTGGTTGCGTGACGCCGTTAAAAGAAGAGCCCTTGGACGACTGCCAGATCAATTTGGCAGCTGCCTGTCGCCGCTCAAATTAGGGAGCGGCCACAGGCCCGAATCCGATCAGGACTCTCCAATGGTATGGTGCTGTATCATGTGTTTCAGCCGGGACAGTTGATCGGCATTTAGCCGTCCGAATTTGACACCCAGCTGACGCACAGAAACGGTGCTGAGAGGGTTTTCCTTTTCAATCATGGTGTCGCGTACGGGTTGAAAGGGAATGTTTTTGATATACACTTGATGCCTGGATATGAAAATATCCAGAGCACGGGCTCCGTTGTTAATCCTCTCATTGGCCAGATATTTGAAGGCGAGTCCGCCGAAACTGATATCTCTGATTTGACCCAGCTGGTTGGCGTTGTCTCTCACGGCAGCAAAGGCGCCGTTTACCGCTTTAAACCGTTTTTGTTTTCTGCGTTCGCTGATATCTTTTCGATCCATCGGTTCCGTTGTCAAGTACATAAATGTTACTGAAATCAATGGCTATATAGACTACGATCGCTACGGGTGTCAAGGGAAATCTGTCTTATTTTCAAACACTTCCCGGAGGATTGTGCCGTGCCTCAGGAGAGGAGGTACTGCACGCCGGACAAGGTGGCTCCTAAAAGTGTGACTACCGTCAAGACCGCGGTTATGCGGGCTGTAATGAGATGCCAGCGGGTCTCTCTTTTCTTTTCCCTGTAACCTAAAAGGGCGCCGAGCAGGGCCCCGGCCAACATGCCGCCGGCATGCCCCCAGTTGTTAATGCCGGGTATCAGAAATCCGAACACGAAGAGACTGACGGCCCATCCACCGACCTGCCTGTAGACCGCCTGACCGTAAACGCCCCCCCTGTTTATTCCGAAATAAAGCGCCGCTCCGATCAGGCTGCATATGGCGGCGGAAGCCCCGATGGTCAACTGGACGCCCACCAGATAGCTGATGCCGAATCCGGCCACGCCTCCCAGGGTGTAGATGACCAGCATCCTGGACAACCCGTATTCGCGTACGATCAACGGGGCGATCTGCCACAGGGCAAGCATGTTGAAAAGGATGTGCAGGATGCCCGCGTGCAGATAGTTGGCGGAAAGGAGGGACCACCAGCGATGCATCTGGTCGATGGGGATGGTTCCCGTGGCGCCAAACAACAGCAGGCCCCGGCTGCCCGGTGAAAGCATGGAGAGGGGGTTACCGGAAAATTGGCGGCCCCCCGGCGACAACAGCAGGGAGATGGCATACATCAGAACGTTGAGGCCGATGATGGCCTTGATCAGCTTGTCGGGGTCGTTCATCACGGCGCCGAAAAAATAGCGATTTAACAACGACCGCGGTTTACGCGTCCCGCAGTAGGGGCATGTGGTATCATCGCTGCCCACCAGTCTCCGGCAGTTGGGGCACAGTACCGGCTTCCTTTTGTTGCCGTTCATTGCTAATCTCCTTTTTGTCCGGCAGAAAAAGTAAGGGCTGCCGGGCGATCTGTCAAATTGTCGCCGCCTTGTCGAGCTATTTCAACGCATCCGTGCTTGATTTGCGCGCGCGGGCTGTGGTAGACAACTGCCATGAGCGACGCGAGGATATACTTGGTGTACATGACGGCGGGTGACAGGGACGAAGCGCGTTCCATCGGCCGGGCATTGGTCGAATCCGGTCTGGCGGCCTGTGCGAATATCCTGGACCGCATGACCTCGATATATGCATGGGAAGGGACGATTCAGGAGGACAGCGAGGTGGTCGTCATTGCCAAAACGACGGCCGAGCGGTTTCCGGAATTGAAAGCCAGAGTTGAAGCAATGCACAGCTATGATTGCCCCTGCATACTGGCTGTTGACGTGATGCAGGGCCATGGGCCCTTCCTGGACTGGATTCGAGATTCAGTCGGCGGGGATATGCGATGCTGAAAAAAATCAGGGAATCGATATATGAAAGATGACAAAGGGCTATATTACCATCCCTTTCCGCAGAACAAAAGGGTGCGCATGTACGTCCAGGCAACGGGCAACGACGTATTGTTTCGCATGTGGAATGCGGACGACCCTCAATTGTGGGAAGAGCACGGCTGGGTGCCGTACAAAGCCGTGAAGGAAGCTTCCGGCATGTATGACAAGAAGGACTTCGATCCCCAGAGGGCATATGACATTCATGTGGCCAGGGAATTGCTGTCGGAGGGTGCCTAGTTCACCACGGTTTCTCGGTCACAGGTTTTTCAGAATCTCCTTTACCATATTGCCGTCAGCCTGAGCGCCGAAGTGCTTCATGATGGGGCCCATGGCCTGCATTTTGCTGTTGAATTGCGAAAAATCGATGTTTCCCTTTATCCAGGCGGTAATTTCCGATTCGGCAGCCATTGGGGGAAGATAGGCGGCAATCACGTCGATAAAGGGCGAATCTTCCGATTCACCCGTTTGCTGCAGCATTTCTCTTTCCGATTTGATCAGCTTTTTCAATATGTTGATGACATCATCATCGGAAAGCGATTTTTTGTCGGACCTGCCGAATTCACCCATGGCCACGCGCAGTGCGTTCTTTTTTTCTTCATCTCTGGCCTTGATGGCTGCCGTGAGGTCCTGTTTGATTTTTTCCTGAATGGTCATATTCTTTCTCCAAATCAATTTTCATATTTGACCATGTACAACGATTGTCAACCGTCTGTTCCGATTGAAACCCGGCAAAGAGGCCTTGGGCGGCATGTTTTTCAAGCAACCACTCTATAGCGCTATTTGCAAAAAGATGTTACACATTATTGATCTTAAGATCAATCATATACACGCCTGACTTCAATTTACATCGAAGAAAAGGTAATGAAAGGGCAGTCTCGGGCTATGCGAATTTTGCTGGTGGAAGATGACCTGAAAATTGCTTCCTTCGTCAAGAAGGGGCTGGAGGCCTCCGGTTTTACGGTCGATCATGTTCCTGACGGGGAAGAAGGCCTCAATCTGGCCATGACGGAACCGTATGACACGGCCATCGTCGATCTCATGCTGCCGAAGATCGACGGGTTGACACTCATACGACAGATACGATCCGGCAGGGTGAATACGCCGGTACTGATTCTCAGTGCCCGGGATGCTATCGACGACCGCGTCAAGGGGCTGCAGACCGGCGGCGACGATTACCTCACCAAACCCTTTAGCTTCTCAGAACTTTTGGCCCGGGTTCAGGCCCTCATCCGCCGGTCGAGCCATACGGTCGAGCCCACCCTGCTCAAGGCGGCGGACCTTACGGTGGACCTTTTGTCGCGCCGGGTGGCCCGCGGGGAAGAAACAATAGAACTTCAACCCCTGGAATTCTCGCTGCTGGAGTACCTCGTCAGGAACAAGGACAAGGTCGTGTCCAAAACCATGATCATGGAGCACGTCTGGAACTACAATTTCGACCCTCAGACCAATGTCGTCGAAGCCAGAATATGCCGTCTGAGGGACAAGGTCGACAAGGGATTTGAAAGGAAACTCATCCAGACGATTCGCGGTGTAGGCTATGTTCTTAAAGAGAGCGATTGATATCCGCCGCACCCTGGCTTTCCGGCTGACACTATGGTACGCCAGCATTTTCACCTTGTCGGCCTGCATCGCCTTTCTGATCTTCTACATCATGATCACGGCGCTGTTTCAGGAGCGAACCGACCGGGACCTCCTGAAACAGGTGGGGCTTTTTACCGCCATGCTCAACGCGGAAGGCATCAATGCCGTAGAACGGCTTGCAGAGCGGGAGGCGCAGGCCTCCGGGGAGAAAAAGATCTTTTTCCGTCTGCTGTACCCGACCGGCATCTCCTTTTCATCTTCCAACATGTCTTTCTGGCGCAACATCGGCGTGAACCGGGCGTCGATTGAGGAGATCATGAGCGGCTCGGCTTATGTGTATGAAACCATTACCATTCCCGAAAAGAGACAGCAGGTGCGGATCATCTACAGCGCCATCGGGTCCGGTATCATTATGCAACTGGGGCATTCGATGGAAAACGTCACCGGCTTTTTCCAGGCCCTTCAAAAGGTGTTCATTCCAGTAGTGCTTGCCCTGATTTTCGTTTCGGCCGGCGTGGGTTGGTTCATGGCCCGCAGGGCCTTGTCCGGCGTGGGGGCGGTCACCCGCACTGCCAGAAAAATAGCCGCCGGTTCGCTGGAGGAGCGCGTTCCCGTGCAGGGCAGGGGGGATGAAATCGATCGCTTGGCCAGCACCTTCAACGCCATGCTGGACCAGATCGGGAAACTGGTTACGGGGATCAAGGAAATCAGCGACAACGTGGCCCACGATCTGAAAAGCCCCATCACGGCCATGCGTGGAACGGCCGAAGTCGCGCTGACAACCGGTAAATCCAGGGGAGATCTGGAACGAATGGGAGCGGAGGTCATCGAATCCTGTGATCGCCTCCTCGACATGATTAACACCATGCTGACCATCTCCAAGACCGAAGCCGGTGTCGGTGATCTGCACAAAAGGGAACTGGATGTCGACGCAGTCGTGCGGGAGGCCTGCGAGCTGTTCGAACCAATGGCCGCGGACCGGCGGATCGATCTCTCCTGCGATGCGGCCTCCGGGGCGCATATCATCGGGGACGTGGCCATGATTCAGCGCATGGTCGCCAACCTCCTCGACAATGCCGTCAAATACACGCAGCCGGGAGGGCGGATAGCGCTTTCCACCGGATCGAACCGGAACGGCATGGCCGTTATCTCGATTAGGGACACCGGCGTGGGCATCCCGGAGGAAAATCTGCCCCACATATTCGACCGCTTCTTCCGCGGTGATCCCAGCCGTTCAACGTTGGGGTCCGGTCTGGGCCTGAGTCTTGTCAAGGCCGTGGCCGAAGCCCATAGCGGCAGTGTGCGGGTGAACAGCGAAGTCGCTAAAGGCAGCCATTTCGAAGTGACGCTGCCTGTTATTTCCGACTGAAGGTGAATGTTTTTGTCTTATAATTGTCTGACAACCAGATAATCAGGTTGACGGGTTGTAAATTTTATGGCAAGCAAAATCAGCAGCAGGAAGCGGGCGGTATCCAATGAAAATAGCCAATTAAACATAAGTTGAGCGTTTCAAATTTTAAGCTCGACAATCGTTCGGATTCGGTTAAAGGAAGATGTGAGCACCGCATGAACTACAAGCCCATCAAACGAAAGTCCACCGTAGAACTGGTAAGGGGTGAGATCCTCAAAAGCATTGAATCCGGACAATTGAAACCCGGCGACAAACTTCCCACTGAACATCAGTTGTGCAAGATGTTCGGTGTGGGAAGGTCGACCGTCAGGGAGGCGATCTCAAACCTGTCCATTCTGGGTTATCTGCAGAGCATCCAGGGTAAAGGCTGCTATGTCCGGGAAGGACTCGACCCGGACAGTGCCACACGCATCGCACTGCACGACATACAGAGTGCGGCCAATATTATCGACCTCATTGAAATAAGAGAGATTCTGGAATGCAATGCCGTCAGGCTGGCGGCACAGAGGGCCAATGCCGAGGATGTGGCGCGGATTCAGGAAGCCTTTACAGAAATGAAGGCCGCCGGGGAAAAGTTGAATCGTTTCACGGCGCAGGATTTTAAATTTCATATCGCCCTGGCTCGTGCTTCCGGAAACCGGATCGTCGTGGAAATGATGCGGCAAATCGTGGAAAAGGTTCATCTGGAATACATCAAATTCAGGCCGGATAGCCTGTTTCAAAGGGAGGAAGCGGTGCTGACGGCGAAGCGGATAGTTGACTTTGTGCTGCACAAGGATGCGGAAAAGGCGGCCGATGCCATGCGGGCGCATTTAAACCTGGTGACCACGGAATTAAACCGCAAACTTCCCGACATCAAGTGGATAAATAGAAGCAACTGATTCTCCCCTACGGGATTTTCGGGTTCAGCGCACCTGCGGTGTCAAATGCCATCACGTATAGACCACTATTCGGTCTTCGCTCTTCGAGCTTCGCTCCGACAAGAGCGAAATGACATTTTCCTTGCATCTGCGGCAAACCCGAAAATCGCTCAATTTAGGTCTCCATCGACGTTGATGTCTTCGGAGCTGTTTCGTATCGATCACGGCAACCACCATGACGAAAAGGAGGAGCATGCAAATGGAAAACAACTATGAGGAAATGACCAAGGCACTGATCGAGGGGAAAGAAGACGAGGTAAAGAAAATGACCAGGGAGGCGCTGGACAAAGGGGCCGAACCCAAGTCCATACTGGACAACGGCCTTCTGGCCGGAATGGATGTGGTCGGCAAACGGTTCAAGGCGGGGGACATGTTCATTCCCGAAGTTCTGCTGTGCGCCCGGTGCATGCACGGCGCCATGGACATCCTGAAACCGTTGCTTTCAGACGGCGATGCCCTGGGTGCGGGAACCGTGGTGATCGGAACCGTGGAGGGAGACCTGCACGACATCGGCAAGAATCTGGTAGCCATGATGTTGCAGGGAGGCGGGTTCAAGGTCGTAGACCTGGGAACGAACATTACCCCCCAGGCGTTTGTTGAAGCGGTTAAGGAGCATACCCCCCAGATCGTGGGCATGTCGGCGCTATTGACGACCACCATGCCCAAGATGGAAGAGACCATCGAGGCACTCAAGGAGGCGGGCGTCAGGGACGGGGTCAAAGTGATGGCCGGCGGTGCACCGGTAACCCAGGATTTTATAGAAAAAATCGGTGCCGACGCCTATGGGGCCAATGCCGCCGCAGCATCGGAAAAGGCCAAGCAGCTCCTTAATTGAAGGTTGGGACCACGCTTGACTCTTCGAGATTCGTCTCGACAGGCCGGAAAGCTGTGACGCACCCTCATGCAATCATAATTTAAAAGAAAGGAGCGTATCATGGGCATGACCAGCGACGAACTTTATTTTAAACCGAAGCTTCGTATACTTAGTGAAGAGCAGTTGAAAAAAATTGAAATGGCTGTTTTTGAGGTTCTTGAACACGTCGGTGTGAAAATCACCCATCCGAAAGCACTGGAGATTTTTCAGGGCGCCGGCGCCAGGGTGGAAAAGGACCGCGTGAGGATTCCGGCGTGGCTGGTGGAGGACGCCATCCGCAAGACCCCCTCCCGGCTGGTACTTGGCAATCGCAGGGGAGAACGGGCGGTGGTTCTGGAAGGGGACAAGAGCTGGTTCGGCCCCAGCATCGACTGCATTGACTACTTGGATCCCGTCACCGACGAACGCATGCGCTTTACCAGCGACCACTGCCGCATAGCCGCGACTATCGTGGACTATTGCGAGAATTTCGACTGGCTAATGACCATCGGAATGGCCGCGGATCAGCCGGCGGACATTGCCGACCGTGTCGTCGCCCGCCAGGCTCTGACCTACTGCGAGAAACCGCTGGTTGTCTGCTGCAAGGACACCAACAGCATGCGGGATATCTATGAAATGGCTCTGGCGATATGCGGCGGCAAGGAAAATTTCGACAAGGCACCCATCGTGGCGCACTATTCAGAGCCCATATCACCGCTGTTATATTACGACCCGGCCGTCGATAAAATGATCTACTCGGTTGAAAATGACATTCCACTGATCAACTTTCCCTGCGTGCAATCCAGCGGGACGGCGCCGTCCACTTTTGCGGGAGCCATTATTCAGGGAGCAGCCGAATCCATCAGCGGTGCCGTCCTGGCGCAGGCCATCAAGCCCGGTGCGCCTTTTGTATTCGGTGCTTTTGTAACTGTCATGGATATGCAAACCACGGTGTTTTCCTACGGAGCCACCGAGATGAGCATCATGGTGGGTGCTTTGGCCCAGTTGGCCCAGCATTGGCGGGTCCCGTTCTTCGGAACCGCCGGGGCGACAGATGCCAAATTTCCGGATGCGCAGGCCGCTGCCGAAGCCACCCAGCAGATCATGACCGCGGCCACCGTCGGCTCGGGCCTGGTGCATGACTGCAGCAGTTGGATCGATCACGGTTCCGTGGTATCTCCGGGCTTCATGGTACTGGTCAACGAAATCGTAGGTAATATAAAGTATTTCATGAACGGGATGCCGGTAACCGAAGACAGCATGGCGCTGGACACAATAGCGTCTGTCGGCCCGGGCGGCAACTACCTGATGGAGCAGCACACGCTGGACAACTTTCGTCAGGTTCGGTACTCCACCCTGTTCGAACGCATGATTCGGCAGGAATGGGAGGCTGGTGGCTCCAAGACCTTCGAGGATCGACTGAGAGAGCACACCGAAGCGGCCATGGCCCACAAGCCGGCGCCCCTGCCGGAGGATGTCGTC
>Ga0316576_10001694_pt1 | contig 12076 bp, 11 predicted proteins | sample S0NA_FD_203075 | JGI IMG/M metagenome (GOLD analysis project Ga0316576, IMG submission 203075) | Rhizosphere microbial communities from salt marsh grasses in Alabama, United States - S0-2_050615r3r5 | ecosystem: Host-associated > Plants > Roots > Rhizosphere | place: USA: Alabama | collected... | reverse complement strand
GGCGCGAGCGGCTGCAGCGTTTGGGTGTCGTACCAGTTGTAGAAATGGCCGCGATGGCGGTCCAACCCAGCCATGGTATGCAGCGCGGCGCCGGTGCGCGTCATCAGCTCGCCGCTCGGCACATAGCCGAAGTCATAGGCGGCCAGATTCGCGAGCAACGACAGACCCATGTTGGTCGGCGAGGTGCGATGCGCCACCACGGCCACCGGATGCTCCTGCATATTGTCCGGCGGCAGCCAATGGTCGTCGGCGCCGACGAAGGTCTCGAAAAAGGCCCAGGTCTTGCGCGCCACGGCGTGCAGAAAGCGGGTCTGATCCAGCGTCAGCCAGGCCTCGCGGCGCACCAGCGGGCGGCTTATCCACCAGGCGATCAGGGGGGCGGCCAGCCAGGCGAGCAGGATCGGCGCGCCGACCAGCAGCGCCGCCGGCGCATGCATGGCCATCACCGCGCCGGTGGCCAGCGCGAGTGCGGGGTTGATCCACATGGTCCGGTAGAAGCCGCCAATGCCGCCGCGCTGACGCTCCAAGTCGCCCGACAAGGTCCATTCGAGCAGACCGCGCCGGCTGACACCCAGTCGCCAGAGGGCGCGGACCGTGGCATCCAGACTCGAGAAGGCCTCAAAGGGGAGGCAGGCCAGGGTGAACAGCGTCTGAGCAAACTGCTGGCCCGTCGCGCGTGCCGCCGCCGCCAGATGCGCCCGCCAGCGCACGTCGCCGGGTTTGTGCAGCCCGTTCAGCAACGAGGTCAGCAGTGCCGGCACCAGGACGATGCCGAGCACCGAAAGGGTCCAGAGGCCGGGCTCGGCCAGCAGCACCAGCCCCAGCACCAGCAACGCGGTCAGGGCCGCGGGCAGCAGGCTGCGACGCAGGTTGTCGGCCAGCTTCCAGCGCGACAGGGCCGACAACGGATTACGCTGCAGCCGCCCGTCGCGACCGGGGACGCGCGGCAGCAGCCACTCGGCGATCTGCCAGTCGCCACGAATCCAGCGGCGGCGACGGCTTACATCCGCGCTGTAGCAGGCCGGGTAGTCTTCGTACAACTGCACGTCGCTCAGCAGCCCCGAGCGCGCGTAGCACCCCTCCAGCAGGTCGTGGCTGAGGATGCGATTCTCGGGAAAGTGATCATCAAGCGCCAGTTCAAAGGCATCGACGTCGTAGATGCCCTTGCCGATGAAGGAGCCCTCCTGGAACCAGTCCTGATACAGGTCCGAGACGGCCTGGGTGTAGGGGTCGATGCCGGCATCCTGACCATGCAGCCGTGCGAATCGAGAGCGGTTTGCACCCGGCAGGCTCACCGCAACGCGGGGTTGCAGGATGCCGTAGCCCTCGCGGACTCGTCCCAGGTCCGCGTCGAGGCGCGCCCGATTCAGCGGGTGCTCCATGGCGCCGACCAGCGCGTGGGCCGCGTCGCGCGGGAGCTGGGTATCGGTATCCAGGGTGATGACGTAGCGCACGTTCGACAGCACCCCGGTGTCGCCGACGATCACCGAGAAGCGTGCGCCGGATCGGCCCTGCTGCCCCGCACGCGGCGACGCGGTCGGGGCCGGTGCTTCATCGACGCCGCGCAGCAAGGCGTTCAGGTCGGCCAACTTGCCGCGCTTGCGCTCATAGCCCATCCAGACCCCTTCCTGAGGATTCCAGCAACGCGGGCGATGGAACAGGAAGAAGGTATCGCCGTTCGGGCACGGGTACTTGGCATTCAGCGCGGCGACGCCCTGGGCGGCCAGCTTGATTAAGGCCCGGTCTCCCGGCAGCGTCTCCGCGGGTGCATCGCGAAAATCGGTCAGAAGACCAAAGTGCAGATGCCGGTCGCGATTGGCCAGGAAACGCACCTCCAGCGCCTCGACCAGGGCCTCGATCCCGCGCGCGCTGCCGAGCATGGTCGGCGTCACCACCAGGGTGCGCGCCTGCGCCGGAATGCCGCCGGAAAAGTCCAGACGGGGCAGCGGATGGGGCGTTGCCAGCAGGCTGGCCAGCCAGTTCACCAGCGCAACCGCCAGTTGACTGGTGCCGAGCACCGCCGGCACGGCGAGGAGCAACAGGAGCCAGTCCGGCACGCCACCGCTTTGGGCCTGTGTCTGGGACAGCAAACCCCAGGAGAAGCCCGCCGTCAGCAACAGTATCCCGGTAAGGTACAGGGGCAATGGGGCGCTTTGGCCGCGTCTTTGCCGAGCATCGAGGCGATAGTTTCGCGCCCCGGCACGCCGCTCGAGCTGCGCCAGACCCCGATCGATCAGGTAGTAGCCCACATGCGCCGCACGCTCGTCCTTGTCGGCTGGGGTCGAGCCCGCTGCCTGTCGCATCGTTCGTTGGGGCTGGTCTTGCCGCTGGACTTGGCGCCGGGTTTGAACCTCGGCCTGGGCCTGGGCCAGCGCGATCGCCTCGCGCGCCACCTCGGTCTCGGAGAGACGGCCGTGCTTGGCGACCTGCTCCACCACATGCCGATAGCGATCCCGAGTGGCAAAATCCATGCGACCGTAGAGACCGCCCGGGTCCTGATGCAAGGCCTGCTCGACCAGACTCATGGTCTCGACGAACTCGCGCCAGTCCATCGCCCCGAGGAAGCGCAGACTACCGATGCTGTTGCCGATGGACACCTGGTCCGCCGCCTGCTGCTGGTTCTCGACCTGTACCAATTGCTCGATGGTCGATGCGGACTCGGCAAGTTGCTGCTCGATCCAGGTCAGCGGAAGGGCCAGGGCGGCGCTCTGCCCCTGCAGCCGCCGCGCCAGTTCGGCGACGAAGGCGCCGGACATCGGCGGGTTCGACCGGGCCATGTCCGCGATTACCAGGATCAGGTTCTTCGGGTCGGTCTCGGCCATCGCGACCATGCGATCAGCCCAGCCATCGGCCAGGTTCTGATCCGTGCGACTGGCGGCGATGCGGGCCGCGACACGACGCAGATTCTCGATTAGCGCCAATCGCAGCATGATCGGGATGGCCCACAACTCGCCCATGCGCAAGACGGCAACGGTCTGATAGGCGGCGACAAAGCGGCTCAGGTTCTCCGGATCGACCCGGCCGTCGCCGTGCGCGATGACCTCTAGCGCGAGGTCGTATACCCGCGGCTTAGCGGCGGAGGGGCCATCGCGCAGACGCGGCAGTTCCTGGCTATAACCCTTGGGCAGATGCCGCCGGGCCGTGCGGATCTGCTCCTCGATCAGATAGAAGTTGTCGAGCAGCCATTCCCCGGCGGGCGCAATGCGACGGCTCTCCTTTAGCGCCGCCATCAGCAACCGACAGGCATCGATCAGGAGCGTTTCGTTGGCGTTTAGACGCGCCAGCAGCTGATCCGGGGGATGCTTTGACATCAGCAGATGGGACGCCGCAAGCACCTTGCCGTGCTGCTCCATCTGGACCGCGCTGAACAATTCCGAACGCAACGGTGACTCGTCACCGGCGGTTTGATGACTCCCGCCGCGACCAGTGAGCCGCATCCATAATTCGAGCAGGACTTCACGCATCGCCGGATGGTTCAGATTCAAGGTCATTCCTTAAAGCAGATGAGGTTTCAGGCCCTTTATGACCCATCAGCCTATGCCCCACCAGCGCCGGCGTCTGTTCGTTAGCACACAGAGCAATCTGCTTCCGCTACACACACCGCCACTATCACCACGGATATGTCACCGTGCTCGACCGCGTCGGCCTGCTAGGCGCTGCCTGCGGCTGTTATGGCGGGGCGGAGGCGGGTCCGCGCCTGCCTCAAGCAGCCGGAATTCACCCCGGTGTCGATGCCCGCGCAGATCGCCATCCTATTGGCCTTGACCGAGCACTTCGACGCGGCGCCGCTTGAGCGGATGCCCAACGCCGAGCGGACGCTGTAGGAGCCGGCGGCGGAAATCCCCGATGACGTCATTGGGCGGTTGGTGAGCGCCGATGCCTTGAGCGATGCGGATCGTCAAACCATCGTCGAGATCGGGCGCAGGGCGCGCTCCGGATTCCAGCCGCAGTCTGAATCCGAGCCCGAGCCCGAGGCCAAACAAGAGGTCGAAGGGTAGCGCGGCTGGGCGGCAACGGAATCCAGGCTAAGCTTAAAGCAGCAGGCGCACGCGCCAGCGACATCAGGAAAGGATCGCAGAGCATGATCACGAAACTCCGCCACAGCTGGCAATCGATGCGGTCGAGCTTCTGGTTCGTCCCCGCACTCATGGTCGTGGATGCCGTGGTGCTGGCTATCCTGCTGATCACGCTGGACGCCAGCGTCGACCTGCATCTGGCCGCGCGCTGGCCGCTGCTCTTCGGCGCCGGGGCGGCCGGCGCCCGCGGACTGCTCACGACCGTCGCGAGCTCGATGATCACGGTGGCCGGACTGGTGTTCTCGATCACCCTCGTGGCCCTTGCGCTGACCTCCAGCCAGTACAGCTCGCGCGTCATTCGCAACTTCATGCGCGACCGCGTCAACCAGTGGGTGCTCGGCGTCTTTCTCGGCATCTTCGCCTACTGCCTGGTGGTGCTGCGGACGATTCGCGAGGGCGATGGAGGGACCTTCGTGCCAACGCTGGCGGTACTGGTCGGCCTGCTGCTCGCCTTCGTCGGCATCGCGGTGCTGATCCACTTCATCCATCACATCGCAACCAGCATCCAGGCGTCGAGGATTGTTGCCACGGCCGCACAGGAGACCCTCGCGGCCGTGGAGCACCTGTTTCCCGAGGCGTTGGGCGACGATGACGAAGAAGGCACCGACGACAACGTGACGAGCGCCCTCGCCCACCAGCCATGGTTGGCCGTCCCGGCCGGCAAGACCGGCTACATCGAGAGTCTCGATATGGACGCACTGCTGGATGTCGCGCGGACGCTGGAGACCATCCTGCGCATGGAGCATGGCGTCGGCGAGTTCGTCGTTGCGGGCACGCCGCTGATCTCGCTGCTGGATCCCGGTGACTTGGATGACGCGACGACGGCCCGACTGAACGCGGTCTACGTCATCAGTCACCAGCGCACCGTGGAGCAGGATGTCGCGTTCGGCATCCGCCAGATCGTCGATGTCGCCATGAAGGCCCTGTCGCCCGGTATCAACGACACCACGACCGCGGTGATGTGCGTGGACTATCTGGCGGCGATCCTGACCCGACTGGCGACGCGCCGGATTGCGACGCCGTATCGGCTGGATAACGGAGCTTTGCGCCTGATCGTCCGGGGCGCGAGCTTCGACGGTCTGTTGAGCGAGGCCTTCGACCAGATCCGGCAGAACGCCGAAGGCAACGTCGCTATCCTGTTGCGGCTGCTCGGCGCCCTGCAAACCATCGCCGGGCAGACCGCCAGCCTGAACCGGCGCTGGGTGATGCAACAAACAGTCGACCAGATTGCCGAGGCGGCCGAGCGCAGCATCGTGTCGCCGCATGACCGCGACCGGCTCTCGATCCGGCTGACGCGCGTGCGCGAAGCCCTGGTCGCGCAGCCGCTGGCTTTCGTCCGGACAAACCACTGAAGCAGATGAGGGAAACCGCATGCAGATCCAAATCAACACCGATCGTCATATCGAAGGGCAGGAGCGCCTGACCAACTGGGCCAGTGGCGTCGTGGAGCAGGCGCTGAGTCGAGTCAAGGATCGCATCACGCGCGTGGTCGTCCATCTCAGCGACGAGAACGCCGACAGGAGCGGTCAGCACGACCAGCAATGTGTGATGGAGGCCCGTCTCAAAGGCCGCCAGCCCATCGCCGTGACACACCAGGCCGCGACCAGGGATCAGGCCGTCAACGGTGCCGCGGAGAAGTTGACCGGTGCCATCGAGAGCATCATCGGGCGGCAGCGCGATCAGCGTCGTCGCCAGGCCGAACCGTTCCCGGATGAGCCAACGGCGCCGGACGAGCAATGAGCGATACCACCGCCAGCCTGCGCCACAAGCTCAAGAGCGCCGGCGACCTCCAATCCGTCGTCCGCACCATGAAGTCGCTGGCCGCATTGAGCATCGTTCAATACGAACAGTCGGTCAGCGCCTTGGGCGACTATGCGCGCACTGTAGAACTGGGGTTGGGTATCTGTTTCCGGGGCATGGGCCACGCGAACGCGCTGATTGGCGGAGGCACAGGCACGGATGCGGGCGCGATTGGGACGGTCGTCTTCGGCTTCGATCAGGGGCTGGTGGGCCAGTTCAACGACCTGGTGGCCGATCATGCGTGACGACGCTACAACGGCTGACTAACTCGCCGCGTGATCAATTACGGAGCCAGTTGCGAGTCTGGGCGGTTGGCGAGCGCGTGCAGGCCCGTTTGGCGGACGCGGGGTTACCTGTGGGCGGCCTCTTCAACGTACCGAGCTCGGTTGCGGGCATTACCCCGCTGGTCGGAGAGATTCTGGTGGAGACCGAGGCGCACCAGCGTCAGGGCGCATTCAGTGCACTCCACCTCTTCTACAACAGACCCAGCTCGACGCGGAGCTGTTCGATGTGATCGCCGGCTTCGAGGCACTCGCCGACCCGCGGCGATCGGCGGAAAGGCGATGATTCAATCATAAGACAGGAGTGAAGCGACCATGTTGATCACATTCAAAACCAAGGCCTATGCCAGCATCACGATGTTCGGCGATGTCGCCATCGCATTGCTCAAACTGATGGGGCATAGCGCAAGCGTGCCCGGCGCCCTGATGGCCGACGATGTGCCGGCCGCACTGGCGCAGCTGAAGGTGGCGGTCCACGCGCACCCGGAGGAGCCCCTGGACCCAACCAGCGCTCCGACGAATGATGGAGAGGAAAGCGAGCACGTCAGCCTCGCCCATCGGGCATTGCCCCTGATCGAGCTGCTTACGGCTGCCGCCGCGGAGCGCGAAACTGTGATGTGGGATGCCTGATTCGGTTCCGCGAGCGAGCCAGTCCCACTCACGCCGTCTCGGCTTTCCTCAGCACGCATCCCCGTGGGAGCGGCTTGCAGCCACGATTAGCGACCTGAATGAGGGGCGGGAAGTCCGAAAGACTCCTAAGGAAAACGGTATCAGCGACTAAGTTCGCTAGCGCACAGAAAGCGCGGCCCGTTCGGCGTAGCTTTTACATCAACGGTTGCGATCGTCGGCGGACAATAGCCATGCAGGCGCAACGCCGAGGCTACTCCACGTCGCTGCACGCGCCCCACCCGCGACGAACGAAACCAGCACCAGGCGCCGCCGACATGCCTGGCACTGGCCCCTCGGGAACCGATGACAACAGGACTGACTGACGGTAGCGCAACCGCAACGGATGACACAGACACACAACAGGTGATGGAGATGAAAAAACTCGTAGCACTGATTCTTCTGGTCGCGATCGGCGGATTGTCCGCCTGCAACACCATCGAGGGCGCCGGTAAAGACATCCAAAGCGGCGGAGACGCCATGAGCGATGCGGCCCGGGACGTCAAGAAGGAGATGTGACGAGGCACCGAGGCAGAGATCGACCCTCAGCCACCAACCCTCAACCCCTGGAGCAATGTCATGAACTTTGATTACACCAAACACAACGTCGGCAACATTGATCGACTGATCCGCGCGGCGGTAGGCGTCGTCCTGATCGTCAGCGTCTTCTTCGGCACTAGCTGGGTGGCCGGACTGATCGGTGCCGTATTGCTCGGCACCGCCTGGTTCCGGTTCTGCCCAGCCTATGCGCTCTTCGATTTCAGCTCCGACAAGGACGTGGCCCCCGTGGGCAAGTAGCGACCGAGCCCCAGCCGACCGGGCCATTAGGCCCGGCGGCGAGCGACCAGGCTGTTTTGCTCTGAGGCTCATGTATCGCGGACCCCGGTCGCGGGAACATTGCGGACAGCCAAGCAAAGGTCGAGGCCTAGATGTTCGAAATTACTGCTGTTTGCCTCGTCCTGACCGCCCTGCTGGCGTACTTGAACGAGCGCTTCATCGGACTGCCCATCGCCATCGGGGTGATGGCAGCCGCGCTGCTGTTGTCCCTTGCCCTGATCGGGCTGGACGCGGCCGGTATCGACTTCGGGCTCAGGCAGTATGAGGAATCGCTGCTGCGCTCGATCGATTTTTCGACGGTCCTGATGCAGGGCATGTTGTCGCTGCTGCTGTTCGCCGGGGCCTTGCATGTCGACTTGAGTGAGTTGCGGGCCTACCGCTGGCCGGTGGCGCTGCTGGCGGTGCTGTCCACGCTGCTGTCGACGCTCGCGGTGGGCTTCGGGACCTGGTTCGCGCTGTCGTGGGTCGGGCTGGAACTGCCCTTGGTGTTCTGTCTGGTGTTCGGCGCCTTGATCTCGCCAACCGACCCGATCGCGGTAATGGGCATCCTCAAGACCGCGGGCGCGCCGAAAAAACTGGAGTTGGTGATCGCGGGCGAGTCGCTGTTCAACGATGGTGTCGGCGTCGTGCTCTTCTCGCTGTTGCTGGGCATGTTGGCGAGCGGCGCCACTCCGTCCGTGGGCGACGGCCTGCTGATGCTGCTGCATGAAGCAGGGGGCGGCCTGCTGTTCGGCCTGGCGCTCGGCTACCTCACCTTTCGGCTGCTCAAGAGCGTGAACAGCTATCAGGTCGAGGTGTTGCTGACGCTGGCCGCGGTGACCGGCGGCTACGCGCTCGCCAGTCGGCTGCATGTGTCGGGGCCACTGGCAATGGTGGTGGCCGGGCTGATGATCGGCAACGGCGGGCGCCGGCTGGCCATGTCGGACATCACGCGACACTATGTCGATCTGTTCTGGGAGTTGATCGACGAGATCCTGAACGCCGTGCTGTTCGTGTTGATCGGCCTAGAGATCCTGCTGGTGACCTTTACGGCAAACACCCTGGCCGCCGCGGCCTTGGCCATGGGCGTCACCCTGGCGGCCCGCGCACTGACGGTCGGCCTGCCGGTGGCCATGTTGCCAGGCGTGTTCAGGCTGCCCAAGGGCTCCGGCTGGGTACTGACCTGGGGTGGCCTGCGCGGCGGCATCTCGGTCGCACTGGCCCTCTCGCTGCCACTGGGTCCCGGACGGGACATCGTGCTCACACTGACCTACTGCATCGTCGTGTTCTCCATCCTCTGCCAAGGGCTGACGATCGGCTGGGTGATGCGCAAGGCCGTGACCAATCGGCACTGACCGGGTGCGGTGGCGCGCACCGCCTGATCCCCTCAGGCCGCCGGAACGGCGGAGCCTTGGGGAGCCCACCGCCAAAGGCGGTGGCATTACTATTGCGAGTTAGTTCTGGCCCGGTGTTGTCGCGTCTTGAATGCGATCGCCGGCCTCTTCCATCTTCTGACCCGCGCCTTCTACGGCCTGATCAATGGTTTCGCCGGCATTCTCTGCGGGGCCTTTCTGCTGCTCGCAACCGGGCAGTGCGACAAACAACGCCCCCATTACCAACGCGGTGCTGACGATTATGGCCTTGTTTCGTTCGCGCGCTTCTCGAAGGCAGCCGTGCTGGACGCCGCAGGCAAGAGATTTTCCCCTTCCTTCAACGGTCTTGCCTCCCGTGCCTGCTCCTCGATGACGATCGATTCGCTGTATAAGCCCGCTTCCGCTTTCGTCGACACCACGTCGAGGTCTTGGTGCCGCGCTTCGGCGGGGAGCCGCTCTGCCGGCGCCGCACCCTGCGCGGGTGTCGGTTTCTCGGCGCGCATGGTCACGGGGACGCCTTGAGGGAAGACGACCTCTCGGGCCTCGTCGGGCATCGAGATGCCCTGGTTCTGAAAGGCGAGCTTCACCAGCCGAATGACCGAAGAGCGCACCTTCAGCCAGCTGTGCTCGCGCCCGTTGAGCCAAAAGTAGACGCGCAGATTCACCGTTGCGCTGCCGAGGCTGTCCGCCAGTACCGAGGGCTCCGGGTCGTTCAGCACGGCCGGGTGGTCCGCCAGAACCTTGCGCGCAATCTCCTGGGCCGCGTTGATCGCATCGCCGTAGCCGATGCCGACGACAAAGTCCTCGCGCCGGTTGGCGTTCGTCGTGAAGTTGCTGAGAATGCTCTTGTAAACGGTCGCATTTGGTATCTGAGCGAGGTTGCCGTCGAGGGTCATCAAGATGGTTGTGCGCATGTTTAGCTGCTGCACATAACCGGTCACGCCCGAGATCTCGACCAGGTCCCCCGTCTCGAACGGCCGCTGAATGCTCAGAAAGATGCTGGACAGGAAGTTCTCGGTGATGTCGCGGAAGGCGATGCCAAGCACCAGGCCGATGAGACCGGTGCCTCCGACCAGCGTCAATGCCAGTTGCGTCAGGCCGGAGACCCTGAGAATCAGATAGACGCCACAGAGGACAACGAACCCGCCTGCCGCACGCGCGATCACATTCTGCAGGAGTTTGGTCCGAATCCTTTGGCGGAGTAATGCCCGAACGCCTCGTGTCGCCAACACAGCGGTCCCCACCGACAGCGCCAGGATGAGCAGTCCGAAAAGCAGGAACGGCATCGCGCGGATGAAGTCGCGCCAGAGTGCAGCGATACCGCTGGACGTCTGGCGGAAATCCCAAGCGGACGGTCGGGGCACCTCAATCCGGTTAGCGACGGCGACGACGTCCTGCGTATTGCGTGCGAGATCCCCAGCCCATTTTCTAAGCTCATCGGACTCCACCTGACCGCTGAGAAAGACCACGCCTTCCTCGACCCGGACCCGCGGGTCGGTGAACCAGTCGGTGGCGTCCAACACGGTTTGGAGCCGCTTGCGAATTTCTTCGTCTTGCGCGACGGGTTTGACATCCACCTTCGCTGGTGCCAGCGAGAGCTCTTCTATTGGGGGGCTGATCGGCTTGTGTGGCTCGTTTCCCGTGGCGACCGCCTGCGCCACGACCGAGGAGATGACCCCGAAGTAAAGGGACCCGAGCAAGACTGCCTGAACACATGATCTCATCCCGCGGCAGAGCCATGGCGCTGTCATCCCGGGTACATCCAGTCGCGGATCTCCGGCATATCCTGGCCGTGCCTGGCGATGGATTGCTTGTGCCCGATCAGTTTGTCTTGGACCAGTTGCTTCTTTCTCATGGCAACCTTTGCCTGGATCGCCGGAATGTCGATGTGGTGCTGGGCGAGCTCCTGGTCGATCTGCTCCAGCTCCGCACGATCGCGTGCATCCTGCGTCCGCCTGAACGTCAGCGCAATCTTTCGGCGTTTGCGGATCAATGTCTTCACCTGCGAAGCGCGGGCCGCCACCGATTCCCCGATCCGACTTGTCAGCAGACGGATTCCGTGCGCTGGAAACTGCGTGCCGCTCGTGCTCATGACCATTTTCCGGGTGCTATCTGGATGACCGATCGGGAGTTACACGCTGGCGGCGACCTCTGTTCGTCAGCGAACAGTCGGCAACGAAAACGGCGCCTGGATCCGTTGCTTCGCGCTTGGGCAAGCAACGCGCATCTTGAGCCGTTGTCCCGTGTCTTTCGGGGGCCATTCCGCGCCTATTTTTTCCAGTAGAAATCCATGTTCGATTGGTTGGAGCCATTGAGATGCACCGCCTTGCGCTGGGTCTGGTCTTCGCCTGTCGGCCCGGTGGGGGTCGCCTCCACGCGGTAGTCACCGGGCGGCAGTTGCGCGTAGAACCAGGGGCCATTGGATTCGGCGCTTAGAACCGGAGCGTTGTTCGCATCCAGAATGGTCACCTGCACCGCCGAGAGATACTCACCGCTGCCCTGGGTCGCGAACATCAGGTGCAGGTTGAACTGGCTGGCCAGGGCATCGAGGTCGCTCCGTCCGCTTACGCCTACGCCACCCGAGACATAGCGAATGCCCCCATCGGTTTGGATCTCCGAGGAGTTGGAGTCCGACGACGGCAAACTCGGGCTGACGGCGGCATCCGTGGATTGCATCGGTGGGTCGGCCTCACCGGCTGGGCGAATGGCCCAGTTCTGCGAGGCGTCCGCAAACTGCATCGTCGCATCGCTTGGGCTCAGTTGCGCCGACGCCGCGGGCATCGGCTGTGCGCCGACTGCCGCGAGCATGCCGCCGCCCATGAGCAGGCCCATTGTGATCACGGTTGAACGCTGGGTGGTTGTCATGTCGATGACCTCTTGAGTTCTTGAGTTGATTCGGTGATTCAGGTGCGACGCGTCCCGCGAACGCCCCGGTTTAGCCCTTCTGCAACAGACTGCGCAGGTCGGTAAGCGCGGCATTGACCCGCGAGATATAGGAGGCGCTCACCAGCGAATGATTCGCCATTGGCCCGTAGCCGGTGCCATTGAGAATCACCGGGCTCCA
>Ga0316576_10001693_pt1 | contig 12079 bp, 13 predicted proteins | sample S0NA_FD_203075 | JGI IMG/M metagenome (GOLD analysis project Ga0316576, IMG submission 203075) | Rhizosphere microbial communities from salt marsh grasses in Alabama, United States - S0-2_050615r3r5 | ecosystem: Host-associated > Plants > Roots > Rhizosphere | place: USA: Alabama | collected... | reverse complement strand
ATATTTGCCCCAACATCAACGGCGATCGCCTGTGGGTCGAGAAACTGGTCCAGATGGTCAAATTCGCCAATCCGCGCGTGGTAGCGGTAGCTCTCCAACATCAGGCGCTGGTTTGCAGCGGCCCCGCCATCCACCGGGAAACCTAAAGCGGAGAGGGATTGCAAATTGTCGATTATTTCCAGGGAGCGCAGGCGGCGCGCCAGGTCTTGCTTCACAAACGTCTACCAGGCGTCCGGGTCTTCGATGTAGATATCGTCGCCTTCGACCTTGACCTCGAAAGTAGGCACCGGTGTGACCGCCGGCAAACAGAGAGCCGCACCTGTGCGCACGTCAAAGCGCGCGCCATGGCGCGGACACGCAACTTCATATCCTTCTAACTCCCCGTCCTCCAGGGGACCGCCATCATGCGTGCAGACGTCGGCAATACAATAGAAACGGCCGTTTATGTTAAAAAGCACGACGGTCTCTTCTTCAAATTCCAGCCACAGGCGTTCGCCAGGGGCGAGATCGTCGACTCGAGCAACTTTTACAAATTCCGTCATTGAATAACCTCAATGATCGCCGTGTATTTCTTCAGAGTCGGGAATCCCGTAGGCGCCTGCCTTGAGCACTTTAAGAGAGAGAAGGGCACATTTAACCCGCGCCATGCTTAAGGGTATGCCGATCAGTTCTAAAAGGGTCTCTTTGGGAAAGGCCTTCACTTCATCCAGGGTCATGCCTTTGATCTCTTCAGTGAGCAGTGAAGCAGAAGCCTGGCTTATGGCGCAGCCGTCGCCACTCCACTTAACGTCGGCAATACGGTCGTCTTCATCCAGACGTACGTCAATGCGCACGACATCACCGCAGAGCGGGTTGTCCTCTTCGTAACTAAAATCGTGGGGATCAAGTTCGCCGTAATTGAGCGGGTGTTCGTAGAGATCGATTATTTGTTCGCGGTAATAACTACTGTCCATTGTGAGGACATTATAACCGAAAAACCTCACGCACGGAATGCAGACCCTCCACGAGCTGATCAACTTCATCTCTTGTCGTGTACAGGTAAAAGCTGGCCCGCGTGCTGGCATTAATGCCCAGCTTATGGTGCAGAGGCATAGCACAGTGGTGGCCGGCGCGCACGGCAATGCCTCGTTTGTCCAGCAGTTCGGCGATGTCATGGGGATGTATGCCGGAGAGGGTGAAGGCGGCCAGGCCGCCTTTTTGCGCCGCAGATGGGCCGAGGATTGTAAGCCCCGGCACATCGCTGAGCGCTTCCAGGGCGTAGCCCGTAATATACTGTTCATAAGCATGAATATCGTCCATGCCGATGCCGCTTAAATAGTCAACGGCCGCTCCCAGGCCTACCACCTCGGCGATGGCCGGCGTGCCCGCTTCGAATTTCCAGGGCAGTTCGTTCCAGGTCGATTCCTCGAGACGCACGCGCAGGATCATGTCACCGCCGCCCATAAAAGGCGGCATGGCTTCCAAGAGTTCGCGTTTGCCGTAGAGAATGCCGATCCCTGTCGGACCACACATCTTATGCCCGGAAAAAGCCATGAAGTCACAATCCCAGGCCTGGACATCGACAGGCATATGCGGGACGGCCTGCGCGGCATCCACCATGGCTAAAGCGCCAACCGAATGGGCGGCATCAACCAGGGAGCGGACAGGATTAACCGTGCCCAGGACATTGGAAACGGCTGTGAAGGAAAATAGTTTCGTCTTTTTGGTCAGCAGCTCCGGCAGCACGGATAAATCCAGCGTGCCATCCTCCAGGAAGGGCACAAACCGCAGTATGATACCACGTTCCTGGGCTACCAACTGCCAAGGAACCAGGTTGGCGTGGTGCTCCATTTCCGTGAGCAAAATTTCATCGCCCTCACTCAGATTATGGCGGGCCCAACTATAAGCCACCAGGTTAAAGCCTTCTGTGGCGTTACGCACAAAGATAACCTGCTCGGGACTCGGGGCATTGACGAATCGAGCGATGCGCTCACGCGCATCTTCGTAATCATTGCTGGCCTCTTCACTGAGACGGTAAATGCCGCGATGCACATTGGCATGGTGATGGCGATAATAGACATCCATCGCTTTGAGAACGGCGTCCGGCCGTTGTGAGGAGGCGGCGCTATCTAGAAAAACAAGCGGTACCCCCGGATATACGTCCCGTTGTAGAATAGGAAAGTCGCTGCGGATTTTTTGTACGTCGAGCATTTCAGCTGTCAGCCATCAGTATTTCAGTTTCTCAGTTCTTCAGTCTGCCCTCAATCCGGAAGCAGGGTTAGGACTCTTTTGAGGGATTTTCTATCGGTACACCGACGAGATTGCCCCACTCGGTCCAGGAACCGTCATAATTTCGTACATTAGCATATCCCAATAGGTAAGTGAGTACAAACCATGTGTGGGAACTGCGTTCGCCTATGCGGCAGTAGGCGACGACATTGTTCTCAGGAGAGAGGCCCTGTTCTTCTTCATAGATGGCGCGTAGTTCATCGGGGCTCTTAAAACGGCCGTCTTCGGCAACCGCGCGGCTCCAGGGAACATTGACCGCGCCTTTGATGTGGCCTCCTCGCAACGCGCCTTCTTGGGGGCTGCCGGGCATGTGCAACAGTTCGCCGTTATATTCCTGCGGGCTGCGTACGTCGACCAGCGGCTGTCCGGCGGCGATATGGGCCAGCACCTGATCGCGAAAAGCACGGATTTTGTAATCAGCACGCGCCTGCGGACTGTAGCCTACCGGTGCAAATGTGGGTACTTCGCGCGTCAATTCACGCCCTTCGTCGATCCATTTCTTACGCCCGCCATCCATGATGCGGCAGTCGTCGTGGCCGAAAAGTTTAAAGACCCAAAAGGCGTAGGTGGCCCACCAATTATTCTTGTCACCATAGAAAACCACCGTGGTTCCGTTGGCGATACCGTTACGCGAGCAGAGATCGGCAAATCGTTCTTCATCCAGGTAATCCCGTTTAATGGCGTCATTGAGATCGGCTACCCAGTCAATATGCACGGCGTTTTTGATGTGACCCGTGCTGTATAACAAGACATCTTCGTTAGATTCAACAAGGCGGATCTCGTCGGTCCGTCCCAGATTTTCAGCAACCCAATCCGTGCTGACCAACACATCGGGGTAAGCGAAACCTTTATCGGTCATGAGGTTTACTCCTTTTGATTTCGAATTTTGGATTTTGGATTTCAGATTTTGCTCTGGACAATGGTGCTATTGAAAATGTCAGGCTAAGGCTGAATCAGAAATCTAATTGTGGGTAAAGAAAGATGGCCGGTCTTTGTAAAAAACCGGCCACCGGTGATTATAAGTCGAGTTTAACCAATTTTTTCGACGATGCGGTCAAAAATGCGGCCGCGAACCCCTTCAAAGGGGATGCGCCGCATGAGCGGGTCGAAAAAGCCCTGAACGGACATTTCGATAGCCGTTTTACGGGGAATGCCGCGGCTCATGAGGTAGAAAATTTCTTCCTCATCTAATTTGCCGATTGCCGAAGCATGGGTGCAAATCACATCATCCGCTTCAATTTCCAGGCCGGGAATGGAATCGGCACGCGCGTCGCGATCGAGCATGAGGTTGCGGTTGGCCTGGAAGCCATCGATGCGCTGGGCATCGGGTAGCGCTTTAATCATGCCCTGCCAGACGGTGCGCGACTTCTCACGCAAGGCGCCTTTGTAAAGCAGGTCACTAACCGTATCTGGCGCGTTATGATTCTGCTGTGTATCCAGGTCAAGATGTTGGCGGCCGTTGGTGAAGAAGATGCCGGACATGCGGCCCCAACCGCCGGGCTGATCCAGATCCATGGTCTGGAAAGCCTTGGTCAGGCGGGTGCCCATCATGCTGGTCACCCAGTCGAGCTTGCCGTCACGGCCGACGCGGCCGCGCTCGTGGTTAAACTGCCACATGTTACGGCCGAAATCTTGCAAACCGGCGTAAATCAAGCTGGCATTGTCGCCAACCAGAAGTTCAATCACACCGTTATGCAGCGCCTGTCCTTTTCCGCCAGCCGAGGCATATTCGTCCATAAAGATAGCTTCTGACCCCTGTTCGAGGACAACCAGCGTGTGTGTAAACGTATGGCCGTTAGCCGACCAGAGAACGGAGTGCAATGGTGCAGCCGCCTGGACATTCTTTGGTACGTAGAGGAAGGTGCCCCCGCGCCAAAAAGCGCCGTGCAGGGCGGCAAACTTCCCTTCACTCACCTGGACGCCTTCAGTCATGAAGTATTTTTTTACCAGGTCGGGATGTTCGTTCACAGCCGTGTGCATATCGCAAAAAATCACGCCCTGGTCAACCAGTGCCTGGTCCAAGGTAAAGCGCTTGACCACGCCGTCAACTTGCAGCATATTGCCGCCGGCCTGATCGGCCGTAAGCTGCTGGCCTAAAAAATCGGGAAGGGTCACATCTGCCGCGGCATCGCCGTTGACCGAAGGACCAATCTCGTTCAGCTTCAAGCGGTGGATGTCGGTACGCCGCCAGGCCTCATCTTTGGTAGTAGGCATGGGCGTCATTTCATAAAGATCATAGGCACCGAGCCGGAGATCAAGCATCCACTGCGGCTCATTAAGATAAGCCGATAATTTTCTTACGTTTTCTCGTGTAAAAGATTCCATGATTTGTCTTAGCCGATTGAGCCCTCCATTTGCAGTTGGATGAGGCGGTTGAGTTCGATGGCATATTCCATGGGCAGTTCTTTGACCAGGGGTTCAATAAAACCGTTGACGATCATGGACGTCGCTGTCTGTTCGTCAATACCGCGGCTCATCAGGTAAAAGAGCTGTTCTTCGCCAACCTTGCTCACAGAGGCTTCATGGCCGATGTTGACGTCCTGTTCATCGATCTCGATATAGGGATAGGTATCAGAGCGGCTGTGTTCATCCAACAGCAAGGCATCACAAACGACGTTGGACTTCACATGGTAAGCGCCGTCGGCGACTTTGAGCATGCCGCGGTAAGAGGCACGGCCGTTGTCCTTGCTGATCGATTTAGAAATGATGCGGCTGGTCGTGTTGGGGGCAACGTGGACGACCTTGCCACCGGCGTCTTGATGCTGTCCCTTTCCGGCAAAGGCGATTGACAAAATCTCACCGTGCGCGCCTTCCCCGGTCATGTACACCGCCGGGTATTTCATTGTTACTTTACTGCCCAGGTTGCCGTCAACCCACTCCATCGTGGCATCAGCCTCGGCGACGGCGCGCTTGGTGACCAAATTATAGACATTGTTAGACCAGTTTTGAATAGTGGTATAACGGCAGCGCCCGCCTTTCTTAACGATAATTTCGACGACGGCCGAATGCAGCGAATCGGATGAATAAATCGGCGCCGTGCAGCCTTCAACGTAGTGCACGTAAGCGCCTTCGTCGACAATGATCAGCGTGCGCTCGAACTGGCCGACGTTCTTAGCGTTGATGCGAAAGTAAGCCTGCAAAGGCATCTCAATGCTCACACCTGGGGGCACATAAATGAAGCTGCCGCCCGACCAGACGGCCGTGTTCAGCGCGGCAAACTTGTTGTCATTATGGGGAATAATCGTGCCGAAATATTCTTTAACCAGGTCGGGATATTGGGCCAGACCTTCATCCATACCCAGGAAAATCACACCTTTCTCTTCCAGTTCTTTTTTGATGTTGTGGTAGACAACCTCAGACTCGTATTGAGCGGCCACACCGGAGAGGAATTTCTGTTCCGCTTCGGGAATGCCTAATTTATCGAAAGTGTTCTTGATATATTCAGGGACGTCTTCCCAGTCGTCTTCATCGCGCTCGGAAGGTTTGATGTAATAGTAAATTTCATCAAAGTTTATGCCGGAAAGGTCGGCGCCCCAGGTAGGCATCGGCCGTTGTAGGAAATGCTCGTACGCTTTCAAGCGATTTTCGAGCATCCACTGCGGCTCGCCTTTCATAGCTGAAATCGAACGAACAACATTTTCAGTCAGTCCCTTCTCCGCTTTGAAGACGTAATCTTCGGCATCGGCGAAGCCATATTTCGAAAGGTAATCACCTTCCTGTTTTACAGTAGCCAGGACCTGCTCTTCGGTCATTTCTTGATCAACTAAATTATCAGAAACCATATTAAGCCTCCTCGGCCTTGTTGTTATACTTCTCGCGCACCCAATCGTAACCGCGTTCTTCGAGTTCGAGTGCCAGTTCTGGGCCGCCGCTCTCGACAATACGGCCGTCGAGCATGATGTGCACATAATCAGGTTGGATATAGTTCAAAATACGCTGGTAATGGGTGATGACCAGGAGCCCCATATCAAAATCCTCTCTGAGCTGGTTAGCTCCTTCGGAAACAATGCGCAGCGCGTCGATATCCAGACCAGAATCAGATTCGTCCATGATGGCGATCTTAGGCTCGACAGTGGCCATCTGTAACACTTCCACTCGTTTCTTTTCACCACCGGAAAAACCTTCATTCAGGTAACGTCCGGCAAATTTAGGGTCGATGCCCAGCATATTCATCTTATCAGTTAGGAAGCGGCGGAAAGCGGGAATCGAAATACCCGAATCTTCAGGATCCTCAGCCTGGCGACGGGAGTTAATCGTCTGGCGCAAGAACTTGGCCAGGGTTACGCCGGGAACGGAGGCCGGATATTGGAAGGCCAGGAACAGGCCGGCGCGCGAGCGCTCATCGGCTTCCATTTCCATTAAATCCTGTCCGTCAAAAATCACCTGTCCGGCTGTCGGTTCGTAAGCCGGATGGCCGGCCAGCGTATAGGCTAATGTACTCTTTCCAGAACCATTCGGTCCCATGAGCGCGTGCACCTCGCCCTGGCGGATGAGTAAATCAATCCCCTTTAAAATGGGTTGATCGGCTACATTAGCATGTAAATTCTTAATTTCCAAAGCTGTTGTCATCAGGGTCTACCTCTAACTAAATTTGTAATAATTGCTGGAACGCATGACTCCAAAATTATGCGGGCTTACAAAAATCAAGGCAGCCCAAGGGAATTGATTTGAGCCGCCGTGTATGGCATTTTTAACTATAGATATTCTAACATAGCGCCTTACGAGCGTCAATATTTATGATAAGAATGATAATAATCATAAAATTGACACTTTATAGCGAAATTGCTATACTGCTAGGTAGCCGTGACCACTATTTGCAAGCCATTCAGGCGTTGGCACTGGATGCCTGAAGTACCAATCTTTTAATGCTTTCAGATGAAAATGGTAAACGGCCGTTTGTGTTGGTGGCGGAATCAGTCCTAGCTGACCCGGCGCCTTTTTAGTGTATTCAAGCGATAAAATAACGCGTTAATTTAACGCGTTATTTTAACGGGAAACGAACAGCGAGAAATTGATCTATGACGACGCGTGAAACTATCTTACATACCATTAAGGCACATCCTAAATCAAATGTGGATGAGCTGGCCAAAGCCGCCAGTGTCTCACCAGTCACGGTGCGGCACCACCTTAACGCGCTTCAGGCGGATAATCTGATTGTTTCTAATACCGTTCGGCGGAAAGTGGGACGACCGTATTACGTTTACAGCCTTAGCGAGAAAGGGCAAGAACAATTTCCCAAGCGCTATGTCCGCCTGACCTCACGCCTCCTTCATGAACTTAAAATCCAACTACCGAGCGAAGCATTAAACGATGTTTTGAGCAGCGTTGTCGATTCAGTGCTTGAAAAACACCGCGGGCAATTTGAGCATCTGGCGGTTGAGGAGCGGCTTGATTATCTGGTCTCCTTGTTAGCTGACGAAGGTTTTCTGGCTCACTGGAAAAAGACCGAAGAGGGTTACCTGGTGACAGAATTTAGCTGTCCCTATATCTCCCTCGGCGAAGCACACTCAGAAATATGTACCATTGACAAAGAGTTAATTGTCAATGTATTAGATGCGCCGGTGCAGCAAAACAGTTGTATGCTAGACGGTGGGGCATGCTGCGAATTTCTGGTAAAAATAGAGAAAATAGAGAAAGTACAAACGGCTGTTTAGGCAGCTGTCAAGATACGTGCAAAGGGCATACGGAAGAAAAAGGAAACCATGACCACGGAAACCACTCAAAAAGATGAACTCCTATTAGAATCGCTTCGTTCTGTCATCGATCCCGAAATCGGGCTAAACATTGTAGAACTAGGCTTGATTCGCAATATTGAAATAAATGATGAAGATGATACGGCCGATGTGACAATGATCCTCACCACCCCATTCTGTCCCTATGGCCCGGCTCTTATTGAGCAGGTACGCATGGTAGCCAATACCGTCATGGAAGGCGGCGTAAATGTGGAAGTAGGCACAGAATTGTGGGACCCATCGATGATGGAAGAGGGCGTCGGTGGCGATTGGGGGCTGTTTTAGGGAGTCATGTGGTCAGGCGGTCAGGTCTTCAGGTAGGCAACTGATTGCCGGGAGTTGGGGTGCTAATCAGACATATTTTTCTTCAGGAAAACAAGACTCTCGTTAAACATTGAGGGGTATAAAGTACCAGGCTCTTAGTCAGCCAGAGACAGGGCTATCTACCAGGACAGCGAATCATAACGGGTAACCAGCAGTCATTGCGGCTGTCTGTTGCGCTATTTCTGATACACTTCTGATATTGCAGGGGCTCAAAGGCACGCACCTTGTGGTATAATTTGATGTTTAGAGAATTTTGCCTATGACTATGTATCCACAGGCTGAGCAAACGACAGGTGAAGAGGAATTCTTTCAGCCGTCGGCCGAACAGCTGGAACGCGAACGCGCTCTGAAGCGCTTTAATCGAAATTTCATCACTATACCGATAGTGCTCGCGGTGGCGATCGTTCTCACGATCACCATTTTGATGTTGGTCGCCATTTTTTCACCGGGCCCTGCGGGCTCGTTGGCGTTTCTTTCCGGCCTGGCGGATACGATTCTTGTGCTGTGGATGATCCCGATGACGGTGCTTTGTGCGATCGTGCCAATCTTATATATCGCCTATCTGGTCAATCGCCGCCAGCGCCGCGCTGAACTACCGCCTGAGAGCCCGCTGCTAAAACACAGCCGAACTGAGATGGCGTTGTGGAAAGCGCAAAATATTTCCGATCGCGTGGATAGTAAGAGCGAAAGCCTATCGAAGCGCATTGCCGAACCATTTATTAGACTAGGCGAATTCAGCGCATATATACTCGCCTGGCTGACAATAGTGACAAGACCATTCAGGAGTGATGATAATTATGACCCAGATGGATCCGGTGACCCAGATGGAACTGACTGAAGTAAATGATGATGGTTGGAAGATGAAGTCCTACATCATCGGCGGCATGGTCGGGGCGACCGTGGGCATGATCACGGCCGTTATGCTCGTGCGGAATTCAGACCAGAAACATGAAGGACCGCCCCATATTGAGGTAACGGAAGTGTTAAAACTCAGTATTGCGGCTATTGGCCTTGTGCGGGGTATCGCCGCTTTGGGTGATTGACCAAACTCGTGCCCTTTTCTACCGTCCGAACCAGATGATTAAACTTCTGAGTTCACAAAAAGCCAGACGGTTGTTCATTTAATGTTTATTTTATACCGGCGCAAAGGAAGATATTTACTCTATTCTGCTTGAATAGCAATTTATTTGCCCGGTTGAGTTTAAAGAGAAAATTTAAAATTATGAAGATTATTTTTGCAGGGGGGGCTTAATGGCTAGACGACCCTCCCCGCGACAAAGAGGTGGAAACAAGTCCCGCCAATGGCGGCGCATCGACTTACATCTCCACACCCCAGGTTCTAGCGATTATCAGGACCCTGATACATCCTATATAGATATTTTACGCCAGGCGGTGATGCGCGGCCTGGATATTATTGCCTTTACCGACCACAATTCGGTTGCCGGTTTCGCAGCGATGAAAAAAGAGATCGAACAGCTGTTTTGGCTGGAGGATAACGGCCGAATCGAACCGGATGAGAAACGGCTGTTGGAAGAGTACCGGCGTCTGCTGCAAAAGGTGCTTGTGCTTCCCGGATTTGAATTTACAGCTACCTTTGGCTTCCATATTTTGGGCATTTTCCCCTCGGAGACGCCGGTCAGCTTACTGGAACATTTACTACTGACCTTAAACGTGCCCCCGGAGCAGCTGGCGAGAGGCAGTTCGACCGTCGGCGCGACCAGCGATGTCTTAACCGCTTACCAGACGATCAACGCCGCGGGCGGGCTAGTCATCGCCGCCCATGCCAACAGCAGCCATGGCGTGGTCATGCGTGGCCTCGATTTCGGCGGGCAGACGCGGATCGCCTACACCCAGGATCCCAACCTGCACGCGCTGGAGGTGACGGATCTGGAGAAACGCGGCCGTTATACGACTCGCAAATTTTTCGACGGTTCAAAACCGGAATACCCGCGGGTGATGCGCTGCATTCAAGGCTCTGACGCCCACCGCCTGGTACGTGATCCAGCCAACCCCAAAAACCTGGGCGTCGGCGATCGGGTAACGGAAATTTTGCTTCCCGATCTGAGTTTTGATGCCCTGGCCACTGTAATCAAGGGCAATGATTTAGCGCTGACACGGCCGTATCGCGGCCCGGCAAAACCCATTGACTTTGTGCAGTTGGCGCGTGAGGAAGGCGAATCGATCGTGCAGGCCTTCCACGAGAGCACCGCGCAGCGCGGCGGCTATATGGACCGCATCCTGCGCGACATTTGCGCCATGGCCAACACCAACGGGGGGACGATCTACGTCGGTCTTTCCGATAATGTTAAAGAGGCGCCTATCGGCGTTCGCGACTCAAACAAAGTCATCGAACGCCTGGAAACTGCGATTACTAACCGGTTCAGCCCGGAACCCGAGGCGCAAATTGACAACATTCGCTCACAGGGCAAAACAATTGTGCGCGTCACTGTCCAACCTGGAAGAGATATCCCCTACGCCATTGACGCCAACAATTTTTATGTGCGCGATGAGTCGGAAACGAATCTGGCCGTTCGTGACGAAATCGTGCGCCTGGTTGAACTTGGCAAAGCCCGCCAGGGTATGCAGGCGGATATGGAAGTACAGGGCCAACAGCCGGCTCCGGCACCTGTCATCCCGGAGCCCATGCCGGCCAGACACCATGCCGAACCGCCGCGTACCGGTGTGGAAGTAGTCAAAAGTGAGAATCGCCAGGGAACCATTTATCACACTGTCCGTGATCTGCGCAATGGCAATATGATCCAGAATGTAACCAGGTCATCAGCGCGCAAGCTGTGGCATTACGCTATCAGCGAAACAGAAGCGGGTACGGTCGATCCCAAGAAGCTGAACTGGGCCAATGACATGGCGCTGATCAAGGCACGCAAAAAAGGCGGCCAAACATGGTATGATCTGGCCCTGCGCGATGGCGATACGATACACGTTTATTATGGAGTCACCGACAGCGGCCTGAATGATGAGTGGATGGCCTTGTTGGGCGAGAATGCATAGAAGGATGTCAGGCAATCAGCATGTCAGCTGACTGCCTGACGCACTGACCAGCCAAGATGTTCACAATCGGACTCCTCACCATCAGCGACCGCGGGGCGGCGGGCGACTATAAAGATCTCAGCGGGCCGCTGATGGCCGAGGTGCTTGGCGCGAAAACGGATTGGACCATCAGCAAACGGGGAGTGGTACCTGATGAACTGGAGGCAATCGCGGACATGCTAACAGCATGGTCTGATCAAGGCTTGAGCCTGATTTTAACCAGCGGCGGCACCGGCTTCGCCCCGCGCGATATTACCCCTGAAGCAACCTTGCAGGTTATTGACCGCCAGGCGCCGGGGATCGCCGAGGCGCTGCGGGCCGAAAGCTTGAAGATCACGCGCCACGCCATGCTTTCGCGGGCCGTGGCCGGCATGCGCCGCCGTACGCTGATCATCAATCTCCCCGGCAGCCCCAAAGCGGTTCAAGAAAGCCTGGATATCCTCCTGCCCATCTTGCCCCATGCACTGGATCTCCTGTCAGAAGATCCGGGCAGCGAAAGCGAACACCGGTCGGTTTAATTGCGGATTGCGGATTTATTGAATGCGGAATTCGGAGTTCGGGATGGGGAATGAGTCGATGTCGGATGTGGGATGTCGGAATTCTTGCCACCCTGCCACATTGCGACTTTGCAACCCTGCCACACTAGAACATATGTGCTATAATTACGGGCGTGAAATTCGGCCGTCGACGGAAGAAAGGGCTTAAGG
>Ga0316576_10001692_pt1 | contig 12084 bp, 12 predicted proteins | sample S0NA_FD_203075 | JGI IMG/M metagenome (GOLD analysis project Ga0316576, IMG submission 203075) | Rhizosphere microbial communities from salt marsh grasses in Alabama, United States - S0-2_050615r3r5 | ecosystem: Host-associated > Plants > Roots > Rhizosphere | place: USA: Alabama | collected... | reverse complement strand
CGGGGCAGCACGTTGGCGACGAACTTGTCCCAGCCGAAGGCACCGGCGGTCATGTCGGTCTCGATCCAGCCCGGCAGCACCGAGTTGCACCGGACGCCGTGGCGGGCGTGCTGGACGGCGATCGCCTTCATCATCGAGTTGACGCCGGCCTTCGACGCGCCGTAGTGCTGCCCGGACTGCTGCCCGAAGAACGCCGAGCCCGACGTGGTGAACACGATCGATCCGCCTGCCTCGTCGCCGTCCTGGTGTCGATCCACCATGTGCTTCACCGCCTCGCGGGCGGTGAAGAACGCGCCGTCGAGGTTGACCCGCATCACCCGCCGCCACTCGTCGGCCGTCATCCCGACGAAGCTGGGCGCCTGTCCGCCGACGCCGGCGTTGACGAAGCACGAGTCGATGCGGCCCAGCTCGGCAATCGTGTCGGCCATCGCCGCGACCACGGCGTCCTCGTCCCCCACGTCGCACGCGATCGACAGCAGCTCGACGTCATGCCGACCGAGCTGTTCGACCGCGGCGTCGTTCTTGTCGGGATTCGTTCCCCAGATCGCGACGTCGGCGCCGTGCGCGGCGAGCGCATCGGCCATCCCGAGGCCGATACCGCCGTTACCGCCGGTGACGAGGGCGACGTGTCCGGTGAGGTCGAACGGTGATCCAGCGGGAAGCGTCATGCAGGTGAAGGTAGGCCCCGTCGAGCACCGGCGCAGCAGTGGAGATAGCGTCGTCGTCGCATGTACCTCGAGCGTGTCCGCAAGCCCGCCGACCTGCGGGACCTGTCGTACGACGAACTTCGCGACCTCGCCGGCGAGATCCGAGACTTCGTCGTGTCGGCCGTGTCGGACACCGGTGGCCACCTCGGATCGAATCTCGGTGCGGTCGAACTCACCCTCGCCCTGCACCGGGTGTTCGACTCGCCGACCGACGCCATCCTCTGGGACACCGGGCACCAGGCCTACATCCACAAGATCGTCACCGGGCGCCAGCACCAGTTCGAGCAGCTGCGCCAGGCCGGCGGTCTGTCGGGCTATCCCTGCCGCGAGGAGTCCGAGCACGACTACGTCGAGAACAGCCACGCTTCCACCGCGCTGTCGTACGCGTACGGCATGGCGGTCGCCCGCGATCTCGGCGCCGATCCGCACCGCCACATCGTCGCCGTGCTCGGCGACGGCTCGCTCACCGGCGGCATGGCCTACGAGGCGATCAACAACATCGGCCACGGCGATCGACAGGTCATCATCGTGCTCAACGACAACGGTCGTTCGTACGCCCCCACGGTGTCGATGCTGTCGGCGAGCGCACAGGGTCGCGACGAGCGCGAGAACCACCCGAGCGTCACCGACCGCGTCACCGACAAGCTGTCGCACGCGCTCACCGACATCCGGACCAACCCGGTGTACGTGCGCCGCCAACGCCGCCTCGAGGAGTTCCTCGCCCACCTGCCGGTGGTCGGACACCAAGCCGGTTCGGCGATGGACGCGTTCAAGGCGGGCGTCCGCGAGTTCCTGCAACCGCCGTCGTTCTTCGAGGCGCTCGGCGTGCGCTACGTCGGTCCGTTCGACGGGCACAACGTCGAGGAACTCGAGCATGCGTTCCACAACGCGATCGAGCTGTCCGAGGAAGGCCCGATCCTGGTGCACGTGCTCACCCAGAAGGGTCGGGGGTACTCACCGGCGGAGGACGACGACGAGAAGCACCTCCACGACGCTCCGGTGTTCGATCCGCTGGTCGGGCCACCCAAGGCGGTGGCGACCGGCTACACGCAAGCGTTCGCCGAGTCCATCCTGAAGGAGGCCGAAGCCGACCCTCGCATCGTGGCGATCACGGCCGCGATGCCCGGACCGACCGGGCTCCTGCCGTTCCAGGAGCGCTATCCCGACCGCTTCTTCGACGTCGGCATCGCCGAGCAACACGCCGTGACGGGTGCTGCCGGCATGGCGATGGGCGGGCTGCGACCCATCGTGGCGATCTACTCGACGTTCCTGAACCGTGCGTGGGACCAAGTGGTCTACGACGTGGCACTGCACCGCCTTCCCGTGATCTTCTGCCTCGACCGGGCCGGGATCACCGGGCCCGACGGCGCGAGCCACCACGGGATCTTCGACATGGCACTGCTGTCCAAGGTGCCCGGGATGCGAGTGCTGGCGCCGTCGAGCGCCCAGGAGCTGGCGCAGATGCTCCACGACGCGACGTCCCTCGCCGACGCCGGACCGGTCGCGATCCGCTACCCGCGCGGCGCCGCCCGACAGGTGGGTGAGCACGAGGTCGGTGCCGGCGTGTCGGCCCGCCGGGTCACGACCGGCGACGGCACGGTGTGCATCGTCGCGGTCGGCAAGATGCTGGACACCGCGGAGAAGGCTGCCGCAACGCTCGCCGACGACGGTGTCCGAGCGACCGTGTGGGACGCCCGCTGCTGCGCGCCGCTCGACCCGGCGATGATCGCCGACGCGGCGAGCCACACTCGGGTGATCACGATCGAGGACGGCATACGCGACGGCGGCATCGGCATGTCCGTGGCCGACGCCGTGTCCGCGATCGATCCGGCGACCCGGGTCGACGTGCTCGGCCTGCCGACGAAGTTCATCCCCCACGATCCGAAGTCCGAGTCGATCCTCGGCCGCTACGGCCTCGACGCCGAGCACCTCGTCGAGCTCGTCCGCGGCACCTGACCCCTCGGTCCTCCCGGGGACGGGGCCGGGGAGGACCGTAGGCTCGAGGCGTGGCACAACGAACCGACGATCCGTACGCCGCCTACACCCACCTCCGGTTCGAGCGACCGAGCGCCGGCGTGTTGCTGATCACGCTCGACGACCCCGACCGACTGAACGCCACCGGACCGGAGATGCACCTGCAGCTCTCCACGGTGTTCCGCACCGTCGACGACGACCCGACGGTGCGCGCCGTCGTGGTCACCGGCGCCGGCACGGCGTTCTCGGCGGGCGGTGACCTCGCCTGGATCGCCGAGCAGGTCGGCGACTACGCCCAGACGATCCGGGTGATGAAGGAGGCCGGCGACATCGTGCGGACGATGATCGACTGCGACACGCCGATCGTGTCGGCGATCAACGGGGTGGCCGTGGGCGCCGGCCTGGCGGTCGCCCTGATGGCCGATGTCAGCGTCATCGACGAAGACGCCCGGCTGACCGATGGCCACATCCGGCTCGGCGTCGCCGGCGGCGACCATGCGGTGGCGATCTGGCCACTGCTCTGCGGGATGGCGAAGGCCAAGTACTACCTGCTCACCGCCGACTTCCTCGACGGGCGCGAGGCGGAACGGATCGGGCTGGTGTCGAAGGCCGTCCCCGCCGACGACGTGCTCACCACGGCGTTGGGCGTCGCCGAGAAGCTCGCTGCCGGCCCGGTCGACGCCACGCGGATGACGAAGCGGGCGCTCAACCACTGGCTACGACAGGCCCTGCCGAACTTCGAGGCATCGCTCGCCTACGAGATGCTCAACTTCCTCGGTCCCGACGCGGCGGAGGGCCTGGCGGCACTCCAGGAGAAGCGACGGCCCGACTTCGGCGCGAACCGTCCCGCCGAGGAGGGCGGCTCGTGAAGGAGGTCGACGAGGTCGATCTGTCCCGCGACCTGGCCCTGGCGCTCGACGTCGCCGACGCCGTCGACGCCTACACCCTGCCGAGCTTCCGCGAAGCCGACTTCACGATCGGCTGGAAGCGCAACCAGACCGAGGTCACCGAGATCGACCGGCGCGCCGAGACGATGATCGTCGATCAGCTCGTACGCGAACGCCCGGGCCACGGCGCCTTCGGTGAGGAGCACGGGCTCGCCGGCGACCAGGACTCCCCGTGGCGCTGGCTGATCGATCCGATCGATGGCACCTCGGGCTTCGTGCGCGGGATCCCGATCTGGGCGACGTTGATCGCGCTGACCCACGTCGAGCGCGGCGCGGTGATGGGCGTGGTGTCGGCACCAGCGCTGGGTCGACGCTGGTGGGGTGGGCTCGGAGTGGGTGCCTCGATGTCGGTGTTCGGCGACGACCGTCCGATCGTGGTCTCGACCGTGGACGACCTCGCCGAGGCACAGGTGAGCATCACCCACAACGCCGGATGGGACGATCTCGGGCTCACCGAGGCGCTCGTGGGCCTGCAGCGCCGGGCGAGACGCTCCCGCGGCATCGGCGACTTCTGGCAGCACATGCTCGTCGCGGAGGGGGCGATGGACGTCGCCGTCGACGCCGTCGGCGTCGCTCCGTACGACATCGCCGCGGTGAAGCCGATCGTCGAAGCGGCCGGCGGCAGCCTCACGGACCGCTTCGGCGAGGTCACCCACGAACACGACACGGCGATCAGCACGAACCGACTGCTGCACGACGCGGTGCTCGCCGAGCTGACCTGACCGCCGACCCGGCCCCACGACACCGACGACGCAGTCTGTGTCGGCACCGAGCGGTGAATCATCGCTCGGTGCCGACCGGAATTCTCGGAGGCCCGTCGCGGTCACGACCCGATACCGTGGCGGGCCATGTCGAGCGACGTCTCATCGTTCTCCGAGAAGCCGGTACAGGGTGACGTCGCGCCGGAGACGCTGGCGATCACGGCGGGACGCACAGCGAGCGGGTCGTCGCTCGCACCGGCGCTGTGGGCCTCGAGCACGTGGGAGTCCGAGAGCCTCGACGACGCCCATCGACGGGCCACGTCGCTGCGCCACGACGGCTTCTACTCGCGGTACTCCAACCCGACCGTGCGTTCGTTCGAAGAAGCGATCGCCGAGCTCGAGGGCGCCGAGGAGTCATTGGCGTTCGCGTCGGGGATGGGCGCGATCGCGTCGACGGTGTTCGCGCTGTGCTCGACCGGCAGCCACATCGTCGCCCAACGTCAGCTCTATGCCGGCACGCTGGCGTTCCTGCAGGGCCCGTGCGCACGGATGGGGATCGACGTGACCTGGGTCGACGTGGCGACGCCGGGCGCGTTCGCGACTGCGGTCGTTCCCGGCCGCACGATGCTCGTGGTCGCGGAGACGCCGTCGAACCCCCTGCTCGAACTCGCCGACCTCGACGAACTCGGCTCGATCAAGGGGCCGTTCACGGTCGTCGACTCCACCTTCGCGACCCCACTCGGTCAGCAACCCCTGGCCCACGGCGTCGACATCTCACTGCATTCGGCCACCAAGGGCATCGCCGGCCACAACGACGCGACACTCGGGGTGATCTCCGGCGATGCCGACCTGCTCGGCGAGATCTGGGCGTACTCGGTGCTCCACGGCGCCACACCCTCACCGTTCGATGCGCTCAACGCCCTCCGGGGGCTCCGAACGATGGGCGTGCGGACGCGCCATCAGAACGAGACGGCTCGATCGCTCGCCGTGACCCTGGCCGATCATCCCGAGGTGCGCGCCGTGCACTACCCCGGTCTCAGCGAGCACCCTCAGCACGCGCTCGCCACCAAGCAGCTGCGGCAGTACGGGACGGTGCTGTCGTTCGAGCTCGCCGACCGCGAGACGGCCTCCGCGTTCCTCGACCGGTTGCGTACCGCCCGAGTCGCGACGTCGCTCGGTGGACCGGAGACGATCGTGTGCCACCCGGCGACGTCGACCCACGCGAGCCTGACGCCGGAGGAGAAGGCGGCCGCCGGCGTCCGGGAGGGTCTGTTGCGCATCTCGGTCGGTCTGGAGGACTGCGCCGATCTCGTCGCCGACTTCGAGCAGGCGCTCGAGTCACCGGTCTGATGCATCCGGCGAGCCCGAGCGCACCGGTCACTCCTCGATCGGTTCGGTCGCCGGACCGAAGACGAACCAGCGATCGATGACCTGGCCGACCGCTGCCGGATCCCCCACCCAGTCGTAGCCGAGCACCTGATCGCGACTCCTCCGCCCGAGTCGGGAGCGGAAGAGCTCGAACGTCGACACGTCGTGGAGCCCGACTGTCGTCGCGGCGTCGGTATCGCCGCTGACGGCCGTGCGGCCGTCGTCGAACTCGACGACGAATCGGACCGCCAGATCGTCGATCTCGGCGAACGCGAGGCCGTAGAGCTCGACGAGCTCGCTCGACCGGTTGCCGGGCCGTCCGAGCGCCTGGCGGAGGTCGTGCTCGTGGCTGTGGCAGTCGGTCGGCGGTCGGCCCTCGCCGAGCTGATCGAGCATCTCCGCGAACACCGGTGTCTGCTGCCTCCATCGCTCGAGCAGTTCGTCGACCCCGGCATCGCGATGTCGCTCGACCTGGGCGGCGGTCCAGGCCTCGCCCGGCGCACCCGCCATCCTGCCCGCGATGGCGTCGTCGGGAACCCCGGTCACGTGCGACAGCACGTCGCGAACCGTCCATGCGGGTGTACACGGGACAACGGCCTGCCAGTCGGATGGCTCGAGCGTTCCGGCGAGATCGACGAAGGAATCGACGGCGAGGCGATAGCGCTCGCCGATGGTGGTCACGGTCGACATTCCCGTCATGCTCGCACAGGATTGGATCGCAGCGCGATGCGCGAGACTCCGATCATGCGCAGCGACAGCTCCCCCCGGGTGACTCGCCACGACGATCGCGGTCGTTACGAGCTCGACATCGACGGCGAGGTGGTGGCGTTCGCCGACTTCTCGACTGGCGACGAACTGATCACCATTCCCTACATCGAAACCGCGGTCGAGCACCGCGGCAAGGGCTATTCGGTGATGCTGATGGACGGCGTGATCGCGGATCTGCGCTCCCACGGGGCGCGCGTGCGAGCGACGTGCCCGGTGGCGCGGGGACACATCGCTGCGTCGGCACCGGAACTGCTGGTGCGCTGATGTGCCGGAACATCACCACGCTGCGGGGGCTCGAGCCGGCGGCCACGGCCGAGGAGATCGAGGCAGGCGCCCGTCAGTACGTCCGCAAGATCAGCGGCGTCCAGTCCACCTCGGCCGCCACCGAGGAACCGTTCGAGCGAGCGGTCGCCGAGATCGCGGCGATCACCACCCGCCTGCTCGCCGAACTCCCGCCCCGTCGCCAACCCCCGAAGACCGATCCCCCGCTCCGCCGCCTGGCCCGACGCTGACCGACCCGCACGCCGGCGAGGGAAGCGCCAGCGACGAGCCGGACGCGGCGCGAGGAGGAAGCGCAGCGGACGACGAGCCCGCTGTGTCACGGAAGCGCCAGCGACGAGCCGGACGCGGCGCGAGGAGGAAGCGCAGCGGACGACACGCCCGCAGCGTTACGCGTAGAACGGGTTCTCGCCGGTGGAATGGTCGGTGAGGTCGCGGACCCGGTCGATGCCGTCGATCGCGTCGACCAGCATCGTCTGCACGCCGTCGAGCATCGTCTGCTTGCTCAACGAGCAGCCGTGGCAGCCGCCGCCCATGGTCAGGTAGGCGGTGCCCTCGCCGTCGTGGCCGACGAAGGTGACGAAGCCGCCGTGGGCGGCGAGCGCCGGGTTGACCTCGCCCGCGACGAGCGCCTCGACTTCGGCGGAGAGCTCGTCGTCCGCCGTCAGCCCCTCGATCGACGGCAGCTTGGGGCGGTTCGGGTTCCTGATCACGAGGCCCTGCGTACTGGTGAAGTCGAGCGTCGCGCCACGGAGCAACTCGACGTCGTCGCCGGGGATGATGACCTTCATCCCGTCGTGGGTGCGGACCTCGTCGGTGAACTCGGCCGTCAGGTACTCCTCGAACGACAGGTCGTAGCGGAACTCCTCACCGGCCTCGGACGCGATCGCGAGGCGGAGTCCGAGCTTGTCGCCGTCGACCTCGTCGTCGCGCAGCTCGCGCAGGTGGTCGAGGGCTTCGGGCGTGACCGTGATGATCGGCTCGCTGGCGTGGGCTCCACCGGTCTCCGCTGTCGTGGCTTCGAGGGGGCTCATCTGTTGAAGGCTATCGGCGGACCCGCTCGGGGACCCGCCGGGCAGGCCGGAACCGTGGTGATCGCGTACTCTCGCCGGGTGACCGACGGCAGCCGCAAGGCGATCTTCGCAGCGTTCTTCGCCAATCTCGGCATCGCCGTCAGCAAGTTCGTCGGGTTCCTGATCACGGCGTCGGCGAGCCTGCTCGCCGAGTCGATCCACTCCGCTGCCGACACCGGCAACCAGCTGCTGCTGTTCCTCGGCGGTCGACGGGCCCGCAAGTCGGCCACGCCGGACCATCCGTTCGGCTACGGACGGGAGCGGTACTTCTGGTCGTTCGCGGTCGCGCTGGTGCTGTTCTCGATGGGCGGCATGTTCGCGCTGTACGAGGGCATCCAGAAGTTCCGCGATCCGCACGAGGTGGAGAACCTCGGCGTGGCGATCGGGATCCTGGCGGTGGCGATCGTCTTGGAGTCGTTCTCGCTGCGCACGGCGGTGAGGGAGTCGAATCACGTTCGTCAGCCGGGCACGAGTTGGTGGCGCTTCATTCGCGGCACGAAGCAGCCGGAGTTGCCGGTCGTGCTGCTCGAGGACGTGGGTGCGCTCACGGGCCTCGTCTTCGCGATCGCGGGCGTGCTGATGGCGCACGTCACGGAGGACGCCCGCTGGGACGCGGTGGGCTCGATCGCCATCGGCGTGCTGCTGATCGTGATCGCGATCGTGCTGGTGATCGAGATGAAGAGCCTGCTGATCGGCGAGTCGGCGTCGGCGGAGGCGCGGGCAGCGATCGTCGCGGCGATCGAGGCGAGCGCGCAGGTCGACGCGTTGATCCACATCCGCACCGAGCACATCGGACCCGACGAGATCCTCGTGGGGGCGAAGATCGAGTTCTCCTCCTCGCTGTCGGCCGATGAGCTGGTCGACGCGATCAACGCGACCGAGGACGGGATCCGGGCAGCGGTTCCGGCTGCCACGGTGATCTACCTCGAACCGGATCTTCGCCGCGACGACCACCCGGACCTGGTCGCCCCGCCGGAGCCCGAGGTGCGGAACGGGGCGGGCGGATCTCGAACGGACGACACGCACTGATGGCCGAGCGTCTCAGCGGACGGGCGCTCGGCTTGTCGGCGATGATCGTCGCCGTCGTCAGCTTCTCGACGAGCTCGTCGTTGATCAAGTGGTCGGAGTCGACCGGCTCGGTGATCGCGTTCTGGCGGATGATCGGTGCCGTCATCGGATGGTGGACCGTGGTCACGATCGCCCGTGTCCGGCGCGGCCGCCCTGTTCCGTCGGCATCGACGTGGAAGCTGGCGTTCGCACCGGGTATCGCGTTCGGCGCCAACATCGCCCTGTTCTTCACCGCGATCACCAAGACGAGCATCGCCCACGCCGAGTTCATCACGGCGCTGAATCCGCTCGTGCTGCTGCCGGCCGGCGCGATCTTCTTCGGTGAGCGGCCGAACTGGAACGCGCTCCGATGGGGCGGGATCTCGATCATCGGGGTCTCGCTCGTGCTGTTCCTCGGGCCTGCCCAGGGTGCGTCGTCGGTGTCGGGCGACCTGTTGATGATCGGTGTGATCACGCTGTGGACCACCTATCTGCTGACGTCGAAGCGAGCACGGGCGGCGGGGGTCGGCACGCTCGACTTCATGGCGTGCATGATGCCGATCGGCGTCCTCACCGCGGGTCCGATCGCGGCGATCATCGCGGGCTCGGACGTCTTCGGCCTGAGCGCTCGGGGCTGGCTCGTCGTCGGGGTCCTCACCCTGCTCACGGGGATGCTCAGCCACGGCTGCATCGTGTTCGCCCAGCAGCACATCCCGGTCGCCACGATCGGGATCATGCAGACGGCGCAGCCGGCACTGGCGGTGTTCTTCGCATTCGTGCTGCTCGGCGAGGAAGTTCGGGCACCCCAGGTGCTCGGTATGGCGTTGGTGATCACGGGGCTGGCCCTGTTCACGTTGACGAGCGCCCGATCCGTTCCCGTGGGCACACCGGCGAGCGCGGTCGAGGCCGCCTGACCGCGCACGCCGCCAGCCGTCGGTTCAGGCACCGAGGAGGGCGCCGAGCCGCCGGCGCCAGTCGACCGACAGGCGGTCGGCCCGGACGCTCACCGTGGCCGACGGATCGAGCGGCAGGACACCGCCGATCCGTTCGAGCATCGCTCGGTCCTCGGCACCGATCGCTCGGTCGAAGGCGAGGAACTCGTCGTCGGTGAGATCGTGGTCGTGGTTCCGCCACGACACGAAGGCGAACAACGACGTCACATCGTCGATGGGAGTCGTGCACAGCAGCAGGACCCGGTCGTGGCCCGCCCGGGGACCTGATTCGTAGCACGTGGTCGAACGCACGACGAACGGCAGGTGGTAGCCGGTCGACATCCGTTGGCGCACGTGGTCGCCGCGGTCGTCGCGGACGTCGACCGTGTAGCGGTAGCCGACGAAGTCGGCGTCGAGCGGTTCGACGTTGACGGGAGCGACGATCGGATCGGTCTCGGGGCCGATCGTGCCCACGTGCACGAAGGGGAAGTGGGCGACGTCGCAGAAGTTGTCGACCATCCGCGTGGCCGAGACGGCCCACGTCTCGGGCGTCGCCGTCACCCGACGGAACGACGGATCGTCGTCGTGGGCGATCATCGGTGGCTCGCCGGCGGGCGTCCCGGGGCACAGCCAGACCAACCCGTACCGTTCCCGCACCTCGAGCAGCTGGAGGGCGGCCGCCGACGGGATGGGGGCGTCCGGGCCGGCGGACGGGATCCGGACACACGCACCGTCGGAGTCGAAGGTCCAGCCGTGGTAGGGACACTCGAGACAGCCGGCGCTGACCGTGCCGAGCGACAGCGGTGCCTCTCGGTGGGGGCAGCGGTCCGGTGCCGCCACGAGCCGGCCGTCGTCGCCCCGCCAGAGCGCATAGCGATCGCCGAGCAGCGTGACACCGAGCGCTGCACGTGCGGACACGGTCGCGGCGTCGGCCACGACGTACCACTGCGTGCGCAGCACCGGATTCGACCACCACGACTCGCTCCGCATCGCGCGAATGGTACCGATCGTTCATCTTCCGTTCAGCTGAACGCGACCATTCGCTGCGAGGATGGACCCATGCGAATCCTGGTGACGAACGACGACGGCATCGACTCGATCGGCCTGCACGTCCTCGCCCGCGCGATCTGCCAACTCGAAGGTGACCACGAGGTGCACGTCGTCGCCCCCGACCAGGAGTACTCCGGCGCCGGCGCGGCCCTCGGGGCGCTGCACCTGATCCAGCCGGAGGTGCGGCGTGCCCACATCGACGACTGCCCGGCCGCCGCGGTGTGGAAGGTGAGCGGACCGCCGGCGCTGTGCGTGATGTTCGCCCGTCTCGGTGCCTTCGGTCCGCCGTTCGACCTGGTCGTCAGCGGGATCAACCCCGGCGCCAACGTCGGGCGAGCGGTGTACCACTCCGGCACGGTCGGCGCTGCGCTCACCGGGCGCAACGGTGGCATCTCCGGCGTCGCCGTCAGCCAGGCGGTCACCGGCTTCGGCGTCGAGGGTCAGGGTTGGGACGACTCGATCCTGACGCAGCACTGGGACAGCGCCGCCACGGTCGCCAGAGTGATCGCCCAGTCGCTCGTCGACGACATGCCGGTGGAGCCGGTGGTCGTGAACATCAACGTCCCCGACCTGCCGATCGAGGAGTTCGGGACGTGGCACTATGCCGAGGTGGGCATGGTGCCGCCACGCTCGATGGCCGGCGCCACGCTGAAGCCGATCCCCGGGCACGACGGCGCGTTCAACGTCGCCATGGGCTGGGGAGAGACGGTCGAACTCGCTCCCGAGACCGACGGCGGGATCATCGAGCGCGGCGACGTGGCGATCACCTACCTCACCCGCCTCGTCCACCACGACCGCCCCGATCTCGGCTCGATCGCGAAGTCGTTGGACGAACTGCTGACCACTTGAGCCTGACAACCCGAGCCTGACAAACCGGGCCTGGCCACCTGAGCGTGGCCACGTGAGTCCGGCCACCCGAGCCTGGCGGGCCGTCCGGGTTACCGTCGCGAGGGTGGACACGGCCGCCGCGATCGTCACCGCCTACCTGTCCGCGTTGGCGTCCGGCGATCCGGAGGCCGTGGCGGACTGCGTCACCGACGACTTCGTCAACGAGCACCTGAGCGAACTCGGCGAGGGGTCCGTCGGACGCGACGAGTACCGGCGCCGCCTCCCCGCCTTCCTCTCGACGTTCGCCGACGCCCGCTACACGATCGACGCCCTCGCCGAGATCACGCCGCCGGACACCAACGAACCGGGGGTGGTGGTGCGGTACCGCTTCGAGGCCACGTACGACGGCA
>Ga0316576_10001690_pt1 | contig 12105 bp, 10 predicted proteins | sample S0NA_FD_203075 | JGI IMG/M metagenome (GOLD analysis project Ga0316576, IMG submission 203075) | Rhizosphere microbial communities from salt marsh grasses in Alabama, United States - S0-2_050615r3r5 | ecosystem: Host-associated > Plants > Roots > Rhizosphere | place: USA: Alabama | collected... | reverse complement strand
ACTATAACAGATATGCATTCCGCGAGACAAGCCGTGAAATTGTCTTGACTTGTGACCTTCCCCTCATGTTAGTTTCGGGTCGTTTCACTTTTTTCAATGTGTGTTTCCAATTTAAATTTGAATTCCCCGCTGCTTGCAGCGCGGGATAGGAATTTTGGCCCGCCCAACTCACGGCGGATAAATTTTCCGCATAGAAGGGACGACTTGTCGCGGCGTCTTGTCCGGCTTAGCTCGCAGAGCGAAGACGGAAGTCGCGTTTCATAACATCGCGGAACACGATTTTATTACGGGTCTAACAATCATATCCTATCCTTGCTCAGTCAAATTCTTATGGAGGAAAGGATGCTCAGCATAATGAAAATAGTCGCCATCATCGCCAGTATCGGCGTTGCCATTCAGACGCTCATGTCGCTCTATGGCGGATCCAGCATCTGCCCCACCCAGGGGTGCCGCATCGTCGAAACCCTGACGGTGGTCCGGCCCTTTTGGTTCAACCTTTTGGGATTGGTTTTTTTCCAGGCTGTTTTCTGGTCGTTGAAAAAACTGAAGGACTGGACTTTTTGGGGAATCGATCCCGTGGGCATGCTCCTGTTGGGAGGGCTCACTTTCGACGGTGTGCTGCTGGCGTACCAGGTCTTTGTCGCCCAGACCTTCTGCCTGTACTGCCTGACCGTGTTTGCCTTCGTGCTGATATTGAACCTCATGTATGGCCGCAGGCAATCGGCCCTGTCCCTCACGGGCCTGGCGGTGATTCTGTTTTCATTTTCCCTGTTGAGCTTCAGCATCGATGGCCATCAAAAACAGACCTATTCACTGCGGGCCGCAGCCTACGCGGTGCGCTCCTGTTCGGCCCCCACCAGGGAGGTCTATCTGATTTTTTCGTCGACCTGCCCGCACTGCCAGAAGGTCATTCAAAGCCTCGACGAGTGCAACAGCTGTGACCTCTATCTCAATCCCATCGACCCCATCGATCATTTAGACCTGGCAGATGTCCAGCGGATCGATAGTTTTGCACCGCAGGTCAACCGCGCCATGCTCGATCTTCTGGAGATCGACGCCATTCCCGTGCTCGTGGCCAAGGGAAACGACAGCTACGACATCATCCGGGGCGAGGACAACATCCTAAAATACCTACAAAAAGCCTGTTTTACCGATGAAAATTTCATTTACCTGGACCGCTCCATTACGCCCGGGCAGGAAGGGATTACGGCATTCAGCCAGGATTCTGGGGAATGCGCCGTGAGCATCGACTGCCCGGAAGAGGGAAAATAGAAGGCGCGAACCCGCTTCTGGTCTTTGCGATCACGGCCACTATTGCATGAAAAATTGATTAACTAGCATCTTGGCGGCCAAAAAACCTTGACTATTTGTATTATTTCGGTAGGTTATAAGTGTATATGGTTCTGAGGCAATTTTAACCCTGTTCATAATCAAAAAAATTCACTAAAAGAATAAAGAAGATTGAAACATTTCAACAAAAAGGAGGGGACGTATGGCAGGCGTTAACAAGGCGATACTCATCGGCAATTTGGGCAGGGATCCCGAGGTGCGCTATACCCAGGACGGCACGGCGGTGGCCAGCTTCAGTATCGCCACGTCCGAGGAGTGGAAGGACCGCAATACCGGGGAGAAGCGGGAAAAAACGGAGTGGCACCGCATCGTCGCCTTTCGACGGCTGGGTGAAATCTGCGGGGAATACCTTTCCAAGGGACGCCAGGTGTACATCGAAGGGCGCATTCAGACCCGTGACTGGGAAGACAAGGACGGCGTTAAACGCTACACCACCGAGATCGTGGCCGACAAGATGCAGATGCTCGGCCCCAAGGGTGATTTCGGCGGCGGAGCAAAAAGCGGCGGCCAAGGCCCCCGCACCCAGGATTCGGCTCCCGGGCCCTCCTACGGCGACATGGGCGATGACGACATCCCGTTTTGATACGGGCTATGCCGGTCGGAAAACGAATGCGGGGTGTTTTCCGGATTTCAATCGGAATGACGATCAATCGGGTTGCGGCGGAAACTGAGAGAGTATTTTTTCAACCTTTTCTTTGATCCTTGCGGCGGCTTTCTCGGGCTTTGGGTGTTGATCGACACGGGAGGTTCCTATTCCGCGCCAGAGCAAATTTTCTTTGGATGGGTCATACAGATCTATCACCAGCATGCCTTCATCGTATTCTCTGGCATTTCCACCGGTATTCATTCCCAGCGCCCCATAGCCGCCGAGGCTTCCCATTCCGAACCCCACCGTGACATTGCTGGATTCGACTTTGCTGTGAATCTCGTATGTGTAAGCCACGTAAAAATCGGCTTTCCCCTGGGTAATCCTTTGATACCCCTCTTGTGATAGCGAGGCGTCTATCGCCGACCGTATCCGGCTGTCGAGAAGGGAACTGTCGACTCTAATGTCGCCGGTTTCAGGTTGGATTTTCGTCAGCCAGTCATAGGTTTTCAGCGCAGAAAAATCCGACGGCACCGTATAGTCCTGGCTTACCTGGATACCGCTGCATCCCCACAGAAGGCCCACCAGGGCAAAAAGAAGTAATCCGGATAAAAGATTGTGTGTTCGCATGGTTAGACCATATTTAGATGGTTATTGTTACAGGCCCGAAGTTATCTGCCCGGCGATCTCACGGCTGAGCTTGGCCAGCATGCCGCTGAGGGCTGTCACCAGAGCGGGGTAGTCTGCGCCCTCTACTTTGGTGGTGGCGCTGAAGCGTCGGGGGCGGGGCGCTTCCGGGGCATCCCCCTGGTAAAGCACCCAGCGGCAGACCAGGGTGGCCTCGCCGCCGGGCCACCCGTCGAAACGCAGGACATTTACCGCAATCCCATAGTCGGAGCCGGTATCCCTGAGGCGGTTGGTGATCGATATCCGGTCGGTTCCCAGAAGCAGGGATAGATTTTCGGCAAGGGTGGCGGTAACACCCGCTTTCAGTGGTTCGGCCCAGCGGTTGAATTCGTCGATGCCGACCATGCTATCTTTTTTGCGGGTCACGATCTGGGGGCGGTTCAGGTGTTCGGGCAGTTCGACCGGCGCCAGTGTGATGGAAAGCGATTCACTGCTGGCCGCGCTCGCCGCTTCACCCGGTTCGGCCAGGGGGTCAAGGAGATAAAAGCGCGTCGGGGCGGTGGTACCGCAGGCTGCCAGGAGCAGAAACACCAGCCCGCACAACAGGGTGATATGCCGGGATAAACGACCTCCTGCCTTCATGTCACTTTCCTCCATTTCCACGTTTGCCCCGCAGCAGGGCTTCGGGGTGGCGTTCCAGGTATTCCGCCACCGCCCGGATGGAGCGGGCCGCGAGGGTAATCTCTTCCAGGGCCGTGTTCAGGCTGTAGATCACGTCGGAATCCTGCCCGGCCAGGCTGTCGATGGTTTCCAGGGTGGTGTCGGCCTTTACCAGCGCATGGGTGGCGGCATTCACCGCCTGCTTGATGCCGGCCACCAGTTCGGCTCCCGGGCCCTCGGTGAGGGACAGGGTCTCTTCTGCCTGATTGAAGGCACCGGTGGCGGCATCGGTGGTGTTGAGGAGGCCCCGGGCCACGGGTTCAACCTGGCGCTTGACGCTGCGGATCAGGCGGTCGGTGTTGTTGATCATTGTTTTCAGATCGGCCGCCAGTGATGTGAGCTGGGTGTCGAGATTGACCATGGCCTGGTCGAAGGTGCCGGTAGCGCTTTCCACAGACTTGAGGATGGTTCCCAACTGGGGGGAGTTCACCAGCCGCTCGATGCCTGCGGTCATTTCCTCCAGGTTGTCGGCGATCTGCTGAAGGGGCAGGTTTTCGAATGTACGGGCCAGTTCTTCCATGTTGGAGGGAATCGTCGGAATTTCGGTCGATTCGATTTCTGCTTCCGCAGCTTCCGTGGTGGGCAGCGGGGCCTCGCTTCCCGGAAAAAACTCGAGTTTGACGTACAACAGCCCGGTGATGTAGCTCTGTGGAGCGAGCTGGGCTCTCAGGCCCCGGTTGACCAGATCCAGCATGACATCATTCTGATTAATTTTTTTGTGGTCTGCGAGAAATTCCCGGTTGATGATTGTCGTTGCCCGGCTGACCAGCTGAAAGTTGACGGCGATGCTGAAATCCATGTTCTCGCTATTGTACTCGATGGCAATGCCGGTCACTTCACCGACTTTGACGCCTCTGAAAAGGACGGGCGCTCCCACATTCAGCCCTTTTACGCTGCCGTAAAAATGGGCCGTATAGTTGTATTTTTTAGTAAAGTAGCGGCCGCCGCCGAAAATGACGATGCCGGCCACGGCCAGCAGAACGGCCCCGATGACAAAGCTGCCGATGACGGTGGTGTTCGCTTTTTTGCTCATAAAATTTCCTATTTCACCGGAGGCTTTACCCGGTATTCTCTCCACGGGTCAGGAAATTTCTCACCGTGGGGTTGTCGCACTCGGCCAGCAGCGTGTTGGGATCGCCCTGGGCGATCATGGTTCTGGCTTCCGGGTCCAGGAAGACCGAGTTGTTACCGATGGCAAAGATGCTGGCCAGTTCATGGGTGACGACGACCACCGTCGCCCCCAGGCTGTCGCGCAGCTCGATAATCAGGTCGTCCAGCCGTCTGGCGCTGACCGGATCGAGACCGGCTGAGGGTTCGTCGAAAAAGAGGATCTCCGGGTCCAGGGCCATGGCCCTGGCCAGGCCGGCCCTTTTTTGCATGCCGCCGCTGATTTCGGACGGGTAAAAGTCTTCGAACCCGGCCAACCCTACCAGGGAGAGCTTCAACGCCACCAGTTCCCTGATGTGGGCATCGCCGAAACCGGAAAATTCCTTGAGCGGCAGGGCGACGTTTTCGGCCAGGGTGAGGGAACTCCACAAGGCGCCGCTCTGGTACAGAATACCGAAGGTGCGCATGATCCCCTCCTGCTCAGAGGCCGAGGTTTCCCAGAAACTGGTGTCGCCGTAGAACACCCGGCCACTGGCCGGCGCTTTCAGGCCCACCAGGTGGCGCAAGAGGGTGCTCTTGCCGCATCCGCTGCCGCCCATGATGATGAAAATGTCACCGGTGCCGATTTCGAAAGTGAGATCACGCTGGATCACGAAATCGCCGTAGGCCATGGTCAGGTTGTCGACCCTGATTTTGGGCGTATTACATACTTTTTCCGGACGATGCGTACGTTTGTCATTCATATGCCGATGATGGTGAAAACGACCGTCATGAGAGCGTCGGAGACGATGATAAAAATGATGCCCGTCACCACGGCGGAGGTGGCGGCATCCCCCACGGCCGAGGAGCTCCGGCCGCACTGCATGCCCCGGAGGCACCCGGCGATGGCCACGAGAACGCCGAAAACGGCGCTCTTGAACACGCCGACGCCGAAATGGACCAGGTTGAGCGCCTCCCTGGTCTGGTGGTAATATTCGACGGCAGATATGTCGAGCATGCCGACGCTGACCAGGGCGCCGCCGGCAATGCCCATGAGGTCGGCGTAGATGCACAGAAAGGGCATCATGCACACCAGCGCCAGCATGCGGGGCAGCACCAGGAATTCAACCGGGTCGATACCCATGGTCTTGAAGGCGTCGATCTCTTCGTTGACCTGCATGGTGCCCAACTGGGCGGCAAAGGCGGCGCCGGTGCGCCCGGCCATGATGATGCCGGTCATCATGGCCCCCATTTCCCGGGCCATGGCCAGCCCCACCAGGTTGGCTACGTAGATCTGGGCGCCGAACATCTGCAGCTGAACAGCCCCTACGAATGCCAGAATCAACCCCACGAGAAGGCTGATCAGGCTGACGATGGGCAATGCCTGGGCGCCGCACTGCTGCATGTAGAGCACCAGGTCGGACATCCGGAAGCGGGCGGAGCCCCGTACCATTTTCAGGCAGGAGACGGCAGCCTGGCCGATGAAGTCCACCATTTCGGCCGAGGTGTAAAACCAGTCGATTGCCCATTGCCCCACTTTATCCGTAAGGGGGGCTTTTTCCGGAGCGTCTCGGGTTTCCTTTTGGGGAGGGACGGCCAGGGAGAGCGCCAGAATGCGCGTCACCCCCTGCGGCAACCCCCCGCGGGTCATTTCGATATCGTGCTTGACGCAAAACGAGTGGATATTGATAAGGAACGTGAGCAACCCACTGTTCCAGGCGCCCATTTTGCGGGTATCGAATTCGATCCTGCTAAGACCCTTTTCCCGATGAAGGGCTTTGAGGGCCTCCAGTGCGGATTGCCGATCTTCAGGCACGTTCCAATTGCCGTTGAGCTGCATCAGGAGGGTGCCCGGTTCGACTACGAAATATTTCAGCCCATGGGTTCCGGCTGCCATGGTGCGATCACCCCTGAAAACAAATGAATATTGATGAAAAAAATGATTGTTAATGATCACTGAAATTTGAAACGCTCAGCTTACGTATATATTAAATGCTATAAATACGTCAAGGAGCGTGCCGTACGCAGGCGTCGCCCTGCCGGGGCATCGCCACCGATTTCCCTGTTGCCAGAGCGGTTCCGGGTGCTTACTTTCGTTGTTCGGGAAACGGTAATGATCGCATATTCAATTCCGGCCCGCCCGTCTCCAGCGGGATCGGCAGCGTCGGAATGTGTTTACGGCCCTTGCGCCATGGCTGTTTTTATTGGACGGGCGGAAAGCTGAATCGCTGAATGAAAAAAAGCTCGAAAAAAAACAATCTGCACTCCACCGGAAAGGCCCGCAAAGTCAAAGAGCTGGATACCATCGACATCCGGGGCGCGCGGGAGCACAACCTGAAGGACATCCACGTGCGCCTGCCGAAAAAGAAGCTGATCGTTTTCACCGGCGTGTCCGGGTCGGGAAAATCGAGCCTGGCCTTCGACACTATTTTTGCCGAGGGGCAGCGTCGTTATGTCGAATCGCTTTCCGCCTATGCACGGCAGTTTATCGGGCAGATGGAAAAACCCCGCTATGACACGATCCGCGGACTTTCCCCGACGATCGCCATCGAGCAGAAGGCCGCCAGTAAAAACCCGCGGTCGACCGTGGGGACCATAACCGAGATATACGACTACCTGAGGGTTCTGTTTGCCCGGGTCGGCGAGCAGTACTGTTACCAGTGCGGCAGGAAAGTCGGCCGGGGGGACGCCGAGGGCATGGTCTCCCAGATCTTCGACCTGCCCGCCTCCAGCCGGATTCTGATTATGGCGCCCATCGTCGAAAACCGCAAGGGGGAACACCGGGAGCTTTTACGGAAACTGGAAAGCGACGGGTTCGCCCGGGTCAGGATCGACGGTGTGGTCAGGGAGATCGAAGCGGTTCAGGGACTGGCCAAAAACAAGAAACACACCATCGAAGCGGTTGTGGACCGTCTGGTGGTCGAGAGGGACGGTTCTTTCCGGAAACGCCTGACCGATTCCGTGGAAACGGCGTTGAAAACCGGTCAGGGTCAGTTGATCGTGCACGTGCTGGGCAAGGGTGACATCCGCATGAGCGAGGCACGGTCCTGCTGCGGCATCGCCTATCCGGTGCTCGATCCGCCCCTTTTTTCCTTCAATTCGCCCCTGGGGATGTGCCCCGACTGCAACGGCATCGGTTCCATGCTGTCCATGGATGTGGACAAAATCGTACCGGACAAAAGTCTGACGATCCGCCAGGGGGCCATCGTTCCCTGGAAGAACTACTTCTCGAAAATGGACCCGCCCAACGGGTCGTGGGGATACAGCCGCCTCAAGGCCATGGAGACCCAGTGGGGCATCGACTTCGACACCCCGTGGAAGGCATTGCCGGAAAAGCAGAAGCAATTGATCCTGAACGGTTCCAACGGCAGGGAGATGAAGGTCGACTGGACCTCCCAGAAAATTCAGGGACAGTTCACCACGACCTACGAGGGCCTCCTGAACAGCATGTGGCGGCGTTACCAGCAGACCAAATCGGAAAGCATGAAAAAATGGTATGCCCGGTTCCTCTCCTCGAAAACCTGTCCCACCTGCAGCGGGCAACGGCTCAAACCCGAAGTGCTCAGCATAAAAATCGGGGAAAAATCGATCATCGACATTACCCGCATGACCATTGCCGAGGCCCATGAATTTCTGGAGCGGCTGACGCTCACCGGGAACCGCCGCATCATCGCCGAGGAGCTGATCAAGGAGATTCGCGGCAGGCTGGGGTTTTTGATCAATGTGGGGCTGGACTACCTTTCCATGAGCCGCAAGGGGCCGACCCTTTCCGGCGGCGAATCCCAGCGCATCCGCCTGGCCTCGCAGATAGGGTCCGAGCTCACCGGCGTGCTCTACATCCTGGACGAGCCGTCCATCGGGCTGCATCAGCGCGACAACATCAAACTGTTGAACACCCTGCGGCACCTCCGCGACATCGGCAACACGCTGATCATCGTCGAGCACGACCGGGAAACCATGGAGTCGGCGGACTGGATCCTGGATTTCGGCCCCGGTGCCGGGCACCTGGGCGGCAAGATCGTGGCCGCGGGCACGCCCCGCGACATCGTCAAAAGCAAGGCTTCCGTGACCGGCGGTTTCTTGAGCGGCAAGGAAAAGATCGAGCTGCCGGAAGAACGGATGACGCCCCAAAAGGCCGGGAACAGGTGGATTACCATCAAAAAGGCGGCGGAAAACAACCTTGCCAAGATCGATGTCAAAATCCCTCTGGGGCTGCTGGTGGCGGTCACCGGCGTTTCCGGAGCGGGAAAATCGACCCTGGTTAACCAGATCCTGTTTCCGGCCCTGGCCCGCACACTTCACGACTCCCCCCTGGCCGTGGGCCGGCACGATCGCATCAACGGCCTTTCCCGGCTCAACAAAGTGATCAACATCGATCAGAAGGCCATCGGCAGGACGCCCCGGAGCAATCCGGCCACCTACACCAAGGTGTTCGACCACATTCGTGATTTTTTTGCCCAACTGCCTGAATCCAGGCTGCGCGGGTACAAAAAGGGGCGCTACTCCTTCAATGTCAAGGGGGGCCGCTGCGAGGCCTGCGGGGGGGATGGGTACATCAAGGTGGCGATGCATTTCCTGGCGGATGTCTACGTGCCCTGCGAAACCTGCAAGGGCAGGCGCTTCAACCAGGCAACCCTGGAAGTCCAGTACAAGGGGCACACCATCGCCGATGTCCTCGACCTGTCGGTTCGCCAGGCGCGGGACCTGTTCGCCCGCCATCCCAAAATCACCGCCATTCTCGATACGCTCATGGATGTGGGCCTGTCCTACATCAAGCTGGGACAGTCCGCGATCACCTTGTCCGGCGGCGAGGCCCAGCGCATCAAACTGGCCCGGGAATTGGCCAAGCGGGCCACCGGTCAGACGCTTTACATTCTGGACGAGCCCACCACGGGATTGCATTTCCAGGACATCCGCATGCTTCTCGAGGTGCTGCAGCGCCTCCGGGATGCCGGCAACACCATCGTGGTGATCGAGCACAACCTGGACGTTATCAAGACCTGCGACTGGATTATCGACCTGGGGCCGGAGGGCGGCGACGCCGGCGGGCGAATCGTGGCCCAGGGCCCGCCTTCGAAGGTGGCCGGTATTAAACAGAGCTACACCGGCCGCTTCCTGAAAAACATTTTGTCGGTCTGAAACACAGAACTCCCGAGGGCAGAACGTAAGAACATCAGAAAGTAAAAGGGTAAGAAGGGTAGGCGGCAATCGGCTTTGGCTGGGTTGAAACCCTGTGCTGCATTGCTGTTTTTCGCCACCGTTTATGCACGCCTTAGAAAGTCGCGGTATCGTTGCAGGTTCAGCATGACGCGGGCGGCCACCTCGAAGTCTGGAAAGACCGGCACCTGTTGCGCCGCCATTTTTTCGGTCGCAGCGCGTCCCACCAGCAAGAGTTCGGTGGTATTAAAGGCTTCGATGATAAAAAACAGGGGTTTTTCCAGCCAGCCCCGTGCCCTGGCAATCATGTTCAGGTACGCATCCACCCCCGCACGCCCCTTTTCATGGAATATGAACGGCAGCGGCAGCGCAAAAAAGAGCCCATCGACCAGGGGGTCCTCCTTCAGCAGCGTCATCACAAACTTGAAATTGTCCTCGCTGGTGAGAAACGGCAGAATGTCGAGCGGGTTCTTCACGCTGCTTCCCTGCACCGGGACGACGGCGCCGAGACGCTCCACGGTTTCATCCGACAGCTGCGGCACTCCGATGCCGTGTTTTTCCGCCATGTCCGTCATGGTGACGCTGCCGCCCCCGGCCCCGCCAAGGATGGCGGCATTGGTGCCCTTGGGAAGCGGGAGCCGCTTGAGAGCGGACAGGGTGTGCACCATCTCGGTCAGGGAGTCGACGGCGATGATGCCCGCCTGACGGCACATGCCCCGCCAAGTCTGATGGGAGCCCGCCAGGGCCGCCGTGTGGGACCGGGTGGCGCGCGATCCGCCCTCGGTCTGACCGCCTTTCAGGACCACCAGCGGTTTTTTGAGAGCGGTGCTGCGGGCGGCCTCCAGAAATGCGCGCCCCTCTTTCAGGCCTTCAAGATAGCAGGCAATCACATCGGTGGCGGGATCCCGGGCCAGATAGTTTAAAAAATCGTGGGCCTGCAGGTCGCAGGCGTTGCCGAAACTGACCACCTTGCTGAAATGGATGCCCTCGAGCGCGCCTGCTCTTACGATCATGTTGGCAAGCTGCCCGCTCTGAGAGAAGAGCCCCACGGATCCCGGCTTGTCCGGAAGATCGCCGTTCCAGGCCAGGCCGCCTTCAGGGCAGTACAACCCCATACAGTTGGGCCCGACGATGCGCATGCCCGCCTCCTTAGCCATGGCGGTGATCTCTTTTTCGATTTCTCCGGCTTCTTCCTGACCGGTTTCTCCAAATCCGGCTGTCAACATGTGCACGAAACGGACCCCCTTGCTGGCGCAGTCCGCAATCACCGCTTTGACCACCGCGGCGGGGATGCAGATGATGGCCAGATCCAGGGGGGCCTGAATGTCGCGCACCGATCGATAGCATGGAAAGCCGAGGATGGATTTCGCCTTGGGGTGAACGGGGAATATTCTGCCGCCGAAGCTCTGGCGCAGGCAGCCGTTGATGTAGGCATTGCCGCTGTCCCAGGTGACACCCCTTTTGGTGCTGGCGCCGACGACGGCAATGGCTCGAGGGTTGAAAAGTCTTTCCAGGTCAACATAAGACGTGTCGGTCATGTCAGGGTCCTTTGTAAGGTTTGCCCAGATTGCGCGTTTCAGCTTTTAATATGTTGGAACACTCGACCTGGGTTTTGGTTCATTCGGTTGCAGTCGTATTTTTTCAGAGTGCACCATCTTGTATCAGGAAATAAAAATTATTCCCATTTTTAATTTGAATTCCCCGCTGGTTGCTGCAGGGATAGAAAATTCGGTTTTTCGCACAGGAGCGACGGCTTTTCGCGGCGTTTTGTACGGCGTAGCTCGCAGAGCGAAGGCGGAAGCCGCGTTTCATAAAATCGTGGAACACGATTTCATTTGTGCTGCCGGGCGTCGTGTTGTATGGAATAGGCCGTATCGATCGGCATTTGTACTGAAAAAGTTCAGGAAAAATAGAGAGAAGGAAAAAGGAGGGTAAAATGAAACGTGTGCTGACAACGGCTGCCGTACTGGGAGTTTTCTTGATAACCGCAGCGACCGCAATGGGCGACCCGGTGCAGACCTTCGAGAAAGGCTGCAAGGTGGAGCTGGAAGAATACTGTGCCAAGGTCACCCCGGGCGACGGCCGCCTGTTGGGCTGTTTGTTCGCCTATCAGGACAAGCTGTCGAATAAATGCGAATACGCCCTTTACGATGCGGCGGCTCAACTGGAACGCGCCGTGGTCGCCCTCACCTACGTGGCCAACGAGTGCGACAACGACCTGGAAAAGTTCTGCAGCGACGTGGCGCCCGGCGACGGCCGCTTGAAGGACTGCATCGACAAGAACATCGCCGACGTCAGCGAGCGCTGCAAAGCGGCCATGAAGGATGTGGGGCTTAAATAAGGCGCTTCAGGGGCCGAGGATAGGGCCTTAGAGGTCAGAGATCAGCGGTCGAAGATCGATGAACGTCCAACATCGAATGCTGAACATCGAACGCTTGGCTGTTTGCTTTTGGCTGATTGCCCAGAAAACCTGAATACCGTAAGCGAATAAACCATATTCGACGTTGGATGTTCGATGTTCATTTTCCAATAGAGTGAAAACAGACGACTCAAAATCGAAAAAGTGACAATTTTAGATC
>Ga0316576_10001688_pt1 | contig 12107 bp, 6 predicted proteins | sample S0NA_FD_203075 | JGI IMG/M metagenome (GOLD analysis project Ga0316576, IMG submission 203075) | Rhizosphere microbial communities from salt marsh grasses in Alabama, United States - S0-2_050615r3r5 | ecosystem: Host-associated > Plants > Roots > Rhizosphere | place: USA: Alabama | collected... | reverse complement strand
GCGCTCGGCCTCTTGGAACACGATGCGCAGCTCTTCCGGCAGCTCGCCGGTGAGCTCGAAGGACAGCCCGGTCACTTCGACTGCGCATTCGGCGGCGGTGTGGACGGAGTTAGGCAGCCACTCGTTCTGTGGCGGCGGCAGATCGCTCACGTCCTCGGGGACGGCACAGAGGTCAAACCCCACGCTGGCCCCCCAACAGGGGTCCGCGTCGTCGGCTGGCGCGGCCGGCAGGGTGCCGCTGAAGCAGATCCTTCCGTCTTGGGCCGCGACTTCGGCGCCCGGCGTTGGTGCCACCGTGTCCGCATCGCAGGCCAGGGTGTACCAGGAGCCGAGGATGCCGGTGGTGGCGGTGTCCACGATGGTGCCGCTCTCGGGCAGCAGGGCATCGTTGGCTTCCGGCTCCGCTCCGTCCGGCGGACACGGCCCGGGCGCTGCGCTTCCGGCGGCTCCGCCGGAGCTGCCTCCAATTGCCCCCGCGGCAGCGGCGCCTCCGTGTGACGTATCGCCGCCCGAGCCCGTGGCGCCGCCGCTCGGAGGAGCGTTACCCCCCGCCGCGTCCGGGCTGCCGGCGTCGACCTGGCCTGCGCCGCCGGCCCCACCGGAGGTCGCACTTCCCCCGACCGAGACCTCGTCGTTGCCGCTCGGATCCTCCCCCTGGGGGTTTAGCAGGCATGCGGAGATGACGAGCGGCGTGAGCAGCCACGCAGTCGACCGGGAACCGCTTGCCGTACGAATGCGCCTGTTCAAGGTGGCTGCCTTGCCGAAGACTGGGGGCTCAAGGGGACCCGGTCGGAGCCGGACCCGGGTCCAAATAGCCTGGCACAGGGCCGGGCCCGGCGCGAGGGCCGCGGGTTACGCGGATGGCGCGCCGAGCCCCGCCAGCGAGGCCCGGGCGACGCCGCGGGGACAAACTCGTGCGGAGCTCGGTGTGACGTGCGACGATGGTTCGGCCGCGTGCAGCGTCGGAGCAAGGAACCCAGCTGGGCCGAGTCGCGAACCGAGCAACTGCTCGATCTCAGGGTATGTGACCTCGGAGTGCGCCTCGAGCACACCTGGGTCGAGACGTTGGTCGGCAAGGCGCTCGACGAGCTCGCCAGGCAGGGACTCGTCCTCCGCCCCCACTGCTGGTTGGCCGACGAGTGGCTCACTCCCGACGAAGTGCCCGGCATCGGCATCCCGTTCTACCTGGCTCACCCCCGGCTGATGCGGCTCGAGCGGCAGCAGATGCTGGACGTCGAAGGGGGTACGCGGCGGGAGTGCCGGAAGCTTCTGCGTCACGAGTTCGGGCATGCGATTCAGTTCGCCTACCGGCTGCACCGACGGCGTCGCTGGCAGCAGCTGTTCGGCCTGGCATCGACTCCGTATCCGGAGAGCTATCGTCCCAATCCCGCGAGCCGCCGCTACGTCCAGCATCTGGAGGGTTGGTACGCCCAGTCGCATCCGACCGAGGACTTCGCCGAAACCTTCGCCGTCTGGCTAACGCCTCGCTCGCGTTGGCGTTCGCGCTACGCGGGGTGGTGGGCGTTGCGCAAGCTCGAATACGTTGACGCCTTGATGCGTGAGCTGCGGGGGGTTCGCCCGCTCGTACGTAGTTCGGCCAGACCTTTTGCGGCGGAGAAGAATCGACTGACCCTTCGGGAGTACTACCGCCGCAAGCGGGAGCGATATTCGGTGGGGTTCAGTGATGCCTACGACCGGGACTTGCGTCGACTGTTCAGAGACGAGGGGGGACGAGATTCGGCCGCCAAGTTCCTGCGCAGCCACCAGCGCGAGATCCGCGACGTCGTTGCGAGGTGGACCGGCGAGTACACGTTTGCGGTCGACCATTTGCTGAAGGACATGATGGGTCGGTGTCGAGAGCTGGGCCTTCGGGCCGATGGAACGCTCCAGGAGAAATGGGAGTTCGCCATTCTGCTGACCATGCACTCGATGACCTACGTTTTCGCGAGGCGTGAATGGCACGCGGTGTGAAACAACCCTTGCGAGTGATGGTACTCGCGAACGCCGAGTGCGTTCCGCCCGAGGACCACGACGAGCTGCCGCCGAAGCAGAGGGAGCAGTACCGGACCGAGGCCGACGTGATGGGGGCCCTGCAGGCGCTCGGGCACCATGTCTATGTGGTACCGCTCGACGACGAACTGTCCGTCTTGCGGCGAGCCATCGAGGTCGTCAAGCCGGACGTCGCCTTCAACCTCATCGAGGAGTTCCACGGGACGGCCATCTACGATCAGAACGTCGTCAGCTACTTGGAGCTGATGAAGGTGCCCTACACCGGATGCAATCCGCGCGGTCTCGTGCTCGGGCGGGACAAGGCGCTGTCGAAGAAGATCCTATCCTATCATCGGATTCGAGTGCCCCGGTTCGGGGTGTTTCGCACCGGCCAGACGGTGTCCAAGCCGCGGGGTCTGGCTTTTCCACTGATCGTCAAGTCCCTGACCGAGGATGCCTCGGCCGGGATCGCCGAAGCCTCGGTCGTGCAGTCCGAGGAGAAGCTCGCCGAGAGAGTGGAGTTCGTCCACCAGAATCTTGGGACCCACGCCATCGTCGAAGAGTACATCGACGGGCGCGAGACGTACGTCGGCCTGCTCGGCCATCACCGCCTGCGCGCGCTTCCGACTTGGGAGCTATTCATGGATAACCTGCGCCCGGCCGCCCCGCGGATCTTCACGCTGCGCGCCAAGTGGGACACGCAGTTCCAGCGCGAGCACGGCTTCCGGATCGGGCCGGCGATAGGATTTGGGCCCGAGCAGGAGCAGCGAATGGGACGACTGGCCCGGCGCATCTACCGGGCTCTGAATCTCAGCGGCTATGCTCGTCTCGACTTTCGACTCGATGCCAGCGGCCAAGCCTACTTCCTCGAGGCGAACCCGAATCCGGATCTCGCCTCCGACGCCGAGCTGGCCCAGGCCGCGAACGCCGCGGGGATGAGCTACCAGCAGCTCATTGCCCAGATCTTGATGCTGGGGCAACGCTCGCTGCCTGCGTGACTAATCGCGACGCGGGACGGAGCGCCGCTGATGGCGGCCCCGGGGGACGGGCGGCTGCGCGCTGGCCCCATCCTCGGGCCAGGGGTGCTTCGGGTAGCGGCGAGACAACTCTCGCCGGATGCCCGGGTAGTGCCGCTCCCAGAATCCCGCGAGATCGTTGGTGACCTGAACCGCACGCTGGTTCGGGGCCAAGAGGTGCAGGGTCAGCGGCAGCTGCTCGCCGACAACTCGAGGCGTCCGGGTCAGGCCGAAGAAATCCTGAAGGCGAGAGGCCACCCACGGCGGCTTTCCGTGTTCGTAGTGCACCGCGAGCTGGCGCCCGCTGGGGAGAGTGATCCGTTCGGGGGCGAGGTGAGCGAGCGCCTGCGCCTGCTCTGCCGTCAGGGAGCGTCTGAGGCCCTGCGCCAGGTCGGCGGTGGACAGCTGCGCGAAGCCAACCCGGCCGACGGTCGCCCGTTCGAACGCACGCGCGAGGGCGTCTTCCCCCAGCTCGGGCCAGTCTAGCGGAGCGACGTGTTCCCGCAGCAGTAGAACACGGGCGCGCAGGCGCTCGAGCTCCTCGGCTACCTCGGGGAATCGAGCCGGACCCGCTGCGCGGGCGGCGGCGGCCAGCAGTCGTGAGGCGGCGTCGCTGGGTGGAGCCGGGGTCCGGCTTTCCTCTAGTGTCACCGAGCCGCAGGCGACGCGGCTCACGCGCTCGACGCGTTCGTGATCGGAGCTCCAAACGAGCTCGTCGGTGGCCTGCAGCAGGTCGGGGTGGAGATCCAGTAGCCACTCGCCTTCGATGGCGCTGGCCAGCCGCACGATGGTGCCAGCGCCGCGCATTCCCGACGTCTGCTCGGTCACGTCCAACGCGACCATCAGCGGAGCGGTCTGCACCACGCTCTGCTCGCTCAATCGAGCGGCAACGCCGCTGCTCAGCACCAGGTGGTTCGACCCGGGTCTGGCTCGGCGCGCGACGCGATCGGGAAAGCCTTCCAGGAGGCAGATGCGCACGGCCATCTCGGGGTCGGAGGGCGCCGAGAACGGCGGGAACGAATCGCGAGCCGATCGCTCTAGCCGTCTCGCCGCCCGAGCGATCTGTTGCTCGGCTCGAGCTACGGATCGGACAGCCCGGATGTCCAGTCCGATCGCTCTGACGGCTTCCGCATCGAAGCGCGCCGCCCGGGCGGCCTCGAACTTCTCCATCAACTCGAGCACGTCGGACGGCCCACAGACCTCGGCCGCCCGACCGCCGTGGGCCTCGAACTGTGTCCGCGTGCGGCGTCGGATGTCACGCTCTGCCAGCAACGCGGCCGCCAGCGCGGCGGGCTTGGTGACGCCCCGACGCGTGCCTTCGGCGACGATGCGTGCCAGGCGCGGGTGCAGCGGCAGGCTTCGCATCTGCCTTCCGAGCTCAGTCATCCGCCCCTGCGCCGTGAGCGCACCGAGGCGGGTCAGAAGCTCTCTAGCCGAGGCAAGTGCGGCGGGCGGCGGGGGGGTGAGCCAGCCAAGCTCGGCTGGATCCTCGACCCCGACGCCGTGCAGAACGAGTAGAGCCTCGCTTAGATCGGTACGCTGGATTTCCGGGACATCGTACGACGGGCGCCGGTTGTGGTCCCCCAGCGTGTAGAGGCGTAAGACCCGCCCCTGGCGAGTGCGCCCCGCCCGGCCGGCGCGCTGGGCGGCTGACGCCTGGCTCACCTTGGCCGTCTGCATCCGGGGTAGCCCGTTCCAGGGGGAGTGGGTCACGGTTCGGGCCAAGCCGGAATCGATTACCGCCGTCACGCCGTCGACGGTTATCGAGGACTCCGCCACATTCGTGGAGAGAACGATGCGCCGCCGCGTTCCGGGGCGTACTGCCTGAGCCTGTTGCTCGAGAGGCAGGTCGCCATGCAGCGGGAGGACGTCGAGTTCCGCCGTTTGGCGCAGCGGCTCGAGAACGTCTCGCGCACGGGTGATCTCGCGCGCGCCTGGGAGAAAGACCAGTAGGTCGCCGTCCGGTCCTTCGCGCAACACTCGCTTGGCAGCGCTCACCACCCGCTTCTCCAGAGGACGGTCATCGGGCCGGGGTTCGTGCTCGATGCTGACTGGAAAGCAGCGGCCTGTGCTCCGCAGGCACGGACAGTCGCCGAGATAGCGAGTCAGTGCGTCCGTTTGCAACGTTGCACTCATGGCCAGCAAGCGAAGCTCCGGGCGCTGCTCGAGCTGTAGGCGGCGCAGGAGTGCGAGCGCGACATCTGCGTCCAGGGATCGCTCGTGGTGTTCGTCCAGAACCACCACGGCGACGTCCGAAAGCCGCGGACCGTCGCTCAGCCACCGGACCAGGACGCCGTAGGTTACGTACCGAATCCGAGTGTGCGCACTCGTGCGATCTTCGAATCGCACCGTGTAGCCCACGCGCTGCCCAAGAGGATGGCCGTGCTCTTCGGCGACCCGGTGCGCAGCCAGGCGCGCAGCCAATCGTCGCGGCTCGGCAACCAGAATTTCGCCCGTGTCGGCCCAACCACCCTCGAGCAGGGCCCAGGGGATGCGGGTCGTCTTGCCCGCGCCCGGCGGCGCTTCGACGACCAGCGCCGCGGAGCAGCGCAGGGCGTTCGATAGATCGGGCAAGAGGGCGTCGATGGGCAGTGGCGTCATGCGTCGAACCCGGCCGGGCTACTTGGCGCGAATCGCCCAGGTGAGTTTGACGAGGTTCTCAAGGACGTTCGGGACTCGTTTGAATAGGTTGATGGACGGTGGTCGCTTCTCCATCACCCGCACTGGAATCTCCACGACCCGCAGTCCGCCCCGATAGGCACGGATGACGAGCTCGCTAGCGAACACGTCTCGATCCGCCACGCAGGCTCGTACGACCGGCAGCAGCGCGGCACGCCGAAAAGCCTTCAGCCCGTGAGTGTCCGTGCCTTCGAACCCCAAGAGCACGCGTAGCAGGTTCGTGTACGCCACGCTCGCAGCGTGGCGCAACCAAGGGCGCTCGTCCTCGGCTCCGCCTACTAGCTTGGACCCGATGACGAGATCCGCTCGATCTTCCGTGAGTAGGTCCACCGCCCGGGCGTGGAAGTCAGTGTCGCAGAGGTCGATCTCGTCGCAGATGACCAGCGGTGCCCGCGCGGCTTCGATGCCGGCGCGCAGCGCCAACCCGTAGTTCGGCGCCGCTATCGACAGCATGGAAACCTGTTCATACTTCTCCCCGAGCGCCCGGGCCACTTCGACGGTTCGGTCCCGGGAGCCGTTCTCTGCCAGAACGATCTCGTAGCTGAACTTGAAAGGAACGAGGCGTTCGCGCAGATCGACGACGGCCGCGTGGAGGATCGCTTCTTCGTTGTAGACGGGGATGACGATCGACACCTGTGGTGAGCCGGCGGGCTTCGTCACAACAACTCCTTCGCCCGGCGGGCGGCCACGATCCCGAATCGCAATGCATCCTCCATCGAGGAGTAGTTCCAGCCTCCATATCGGCCAGTCGACAGGATATGGAGTCGCTCCAGGTAGGGCTGCAGCAGGTCGACGGACGGCGTGTGCGCGCGGTCGAAGACGACGTAGGCCGGCTGCAGCTCTCGAAGGCGCGTGAAGGCGATTTGCTCCGCACCGTCGATGAGACCCATTTCGGTGAGGGCGGCGGCGACCTCGGGCAGCAGCCGGTCGAGGTCGGGAGCTCGACGGTCGACCAACTCGACATACAAGTTGGCACAACCAGTCGGCGCCAGCGCCTGCGAGAAATGGGAATAGCAGCCGACCCGGTAGAATGGGTAGCGAGGTTCCGGGACGTACACCCAGTGCCAGGGCTGTCGGCAGGGGCCGGCGAGGGCGACGTCCAAGTAGTAGAGCCGCGTCGATCGCAGGGCGCCGGCGGCTTGCTGCACCGTCGGCGGCGGCGAGTCGAGTAGGCCGACCAGACGGGGTAGAGGGATGGTGCTGATGAGTGCCTGGTATTCGAGAACCCGGTCGGAAAAGAGCAGACGTCGTCGCACGGGATCGATGCTCGACGGCGCACAGCCCAGTTCGACCGAAGCGAGCTCGCGCGCGATGGCGGAAGCCAGCGTCCCAATCCCATGGCGAGGATAGAGAAAGGTGGGATTGTAGCCTAGCTCGCGCTCGTCGAGCCCCACCGCGCCCGCCACCACGTCTTCCAGTGATGGCCGAGGAACGAACCGCTGACACCAGGCGGTCGTCAGGTCACGGGCGGGAACACCCCACATGCGCTCGTTGTAGGGAAGCATGAAGTGCCGGCTGAATCCCGAGCCAAAGGTCTGCTCGCAGAACTCCTCGAAGTTTTCGGGCTCGCTGGTCGCAGGAGCGCAGTGGGCCTGCACGAACCCGAGGACGCACTCGTAGGCGACGCGGGCCGGCAGCCCCTTGGTGTTGGACTGAAATGGGTAGCGCGTGTACACGCCATTCGACCAGACGCGACTGCGCCGTCGCAGCGTGAGCAAGTCATCCCCCAGCACCGATCGCAGCCAAGGCAAAAGCTCTGGATCCCGAAGGTGCAGCAGGTGACCCGTCCGGTCGAAGCGGTAGCCGGCTTCCTCGACCGTGACGGCGAGTCCGCCCACCTCGTTCTCGCGCTCAAGCAGACAGTAGCGGACCCCAGCACGCTGCAGGTGGAGGGCCGCTGAGAGGCCCGTGAGTCCAGCGCCGAGAATCACCACGTCGGCGCGGAAGGGCGCCCCAGCCTTCGGCATCAGTGCGCCTCGCTCCACGTCCGTCCGTGTCCGACGTCCACCACGAGCGGAACCGCCAGTTCGTAGACGTTCTCCATGGCATCTCGGATCCGTGCTTCGGCCTCCGTCACTTCTGCGTCCGGGACTTCGAACACGAGCTCGTCGTGGACGGTGAGAATCATGCGTGTGCCGGGGGTCGCCGGTTCGGACAGGCGGAGCATGCTGAGCTTCAGTAGATCCGCTGCAGTGCCTTGAATCGGCATGTTCATGGCGATGCGTTCCGCAGCCAATCGCTTGGCGCGATTGCGGCTGCCGATGTCGGGTACCATCCGGCGACGGCCGAGCAGGCTGCGAACGGCCTGGACCGCGCGGGCCTGGACCAGGGTCTCGTCGAGCATGAAACGGCGGACCCCTTCGTAGCGGCGATAGTAGGCGGCGATGAAGTTGCCGGCTTCGGTTCGGGATAGGCCGGTGGCCTTGGCCAGTCCCCTGTCCCCCTGACCGTAGATGACGCCGAAGTTCACGGCCTTGGCCCGCCGCCGCTGGTCCGTCGACACTTGAGCCAGGGGCACGTCGAAGATTTCGCTGGCCGTGCGTGCGTGCACGTCTTGGCCGGAGTGGAAGGCGTCGAGCAGGACCGGATCGCGCGACAGATGGGCCAACACTCTGAGCTCGATCTGCGAGTAGTCGGCGCTGACCAGTTGGTGGCCCGGCGGGGCGATGAAAGCGCTGCGGATCGAGCGGCCCACCTCCGTGCGGATGGGTATGTTCTGTAGATTCGGGTCCGTCGACGACAAGCGGCCGGTCGCTGTGACTGCCTGCTGCCAGGACGTGTGAATGCGTCCAGTTTCCGGATGCGCGAGCCCCGGAAGCGCGTCGATGTAGGTCCCCCGCAGTTTGGCCAGCCGGCGGTGCTCCAGCACCACGCGGGCCAGCGGATGCTGGTCGGCCAGCGCCTCGAGCGTGGCCGCGTCGGTGGAGCGGGAGGTTTTCGTGCGCTTCAGGGGCTTGAGTCCGAGCTCGTCGAAGAGGATGGTCTCGAGCTGCCTCGGCGAGTTGACATTGAACGACCGACCGGCGACCGTGTGCGCCTCACGCTCCAGCCGTTCCAGGGTTTCGCCGACCTGCACTCCGATCCGTTCCAACCGGGCGGCGTCGAGGAGAACACCGTGGGCTTCCATTCTCGCCAGTACCCGCGCGAGCGGTAGCTCGACGTCCTGCAGCAGTCCCAGTAGCTGCTCGTCGCCCAGCCGCTCCGACAACCGGGGCCACGCCTGCAGCAGGGCGCGGGCTTCGGATGCGGCATGGGGCGTTGCGACGTTCACCGGGATCTCGTCGAAATCCATTCGCGTCCGTCCCGACCGCGTGACGTCCTCCAGGGAGGCGAGCACGGTCCCGCCTTCGCGTTGGACCAGCGCCGGCAGTGCGGTGGGCAGCTCCGGATCCATCAGGTAGCTGGCGAGCTCCGTGTCCATGGTGACGCCCGTCAGGTCCAGCCCCTGCCGCTGCAGCAGCACCAGAGTTCGTTTGAGCCCGTGAACGGCTTTCGTCACCCGGGGATTGAGGAGCAGGGGTCCGAGTGCAGCCGCGACGACCTTCCACGGCAGCTGGCGGGGGCTGCCCATGGCGCGGTGGGCCAGCGGCACGTAGTAGGCCTCGGTATCGGTTGCGGCGAGCGAGATGCCGGCTAGACGCTGCTCATGGCGGTCGGTCGAGCAGGGGTGGACGACCAGCGCCAGACGCTCGGTCGCCTGCGCCGTCTGGATGACCCGCTCGAGTGCCGCGGGTTCGAGCACGGCATCGGTCACGCTCGGTCCCGACGACGGTTCGGCGTGGACGGCGGACTCGACCGAACCGACCGAGTCTTCACCATCGTCCGCGGCGTCGAGCGCCCGCCGCAGGCTCGAGAAACCGAGCTCGTCGTAGAGGCTCCCGAGGCGACTTCGATTCCGAGGGCGGCGGCGGAGCGCCGCACGGTCGAATGGGATTTCGAGATCGCGCTTCAGGGTGACGAGCTTCTGACTCAGAAACGCCTGCGCACGATGCTCCTGCAGCGCTTCACGCAGACGCTTGCGTTCTACGTCTGCCAGGTGCTCGTAGACTCCTTCGAGCGACCCGAACCGGCCCAGCAGCTCGCACGCGGTCTTCGGTCCGACCGACGGCACACCGGGGACGTTGTCGGAGCTGTCCCCCATGAGTGCGAGCAGGTCGCGTAGCTGCGCGACCTGCACCCCGAACCGAGCTTCGACCTCCGGCGGCCCCACCACCTTGTTGCGCATCGAGTCCCACATCAGGACGTCGGGCGACAGTAGCTGCATCAGATCCTTGTCGGCGCTGACGATGACGACTCGGAGCCCCTGGTCTCGGGCCCGATCCACGGCCGTTGCGATGAGATCGTCGGCCTCCACCCCATCCTGCTGCAGGACTGGGATCGGCCAGGCCTCGACGATTTGGGCCACCCGCACCATCTGCGGCGGGAGATCTTCGGGTGGCGGGGGCCGATTGCCCTTGTAGTCGGGGAAGATCGCCTTGCGGAACGTTTCCCGGCGCGAGTCCATCGCGACTGCCAATCGGGCCGGCCGGCGCTCGCGGATCAGGCGCTCCAGCATGTTGATCGTGCCGAACACGGCATGCGTCGGTTCGCCAGTGGGGCTCGTGAGGGGGGCGACCGCGTAGTAGGCACGGAACACGTAGCCGCTCAGATCGACCAGGTAGACCACGTCTTCTGCGCCGGGGGCGAACAGTCGAGTCGCCATGCCAACCGTTGCTAGCAGAGTTGCGCGCGCGCGGGCGCGCAACCGGACGGGCGGGGAGGCATCGCGGAGATCCATTCAACATACCAGTTGGTATGTTAGTGTGAATTGTCGTCGGATCGGTTCGGGTTCCCTGACGGGTCACGGCTCGGCCGCAGATCTTCGAGCCGGCCCGTGCGTAGGACCGAAGCGGACCCAGAAGCGGACGACCCAGAAGCGGACCCAATTGTGGAGCGCGCCAACACCTCCCGGGCTCGACGCCGATCACGAGCTCTCGTGGGATGTCCCCACTGTGGGACGAGCGCCCACCGACGCGCTCGGGCGGCCGAGCTATCCGAGCCCGACGCGCGGCCCCGCATTCTCCTGGCACTCGTCCTTACCACCACGTAACATGGCAAGACAGCATGACCGATCCGGGTCGTGAGACCACCGACGAACTGGTAGCCGATAAGTACCGACTTACCCGGATGATCGGGCGAGGAGGGATGGGATCCGTTTGGGAGGGAGTCCACGCCACGCTCGGCACGCGGGTGGCCGTCAAGTTCATCGAGGCCGAGTACCTCGGCAGCCCCGAGGCACGCAGCCGGTTCGAGAACGAGGCGCGCGCCGCGGCCAAGCTCCGCAGCAAGCACGTGGTTCAGGTTCACGACCATGGTGTCATGCCCGATGGGCGACCGTACATCGTGATGGAGTTCCTTTCTGGCGAACCGCTCGACGTGCGTCTCGAACGACTCGGGCGTCTCGCTCCCGACGACACGGCTCGCATCCTCAATCAGGTCTGCCGCGCCCTGGCGAAGGCGCACCAGCTCGGAATCGTCCATCGCGACCTGAAGCCCGAGAACGTGTTCTTGGTTTGGGATGACGACGACCAGGCAGACATCGCCAAAGTCGTCGATTTCGGCATCGCCAAGTTCACCGACGCTTCGATGGGAGTGTCCTCTGCGACGCGGACCGGCTCGGTGTTGGGAACGCCATACTTCATGAGCCCCGAGCAGGCGCGCGGGCTCCGGAGTGTCGACTACCGTTCCGACCTGTGGGCGGTGGGGGTGATCGCCTACCGCTGCATCGTCGGGCAGCTGCCATTCACGGGGGAGGCGGTCGGCGACCTGCTGGTGAAGATCTGTACGGCACCGCTGCCCGTTCCGTCGCAGGTGGCCCCGGGCGTGCCCGCGGGCTTTGATGCCTGGTTTACCAAGGCCTTGTCCCGGGATCCCGCTCAGCGGTTCTCGAGCGCTGCCGAATTGGCCCAGTCGCTCATGGCCGCTGCCGGGATCGGGGCCCGGGGTGAAATGCAATCATCGATGAATGCGCACTTCGCTGCGATGGCGGGGCCCGCCTATGTGGCGGGGGGCCCGACGCCTGCTACCGGGCAGCAGCTGGCGTACCACACGCCCGCCACCGGCACGCACCCGGCGCTGGCCACGCCGGCGACCGGCAGCTATCCGACCAGCGGTGGGCGCGCTCCGGGCGCCGGGATGTCACCGGCAGCGCTCACGGCCGCGCCTCTGACGCACACGGCGGGTACGCCCAAGCGAGGCGCGCCCCTTGGCGCGTTGGTGGCCGCGCTGGGAGTTGGGCTGCTGGTTGTGGGCGTGGGAATCGTCGCTCTCGTGAAGCTCGCGAGCGGCGGTGACGAAGCGGCAGCCGCGCCAGTTGGGAATGAGACGTCTCCGGCAGAGCTGGCGCAGGACCAGGAGCCGGACGAAGTGGAGGTCAAACCGGCT
>Ga0316576_10001687_pt1 | contig 12109 bp, 8 predicted proteins | sample S0NA_FD_203075 | JGI IMG/M metagenome (GOLD analysis project Ga0316576, IMG submission 203075) | Rhizosphere microbial communities from salt marsh grasses in Alabama, United States - S0-2_050615r3r5 | ecosystem: Host-associated > Plants > Roots > Rhizosphere | place: USA: Alabama | collected... | reverse complement strand
TCACAGGCATCGAGCAGGTTCAGAACCCGCGGGCGCTGCTCGACGATGGCGAGGAGGATGACCCCGAACGTGTCCTGCAGCTGTGTGTGTTTGTAGAGGTTGTTGAGGACCACCTGGGCGGGCTCGCCCTTCTTCACGTCGACGACGATCCGCATACCCTGACGGCCGCTCTCGTCGCGGACGTCGGCGATGCCCCGCACCTTCTCGTCCCGGGCAAGGTCCGCGATCTTCTCGATCAGGCGGGACTTGTTGACCTGGTAGGGAATCTCGGTGACCACGATCGACTCGCGGTCTCCCTTCCGGATCTCGATCTCCGCCCGGGCGCGCATGACGACCGAGCCACGGCCCGTGCGGTATGCCTGGTCGATCCCCGCGCGGCCGAGGATCAGGCCCGCGGTTGGGAAGTCGGGACCGGGAATGCGCTCGAGGAGACCCTCCAGCCGCTCGTCCGGGGTCAGGTCGGTATTCTCGAGAAGGAAGACGATGCCGTCCACCACCTCCCCGAGGTTGTGGGGCGGGATGTTGGTGGCCATCCCGACCGCGATGCCGGCGGCGCCGTTGACGAGGAGCGCCGGGAGCACGGTCGGGAGGACGGAAGGTTCCACGGAGCTGTCGTCGTAGGTCGGCTGGAAGTCGACGGTGTCGCGGCCGATGTCCTCCATCATGGAGGCGCCGAGGCGAGTCAGGCGGGCCTCGGTGTACCGCTGGGCCGCCGGGGGATCGCCGTCTATGGAGCCGAAGTTGCCCTGGCCATCGACGAGGGGTGCTCTCATGTTGAAGGGCTGCGCCATCCGCACCAGCGTGTCGTAGATGGCCTGGTCACCATGCGGGTGATAGTTGCCCATCACCTCGCCCACGATCTTTGCGCACTTCCGGTAGGGCCGCCCGGGTTGCAGGCCCATCTCCTGCATGCCGTAGAGCACGCGCCGGTTGGCGGGCTTCAGGCCGTCGCGGACGTCGGGCAGGGCGCGGCCAATGATGACGGACATGGCGTAGTCCATGTAGGACTGACGCATCTCGTCCGCGATGTTGGTGGGGGTGCGGCTCGGGGGGTTGGTTTCCGATTCCATCGTGGACCTAGATGTCGAGGTTTCTCACGTTCAGGGCATTCTCCTCGATGAACTGGCGGCGAGGCTCGACCGCGTCACCCATCAAGGTGGTGAAGATGTTCTCGGCGACCTCGTCGTCTTCGAGTCGGACCTGGAGCAGCGTTCGGGACGCCGGGTTCATCGTCGTCTCCCAGAGCTCCTCGGCGTTCATCTCGCCCAATCCCTTGTACCGGGAGAGGGCGAGTCCCTTCTTCCCTTCGGCGAGGATGTGCTCTACGAGCTCGTCGCGGGTGGAGACCGTCGTCTCTCCGCCGTCCACGACGGTGAGCGGCGGCTGGTCGAGCTCGCGGATCTCCTCGTAGACGGAATACAGCGCCCGATACTCGGCCGAGGTCACGAAGTCGTCTCCCACCCGAATCTCCCGGAGATGGCCGTTGCCGCCCTGCTGGAGGACGATTTCGTACGCCCCGTGCTCCTCGTCCCGCTCGAGGAGGATGTCGACGGCGGCGGCGCGCAGGGGTTGGATGAGGCGCAACAAGCGCTCCTTGTCGGTGAAGACCTCGACGTCCTTGATGCGATCCCGGAGGAGCCTTTCGGCGAGATCCTGGGGCACGCCGCGCTTGGCGATGCGAGCGAGAAGCTTGCTCACGATCACCATCTTGCCCACGAGGTGGGCGAGCTTGGGGCCCTCGAACTCCTGCCCGGAGGCGAGCCGGACGATGCGGTTGTGGGCTGCACGCTCGAGGAGGTAGGCGTCGAGGGACGCTTCGTCCTTCAGGTAGGTCTGGCTCTTGCCGTGCTTGACCTTGTACAGGGGGGGCTGGGCGATGTAGAGGTGGCCCCGTTCGATGAGCTCCTTCATCTGGCGGTAGAAGAAGGTGAGGAGCAGCGTGCGGATGTGGCTGCCGTCGACGTCGGCGTCGCACATGATGATGATCCGGTGGTAGCGGAGCTTGGCGACGTCGAAGTCGTCGACCCCAACCCCGGTCCCGAGGGCGGTGATGATGTTGCGGATCTCCTCGGAGGAGAGCGTCTTGTCGAGACGCGCCTTCTCCACGTTGAGGATCTTGCCCCGGAGAGGGAGAACGGCCTGGACCGTCCGGTCGCGTCCCTGCTTGGCGGATCCGCCGGCGGAGTCTCCCTCCACGAGGAAGAGCTCGGTCCTCTCCGGGTTCCGCTCCTGACACTCGGCGAGCTTCCCGGGGAGGCCGGCTCCGTCGAGCGCACCCTTGCGACGGGTGAGGTCGCGGGCCTTCCGCGCGGCCGCCCGCGCCCGGGCGGCATCCAGGATCTTGCCCGCGATCTTCTTGGCTTGAGTGGGATTCTCCTCGAGGAACCGGGAGAGCCGTTCGTTGACGAGGCTCTCGACGATTCCCTTCACCTCGGAGTTGCCCAGCTTGCCCTTGGTCTGTCCCTCGAACTGGGGGTTGGGGACCTTCACGCTGACGACCGCCGTGAGTCCCTCCCGGGTGTCTTCCCCGTCGAAGCCGGAGGCGCCGTCCTTGACGAGGCCCGAGGAGAGCGCGTAGGCGTTCAGGCTGCGGGTCAGGGCGCCGCGGAAGCCGGCGAGGTGGCTACCGCCGTCGTGGGTATTGATGTTGTTGGCGTAGCTGTGGATGTTCTCCGCGTAGCCGTCGTTCCACTGCATGGCGATGTCGACGATGACCGCGTCCCGGGTCCCGCCGATGGAAACCGGCTTCGTGGGCAGCGTGACCTTGTTGCGGTTCAGGTGCTCCACGAAGGACACGATGCCGCCTTCGTACTGGAAGCGGTGCTCCTTGTTGTCGCGCTCGTCCGCCAGGGTGATGAGGATTCCCTTGTTGAGGAAGCTGAGCTCCCGGAGGCGTTGAGAGAGCGTGTCGAAGCTGAAGGTGGTCGTCTCGAAGATCTGGGTGTCGGGCTTGAAGGTGATCTTTGTGCCGCGGCGGTCGGTGATACCCGTCTTCTCCAGAGGTCCCTGGGGCACGCCGCGGACGTAGGACTGACGGTACACGCTCCCGTCGCGCCAGATCTCGAGCTCGAGACTCTCGGAGAGGGCGTTGACGACGGAGACGCCCACGCCGTGGAGACCTCCCGAAACCTGATAGACCTTCTTGTCGAACTTGCCACCGGCGTGGAGCTTGGTGAGAACGACCTCCGCGGCATCCATCTGTGGGTTCGTGGGGTGCGGCCCGACGGGGATTCCGCGGCCGTCGTCCACCACGGTGACGGAGTTGTCGATGTGGATGGTGACGTTGACCTCGGTGCAATGGCCGGCGAGCGCCTCGTCGACGGAGTTGTCCACCACCTCGTAGACGAGATGGTGAAGCCCCGCTTCACCTGTGGATCCAATGTACATGGCCGGGCGGACACGTACGGCCTCGAGTCCCTCGAGGATCCGTATAGCCCCGGCTCCGTACTCGGCTTGTTCCTGGGGGGTGTCTGTGGGGGTCGTTTCGTTCATTTATCGCTCTTGGCCGTCAGCGAAGGGAGGCTCAGGCACAGCGGACCTCACCCTCGGAGACACGGAAGACAGAACCCTGGTCACGGAGGCTTTCTGCCCAACCGGGGTGAGCACTCGTCACCAGGGTCTGGGCTCGACCGGAGACCTCGGCGCACAGGGCGCGGGTCCGGTCATGATCGAGCTCGGAGTCGAGATCGTCGAGGAGGGCCACCGCGGTGTGGCCGGTCTCCTCCCGGTACACCTCCAGAGTCGCCAGAACGAGGGCCAGGAGGAGGCTCCGCGCCTGACCGGACGACGCTTCGAGGGCGGCGTCGCGGCCGTTGAGAAGCATCATCACTGTGTCGCGGTGGGGACCGGCCAGGGTCCGCCCCGAGGCTCGCTCGCGAGCCGTGAGGGCACGGAGCTCTCCCGCGAGGGCCTGTCGCATCTCGGATGCGGTCGCCGGGACCTCGGGACGGAGGGTCACGCGATAGTCCTCGTCCTGCGGGCGGAAGCCATCACGCAGGGCGGTGGAGAGGCGTGCGGCATACGCTGCACGCCGCTCCCGGAGACGAGCCCCGAGATCCACGAAGCGCTCGGTCCAGATATCCAGATCGGAGCTCTGCTCCCGGAGGGCAGCATTGCGCTGGGTGAGAGCCCGCTCGAAGGCGCGGACGTCGGCCCGGTACGACGGCCAGAGGGCCCCGGCCGAGCGGTCGAGGAACTGCCGGCGGTCACGCATGGAGCCGCGGATGACGCGCAGGCGGTCGGTGGAGTAGACGACCACCTCGAGACGCCCCTGGTACTCCCGGGGAACGACGTCGCGACCATCCACGCGAAACTGCCGGCGGCCTGGTTCGAGCTCGACCTCAAGAGCGTTGGAGCGGTCGTCCCGGGCCACCTCGCCGCGGGTACGAAGGCCTCCGGCTCCACGGCGAATGAGCGATGGGGAGTCCTCGGTCCGAAAGGACCGCCCGCGCGCGAGGAGACCCACCGCCTCCAGAAGCGAGGTCTTGCCCTGCGCGTTCCGTCCACAGAACACGTTGAGACCCGATTGGAGATCAAGCGACACATCACGAATGTTGCGAAGATCGTTGATGGCGAGGTGTCTCAACCAGACCACGCCTGGCCCCTAGAACCGCATGGGCATGACGACGTACCGGTAGTGACCGTCCTCGTCTCCAGCGGGACGGAGGAGTCCTTGACTCTCCGCATCCCGGAGCTCGAGGACGATCTCTTCAGTGCCCACGGCGGCCAGAAACTCCAGAAGGTACTGGGCATTGAATCCCACCTCGACGGTTTCGCCCTCGTAGTCGACCGGGAGTGACTCGCGTGCCTCCCCGAGCTCCGGTGAAGAGGCGCTGAGCTCGAGCTGTCCGTCGCCAGCGGCGACTTTGATGGCCCGGTTGCGCTCGGACGAGAGCAGGCTGACGCGCCGAATGGCACTCTGGAGTGCTTCGCGACCGAGCTGCAGCTTCTTGTCTCCGGTGACGGTGATGACCTTCTCGTAGGCCGGGAACTGCGCCTCGACGAGCTTCGATGCCAGGGTGCGACCACCCACGGTGAAGATCAGATGTCCCTCCGCCCGCTGGAAGCCAACGGTCTCCTCACCCTCGATCAGACGTCCGAGCTCTGTGATCGCCTTGCGCGGCACGAGGACCTTGGTCGTCTCGGACACGTCCTCACCCAGGGGGGCGCGAGCATAGGCCAGACGATGGCCGTCGGTGGCCACCATCGCGGCCTCGTCCCCGTCCAGGACCAGAAGGGCGCCGGCGAGGTAGTAGCGCGCGTCCTCGGCGGTGATGGCAAAGCCGGTGCGCTGGATCAGCGACCGCAGTACCTCGGCCGGGATCTCCACCGCCTTTCCGGCCTTGCCCTCGGGGAGCGTCGGGAAGTCCTCCCGGGGAAGCCCGGCCATGCGGAACACCACCCGCTCGCACTCGATTGTCGCCCAGGCATCGTCCCCCACCTCGATGCGGACATCACTCTCCGGGAGCGAGCGCGCGATCTCGTACAGCTTCTTCGCGGCCAGGGTCACCGCTCCCTCCTTGACGACCTGGGACCCACACCCGCAACGGAGGGAGACGTCCAGATCGGTGGCCGAGATGCGCAGCTCGTCCGGGCGTGCTTCCACCAGGATGTTCGAGAGGATGGGGATGGAGTTCTTGCGTTCGACGATCCCCTGTACCAGGTGAAGCTCCTTCACGAGGTCGTTGCGGCGTACGAGGATTTCCATAGTCGTTCCCCCTATTTCATAGCCTCGTCAGAAGAGAGGGTTTCAAGAAGAGAGTAGAGGTGATGAGAGAAGTGTGAAGGACGTCGTATCTGGCTGCGGACAAGGTGGTTGCGGTGTGGACGAAGCTGTGCATCGGTGATGTGGAAGAAGCGCGGATCGGTGGAAGACCATCGATCCGCGGCGAGGCGCGGCGAGGTGCGTGGGCTCCCCTGTGGGAAAGCGCGCAAGCTCATCGGAACGCTTGGACGAAGCTGTTGATGAGCCTGTCGAACTCCGGATCCTGCTTCCGGAGGTCGTTGATCTTGCGGACCGAGTGGATGACCGTGGAGTGGTGCTTGCCGCCGAAGTCCTTCCCAATCTCGGGAAGGGAAGCGCCGGTGAGGGTCTTGGTCAGGTACATGGCGATCTGGCGCGGGACGGCGACGGACTTCGAGTTGTTCCGGGCCTTGAGGTCGCTGATCTTGAGGCTGTAGTGGTCGGCCACGAACTTCTGGATCATCTCGATGGTCACCGGCTTCTCCTCGGTGTGGAGGAGGTCCCGGAGGGTCTCGTGGGCCAGGGGGAGGTCGATGTCTCGACCGGTGAGGCTCGCATAGGCGATCAATCGGATCAGGCTGCCCTCGAGCTCGCGGATGTTGGTCCTCACCTTGCTGGCGATGAAGAGGGCGACGTTCTCCGGGATCTCGACTCGCTCGGCCTCGGCCTTCTTGCGGAGGATGGCGACCTTGGTTTCGATGTCCGGGGGCTGGATGTCGGCGATGAGGCCCCACTCGAACCGGCTGTGAAGGCGCTCTTCGAGGGTGGGGATCTGGCGCGGGGGGCAGTCACTGCTCACGACGATCTGTTTCTGACCGTCGTGGAGGGCGTTGAATATGTGGAAGAACTCCTCCTGGGTGCGGTCCTTGCCGGCGATGAACTGGATGTCGTCGATGAGAAGGATGTCGATGGCCCGGTACTTCTGGCGGAAGGCAGGGAGACGATCGAAGCGAATGGCGTTGATCATCTCGTTGATGAAGCGGTCGGTGGAGATGTAGAGGATGTTGAGCTTCTTCTGCCGCGCCAGGATGTAGTGGCCGATGGCGTGCATGAGGTGGGTCTTGCCGAGGCCCACGCCACCGTAGACGAACAGGGGGTTGTAGGACTTGGAGGGAATCTCGGCGACCGCGCGGGCCGCGGCGTGGGCGAACTGGTTGGAGGAGCCGACGACGAAGCTCTCGAAGGTGTACTTGGGGTTGAGGTGTCCGGCGTCGCTCTCGGGAAGGGTGCCGTGGGCGGGGCTGGCAGCTTCGGAGGGCTCCTCGAAGTCGATCTCCAGCGTGGGATGACCGACCTCGACGAGGGCCTCGGCCAGCACGCCCTGATAGTTCTTGCTCAGCCAGTCGCGGAACTGGCTGTTCGGGACGCCGATGCGGAGGTGATTGTCGTCCAGGGACACGTAGGACGTGGGTCGGAACCAGGTGGCAAAGCTGTGTCGATTGACCTTGCCTTCCACTCGCGCCAGGATCTGATCCCAGAGATCTGCCGACATCCGCCCTCACCCACCGCCGTGGCCGGAGTCCCCGCGGGGAGCCATAAACCCTTTAAAATCAGTATACTACAGACCGTGGCGAACAGCGAAATCGATCACGTACCCAGAAAGCCCCTTTTACACAGAGATTTCAACAGTTGTGGAAAAGCGGGGGCGGGAGTCATGGAAGGGCTTTGATATTTTGGCTGTCCGTAACCCTGTAACACTAGCATAGAGACGGCGAACGGCACAAGATCAGGGGCCCGGTCTTCTTTGACAGAAGCCGGCCTTTTCCGCTACGCTTTCGAGTTTGTCCTGATGTGATGGCCACCTCGGGGCCAGCAGGAGAGAAGGGAACCAGCATGAAGAGGACGTTCCAGCCCAACAATCGGAAGCGGAAGCGGACACACGGCTTCCTGGTCCGAATGCGGACGAAGGGTGGCCGCATGATCCTCAAGCGGCGTCGGCAGAAAGGCCGGAAGCGGCTGGCTGCCTGATGTTGTTGGACCCGCCGGGGCCATGGAATGGAGTTTCGGGGGCGCAAGGCGGCTGCGGGCACGCTCGGAGTTCGATCGCGTCTTCCAGAAGGGAAGACGACTCGGTGGTCGGTTCTTCGTCGTGATCGCCCTGCCGAATGAGAGTCCCCAGCACCGACTGGGCCTTGCCGTTGGCCGGAAGATCGGAGGCGCGGTCACCCGCAACCGGACCCGTCGGCTGTTGCGCGAGAGCTTCCGTCGCCTCACGCCGCCGGTTGGACCCGGCTTCGACCTTGTCGTCGTTGCCCGAGCGGATATTGTCGGGCGGAGTCAATCCGAGGTGGATGGTGAACTCAGAGACCGAATCAGGCGCCTCGCCGACCGGAGTGGGAGTCGGCGCGCGTCTGGTCCTGCTTCTCATTGAAGGCTATCGATTGCTCCTGTCGCCGGTCCTCGGAGGCCACTGCCGCTTCTGGCCGAGCTGCAGCGCCTACGCACAGGAGGCCGTCGAACGACACGGCGCCGTCCAAGGCTGTGACCTCGCCCTGCGCCGGCTGCTGCGCTGTCACCCGTTCGCTCCCGGGGGAGTGGACCCTGTTCCCTAGAGCTCTCTGAATGGAAGAACGCCGTCTCCTCGTCGCCGTTGCCCTCTCGCTGCTGATTCTGACCGGCTACCAGCTCCTCTTTGGCCCCCGAAGCGAGCCTCCGGCCACGGAGCCGTCACCGGAGATGGCCAGTCCGGCCGTCGCCATGCCCACCGCAGGACCGGTCCCGTCGGCCCCCGCGGGGTCGCCTCCGGCCGAGAGCCAGCCGGCCGAGGCCGAGACAGGGACGGCAGAGGTGGTGCCGTCGGTCACCGCGGAGCTCGAGCGCAGAGTGGAGGTCCTGGCGCCGGACTACACGATCGCTTTCAGCAACCGTGGAGCGCGCCTTCTGTCGTGGACCCTCACCAACTACCGGAACGAGCGGGGCCGCCCGGAGGAGATGGTGCCCTCGGTGATGCCGGGCCTGCACCCGCTGGACTTCGACACCGGCGACGGGGCCATCGATGACCAGCTGCACGGCGCCCTCTTCGTGCCATCCACCGAGACGCTGCGAGTGGACGGCACCTCACCGAAAACGCTGAGCTTCCGCTACGCCGACCGCGACATCGAAGCGGAGAAGGCCTTCACCTTCGAGGACACGGGCCTGGTGGTGGTCTCGATGTGGGTGAAGGCGGCGGGCCAACCGATTCCTTGCCGCCTCGTCTGGGGTCCCGGTCTCGGGAACCCATCGAAGGAGAGACGGAAGGTCCGGGGGTTCAAGGAGCCGGAGGGTGTCGCGCTGGTGGAAGGGGACGTCGAGAGGCTCGCCCCGGGCAAGCTGGAGTCGACAGGGCAGAAGCTCCCTGCCGTTCGATGGGTAGGACTGGAGAGTGTCTACTTTGCTGCGCTGATGGTTCCCCGGGGCGGACTCGCAGCCGCCGAGGTCCGGCCCGTCAACCTGCCGGGAACCGTGGACGCCGAGGCGACGGTCGCGGCGGAGGCGGCGGTGGACATCGCCGCGGGCTCGCCCGTCCTCCTCTTTGTCGGAGCGAAGGACCACGACGCGCTCGCGAAGCTCGGCTACGGGCTCGAGAAGGTGGTCCCGATCGGCAACTGGATCGGGCCAATCGTGGTGCCCCTGATGCGCCTCCTGAGGTGGGTGCACGGTCTCGTGGGCAACTGGGGCTGGGCCATCGTGATCCTCACGGTGATGATCAACATGGTCATGGCGCCACTCCGACACTACAGCATCGCCAACGGCATGAAGATGGCGAAGATGCAGCCGGAGATGAAGGTCATCCAGGAGCGGTATCGCAAGGTCCCGATGATGGATCCCCGGCGGCAGAAGATGCAGGAGGAGATGGGTGCCCTCTATGCCAAGCACGGGATGAGCATGGGGACCCAGATGCTCGTCGGCTGCTTGCCACTGCTCCTGACGATGCCGTTCCTCTTCGCGTTCTACCGCGTCCTGATGATATCGGTCGAGCTGCGCGGTGCGCCGTTCCTGTGGATTCCCGACCTCTCGCAGAAGGACCCGCTGTTCATCACGCCGGTCCTCATGGGCGTCTCGATGTACACCATGCAGAAGATGACGCCGAGCACCATGGATCCCTCCCAGCAGCGGATCATGATGCTCATGCCGGTCATGCTCGCCGGCATGTTCCTGTGGGCACCAGCGGGACTGAATCTCTACTGGCTCACCGCCAACCTGTGGTCCCTGTTCCAGCAGGTCGTGGAGATGCGGGTCCTGAAGCCGAAGGAGGTTGCGCCTCCACCAAAGAAGGGACGGAAGAAGCGATGAAGGACCGGGTCTTCACCGGAGAGGACGTGCCCGAGGCCCTGGCCGTGGCCGCGGCGTCCCTCGGGCTGCCCGAAGCCGAGCTCCGGTACGTCGTGCTCGACGCCGGGTCGGCGGGGGGCCGGGGCCTCCAGCCCACGAAGGCCCGGGTTGCGGTGATGCTCGAGAACACCGCCCCTCCCGCGGCGGTGCCGCCGACCCCGCCGACAGACGCCCGGGCCGGAATCCGCACCATGGTGCGCTCGGTGGCCGAGGCGGCCGGGGTCGACGTCTGGGCCGAGATCTCCGAGGAGGAGGAAAGAGTCGTCGTGCACCTGCGGGGACCGGACCACGCGTTCTTCTTCGGACGCGAGGGGCGCGGCGATGTGCTGCGCGCCACCGAGCACCTGCTTCAGAGGATGTACGGCGCCGAGTTCCTGCCTCGCCCGCTCCGGGCGGAGTGCGATGGATTCCAGGAGCGCCGGGACGCCGCCCTGGGCGACGAGGCTCGCGCCCTGGCCGACGCGGTGCGCGAGGACGGGCAGCCGCGGACCACCGAGCCCTTGAACGCCTACGAGCGCCGGGTCGTGCACGTCGCCTTGACGGATGAAGCGGGCGTCACCACCTACAGCGTGGGCGAGGGCGCGGCACGCCGGGTGACGGTCGCTCCCGCCGGAACCGCGCCGGCCGCCGACGCGGGATCGGACGACGAGCGCGCGGGCTGATTCTCACCGGGCCTCCCTCGAGGCCCTGGGTCTTCTCGGCCCGCCCGTGGCCCGCTTGGCGGCGTATCTCGACACCTTGGCGGAGTGGAGCCGTCGGGTCAACCTCACCGCCGCCCGCACGCCGGCGGAGCGGGTGGACCTCCTGGTGGCGAGAGTCCTCCCCACCGTCGAGCTCCTGGAGCCGGGGACGGTGCTCGACGTCGGGTCCGGAAACGGGTCGCCCGGGCTGGTGATGGCCCTTCTCCGGGACGATCTCGAGGTCACCCTTCTCGAGCCGCGCAACCGGCGTTGGGCGTTTCTCCGGGAGGCCGTTCGGCGCAGCGGCCCGGGACGCGTCCAGGTTCTGCGGGGCCGGCACGACACCTACACCGGAGCACCGGCCCGAACGGTCACCGTGCGGGCCCTGGCCCTTCCCCTGGGCGAGCTGGCCCCGCTGGTGGCGCCGGGGGGGCGGTTGGTGATCCTGGGGGGCCGGCCACTCCTCGAGGGGCCGTTCGAGGAGGACGGAGCCGCCGGCCGTGAGCTGGGCGACACCCGAATCTTCCGCCGGCTCCCCGCCGACGTTTCACGTGGAACACCGGCCGGTGCCTGATCTGCCGTCGGGGGTGGCCTGTGCTATCCTCGCGCCTCTCCAGGCAGAGAGTGAGCCCTTGGGACGAATCATAGCCGTCGCCAACCAGAAGGGCGGGGTAGGAAAGACCACCACCGCCGTCAACCTCGCGGCGAGCCTCGCGGCCGCCGAACGTCGTGTCCTCGCCGTGGATGCCGATCCCCAGGGGAACCTGACGTCCGGCCTGGGTCGCAAGACCGCCGAGAGCCGGCCGAGCCTCTACGAGGCCCTCATCGACGAGGTCCCCCTGGAGTCGCTCCTCGTCTCCACGGATCTGGAGCACCTGACGCTGGTGCCGTCGGACCGCAATCTGACCGGGGCCGAGGTCGAGCTGGTCCCCCTCATGGCCCGGGAGTTCCGACTGCGGCAAGCGCTGGCACCGGTCGCCGGGGCCTACGACTACGTGATCATCGATTGCCCCCCGAGCCTTGGTCTCCTCACCGTCAACGCCCTGGCTGCCGCCGACAGCGTCCTGATCCCTCTGCAGTGCGAGTACTATGCCCTCGAGGGGGTTTCCGAGCTGACCGCGACCCTGGAGCGGGTCAGACAGGCCCTCAACCCCGGCCTCGAGATCGAGGGCGTCCTGCTGACCATGGTGGACGAGCGCACGAACCTCACCCAACAGGTCATTGGCGAGGTCCGGACCCACTTCCAGGAGCAGGTCTTCGAGACGCAGGTGCCCCGAAGTGTCCGCCTGGCGGAGGCCCCGAGCTTCGGCAAGCCGGCGATCCTGTACGACATCCGTTCCAAGGGAGCCGAGGCGTACCTCCAGCTCGCCCGGGA
>Ga0316576_10001686_pt1 | contig 12115 bp, 10 predicted proteins | sample S0NA_FD_203075 | JGI IMG/M metagenome (GOLD analysis project Ga0316576, IMG submission 203075) | Rhizosphere microbial communities from salt marsh grasses in Alabama, United States - S0-2_050615r3r5 | ecosystem: Host-associated > Plants > Roots > Rhizosphere | place: USA: Alabama | collected... | reverse complement strand
GCCAGCGAAGAAAGGTTCAGTATCGACCCGCCTTTTCCGGCCGCACCGCCAGGGCGCATCGCGCGCATCGCGTGCTTCATGCCGAGGAATACGCCCGTGACGTTGACGTCGAACAACCGTTTGAAGGCCTCAACTTCGAACTCCGCCAGTGGTCCCGTTTCTTCGATGCCGGCGTTGTTGATCAGCGTATCGAATCCGCCAAATTCTTTGATGGTTGCCCTCACCACGGACTCCCAGGCGGCCTCGTCAGTTACGTTTTGCTCCAGGAAGCTGGCCACCCCGCCCGCCTTGCGGATGCTCTCGGCCGTTGACCGGCCTTCGACCGTCAGCACGTCAGTGATCATGACGGCGGCGCCCGCCTTGGCGAATGCGCGGGCAATGTCGCCGCCGATGCCTCTCGCGCCCCCCGTCACCATTGCGATCTTGCCTTTCAGCTTTATTGACATTTTCTCATGCGCTCCCGTTGCCTGGCTGAGATCATCGGGCAGTGAACCCGCCGTCCACCACGTACTCGGCACCGGTCACGTAACGCGCCTCGTCAGAGGCGAGAAACACGACCACTCCTGCCAGGTCGTCGGGCTCGCCGATGCGCCCGAGCGGCACCAGCCCGACCGTTCTTGCCATGTACTGCTCGGCCATCTCGGGCGGCATAGCGCCGGCTGCTTTTTCCACCATTGGGGTCATCGCGAAACCCGGATGAACCGAGTTAACGCGCACGGGCGGGTTCAGCGTCGCGCAGTGCAGCGCGGCTGACTTGGTCATCGCCCGTACCGCACCCTTCGACGCGCTGTAGGCCACGGTCGCCTGATCGCCAACGATGCCGAAAATGGAGGAAATATTGATGATCGAGCCGCTCTTCGATTTCTTCAGCAGCGGCAGCATGGTCCGGCATCCGAGGAAGACGCCGGTTGCGTTAACGGCGAGCGTGATGTTCCAAACCTCGTTCGTGCAATCCTCGACGCTGCCGCCCAGCCCAACGCCGGCATTGTTCACCAGCACGTCGAGCCAGCCGTGCCGCGAGCGAACTTCTTCGGCCAGTGCGTCCCAGTCGCCTTCCTGCGCGACGTCGAGCTTGATGAACGAGGCCGCCGAACCGATCTCACTCGCCGCCTTCTCTCCCGCTTCGGCCGAGACATCGGTCATGACAACTGTGGCCCCCTCCGCCGCAAACGCCCTGGAAAACGCCAGGCCCAGACCGGACGCCGCACCGGTTACGACCGCAACCTTTCCTTCCAGTCGATTCATTGCGTCATCCCCTCAAGAAATTTTTTGTCTATCGAGAAACTCCCCGATGAGCCGGTTGACTTCATCGGCCGCCTCGACCATCGCCATGTGTCCGATGCCTGGCAGTAAGTGGAATTCGATCCCCGCGCCACTGAACGCCGGAGCGTCCGGCGCCTCGATGACGCCATCCTTGTCGCCCCAGACGATAGATACCGGCAGCTTGCCCGAGAGATCCCGCAGCGATTGAACGTCCGCTTGCTCTCGAATGGCTCCGGCCGCGAGCATCTGCAGCGCCTCGCGGACGCCTTCGAGCCGCTTGTATTTCAGCGTGTCGTCCACGAGTTGCCGGGTGAGCAGTTCGGAATCGGCAAAAAGCTTCTGCAGTACCGGCTTGAGCTGCTTGCGACTCGTTGCTTCCGCAAATCCGTGGATGAATTCCGGGTCGACCGCCTGACCGACACCGGCCGGCGCGAGCAGGCTGAGCGACATGACGCGATCGGGCGCTTTACGCGCCAAGGCCAGGCACACGGCAGCGCCCATCGAATGACCGACCAGGTGTGCCCGACCGATTTCGACTGCGTCCATGTAGGCAAGCACGGCCGACGACATTTCGTCCAGTGAACCAGTCCCGACGTCCTTGGCGGACTCACCGTGCCCGGGCAGATCCAGCGCAGCGACAGTACGGTCACTCTCGCATAGCGCGGCTTGATTAAGCAGCCAGTTCTCCAGGTTGCCGCCGAAACCGTGAACCAGCACGACAGCGTCGCCTTCACCCCGATGTATCAGATGGCGAACACGCCGCCCCGCAACTTCGATCAACTCGGGCTTGTCGACTTCCTCCCCGTCGCCAGGTTCCGGCGGCACGTAACTGGCCTTGAACTCGGCGACCGCCGCATCGATATCCGCATCGGGCACCGACTCCTCCGCAATGATGCCGAGCAAAGCGCCGATCGGCAGTTCATCGCCCTCAGCAGCCACCTGCCGCCGCAGCACGCCATCCACCGGGGATTCCACTCCGTTGGCAATCTTCTCGGTCTCTACGTCGCAGACTTCCTCGCCGCGCACGATCGGGTCGCCGACATGCTTGTTCCAGGCCGTCAGCGTGCCCTTTTCCATCGTCAGCCCCCACTTTGGCATCGTGAAGGCATGTATTGCCGCGTTCACTACGCCACCCCTTGGACCCGAGCGGCGCCCTTACCCTGTCCATAGGACATGATCTCGGCAACGGCGGCGCCGATCTTCTCCGGCGACGGAACGAAAGCGTCTTCCAGATCCTTGGCAAAGGGTACCGGGCAGTGCGGCGCCGTGACCTTCAGAATCGGTGCCTTCAAAGAGCCGAATCCCTTCTCCGCCACGATGGAGGAGATGTCCGCCGCAACCGAGCAGCGCGGATAGGCTTCGTCTACGACGACCAGCCTGCCGGTTTTTTCCACCGATTCGAGAATTGTCTCCTCGTCCAGCGGCGAAATCGTGCGCAAATCGATGACTTCGCACTGGATGCCGTTTTTCGCCAGCTCCTGGGCTACGCCCATGGCCATCAGTACCATCAAGCCGTAGGTGACGATCGTAACGTCCTGACCCTCGCGCAGCAGGTTGGCCTCGCCGAACGGAATCGTGTAGCTCTCCTGCGGCACGTCGCCCTTGGTGGCGAGCAGCGCCTTGTGCTCCATAAAAATCACCGGATCGTCGTCGCGAATCGCCTCGATCAACAGGCCTTTGGCGTCATACGGGCTCGACGGGCAGACGACTTTCAGGCCGGGAATGTGGGTGAATATCGGCGTCAGCATTTGCGAATGCTGTGCCGCCGCCTGTGCCTTGCCACCGCAAAGGGTGCGGATCACCAGCGGCGTATTGGCCTTGCCGCCAAACATGTAACGAAACTTCGCAGCCTGATTGAAAATCTGATCGAAACACACGCCGAGAAAGTCGATGAACATGAGTTCGACGACCGGGCGCATGCCGGCCACCGCGGCACCGACGCCAGCGCCGACCAACGCGGACTCCGAGATTGGCGTATCAACCACCCGGCCCGGGTACTTGCCATAAAGCCCCTTGGTGACGCCCATGATGCCGCCCCAGGCGTCCGGCCCACCGGGCGTTCCCGACCCGCCGGCGATATCCTCGCCGATAAGGAAAACCGAATCGTCGCGCGCCATCTCGGAATCCAGAGCTTCACCGATGGCGTTCATGAACATGATTTCGCGTGCCATTGTCTAATCTCCCGTGTTCGTTGGGGTCACGCGTATGAGGCGTAGACGTCGCTTAACAGATCCTTCGCCGGGTCCGGCGGCGGATCCGTCTTGGCCTTTTGCACGGCATCATCGATCAGGACCTTCACTGCCTCGTCGATCGCATTAATATCCGCGCTGCTCAGCAGCCCCGCTTCCGTGACGCGCTGTCGGAATAATTTCAGACAATCGCTGTTGGCCCGCAGTTGCTCGACTTCATTGGGTCCCCGGTAAGTCTGCGAATCACCCTCATAGTGACCCATGAAACGAGCGGTCTTGGTTTCAAGCAGCGTCGGTCCCTGCCCGCGGCGTGCGCGCTCTATCGCCTCGCCGGCCGCCTCGTACACGGCGAAAAAATCAAACCCGTCGACGACGACACCGGGCATGCCGAATCCCTTTGCCCGATCGGCAATGTTCTCGGTCGCCACGGCGTAAGAGGCGCCGCAGGCTTCGCCGTAGCCGTTGTTCTCGGCGACAAAAACCACGGGCAGGTTCAGGATCGAGGCAAGATTCATCGACTCGAGAATCGTACCTTGGTTGGACGCGCCGTCGCCGAAAAAGCAGACCGTCACGCTATGGTTGCCGCGCATCTTGCTGGCCAGTGCGGCCCCGCAGGAAAGAGGGCCGCCCGCGCCGACGATACCGTTCGCGCCGAGCATGCCCTTGGATATGTCGGCGATGTGCATAGAACCGCCCTTGCCCTTGCACAGTCCGGTCGAACGCCCATAGATCTCGGCCATCATCCCAACCGGGTCGACGCCCTTGGCGATGCAATGCCCGTGCCCCCGGTGAGTCGATGAAATGAAATCTGAATCGACGAGGCCCATGCACACGCCGGTGCCGGAGGCTTCCTGCCCTGCGTAAAGGTGGACGAACCCCGGAATCGCACCGGTCGCGAACTCGGTGTGCAGTCGCTCTTCGAACTCACGGATCGTACGCATCCGGCGGTAGGCATCGAGCAGCTGTTCTTTCGAAAGCTGGGTCATCGGATCTCCTCCTGGCGCTGATCAGCAGCGGCCGCGGGTCTCATGATCGTTTGTCCGGGCGCCCGTCACGGTTACTCCGCCAGCGGACGGGCCTGTTTGTCCAGTCTCGGGACACTTTCAATATCCTCCGCGACGAAAGCGTTGTATTGTCATTTGATGACAGATATTTCGCATTCCACGACATGAACTCGCTGATACGGTCGAGCGCCCTTAGCGGCTTCTTGACGCTCGTCGACGAAATGGGCGGCGACACCGATGGCATGCTCCGCCAGGTCCGGCTGCACCGGTCGGATCTGCAGCAGGACTCAGGCGTCATTTCGTACACGACAGTCGTCAGGCTGCTGGATACTGCAGCCGCTGAGCTCGACTGTGATGACTTCGGCCTGCGCTTGTCGCGGCGCCAGGGCCTCGAAATCCTGGGGCCGGTAGCCGTCATCGCGCGAAATTCGGCAACTCTCGGTGAGGCGCTGGCCTCTATTGGACGCTATATGAGTGCCTATTCACCGGCGATTAGGATCGACGTCGTGCATCCCAGCCGATTCGAGGCTTGCTTGACTTTCGACTTGACCGACCCCCGGATTCCACGGCGTCGACAGACCATCGAACTGTCGCTGGGTGTCGCATACAACACGGTCCGCTTGCTGACCGGACAGCGTTTCGTCCCGGAGGCAGTTCTTTTCCGTCACGCACGCGGGCTGCCGAAAGGGAAATACCGAAAGTACTTTGGGACGGCCGCGAGATTCGGTCAGGAGCACGACGGGCTGCTGATGAAGTCTGCGTACCTGGATCAGGAAATGGACCGCGCCGATGCGTACTTGCGTGACCTGGTCACCGATTACATCGAGCAGGTAACCAGCCTGCATGGACTCGATCTCCAGAAACAGGTGACCGTGCTCGTCGAGCGCCTTCTGCCGACACTGCGCTGCGACCTCGGCAGCGTCGCCAATCACCTCGGCCTGCACCCGCGCACCTTGCAGCGGCGCCTCACCGCTGAAAACGTGATCTTCGAAGACATCGTGGACCAGCTGCGCCGCAACCGTGCCGAAACGTACCTGTCCGAACGTGCATTACCGATATCGCATATCGCGGGGATGCTCGGCTACGCAGAACAGAGTTCCTTTAACCGGGCCTGCCGCCGCTGGTTCGGACAAACCCCGGGCGAACATCGTCGGCACCTTCTGGCGGGTTGCGAGGCAGGACAGCGGCTCCGTCGCAAAAGCTGACCGCTGGAGTCGGGGCGCCGTTCCTTTCGCAAATGGTCTGAGTTAGAAGCAGCACAATCACACCCAGAATCCGACCACGCGCTGTACAAGCCAGAAGGCCGCCATCGATCCAACCAGATACGCAACGGGCTTGCGCATCAGCGACTCGGCGCGCCAGGGGCCCACTTCCGCATTGGCGTTTGTCGGCAGCAGGCGGCTCAGGAGGCTGAGTGAGGCTACCACGGCCACAATGAAAATGATCTGGCCGACTTCGACGCCAACGTTAAAGAACAGCAAGGCCAGCGGAATGTCCTTCTGCGGCAGGCCGACTGCGCGCAGCGCACCGGCAAAGCCAAAGCCGTGCAGCAGGCCAAACACGAACGCAACCAGCCAGGGCTTGCGCGCGGTGAGGCTCGGCTTGCCTCGCGAGACATGGATGATTTCGACGGCGACGAATACGACGCTGAGCGCGATCACCGCCTCGACCGGCGTCTGCGGAACGTTGACAAACCCAAGGGTGGCTGCAGCCAGTGTAATGCTGTGCGCAACGGTAAACGCCGTAACCGTAGCGATCAGCTTCTTCCAGTTCCCAACCAGGAACAACAGTGCCAGTACGAAGAGCAGGTGGTCGATGCCCAGGAGGATGTGCTCCACGCCCAGGCCAAAGTAGGTCCTGACTACCTGCAGGCGGCTGGGCGAATTCACGACCTCGAATGAGGTCCGCTCCGGCGTGAGTCTCTCGGTCTGGGTCGTCCCGTCCAGCCGTTGCACGCGCGCGAGCACGTCGGTTCGCGTCGAACTCAGACCGTCGATCTCGATATGCTTCCCGGTCAATCCCCCCTGACAATCGGCACGCCAGCGTTCGACATAGGCGCCACTGACGAACGCAGCCGATGCGGGCGCCCCCTCACAGGCCTCCGGCAGGCGGACATACAGGCCCAGGCGCATGTCGCCGCGTGCGGGCACCTTCCAGACGATATCGTAGGCGCCGTCGCCGAGTTCCTTGACCTCCAGATAGCCCGGCCGAACCTCGTGCGCGTTCGCGGCCGGCGCGAACCAGGTCAGCGCGACAACGATTGCAAGCAGCAGGCCATCCCTCACTTCGGTTTCTCCTCCGCCGCCCATTGTTGCCTGACCTGCTCGAGTTGTTCGCCCAGCTCCCCCTCGATGCGTACCTCGTAGCCCTTGCGAAGTTGATCGTAAAATGTGTCGGCGAGTTCGCGTTGCTGCTCGCTCTGCCACTCACGCGTGACGATCGGCCGCACGTCCTCCAGTGTCGGCATCGAGCTTGCCTCGCGATCCGAGACGTAAACCAGATGCAAGCCGTAATCGGAATACAGGGGACCCATCCATTGGTCCACCGCGACTTCATCGAGCTGGGCGGCGAAATCTTCACCGAATGTCCGGGCCACTTCCTGGAGCGACGCTGCTTCCAGACCGGAGGGCAGAAGCGAGGGGTCGCCGGCCTCGCTTGGGTGCTCTGGCCCGCGACCGGCTCGCAGCCGGGTTAGTAATTGTTCGGCGTCCGCGTTTGCGTGTTCTCCGCGCTTCTCGGTGCTGAGAAAAACCTGCTGAAAAGTCAGCCGCGCCGGATTCACAAATTTCTCGGGGTGCTCATCGAGGTACGCCTGCAACTGGGCATCGGTTGGCTCGATGGCTGACGCCAAGTCTTCCGAAATGAACTCCAGCTTCTGACGGAGCCTGCGTCGAATCACCGTGTCGTCACGGTCCAGACCCATGCCGACCGCTTCGCGGTAGAAGATTTCTTCCTTTACGAAATCATCGACGAGACCCGACAGCTCGCGTGCAGTCGGAGGCCGCATCCAGGTCCGCGCAAAATTCTCGGCGAGTGCCTCGATGCGTGCTTCGCTGATCACGATCTCGCGCGGCGCGGTGTCGTTAGCTTTGTTTACAAAGTCGTAAAGCAGGAAGAGACCTAAGCCGATGAGCAGGAAATGGAACAGGGGTTCCCGCAGCCAGGAGCGGCTGGCGGATGATGTGTCGCTCACGAATGACAACTCCGTATTGTTATCCAGCGCTCGTGCGCTCGCACCGCACCGTCGCGACCGACGATGCGTACAAGAAAGGCAGCGGCAATCCGCGGCCTTCGTGGGTCAGGGCGCATACCAGATAGCAGACGTGTAGGCTCGTTCCTGGATCGTCATCGGCACTTCCGGCGGCAGGTCAAGATCGAAGCGCTTGGCCTCGTACGCCGTCCAGCGTGGCGTCGGTATTTCCAGGACGCGTACGTAGTAGAAGGCTCGCAAGGCTGGATCGAAGTCCGGGTCTTTCCAGACCGTGCTCAACTCGGCCGCCCCAATTGAATTGGTCCAGCTGGCATTCTGGACATCGACGGTGCTGCCGACGGCCGGTAGTTTCCCGTCCGCACCGGGCTTGCGGTCACCGGACCAGGCCACGTCGTAGACTCTTTCGTGCAGTTCGCCCTTCGCGTCCATCCAGCCTTTGATGATCTGGACCCGATCGAGATTGCCGCTGTAAGGATCCCGCAGGGCCGAGACCAGGAAGCTAGGCGCGACCCCCGGAGCCGCGGCCTTCAGATCGCCTCCCATCGGCACGCCCTTTCTATAGCCGACCATTGCAGGATCGCGCGCATCGAGGTCCCGGTCCGCGAAATCCCAGCCACCGAAAAAGCGTACCGTCATGCGCGTCCCGGTTGTCGCATAGGCTTCCCTGCGCTTCAGCGCATCCCAGATCGACTCGCGGGTATTCTGCGGCGCCCAGACTGCAGTGTAGCCACCTGCATTCATTTGCCAGCCTTTGAGTTCTCCGAACTCCGATTGGATCACCGCGTGGTCCCAGCGTCCCGGGGAGGGCTCTACGCCGGTGTGCTTGCCGAAGAAATTATCTTCCTCGACCGCGGTCAGCCCCGTGTGCGAATCGGTCGAGCCGACAAATCCGTACTTGAACGGATTCACGCCGAGTTCAGCCTCGAGCCTGAGTCCCTGCTTCAGCGCTTCGCGAGCGTATTCGCGCTCGATCATGCCTGGTTCTTTCGGCACGCCAACCAGGTTGCCAATATCCCAGGTCTCGAAGTCCGCGAACTCGTCGTCCGGTGAAAGGGAGGGGTGTGTTTCGCCATCGCCCTTGATCTGCGTAATCTCGTACATCGGCTCCCAGCGTGCTCGCGTCTCCGCCCATTCGCGGGTCAGCGGATCGCCCGTGAACGTATTGAGCGCAAACATCTTGCCGTTCGAGAGATTGCCATTGTGGGGTATCGCCAGCATCGAGCCGCCCGTCTCGGCTTCCCATTTCGCCATCCATTTCCAGAGCTCTTCCGGGTTTTCGGTGACAAAGGTCGTCAGTGGCAGGGCATGGTCGGCCTTTTCCTTGCCGTCACGGTAGATCACGTTGCGGTGCAGGTTATCGCCGCCGCCGGCATTGCTGGTCCACTCGTAGCCGATCAGCGCCGTGAATCGGCCGGGCTCGTTGTACTTTTCCATGATGGCCGTGTTCTTCAGCCAGATTTCCATCGCGAGCTTCGGGTCCTTGATTTGATCGGGAAGGTCGTCGTTCGACTGCGCTGCAATGAGTTCGGCGGCTGCCTCCGGTCCCCGGCCGCCGTTCATCATGTCGGCCCAACGCTTCAGCCGCGGGTCTTTCATCAGTTCGGGGTTTTCGCCCTTGATCTCGAAGATAACGCCCGCGCCGTCCGAGTGATCGGTAATGACCACCCAGTCGAGCGGGCGCATCAGTTTGACCGGCTCGCCGAGCGACGAGAGAATTTCCTCGCCGCGTGCGAAACGCAGCGCTTCTTCCGGACCAAGCGTCGCACCGAATGCACCAGCATCTGCCGACCAACCGGTGTGCAGATGCTGCTCACCCCAGAGCGGGCGGATGGGACGTGTCGATCCGGCGTACGGCGAAAATCCGTAGGGACCCTTCGCCTCGGTTGCGTCGCTTGCGCAAATAGGCGGCGCTGCCAGCGACGCAGCGAGCGTCATCGCGGCGGCGAGAGACAGTTTCAGATTGATGGCAGACATGAGGCTCTCCCGGATCACCGCGGATGGCGCGCCTCGGTCTCTTCGGATCCTTCGATCGCGCCCGACTGGGTAACGGCAAATCGTCGCAGTCCCGACGGCTCGCGCAGGGACTGTAGTCTATCATCGACAACAAAAACTTCACACGACGAAGCCGACGCGTAACGCCTCACAATGGCAGCCCGCAGACTGCACGCAGCATGTCACTGCAGGCGTTTGACCTGCACCGGCAGGTGCTGGTAGCCCTTGACGAAATTGGAGCGCACTCGGACCGGATCACCGACGACTTCGATCGACTCGAAACGCTGCATGATTTCTTCCCACACAATCCGCAACTGCATTTCTGCAAGCCGGTTGCCCATGCAGCGGTGTATGCCGAAACCAAACGACAGGTGATGACGTGCCTTTGGACGGTCAATAATGAATTCGTCCGCGCGGTCGATGACGTCCTCATCGCGGTTGCCCGATACGTACCACATTACGACCTTGTCATCTTTGCGTATTGTCTTGCCGCCGAGTTCGGTGTCCTCTGTGGCCCGGCGTCGCATGTGTGCCAGCGGGGTCTGCCAGCGAATGATCTCCGAAACCATGTTCGGAATCAGGCCCGGGTTCTCGCGCAGTTTCTGGTACTCGGCCGGGTTCTGGTTCAGTGCCAGCACACCTCCGCTCAGGGAATTGCGGGTCGTGTCGTTGCCTCCGACGATCAGCAGGAGCAGATTGCCGAGGAACTCCAGCGGTCGCGTGACGACGTCGCGCGTATCCTCGCTTCTCTGCAACAGCGATATCAGGTCAAAGCCCGACTCGTTGCCGGCGCGGTCGCGCCACAGGCCCATGAACGTCTCAAGGCAGTCGTTCAGTCCGGCCACTCGTTCGTCCTGCGTAACCAGCGTACTGCCTGCGATCTCTGGCGTTGCCGTCGCGAGATCGGACCAATAGGTCAGTTTGCGCCGATCTTCAAACGGAAAATCGAAAAGAGTGGCCAACATCTGTGTTGTCAGTTCGATCGAGACCATGTCCACCCAGTCGAACGATTGCCCTTCGGGCAGCCCATCGAGGATGCGTGCCGCGCGCTCCCGGATGATCGGCTCCAGCGTGGCGAGATTTGCAGGCGCGACGACCGGCTGCACCGCCGCCCGCTGCACATCGTGCTTCGGGGGATCCATGAAAATGAAATTATCGAATTTCATTTCGTCCACCAGGTCGCCGATGACGATTGCCGGCGAAGACGAGAAGATTTTGTGGTGGGTATCGACGTAGACGATGTCGTTGAATCGCGTGATCGACCAGAACGGCCCGAACGGACTGTCGGCCAGATAATGCACCGGCGCCTCGCGCCGCAGGCGCGCGAAGTATGGCCGCCAGCTGTCATTCTCTAATAGTCGCGGATCGCTGACGTCGAGCTGGTCGATCGGCACGTTCTGAGCGTCCTGGATCGGACCGCTGTGGATTCTCACTGACTCACTCATCCGGTTGTCCTCTTGCGCACAAACGTCACGCTACTACATCTGGTATTCGGGCAAGCGCAGAACGAGGCCGTCCAGCGCATCGGTTACTTCAATCTGGCAGCAGAGTCGCGAATTGGGCTGCCGTTCCGGCCGCATCTCCAACATTGCCTCTTCCATCTCGTCCGGCTGGCCCACTGCGCCCAGCCAGCGATCATCGACATAGACATGGCAGGTGCCACATGCGCAGGCACCGCCGCAGTCGGCATCAATTCCGCTCACCATGTTGCCCGTAGCGGCCTGCATCAAGGACTCACCTGGCTGCGCCTCGACGACGCGCTCCGCGCCGGAGAAATCGATAAAGGTCACTTTCGGCATCAGGCACTCCTTGCGGTGCAATCTCGTCGCGTAATAGCGCCGTTGCAGTCTAGAGCCTGTCGCCCGGCTGCCTAGGTCTAAAGTTGACCAACAGCGGGTCATTTTCAGACAATCGCCGGGTGAAAGAAATGCGCGCCACCGGCGGCGCAGCGGGCGAGGCGTCCATACCGGTCGCTTACTCGCGGCTCATCGCACGTGAACTTGGGCTCCACGAACGTGACCTGCCTCGCCTGGTGGCACACACAGCGCTGGATCCCCGGTGTCTGCTTGACCAGGACGCGTGGCTGAGCCGATCGGACCAGGTTCAGATCCTGCAGAATGCGCTCGATATCAGCGGACGACCGGAACTCGGCCTGCTGGTCGGCCGGCAGATGCGTCCTTCGGTACACGGTCCGATCGGGTACCTGGCGACCGCCAGCCCCGATCTACGGACCGCTCTGGGGTCCGTGCAGGAGTTCCTGCCTCTGCGCGTGCGCTTCATCGAGATGACACTGCGCGAAACGGACGGCTGGCTGATTTGCGAGCTGCAGCTGAACCTCGCCGCTCGCGAGCACATTCGCCGCGGCGTACTCGAGGCAATCGTTCAGCTGCTGCAGTACGTCGCCGAATTCGTCATTGGCCGACCCCTGGTCGAAGGGCGGGTCGAATTTGAATACG
>Ga0316576_10001685_pt1 | contig 12123 bp, 16 predicted proteins | sample S0NA_FD_203075 | JGI IMG/M metagenome (GOLD analysis project Ga0316576, IMG submission 203075) | Rhizosphere microbial communities from salt marsh grasses in Alabama, United States - S0-2_050615r3r5 | ecosystem: Host-associated > Plants > Roots > Rhizosphere | place: USA: Alabama | collected... | reverse complement strand
CTCCAACTCCGAGCAGATGGCCCTCACCGAGTACCTGCGCCGCCGCGGAGTTCTCTTCTACGGAGCCTGGTGGTGCCCCGCCTGCTTCAAGCAGAAGCATCTCTTCGGCCAGGAGGCCGGCAACCGGCTGCCCTACGTGGAGTGCGACAAGACGAATGCGGGCCGGGAGCGGTGCGAGGCGGCGGAGATCCGCGCCTACCCCACCTGGGTGATGGGGGACCGCAGGCTCGAGGGGGTCCAGAGCCTGGAGGAGCTGAAGCGCTGGAGCGGCTATCCCGGTGCCGTGACGGAACCCTGAACCGGCGATCGCGCAGCATTCCTCCAGCGGCGCTCACGGCTCCTCCTTCCGCTGAAGCGCCTCGAATCCCGCCACCACGTCGAGAAGCTCGGAGGTGATGGCGTTCTGACGCTCCCGGCGGTAGGCATGGTTCAGTTCCCCCAGCCGATCCTCCAGGTTGCGCTCGGCGGAATGCATCGCCGCGAGACGGGCTGCGTTCTCGCTCGCCAGCGACTCGACCGCGGCCCGATGCAGCGACACGGTGATGATCTCCCGCACGATCATGCGGAAGAGCTCCGTCGGTTCCCCGAGCAGCAGGGGGCGTGAACGCGAATCCCACGGCCTGTCCCAGAGGTGCTGGAGCCAGCCCCGTTCGAGGGGCAGGAGCTGGATCACCACCGGCTCGCTGCGGGCCGTGCCCTCCACCCGGTGATGGACGAGGAGAAGCTGATCGAGCGGATCGTCGCCGAAGCGCCACTCCTCGATCAGCAGCAGCAGATCCTGGATCAGGCGCGTGATGCCCTCCACCGCGTGGGGCAGGGCGAAGCCGGGGTCCCCGGCACCGTCCGCCGCCGCCAGCAGGGCGGCGAGGCGCCGGCCCACCACGGCCCGGCGGCAGGTGCCGCCCTCGAGGTCGAGGTCCCGCAGCAACTCCCGATGGCGGGACAGGACCCGCTCGTTGAAGGTGCCGCAGAGGCCCTGGTCGGAACCGAAGAGAATCACGCCCACCCCGGCGGGGGGCCCGGCGGCCCCGATGAGGAAGGACGGCAGGCCGGCACGTTCCTGGAACCGGCGGTCCTGCAGGAAGGCATGCAGGGCGAGGTCGACGTTGGCCCCGTAGCCCTGGAGCGATTCCCGCACGGTCTCGTAACGGCGCACCGCCACCCGCGCCATGGCCTTCATCGTGCGCACCACGGCCTGAAGGTCCTCGAGCATGCGGATGCTGGAGCGGAGCTGCTCGAGTTGCTGCATCGCCGGGGAGGATCAGCCGGAGGCAGGATCCACCCTGCCGCCGGCCGGATCCTCCTGGCGCAGGACATGGCGGATCGTGGCTTCGAGGCATTCCCGGTCGGCCTCGCTGAGCTCCTCGCCCGCCTCGATGCGTTCACAGAGGTGCGGCTCACGGCTCTCCAGGGCGTGACCGAGGGGTCCCTCGATCGCGGCGATGCGGTCCTCCGCCACCTCATCGAGCAGCCCCTGGGCCACCGCGTGGAGAAGGCCGACCTGGCGGGCGACGGAGAGGGGGTGGTGGAGCGGTTGCTGCAGCACCCGGCGGATGCGGCGGCCGCGCTCGAGCTGGTGACGGGTCGTGCTGTCGAGCTGGGTGCCGAAGCGGGTGAACAGCTCCATCTCCTGGAACTGGGCATAGCTGAGCCGCAGTGGTGAGGCCACCTCCCGCAGGGCCGGCAGCTGCGCCCGGCCGCCCACCCTCGAGACCGAACGCCCCACATCGACGGCGGGAACGATGCTCTTGCGCATCAGCTCCGGGGAGAGATAGATCTGACCGTCGGTGATCGAGATCAGGTTGGTGGGGATGTAGGCGGAGATGTTCTCCGCCTGGGTCTCGATGATCGGCAGGGCCGAGAGCGACCCGCCTCCCCGTTCCTCGTTCAGGTGGGTGGAGCGCTCCAGCAGTCGGGAATGGAGGTAGAAGATGTCGCCCGGATAGGCCTCGCGCCCCGGCGGACGGCGGAGGAGCAGCGAGAGCTCCCGGTAGGCGTGGGCATGGTGGGTGAGGTCGTCGTAGACGATCAGCACGTCCCGCCCCTGTTCGGCGAAGTATTCCGCCATGGTGGTGGCGGCGTAGGGGGTGAAGACCTGGAGCCCGGTGGAATCGTGGCCCGCCGCCACCACCACGACCGTGTAGTCCATCGCGCCACCCCGCTCCAGGGTGGCCACCACCTCGGTGATCGCGGCGGAGCGCTGACCGATCGCGCAGTAGAAGCACAGCACGTCCTTCCCCTTCTGGTTGAGGATGGTGTCGACGGCGATGGTGGTCTTGCCGGTCTGGCGGTCGCCGATGATCAGTTCCCGCTGGCCGCGGCCGATCGGGATCAGGGCATCCACCACCTTCCAGCCGGTCTGCAGCGGTTCACGCACCGGCGCCCGCGCCAGGATCGGCGGGGCCGGCCGCTCCAGCGGCCAGCGATCCACCGCCGCAGGGGGCCGGCCGCCGTCGAGGGGGTCGCCGAGGGCATTTACCACCCTGCCCAGCAGGGCCTCGCCCACCGGCACGTCCATCACCCGGCCGGTGCGGACCACCTCGTCGCCGGCCCGCAGCTGCGGATCCTCGCCCAGCAGCACCACGCTCACCTCGTCGGCGTCGAGGTTGAACACGACCCCCTGGAGCGGAGCTCCGCCCCGCCCGCGGGAGCGGGAGGGAAACGACACCAGCTCGTCGGCCTGCACCCCCGCCAGGCCCCGCACCCGGGCGATGCCGGGCCGCAGCGAGCGCACCACCCCCACTTCCCTGAAGGCGAGCTCCGCCCGGTGCCCGGCCAGCACGTCGCCGAAGAGATCGAAACTGCGGCCGGCAAGCTGCTCCAGCTCAGCCACCGGCCTGAACGAGCTCGTCGCGGGACTCACCGGAGAGGGCGGCGGAGAGGCTCCGGTCGAGACCCGCCAGATACTCCTCGAGGTTCCAGCCGATCACCTGGGTGGATGTGCGCAGCTCGATGCCGCAGAGCAGCCGGGGCTCCCGTTCGAAGGTCAGGGCCTGCGGGTCGAGGGGCGGCAGGCAGGCGGACAGGCGGCGGCGGAGGTCCTCACGCCGCTCCTCGCTGAGACCGAATCCGGTGCGCAGCCGGACGCCGCCCGGCTCCTGCTCCAGTTCCCCCAGCAGAGCCTCGCGGCGGTCCGTGTCGAGCCGGTCGAGACGATCGAGGAACCGATCCACGATCTGTTCCTCCAGGTCCACCGAAGCCAGGTCGGCGAGGGCGCGACGCGCCACCGACTGCACCTGGTCGAGGAGCCGGGCGCGGAGCCGCTCCATGGCCACCTCCTGCTCCCGCTCGAGATCCGCCCGCCATCGACGGCGCTGCTCCCGGACGTCCTGCCGCATCTCCTCCATCGCACGACGCCGCTCCTGCTCCACCTCGGATCGGGCCTGAGCGAGCCAGTCCTCCTTTTCGGTCTCGAGGCGCTGGCGGAGCCGCCGATGTTCGGCGAGCTCCTCCTCGGCCTTCTCCTGCCGCTGCCGGGCCTCTTGCCATGTCCGCCGGATCCCCTCCTTGCGCTTTCCCATCACCGAGAGCACCGGCCGGTAGAGAAACCAGCGGAGAAGAGCCACCAGGATGAGGAAATTGACGATCTGCGCAACGACGGTGAACCAGTCGACCAGCATCTCAGAGGCCCTTGAAATAGACCCAGAAAGGGTTCACAAAGATGATCACCATGGCCACCACAAGGCAGTAAATGGCGGTCGATTCCACCATGGCCAGACCAACGAACAGGGTGCGGGTGATGACGTTGGCCTTGTCGGGCTGCTGGGCCAGGGCCCCGAGGGCGCGCGCCACCGCCCAGCCCTCGCCGAGGGCGGGGCCGATCGAACCGATGGCCATCGTGAGACCGGCGACGACGATGGAGGCCACGCCGATCAGGGCGAGATCACTCATGGGAGCTGGCCTCCATCGATGCCTGGTGCTTCCTCTGGATGGTAGCGGCCGAGGAGATGTACACCAATGCCAGCACGGCGAACACATAGGCCTGAATCAGTCCGATCACGAGTCCGAGCAGCTGCATCACCACCGGCACGAACAGAGGAACGATCGAGAGCAGGATGGCGGTGATCAGGTTGCCGCTCATGATGTTTCCGAACAGGCGCATGGCCAGCGCCAGCGTGCGGGAGAACTCCCCGATGATCTGGAAGGGAAGCATCAGCGGCGTCGGCTGCAGGTAGGAGCGCAGATAGGCGATCAGACCCACTCTCCTGATGCCGTAGAGCGGCACCGCCACGAACACGCACAGCGCCAGCGCCACGGTGGTGGACAGGGATCCGGTGGGGGCCTCGTAGCCGGGAACCGGCGCCAGCAGGTTGGAGACCAGGATGAAGAGGAAGAGCGTGCCCACGAAGGGCAGATAGGGCTCGCAGGGCTCGCCGGTGATCTCGCGGATCTGTCCGCAGATCGACTCCACCACCAGTTCGAGGGCGGCCTGGAGGTTGCCGATGCGGGGACCGCTGCTGAGGCGGCGGGTGATCAGGGCCGCCAGCACCACCAGCAGGAGCATGGTGAGCCAGGTGAACAGCACCGTGGCGCTGAGGGGGAAGGATCCCCAGCGGGCGATCACGATCGAATCGGGGCTCAGCTGCATCGGCGCCGTTCAGACATCTCCGGTGGGCCGCCAGCGCAGGATCAGCACGGTGCGCAGGGCGAGGAACCCCAGGATGGCCATGGCCAGCCGCCCCCAGGAGCCCCCGGCGATGAAGGCGAGGGAGGGCAGCACCAGGCCCAGCCGCAGCGCCGCGCTGCCGATCATGAGCAGCACCGGATTGGCGGCCGAGGGCAGTCGTCGCACCGTGAACCACAGGCCGGTGAAGAAGAGCGCACCCACCAATCCACCGGCGGCGAAGGAGAGAACCAGAGGGATGGTCGTGTCCATGGGGGCGGAACCGGGGGACGGAGGCGGGGTCAGTCCTCGCGCTGTTCGCGCTGGATCCAGGTCCAGGCATTCCAGCAACCGAGGGCAACGCCGAGGCAGAGCAGGGTGAGGGTCCAGGAATAGGAACCGGGAAAGCGGCGGTCGATCCAGAGCCCCACGGCGATGCCGAGCAGGGTGGGAAGGCTGACCGCCCAGCCCACCATGCCGAACACCCCGAGGCCCTTCCAGACGCTGCGGTCGCCTTCGGCACGGGCCCTGAGGCGGCGGCGACGGCGGGCCTCCACCGCCTCGCGGAAGGCCCTTTCCTCCTCGGGACCGGACGAGGGCGGGGGGGGCGGCGGACCGGTCATGGCGTCACCCCACCGAGGTCGAGGATGCCCATCAGGAAGCTCGACTCGAGCCGCTCCAGCACACGACGGGCCTGCCGTTCGTTCTCGTCGAGGCGGAGGAACTCCTCCTCCAGCTTCTGCCGCAGACCCTCGAGGTCGGGGCTGGGCACGGCGCGCCGCACCGTCACCACCACCGCGTCGCTCCGCTTGACGAGCAGTCCCTCGTCGATGGCGACGTAGGCCTCCGCCTCCTCGGCACTCGTCTGATAGCCGAGGATGCCGGGCACCAGGGCGGTGAGCAGGTCGACGTGGTGGGGCAGCAGGGTGAAGCTGCCGGCCGTGCCCTCGGCGGAGACGCGGCGGACGGGGGTGCGGAGCACCTCGCGGCCGGGAATCAGGATGCGCAGCTCCATCAGCGCTCCACCTCCGCGAGGCTGCCCACCATGTAGAGCGACGACTCCTCCGCCTCGGCGAACTCGTCGGCCAGGATCCGCTCGCAGCCGTCCAGGGCGTCGGCGAGGGGGACGGTCTTCCCCGGCTTGCCGGTGAACTGCTCGGTGGAGTGGAAGGGCTGGGTGAGGAACCGCTCCAGCCGGCGGGCCCGGTTCACCATCCGGCGGTCCTTCACCGAGAGCTCCTCGATGCCGAGCATGGCGATCATGTCCTTGATCTCCTCGTAGCTGGCCAGGGTTTCGCGCACGGCCAGGGCGATCTCGTAGTGGCGGTCGCCGGCGGCGCTGCGGCTCATCAGCCGTGAATTGGAGCGCAGCGGTTCCACCGCAGGGTAGAAACCCTGGCTGGCCCGTTTGCGGGAGAGCACGATCGAGGCGGAGAGGTGAGAGAAGGTGTGCACGGCCGCCGGATCGGTGAAGTCGTCGGCGGGGACGTAGACCGCCTGCACCGAGGTGATCGCCCCGCTGCCGGTGCTGCTGATGCGTTCCTCGAGGGCCGCCAGCTCGGAGGCGAGGGTGGGCTGGTAGCCGACGCGGGAAGGCAGTTCCCCCATCAGACCCGAAACCTCCTGGCCCGCCTGGATGAACCGGTAGATGTTGTCGATCAGCAGCAGAACGTCCCGACGGGCCTCGTCGCGGAAGTACTCCGCCATGGTGAGGGCCGCATGGCCGACCCGGAAGCGGGCACCGGGGGGTTCGTTCATCTGGCCGAACACCAGCACGGTGTCCTTGAGCACACCGGTCTCCGCCATGGCCCGGTGGAGCTCCTCCCCCTCGCGGCTCCGTTCGCCGATGCCGCAGAAGAGGCTCACCCCCTGGTGCTGCATCACCATGTTGTGGATCATCTCGGTGATGAGGATCGTCTTGCCCACCCCGGCGCCGCCGAACAGCCCCGCCTTGCCTCCGCGCTCCAGGGGCGCCAGCACGTCGATCGCCTTGATGCCGGTCTCGATGATCTCCGCCTCGCCCGCCTGCTCGTTGAGGGGCACCGCCGCCTGGTGAATCGACTTCCAGGCGAGGTCGTGGAGGGGCTCGCCGTTGTCGATCGTCTCGCCGAACACATTGAGCATGCGGCCGAGCAGGGCCTCCCCCACGGGCACCTTCAGCGGGCAGCCGCAGTCGCGCACCGCTGAGCCGCGGCTCAGCCCGGCGGTGGGGGACAGCGCGATGCTCCTCACCACATCGGAGCGCAGATGGGCGACCACCTCGAGCACCACCGCGCCGCCCGGGCCGGCCTCGAGGCGGTTCAGGAGATCCGGCAGGCGCTCCGGGAACCGCACGTCCACGACGCTCTCCCGCACGGCGAGCACGGATCCGCGGTTGCTGCCTGGATCCGCTGCCGGGTCATGGGTCATGGCGCGGAGCGTCGGCCTCCCTCGCTCCGTACGGTACGGAGGTTCCCCGACGGCGTGCCATGGACCGGCGCCCCGGCCGCGCTCCCGCAGTCACCCTGGTGACCCTGCTCCTCGGCGGCCCCGTCCCGGCCAAGGCCTCGCTGCTGATCGACTTCGACACCGCCCGCGTCCTCTGGCGCAACGACGACTCCCCCGCCATCGAGGGTCGGAGGGGGCCAGACGCGGCAGCTCGGAAGCGACGCGCTCTATGCGGCTCCCCTGGCCGCTGGCGGCGAGCTCCGCTTCCCCCCCTGCCGGTCCCTGCCCGAGGCCGCGCGGGACGACTGCCCCGACACGCTGCTGCCAGCCGGAGCGCCCCGGCTGGAACGGGAGATGCCACTCTCCCCCGCGCTGCGGGAGGCCTACCTGCCGCTCTGGCAGCTGGCGGAGCCGCCGGTGCCGCCCGAGGAGGAGGAACTGGCCGAGGCGATGAAGCAGCTGCGGGGTCAGCTCACCACCGCGATCCACCTCCGCGATCTGCCCCGCCTGGTGGAGCCGCTGCAGCGGGCCGCCCTGCAGGCCGAGACGGCGGCCGTCGCCCCGGGGCTGACGGCGCAGGCCCGCCGCAGCGAACGGATGATGGAGGTGCTGGCGGAGCTGTGGCGGATCCGCAACGACCTCTCCTCACGCGACCTCAGCTTTCCCTGCGACACCCTGGAACGGAAGGTGATGCTCTTCAACGAGGCGGCCGGGGAGCCCGCCGTCCGGCTTCACCGTCAGAGGCCGCCGGGCATCTGCCTGTTCTGCGGCAACGTCTGCACGCCCGCGTCGGCGGATCGTCTGCTCGCCGACATGAAGCGGGCGGTGATCCGCAGCCTGGGGGAGGACGGACTCAGCGGCTCCGAACCCGGATCGTGACCCCGAAGCGCCGTGCCGGGGGGATGGAGGGGGCTTCGAAGGGACGTCGCAGTTCCAGCTCCAGGGGCGTGGTGCCGCTCTCCCCGGCCCGGAACCGGAACTCGACCCGGCCGGGCGCGCCCGGGATTCCTGCCGGACCCGGCTGCTCGAGCGGAGCCTCCGTCTCCTCCAGCACCCGGCGGTCGAGGCGGTGGATCCGCCAGCGGTAACCGGCGGTGGCCACGGAGGGAAGCGCGAGGATCAGGCGTTGGCCCGGCTCCAAGGCGACAGTGCCGCCGTTGTCGGCCTCGCCGAGGTGAAGGGGAGAGGGCATCGCGTCAGCCGGGGCACCGAAGGCCAGCGCCGCGGCAAGCATGGCGGCCGGCAGCAGCGCCCCGCTCCGGTTCAGTGGCCGAACTGATGGGTATCCACCCATTCGCTGCGCATGAGCGACCACCAGTCCACCGCAAGTCCATCCAGAACGTAGCGGTAGGGCAGCCAGCCATAACCGCCGTCCCCCCAGGAGGTGCCCCAGGAATTGCGGATCAGCAGGGCGCCGACCGTCTCCTCCGCCCCGGCGGCGGCATGACGGATGCGCCGGTGGTCGTCGTAGCCGACCACCACCACGGCATGGCCGCCGACCACCCGGTCGCCGGGCCCCGGGTAGGGGATCGCCCCCTGGTTGCCGGCATTCGCCTGGGTGTAGGACTGATACACCGTGAAGCCGAACATCGAGGGCAGCCCATAACTGAGGTAGGCCTTGATCCGACTCAGAAGATCGGGCCTGGAGGTGCCCAGCGGATCAAGCCTGTAGTAACTGATGGCCTGGAAGGACTGGGCGAAGGCATAGCAGAATGCCGACGGTTCCTCTTCGTATTTGGCGGTTTCATAGGGATAGTATTCCTCGGGCGGCACTCCGAAGAGGGTGAGCGCGGCCATGGTGGAGCGAAGGTAGGCGCCGGTGTCCCCGGTCCAGTGCAGGAGATTGCGGGTCACCTTGTAGAGGAAGAGCCGTGAGGCGTCCAGGTGGCGTCCGAAGGCGCGCCGCTCGAAATATTCCACCAGTCCCACACCGGCGTGGGCGGTGCAGGAACCGATGTCCTCCTGGTCCTCGATCGGCGAGCACCAGGAACGGAGATCCACGCCCGGAGCGGGGGCGGCGGGGGCAGAGGCGACCCCCACCTGGGAGAGCATCGACTTCACCGAGGGTTCGTGGAGGGCCTTGAGGCGGGAGGGGATTCGTTCGGTGTCCAGGTCGAGATCCCGGACGTCGGGAAGATCACGGAGCCAGCCGAGTGACGGGCAGGAAGGGGCCATGGCGGAAACCGGGGCAGACCTTCCCTTGCTAGTCAGAGGATGGTCGGGTGACCACGCCTCACCGCCTCCAGAGTCCCAGCCACTCCTCCCCCTGCCGCTTCTCCACCGACCCGCGGGCCGGCTCCCACAGCTGCGCCGCCAGACCGGCAGCGGCGAACCCGGCCGCCACCTCGGCCGGCTCGGCCCCCCAGGGGGGACCGCCCTCGCGGCCGTGGCACCAGAACAGCCCCAGGAACCATCCGCCCGGCCGCAGCAGGCGCGCCACGGTGGAGGCATAGGCCGGCCGCTGCCGGGGATCGATCGCGCAGAAGCAGGTGTGCTCCACCACACCGTCGAGTCCCGCCGTCTCGAGCCCCCCTGCCGCGAGGGCGCGGGGGTCGAACAGGTCGGCCTGGAGCCAGCGCAGCGTCGGCCGGTCGTCGCCATGGAGCCGGCGCGCCTCCCGCAGCGCCTCGCCGCTGAAGTCGAGCCCCACCACGCTGAAACCGAGGGCCTCGAGCAGGGCGGCCTCATGGCCCCTGCCGCAGCCCGGCACCAGCACCCGCCCGGACGGCCGGGGCGCACGGTCGTCCTGGTGGAGGAACGCCTCCAGGGGCGGCGCCGCCCGTCCGAGTTCCCAGCCGTCTCCCCCCTCGCGGTAGCGCTGGTCCCAGCGGCCCGGGTCCGCCGGGGGCAGTGACCCGGCCATCAGCGGCGGGGGCCTGCAGGGGTGGGGACCGGGCGCCGGCGGGGAAGCTTCATGGCGATGGATGAACCGATGCGAAGGAACACGACGATGCCAGGCCCCATGTCAGCGAACCAACACGACCCGACTAGGTTGGCAGGGTTCCGGCCGCCTCTCTCCATGCCCCTTCTCCAGGCCCCCACCCTCGGCATCGACCGTTTCGCCAACGACCGCGACCGGGAGATGCGGCCCCATGCCTCGGCGGAGGACAAGGACATCGTCATCCGCGCCGTCTACCGCCAGGTGCTCGGCCATCAATATGTGATGGAGAGCGAACGGCTGGCGGCGGTGGAGTCCCTCTTCCGCCACGGCGACCTGAGCGTGCGCGAGTTCGTGCGTTGCGTGGCCAAGAGCGATCTCTACCGCTCGCGCTTCTTCGAGAACTGCAACCCCTACCGGTTCATCGAGCTCAACCACAAGCATCTCCTCGGTCGCGCACCCCAGAACAAGGCCGAGATGCTGCACCACTTCACGATCCTGCAGGAACAGGGGGTCGATGCCGAGATCGATTCCTACATCGACAGTGAGGAGTACCAGGAGCGCTTCGGCCAGGACGGCGTGCCCTACCTGCACGGCTGGGACTATGCCCCCGGCCACGAGGGGCGCCAGTTCTCCTGGCTGATGCAGCTGGCCCGCGGCGCCGCCGCCTCCGCCAGGGGCGACGGCACCGGCACCCGCTGGTTCCGGCTGGGCAGGGCCCTCCACCGGGATGAGGCGATTCCGGTCCCGGGGGGCGTGGGCCGGGTGCTCATCGTCTCCACGGAGGGCCCGTTCCGGGCCCGCATCAGCACGGCCACCGACCTCGGCGGGGAGATCGAGGGAGACCGCGCCGCGCGCCCGGCCTCGGCGGACCACCGGCACCAGCCCCTGGGCGGCGGCGCCGGAACCGCCAGCACCCGGTCGGGCGACGGGCGACTGGCCAGCCTCAGTGTCACCGGGGTGGCCCGCAACGGGGTGACCCGCAGCGGTGCCATCACCGTGCGCGTGCCCTTCCGCCGGCTCAACGAAGAACTGCGCCGCTGGCAGCGTCTGGGTGGCAGGGTGGTGAGGGTGGAGGTGGCCGGCGCGGAACCGACCCCCACCACTGACGCTCACCACCGCAGCTGATCCCGCATGGGCAGCCCCATCGACGAAGCGACCTTCCTGCAGCGCGCCCGCGCGCGCTTCGGCGATCGCTACGACTACGGCGGCATCGTCTACAAGAGCTACAAGACGCCGATCCGCATCCGCTGCCGGCAGCATCCGGTGAAGGTGATCACCATCACCCCCGAGAAGCACCTCACCACCACGGGGGGATGCAAATTCTGCCTGCGGGAGTCGCGCCGGCGCAATCCGCCGGCACGGACCGTGAGCCTGGAGGGTCCGTCCTTCAGCCGGGTGGTGCGGCTGGCCCGGCAGGTCCGCGCCGACGCCGCCGCCCTCCCCTCGGGGGGCTGAGTGGTAGGACGAAGCCAGCGAACCAGGCGGCAGCGATGACACGGACCCAGGACTACGCCTACCGGGGCTACACCATCGCCGTGCGGGTGCTGCTGGAGGGCTGGGGGGTCCATGTGGTGGGCCTGCAGGGCTGCCACAGCGAGGGACACCCCTCCGCCGAGGCCGCCCTCGAGGCCGCCAGGGCGTGCATCGATTCCCGCCTGGCGGAGAAGGGGTAGGGGCCCGCGTCCCCTCAGCTCGCGAACCACCAGGGGGTGGACTGCCCCTCCTCGTACACCCATCCGCTGAAGTCCGGCTCCGGGCCTTCGCAGATCGTCCTGAGGGTGGCCATGCCCAGCTCCGGTTCCTGCTGGAGAACGGCGGCGCCGGCAGCGCACCAGGAATGCATGACATGACGCGGGATCCTTCGCAGTTCCCGCGGCTGGATCAGCGTGCGGAGCGGGGCGATCCAGAGAGGGGCGGCATAGCCAGGGGGCAAAACCAGAACCACGGCATGTTGATGGTGATTGGTGAATCCAAGGGCCAGGATCCGGGTGCTTCCATCCCTGCAGAAGTGGGTCACGCCTCCATCCGGCTCTTCCCTCACTCCGAAACACCACCAATACAGCCAGCACGGAAGGTTCGGCATGAGGATGTGATGGATCTCGGCAGGCTTCACGATCCATGGATGGGATTCACTCCGGCGCACGGCGGAGGGCACCCGGGGGTCATGGAAGCCGGCGATGGTCATGGAGCCCCCGGTGGCAGCCAGCGGGTG
>Ga0316576_10001684_pt1 | contig 12125 bp, 11 predicted proteins | sample S0NA_FD_203075 | JGI IMG/M metagenome (GOLD analysis project Ga0316576, IMG submission 203075) | Rhizosphere microbial communities from salt marsh grasses in Alabama, United States - S0-2_050615r3r5 | ecosystem: Host-associated > Plants > Roots > Rhizosphere | place: USA: Alabama | collected... | reverse complement strand
GGGTGACCCGGGCGCCCGATCGTGGTCACGGGGCGCGATCGCCAACGCGCTGAGCCCCCACCCGTGGCTGTTCTGGATGGTCGTGGGCGCTCCCACGCTGCTGGGCGCGTACGCCGCAGGTGGTCCGGTGGCCGCCGGCGCCTTCCTGGCCGGGTTCTACGGCTGCCTGATCGGCTCCAAGGTGACGGTTGCAGCCGTTGTCGGGCGGGCGCGGCGGCACGTGGTCGGACCCGGCTACCGGTGGGTCATGCGGATCCTGGCCGTGCTGCTGGTCCTGTTCGCCGTCGGGCTCGTGGCGGAAGCGTGGCGGCTCCTGTCGGGCGGGTAGCCGTCCCATCCGGCGCCGCCGCACTTCCCGGTCAGGGGGTCACCACCGCGCCGGGCAGGATCGTCTGGAGCCCCTGCGCCATGACGTCGGGGCCGATACCGCCGAGCGCACCGTCCCGGAGGATCCCGGCCGCATCGACCCAGTAGTGAACGGGAAGGCCCTGGGCGCCCCAGGCAGCCTGGGCCGTCCCATCGGTGTCGAGCCCCGTCGGGAAGGAGGTGCCGAGATCGTCGAAGAAGGCCTCGACCGTGGCCTCGTCCTCGCGCACGTCCACCACCAGGACGACCAGGCCCGTCTGCTCGTATCGGACCAGGAAGTCCGCCATCGAGGGAATCTCGTCCACGCACAGCGCGCAGGACGTGGCCATGAAGCTGACCCAGACCGGCGAGCCGGCGTAGTCGGCCAGGTCGACGCTCCCGCCCCCGAGGAGCGGCAGTCGCAGCGACGGAGCGGGTTCCCCGATCCGGAAGGCCGGGGCCACGCCGTCGGTCGGGGTGGCAGACGGTGCCACCGACGGCGTGCCCGTCGGGGATGCCGACGGCGTCGCGGGCGCCGATTCCGTCGGAGTCCCGGGGGGTGCCGTGGGGACCGGTGGCGCGGAGATCGCGGGGGCGGCGGGACCAGGTGCCAGAGCGATCACCCCTCCGACCAGCAGCGCGCCGGCCGCCAGGCCGGACACGAGCCCAAGGGCGATTGCCGACTTCCCTCCCATCGCCCCGAGCGTACCAGCCCCAATAGGTGGCGGCAGGGTTGCCCCGCCTCGACTAGGATTCCGCGACGATGCTGATGTTCCTCGAGGCGCTCCGGACACGCCTGCTGCCCGCGCTGCTGACCGCGGCGGGCGTCGTCCTGGTCACGGCCGGCCTGCTCTCCTACGCGGATCCCACGCAGGCCGGACTGCAGCCGGCCCAGAGCGAGGTCGCCGCGACCCTCGATCCGTCGAGCGCCCTGGCCAGCCCGTCGGCCGAACCAAGCCCGGCGGGGACGCCGGTGCCGACGGAACCGGCGTCGCCCGGTGCCACGCCGGCCGGCACGGCCCCGGCGTCGATCGTCCCGGATCCGACGCCCGCCGTGACCCCGAAGCCCGGCCGGGCCGTCGCCACCCGGGTCCTGGTGCCGGCGCTCAAGATCGATCTGCCGGTGGTCAAGGGCCCGAACGGCTACCCGTACTGCAACGTCGCGATGTACCTCCACACGGCGAACGCGGCGTCCAGGGATGCCTTCGGCCAGCCCGGCGAGGGCCGGGCGACCTACCTGTATGCCCATGCCCGGGACGGCATGTTCGGGCCGATCTACGAGCTCGCGATCGTGAAGCAGAACCCCAAGAAGATGCTGGGGATGGTCGTGCAGGTCTACACGAGCGACTTCAAGCTCTACCTGTACGAGATCCGGGAGTACCGGCTGCATTCGACGAGCCTCAACGCACCGTTGACCGCGACCACCGAGCAGCTGTGGCTGCAGACGTCGGAGGGCCCCAAGGGCACTCCCGGCAAGACGCAGCTGATCGCCTACCCGATCTCGGTCAGCGACGCCGACCCGCGCGAGGCCGTCCCCAAGGCGAAGCCCGTCAACTGCGGCTGAGCGCGTCGCGGGCGGCGGGGGCGGCGCCGCCCCCTCAGATCCAGTCGATCCTGCGCAGGACGAGCGCGGTGACTGCCGCTCCCAGCAGGACCAGCGCGGTCACGACCCAGAACCCGGACCCCTCGCCGCCACGGAGCGCCACGCCCGCCTGGCTCAGCCGGTCCCGCCGGATCGCTCCCCGGGGTGGGGGCCGGACCGGCCGGCGGGGGCGTCGCCGACGGTGACCGGGAGGGAGTGGCCGGCTGCATCGTCAGGCAGCAAACGCCGCCCCCGGGCGAGCAGCAGCGACGGAGGAATGGCGGCCGCCGTCACGGCGGCCGCGACAAGGAAGATCCCCACCATGATCCGGGCCGCCTCGCCGGCCGCCCACTGCTCGAGCGCCTCCACCACCAGGCCGTCCCGGAGTGGACGGTCCTGGAGCGACTCCGGGATGAACTGGAGGTAGGCGTCCGGCGTGGCGTAGACCTGGTCGTAGAGGTGGTCGATGGTCGTGGATCCGTACGCGGTGAGGATCGCCAGGCCCACCGCCATGCCCACCATGCGGGCCACCGTCACCGTGGACGACGCGATGCCGTACGCCTCCACGCTGACCGCCTCGACGGCCGCCGTGGACCGGGGGGTCACGGTCAACCCGAACCCGGCTCCGAACAGCGCCAGCGACAGCGCCGCGCTGCCGATGTCGGTGGCAGGCGTCCAGCCTGCCATCTGCACCAGGCCGGCGATGCTCGCCCCCAGCCCGATCAGGGTGACCCAGGTCAGCGACAGGCGCCGGACCGCGAACCCCGACACCAGGGCTCCCAGCGCCGTCGCCCCGGCCAGGGCACCGAGCGCGAGCCGCTGCTCGTCGGGACCGCCGTACAGCACGCGGTCCACGAACACGGCACCGCCCACGATCGCGGTGGCGAACCCGTAGCCGGTCAACAGCGATACCAGGGCCGCCGACGAGAACGACGCCGACCGGAACAGGCGCGGATCCAGGAAGGGGTCGCGGGTCCGGAGCCCGCGGACGATGGTGGCCGGGCCGGCAACGGCGGCCACCAGCAGCAGCACCAGCATGACGACCTGCGGATCGATGCCGGCGCCGCCTCCACCACCCTGTGCGCCGAGGAGCGTCAGGAGACCCAGGACGCCTGCCAGGAAGCCCGAGAACAGGAGCGCTCCCCAGAGGTCGATGCGACCCCGCCGTCGTGGCGTCTCCCAGCCGCTGCTGGCGGCCCAGGCGATGGCCAGGGCGGCGATCCCCACGGGCACGTTGACATAGAACACCCAGCGCCATGCCGGCTCGATCAGGCCGGCCAGCGTGCCGGCCGCGTCGAGGCCCAGCCTCGAGACCGCGGCGGACGGGTTGAAGGCGCCGAGGATCGCGGCGCCCAGCACCGGGCCGGCGGCCATGCCGAGGAAGGTCAGCGCGCCGATGACCCCCAGGGCGCGCGGGCGGGCGCGCCCGTCGAACAGGTGCGACGCCGCGGCCGTGGCCACCGGGATCAGCGCTCCACCGCCGACGGCCTGGACGAGCCGGGCGCCGATGAGCAGCTCCAGCGTGGGGGCGGCGCCGGCCAGGAACGAGCCGCCGGTGAACGCCACCAGCGCCCACAGGAACAGCCGGCGCGCGCCTAGCAGGTCGGCCAGCCGGCCGGCGACCGGCATGGTCACCACGTACACGAGCAGGTAGCCGTTGATGATCCACGACGCCTCGCGGAGGCGCGTCCAGTCCGCGAGATCGGCGAGGATCGCCGGCAGGGCGACGGCGGTGATCATCAGCTCCAGGCCGGCCAGGAACACGCCGGTCCCGAGGACGGCGAGCAGGAGATAGGCGTCGCGGCGGGGAAGTGGCTGCACGCCGGGAGTGTAGGGCGCGGGCGCCGAAGCCCCCGTGTCGGGCACCGGAGCCCTCAGGTCGGGCGCCAGGCGACGGCGAACAGCCGCCGGAAGGGCAGCACCACGCCGATCCCGGTGCGCGGATAGGCGGCGTCCAGCCGGGTCGCGTAGTCGGCCAGGTAGGCGTCGCGCTCGGCGGGATCGGCCAGGACGTCGAGGACGGGACGGAGCCCGGTGCCCCGCACCCACTCCAGCACGGGATGCTCCTGGCGGCCATCGGGGTCGAGGACGTGGAGGTACGTCGTCTCCCAGGCGTCCACTTCCAGGCCGGCCTCCGTCAGCAGGGCGAGATACGTGGCCGGGTCGGCCACGGACAGACGCCGGAGCGCGGGTCGCAGCCGCTCAGCCGCCGGGTGCGCGGCCGCCGTCTCGCGCATCAGTGCGTGGGACGGCGAGTCGAGGTTGCCGGGCACCTGCATCGCGAACCAGCCGCCCGGCGGCAGCTCCCGGACCCACGCCCGGATGCGGTCCTGGTGACGGGGCACCCACTGCAGCGCCGCATTGCTCACCAGCACGTCCGGGACCTGGCCCAGCGTCGCCGGCTCCCAGTCGGCCAGGTCCGCCTCGACCCACTCGACGCGACCGGCGGCATCGATCTCCCGTGCCGCGGCGAGCATCCGGGGCGAGCTGTCCACCCCGACGATCCGGGCGCGGGGCCAGCGCTCGGCGAGCGACAAGGTCAGCGGCCCGTTGCCGCAGCCGAGGTCCACCACCAGCCCGGGATCCGCCGCGCCAACCCTGGCCAGGAGGTCCCTGAAGGGCCGCGCCCGGTGGTCGGCGAACCGGGCGTACTGCTCCGGATCCCAGGTGGTGCTCATGCGCCGGGGAGGGCTCCGGGGCCCGGCTCGCCGCGATCGGGAAGGAACGAGGGCTTCACGGGCTCCATGGTAGGAGGGTGCGGGACCTGGTGGCATGGGGCGCGCCGGACCCACCACACGGGTTGACAGCCTCGCAAGCGGATGCCTAATATCAACGCCCGTTGATATAAACCGATGTTGATGCATCGGGACGTCAACCCGCCAGGCAGGATCCCACCGCCTCGTGTCCCCCTCGCCCGCCCGGATCCGGAGCACCATCGCGGCCGCCGTCGACCAGCCCGACGACCTCCGCGAGCTGCGCCGTTTCCACAAGGTGCTGGCGGACGTGAACCGGCTGCGGATCTGCCGCGTCCTCGCTGGAGGCCCCGCCACGGTCACCGAGCTCATCGACCGCGTCGGGCTCTCGCAGCCACTGGTCTCCTGGCACCTCTCCAGGCTACGCGAGGTCGGGCTGGTCTCCGCGCGGCGGAGCGGCCGCGAGACGGTCCACACCATCGAGCCGGAGGCGTTTGCCGTGTTCGCCACGCGTCAGGCCCAGGCACTCGGGCTGGAGTCCGCCCGGGTCCGGAAGGCCGCGAACGAGTGAGCGGTTCCTTCGTCTCTCCAGAGCTGCGGGCGAAGGTCCGCGGCATGGCGGAGCCCATCGGGCTCGCGCTCGCGCGGGTGGGGCTCACCCCCAACGCGCTCACGGTGATCGGCTTCCTGATCGCGTGCGTCGCGGCCATCGCGGCGGGCGCCCAGGCGTGGCTGCTCGCCGGCTTCCTGGTGATCTTCGGCGGCATCTTCGACATGTTCGACGGCATGGTGGCCCGGGCAACCGGCCGGGTCAGCAAGGCCGGCGCCTTCCTCGATTCCACCTTCGACCGGTGGGGCGAGGGGGTCGTCTATGTCGGCATCGTCGCGGGATGCCTGCTCTCCGACTACGAGCTTGGCGCGGTCCTCGCCGCTGCGGCGATGACCAGCGCCTTCATGGTCAGCTACACCCGCGCCCGCTCCGAGAGCCTCGGCTTCGCGCCGGGCAAGGGCATGGCCAACGTCGGCCTCGCACCGCGCGAGGTCCGGCTCGTGATCCTGACCGTCGGCGTGGTGCTGGCGGGGGTATCGCTGACCGTCATGGCGATCGCCCTGGGGCTGATCGTCGTGCTTGCCACCATCAGCACGATCCAGCGCATCGTCGTCACGCTCCGGCAGGCGTCCCTGCCCGAGTGATGGCGCTTCTTGGAGGACCCATGTCCCAGTACCAGTCGCCGGCGGCCCGGGATGGCCGCAAGATCCGCGTAGCCATCGTCGGCGTGGGCAACTGCGCCAGCAGCCTGATCCAGGGCCGGTACTACTACGAGAACGCGAAGCCGACCGACTTCGTCCCCGGGCTGATGCACGTCCAGCTGGGCGACTACCACATCAGCGACGTGGAGTTCGTGGCGGCGTTCGACGTGGACCGGGAGAAGGTCGGCAAGGACCTCTCCGAGGCGATCTTCTCGGGCCAGAACAACACCTACAAGTTCATGGACGTGCCCCACATGGGCGTGACCGTGGACCGCGGCATGACCCACGACGGGTTGGGCAAGTACCTGTCCCAGGTGATCGAGAAGGCGCCCGGCCCCACCGCAGACGTGGTCCGCATCCTCAAGGAGCGCGAGGTCGACCTGATGGTCTCCTACCTGCCGGTGGGCAGCGAGGAGGCGACGAAGTGGTACGTGGAGCAGGCGCTGCAGGCAGGCGTCGGGTTCATCAACGCGATCCCGGTGTTCATCGGCCGTGAGCCCTACTGGCAGCGCCGCTTCGCGGAGAAGGGCCTGCCGGTCATCGGGGACGACATCAAGAGCCAGGTCGGCGCGACCATCACCCACCGGGTGATGACCCGCCTGTTCATGGATCGCGGGGTCCGACTCGACCGCACGTACCAGCTGAACTTCGGCGGCAACACCGACTTCATGAACATGCTCGAGCGCGAGCGGCTGGAGTCCAAGAAGATCTCCAAGACCAACGCCGTCACCTCGATGCTCGACTACGACCTCGCCGAAGGCGACGTCCATGTCGGTCCGTCCGACTACGTGCCGTGGCTCAAGGACCGCAAGTACTGCCACATCGTCATGGAGGGCACGACGTTTGGCGACGTGCCGCTCAAGGCGGAGCTCAAGCTCGAGGTGTGGGACAGCCCCAACAGCGCCGGCGTGATCATCGACGCGATCCGCTGCCTGCGGATCGGGCTCGATCGCGGCCTCAAGGGTACGCTTGTGGCACCCTCGTCCTACTTCATGAAGAGCCCGCCGCTCCAGCTCCACGACGACGTGGCGCGCGAGCGCGTCGAGGCGTTCATCCGGGGCGAGGACAACGAGACCCTCACGGGCACCGAGGAGTCCCGCAAGGACGCCAAGGCGCTCGCCCGCGCAGCAGGAAGCAAGGCGCCCGCCACCAAGTGACCCAGCGCAAGGGCCTCGAGGCGCCGCACCGGCGGCTCGAGGCCACGCCTCCCCGCATCGTGGAGCAGGCGGCGGTCATCGGCTACCGGTCGATGTCCGCCGTCCTGTCGTTCACGCCGCCGGCCATCTCGCGCGCCGTCATCGGCGGCGCGAACCAGCTCGCCTATCTCGCCTGGCCGGCCAAGCGCCGTTTCTCCAACGCCAACCTCGGCCACGTGCTGGGCCTCCCCCCGACCCACCCCCGGGTCGCCCGGCTGGCGCTCCGCGGCTACCGCGAGTACGCCCGGTACATGGTCGAGCTGATGCGCCTGCCGTCGCGCCCGCCCGACGAGCTTGCCGGCGGGATCGAGGGCGACGGCGTCGACCGCATCGCCGGCGGCTGGCTCGACTCGGGCCGGCCACTGATCGTGGTCGCCGGACACGTGGGCAACAATGAGGCGGTCGCGGCGGCGATCGCCAGCCGCGGCTATCCGACCAACGTCCTGGCCGACGATTCGGCGTTCCCGGAGATCTTCGAGATCCTCCGCGAACAACGCGAATCCTGGGGCGTCCATGTCATCCCGTGGCGCAACCTGCGCGAGGTGTACTCGGTCCTGCGCAGGAAGGAGATCCTCGCCCTGCTCGTGGACTGGGGATACCGCGCCGACGGGATCCCGGTCCGGCTGTTCGGCGCCTGGACCACGCTCCCGGCCGGACCGGCCACGCTGGCCGCCAAGACCGGGGCCCGCCTCGCGTTCATGGCGGTGCGCCGGACGCGCGACGGACGCTTCCGGATCGAGACCCCCGGCAGCTTCGAGGTGCCGTCCTCCGATCCGGCCGACCTCCAGCGTGCCACCCAGCGGATCGCCGACGCGCTGGAGGCGACGATCGCCGCGGCGCCAGCCCAGTGGTACAGCTTCAAGCCGATGTGGCCCGACGATCCGGTCGAGGCGGCCGAGCTGGAGGTCCGGGCCGGGGCCATGCTCGCCGGCCGGCCGGATCCCGGCTCGTCCCGGCCGCCGCGCGACGGGTCCGCAACAACGTGACCCGGGCGCCGGAGCGCACCGCGACCGCGCCGGACGGGCGCACGCTTCGCGGCACGGCCATCCTGCTGGCGGCCCGGCTGCTCGCCGCGCTTCCCGAGCGGCCGCTGGTCGCCGCCGCCGACAGCCTGGGCGAGCTCTGGTACCGCGTGGCACCGGCGCGGGCAGCGCAGGCTCGCGCCAACCTCGGCCGGGTGTGCACCGGGCTCACGGCGCAGGACCGTGGCACCAGCCTCGCCCGACGGGCGGCCACCGACCCGGCCGCGCTCGAGCTGCTGGTGCGCCGCTGCTTCCGCCACGCCGTCCGCTACTACCTCGAGGTGGCCAGGACCGGCAGCGTCGATCCGGTCAAGGCCCTGGCCCGCATCGACGTGGAGACTCCCGACGCGGTGCGCGAGGCCCTCATGTCGGGCAACGCGGTGATCCTTGTGGGCATGCACTTCGGGGCGATCGAGATGCCGGTCGCGGTGATCCACAGCCTGGTGAGGCACCCCGTCACCGCCCCCATGGAATCCGTCGCGGACCCCGTGCTCCAACGCTGGTTCGAGACGTCCCGGGGTCGGATGGGCGTGCGCATCGTCCCGCTCCGGGACGCGCGTCGGTCGCTGCTGGCGTCGCTTCGCCAAGGCGAGTCCGTGGGGCTGGTCAACGATCGCGACATCGCCGGGGGCGGCCTCCTGGTGCCGTTCTTCGGGGCACCGGCGCCGATCGGGCCCGGACCGGCGCTGCTCGCGCTCGAGACCGGCGTGCCCGTCTACGTCGGGTCCGCACGCCGCCTGGCCGGCGGCCGCTACGCGGGGAAGCTCATCCCGGTGGCCGTGCCGGATGGGGGCTCGCGACGGGAACGGGTGACGACCCTGACCGCGGCGATCGCCGCCGGGTTCGAGACGATCCTCGCGGATGGTCCGGAGCAATGGTGGGGCGCCTTCCATCCCATCTGGCCCGATCTCGCGCTGGACCAGGCGGGATCACGACCGGATGCCGGGGCGGCGGGGAACGAGGCGTGACCGCGGAGCCGCTCGTCCGCCTCGGCCGGGCCGACATGCACATCCACACGCTTGCCTCGGACGGCGTGTCCTCGGTGGCCGAGATCCTCGAGCATGTGGAGGGGGAAGGCCTGCTGGATGTGATCGCCATCGCCGACCACGAGCGCATCGACGCCGCCGTCGCCGCGAGGCAGATGGCGCTCGACCGGGGCCTGGGGGTCGAGGTGGTGGTCGGCGAGGAGATCTCCACCCGTGGAGGCCACCTGCTCGCCCTGTTCCTGGAACGCCCTGTGCCCGCCCTCAAGGGCCTCCAGTGGTCGATCGAGGCGGTACATGACCAGGGAGGCCTCGCCATCCCGGCCCACCCCCTGGTGCCCTATCCGATGTGCGCCCAGGGCTCCGTGCTGCGGAAGCTGCTGGCATCGGACAACCCGGCCGTGCGTCCGGACACGATCGAGACCTTCAACCCCACCGCGCTCGGCCGGTACCGGCACGACGCCGTGGTCCGCTTCGCGCGCGAGCACGAGCTGCCGCTGGTCGGCAACAGCGATGCCCACATCGTGTCGGCCGTCGGCCGGTGCTGGACGACGTTCCCGGGCCGGACGGCCGAGGACTACCGTCGGGCGGTCGCGTCGGGCCTCACCCGGCACCACGGCTCATTCCACGGCTCGACCGAGCAGCTCGGCGTGTACTCGCGCCAGCTGCGCAAGTACGCCTCCGGCTGGCGGGACACGGTGCGGGGAAGGATCCGTGGCGACGACACCGGCCGGGACCTCGGCTACCCGGGCGGCAGGCGCCGGCCGGCGCGGTACGATCCGTCCGCGGGCGAGGAGGACCGCGCGGGGTGAAGATCGGGCTCGTCTCACCGTACGTGTATCCGCTGCCGGGCGGCGTCACCCAGCACGTCCAGTTCCTGTACCAGAACCTTCGGCAGCGAGGCCACGAGGTGCGGATCCTGACCTCGTCCCACGGCCTGCAGCGGAGCTCGGAGGGGGACGTCATCCGGCTGGGCAAGGGCTTCTCGATGCCCGCCAACGGATCGGTCGGCACGATCACGCTCTCGCCGCGCTACGTCTCGCAGGCACAGCGCCTGCTGGAGCGGGAGCGGTTCGACGTCCTCCACTTCCACGAGCCGTTCGTGCCGTTCCTGTCGCTGGTCATCCTGCGCGAGAGCCAGAGCGTCAACATCGGCACCTTCCACGCCTACGGCGGATGGTCGCCGGCGTACGAGTTCGGCTCGCGCGCGCTGCGCGGCTACGCGGATCGCCTCCACGGCCGGATCGCCGTGTCCGCCGCGGCGCGCCACTTCATCGACCGCTACTTCCCGGGCGACTACAAGGTCATCCCCAACGGGGTGGACATCACGCGGTTCCAGTCGGCCGTGCCGCTGACCCGGTGGCAGGACGGCCGGCGCAACGTGCTGTTCGTCGGCCGCTTCGAGCCGCGCAAGGGTGTCCTGGACATGCTCAAGGCCTTCCGCGTGCTGCGCCGCGCCGGCCACGACGACGCGCGCCTGCTCCTCGTGGGCGGCGGACCCCAGGAGCGCGAGGCGCGGCGCTACGTCGCGACCAGGCGGCTCCGCGGCGTGGAGTTCCTGGGGCGGGTGTCCGATGACGAGCGCAACCAGCTGTTCCGCACAGCGGACGTGTACGTCTCGCCCGCGACCGGCCGGGAGTCGTTCGGGATCGTGCTGCTGGAGGCGATGGCCGCCGGCGCCCCGATCGTCGCCTCCGACATCCACGGCTACAAGGGAGTGGTGCGTCGGGGACGCGAGGCCCTGCTGGTTCCCCCCAAGGATCACGATGCGCTGGCGGGCGCGATCGGCCGCGTGCTCAGCGATCCGGCCCTGGCCAGGGCGATGTCCGAGGCCGGGCCGTTGCGCGCCGAGGAGTTCAGCTGGCCGCGCGTGACCGCCAAGGTGGACGACTACTACGGCTTCGTGATCCGCCGGCTCGCGGCCGCCAACGCCCTTCCCGCGCACTTCTCCGCCGAGATCCCGCCGTCGCCGCGGCTCGCCGGCAGCGGTGATGATGGCGACCAGGGCCCGGGAACACCGCCGCCCGCGAGCGGCTGACGCGCATCGCCCGGAGCCGGCTTCAGGGCGTCCCCCCAGCCGAGCCCCCGGGCCCGCCACCCTCGGCGCCCTGTGTGCCCACGCCGTCCGCCCCCGGCTCGTCCGCCGGGTGCGCCAGGGCCTGGCGCCACGCCCACGCCGCGTAGGCCACGACGGCACACGCAACCACCAGGAACACCACCAGGACCGCGAACTTCGGGTCGGCGAACGTGGTCTCCGGCCTTGGCGTCGTGTTCACGCCGAACTGGAACGGGTAGGGATACGTGGGCAGCAGGACCTGGTACGCGTTGACGATCGAGGCCGGCATCGGCAGGGCCGCGATGTTGGGGTACAGCACGACGAACCACACGGCCGCCGCAGCCGCCAGGCCGGCCACGAACCGGCGCGCGTCGCGCGCCGTGACGACCTGGATGGCGAGCAGCCCCAGCGGGATCGCGGCCAGCAGGGCCAGGAGCTCGGGCACCATCCCGCCCAGCGTGAACAGCGGCTCTCCCTCGGGCAGGAGACGCGTGATCGCCAGGGCCGCGCCCCCGGCCACCGCGGTCAGGGCGATGGGCACCAGGTCGCCGATCGTGGCGCCCCGGCCGTCCGCCTTCGGGCGCCCGAGCGACATCAGCTGCCAGATCAGGACCACCGCCGTCACCACCGCCACGAGGATCGCGGCCACCACCGGGACCGAGACGGCGAGGTTGCCCGCGGTGCCGTTGCAGGCCTCTGAGCCGGCGTTGACGGACTCGACGTCCGCGATCGCGCACAGCGGGTAGCGCAGGAGCCACAGGATCACCGGCCCCATGATCGCCACGGCCGCGGAGACGCGGGCCAGCAGCCAGATCCGCCGGGACGACCCGTGCCAGATCTCGGCCGCGAAGTAGCCCAGCGCCAGGACCACGAACGGCAGGCTCGTGTAGTAGTGGTACTGGAACGCCGCCCGGTCGATCCGCGCCCAGCTGATCCACTGGGCCAGGAACGCGATCAGGATCAGCGCGAGTCCCAGGCTCCGGCGCCGGTAGGCCTG
>Ga0316576_10001683_pt1 | contig 12126 bp, 7 predicted proteins | sample S0NA_FD_203075 | JGI IMG/M metagenome (GOLD analysis project Ga0316576, IMG submission 203075) | Rhizosphere microbial communities from salt marsh grasses in Alabama, United States - S0-2_050615r3r5 | ecosystem: Host-associated > Plants > Roots > Rhizosphere | place: USA: Alabama | collected... | reverse complement strand
ACGGTAGCGCTCGACGCCGATCAGCATCAGCAGCTCGCGTGCACGCACCACGTGCAGGTTCCTCGTCCTCGCAACCAGGTCGTCGAGCGGTATGCCGAGAGCGTGGGCGCCAGCCGCCACCACGGAGGCCGTCCCGGCGAATCACCTCGCGCAGCAGCTCGACGAAGGCCGCCGCCTCGCCCTCAACAGCGAGCATCTGCTCGCTGCCTGCCAGGCGGTTGTGGACGCGGTAGATCGCCCCTCCCGCAAAGACCCCGCCCGCCCTCGGCATGTCCGCCTTCCAGCTCGATCATTCCAGCTAAGGCGGTATGGCGTGCCTGGCACGTTTAACGTTTAACTCTCCTTGCCTCAATCTACCACAACTACGGTACTGCGGACCTGGCACGCAATTGTCTGCGCAATTGTCTGCGGGTTGGAGTACGACGTCTCGACGCGGCCGAGCGCGTCATACTGCAGGCATTGAGCGCCACCAGGGTCGGCATCCCGCCCCTGAACATGACCGACCATGATGTTGTTCGTCGGGTCCTGCCAGTACGTGAAGTGCGTCTCACGGAGGAGACCGTCAGAGCTCGACTCCGAGGTTTGGCCGACGTTGCCCCAGTCGTCGAATCCCGAGCTGACGGTTGTGTAGCTGTCCGGCACGGGGTTCGGTGGCGGCGGGTCCCCGATGCTCGCCCTTCGCCTGGCCTGCCGCCCGATCAGTGTCTGAGATCCATGAATCCCGCGGTGCTATCAACGAGGCGATTGGATCGATTCGGGTGGCAAATATGATCCTACAGAACGGCGGCATTTTGAATACCGCGGACTTTTTCTTGTATCTTGGAGAACTCTATTGGAAACGAGGAGATCTAGAGACGAGCGAGATAATCCTATCGCAAGTCATCAGCTCGTTATCCATGTCTGTTAGTTGGAGAATGCGCCTGCTGGCAATCTCGGCGCGGCTTCAGCTGGATCGAGGAGACCTGGAGGGTGCCGACGTCGAGTGCACGCTTGCACGGGCATGGATCGAAAGGGAGGGTGACAACGTCGAATTCCGCGAGGACGGTTATCGAGGTTTCGGCAGAGTGATTGGGAATCTCGATGCCCTGCTCTTGTTGCGTCGAGGAGATGTCAACAAGGCCGTAACCACCTTCGCAGATGCAGAAAGGCTCGGGATTGAGGACGGTTACGGCCCATGGCCCGTGATGTCGTTCGTCTCTTCTAAGGCGGAGATCCGTGAGGCTATAGGTGCGCTTTCTCAGGGCGAGGATGAGCTCCGGGTCGCCATCGAGGCATGGAGGTTGGAGGGATCGCGTTGGAGCCCGGACGCTATCCATGCCCTAGCAATCCTGGCACGGATCCTCGTCGACTCCGATCGCTGCTCCGAGGCCGCCGAGGTGCTCGCCGAGGCCGAGAGGGTCGTCGCGCGGCAACGCAAGGTCGACCCCAACCCGCGGACGATCTGGCAGCTCGCACGGCTCGATCTCATTGAAGGCGACCGTCTGGCGAGGCTCGGAGACCGGCCGGCCGCCGCAACGGCATGGCGCGAGGCGCTCCGGCTCCTGGACGGCAACCCGGAGGGCTCGGTCGGCGCCGAGCACCACCTCGTCGCGGGCCAGGCGTGGCTGCGTCTCGGGCGGCGCGACCTGGCGCGACCGCATGCGAGCCGGCTCGCCGAGCTCGGCTGGGGCTGGCCGGACTGGGTGCCCGAGCTGGCCGGCGAGCTGGCCGGGGATCCGTCCGCGATGCCACTCACGGGCTCGGCGGGCGAGCCCGGAGAGCCCCATCACGAAACCGCACAGGTCGCGGGCGGCTGAGGCTTGACAGCGATCCGGGGGGCCCCTAGCGTGGGAGTAGGAAGGAGCTTCCTTTGGAGGGCACAATGAGGAAGACACGTACTCCACGCCCCTGGATGACCGTGGTGGTGGTTGCGATCTGGGTGCTGGCGATGGTTGTACCGGCGCTGCTGACGCCGACCCCGAGCGAAGCCAGCGTCAAAGCAGCCGGCTGGATGACCTACGCGCCGAACCACCCGAATGGCTGTGCGCCTTTACCCTACGACTGCTACGTCATCTGGGTCTACCCCGACGACTGAGGAGGCCGGCCATGCGGCGCCTGGTCTCGGCGGTCGCCGCCCTGATCGGCGTGACCGCCGTCTCGAACGCCCTCGAGCCGGCTGACCTGGGTGGTCGGCTGCATTGCGGGGCTCGCGCGGTCACCCTCGCCCGGCCGGCCTACATGGTCGTCGACGCAGTCGTGCGGGGCGAGCGCCTGCTGCTGCCCGACTACACGAACGGCCTGCGGGAGATCGACCTCGGCACCGGCGCCGACCGGCGCTCGCTGATTCCCATGGGCGGCAAGCGCGGCCAGGTCACCGGCCCCCAGCATCTGGGCTGCGGCGGCGGCCGCTGCGTCGTATTCGGCGACCGCTACTTCTGGATCTACTACACCGAGGCCTTTGAGTTCATCGACGAGGTCCCGGGAATGACCACCGGCGCCGCGGCCCAGCCGCTCGTCTTCGCCGACCGCATGGTGGTGGCGGGGACCGCCAACCCGAGCGTGTCGGGGAGCGGGGTCGCCTACCTCTTCGTCCAGTACGACGACGGCTCGGTGGTGCCGCTCCAGGAGTACCCGGCGTCGATGGAGATCACTCAGATCGTGAAGCGGATCCACTTCAACGGCCCCACCGCCGGCGGCGTCGGACGGCTCGCCGGCGGCGGCTGGATGTACGTGGACGCGAGCAGCTACGGGGTCTACGTCTTCGACGCCCGCGACCGGCTCACGCGCGTCTGGCGGGGCGCCAACCCGCGCTTCCGGCCGCCCAACTACGACGCCTACGCGCCGGTCCACGACGCCTCGGGCCGCGAGTACTTCTCGCGCTGGAGCCTGGCCCAGACCCAGGTCAAGCGACCGGTCGCCCTGGGCGATGACCTGGTCGGGATCGTAGTCGGGATCCCCGACGGTCCCTTCAACCAGCGCCACGAGCTCGACGTGTACCGGCTCGACGGCACGCCGGTGGCGGTCGGGGTGCCGATCCCGGAGGTGTCGGGGGGCCGGGTCGTGGTCGCCGACGCGGGGCCCGGGCGGCTCGTGCTGGTCGGTCAGGCGAGCTGGGAGCCGGGCTCGGCGACCACGGCGTGGACGGTCACCGTGACCGGGCTTGGGGACTGAGCCCGTGAGCGGCGGCGACGTGCGGCCGCGGCGCGCTCCCACCTGGCTGGCGCTGGCCGTCCTCGGTCTGCAGCTCGCGCTCGCCGCCGGCGGCGTCGGCGCCGCCCCGCAGGTCGTCGGCCCCGACGATGCGGTGCTCGACGGCGCGAAGGTCAGCGGCGACGGCGACGCCTTCTGGGTCGGCGATGGCCCCCACCTGCCACTGCGGCTGGGAACCGACGGCGACGGCGCCCTCCACCGTCCCGCCCTCGCGGTCGCGCGGCTGCTCGTGCTCGACGCCGCCAGCGGCCGGCCGGTGACGGCGGGGCGGCTGCGCTGGCTGGTGGCGGGGGCGCCCGAGGAGCTCGCCGTGGTCGACTGGTCGGCGGCCGGGGGCCGGCTCGACCTGGGCTGCCGGGGCGGCGAGCGGGTCGAGATCTCGGCCGACGGCTTCCGCGCCACGACGACCGTGCTGTCGGACGACGGCCGCCGGCAGGCGCTGCCGCTCGAGCCGAGCGGCGCCCTCGAGCTCCAGCTGACGCCGCCGGCCGCGGGCCGGCTGTGGCTCGCCGCCGAGACCGAGGTCACCGCCCTGTCGCCCTTCTTCGACGCCGCCAGGGAGCACGAGATCGGCGCCGACGGCCTTCTGCGGCTCGCGGACCTGGACCGCGACGCGGTTCACGTCGGGGTCGTGGTGGTCCCCGGTCGGGCGCCGGTCGTGGGCCGCGTGACGGATCTGCCGCAGCGCCTCGAGCTGCGGCTGACGCCGGGCCTAGCCGTGACCGGTCGGGTCTTCGACGGCCGCAGCGAGCCGCTCGCCGGCGCCCGGGTCCGGGCCGAGGGCAGGATCGAGGAGCTCGGCGGCTTCCGTTACCGCCAGGAGGCGCGCTCCGACGCCGAAGGACGCTTCACTGTCGCCGGCCTGCTCAGCGGCGAGGTCGTGGTCAAGGCCTGCGCCGACGGCTTCGCCTGCGCCGAGGCGAGGGCGACGGTCGCGGCCGGCGAGGCGGCCGAGGCGCTGAGCTTGAGGCTCGAGCCCGGCCACGACCTGCGGCTCGTGGTCCGCGACGAGTGGGAGCGGCCGGCGGCCGGCGCCTCGGTGATCGACGCGCGCGCCTTCCGCCGCCACGAGACCGACGACGACGGGGTCGTCCGCTTCGAGGGGCTGCACCCGGGCGCCACCCTCGAGCTCAGGATCTTTGGCGCCGGTCTCGTGCCCTGGCAGGGGACGGTGACCGCCGATGGCCCCGAGGTGGTGCTGCGGCTGCCCCTGGGCGCGGTGCTCGAGTGGCCGGTGCTCACCGAGCGCGAGATCGCGGCCACGGACGTGGTGGCGGGCTGGACCCGGCTCGACGCCCGCGGCCGGGAGGTCGTCGACGGCGACGCCGAGTGGCGGCCGGAGCTGCGGCTCGTCCGCGCCGAGGGTCTCGCCGCCGGGCCGCACCGGCTGAGGCTGAGGCTGCCCGGCGCCGCCACTTTAACGAGCGGGGTCGTCGAGGTCGCCGCCGGCGAGACCCGGCAGCTCCCGCCGGCGGCGCCCGAGCGCGGCCTCGCCGTTGCCGGGCGGGCGGTCGACGCCGCCACGCTGCAGCCGGTGGCCGGCGCCCGCGTGACGTGCGAGCCGGGCTCGCCCCACCAGTTCCGCAAGCCGCACGAGCTCGACGGCCTGTCGTCGGCGGTGACCGACGCCGACGGCCTGTTCCTGCTCGAGGGTCTCGACCCGGGACGCTGCCGGGCGCTGGTGCGGGCGCCGGGCTTTGCTACGTGGCGGCGTGACGGGGTCGAGCCCGACGAGATTGGCGCCGACATCGGCGATGTCGAGCTCGACCATGGCATGACGATCGTCGGCCAGGTCGTCGACCGCGCCGGACGGCCCCTGGGCGGGATCGGGGTCGAGGTCTTCGAGGACGCCGCCTACGCCTACGTGGCGGAGACGACCGCGCGCACCGACCACAGCGGCTGGTTCCGGGCCGACGGCCTGAGCGCGGGCCGCTGGCTGCTGCGGGCGCACCGGGGCGATGAGTCGGCGCGGGCCGCGGTCGAAGGCCGGGCCGGCGACACCGTGTCGGCCGAGCTGCGGCTCGGCGGGGTCGCCCTCGAGGGCGAGGTCTGGATCGGCGACCGGCCGGCAGCCGGGGGCAGCCTGGTGCTGGCCGGCGCCGGCGCCCGCGGCGACGGGATCGTGGTGATGGTCCAGACCGACGCCGACGAGCGCCGCTTCTTCGGGATCGAGGCGCCGCCGGTCGCGATCGCCGTTGCCGACGACGGCCGCTTCGCCGCCGCCGGAATCTCGCCCGGGGCCTACACCGCGTCCTACACCCCGCCCGGCGCCGGCGGCTCGCCGGTGAGCCGGGAGCTGGTGGTGCCGCAGGTCGAGACCCACCGCTGCCTGATCCGCTTCGCCGACGCGGCGGTGGAGGGCGTGGTCGTGGATGGCGACGGCCGACCGGTGGCCGGGGCCGTGGTGACGGTGGGGGCCGCTGACGGCAGCACCGCGGCGAGCGGCTTCGCGGACGGCGACGGCGCCTTCGTCTTCGTCGGCCTCGACCCCGGAGTCGTGCGGCTCGGGGCCGCTCACGGCGAGTACGGCGACGCCGCCGAGATCGAGGTCGAGCTGCGCTCGGGCGACCGCTCGGGACCCGTGACCCTCGAGCTCGGCCAGCCCGACGGCGCCGAGCTCATCCTGACGGTCCGCTCGGCCGGCGGCTCGCTCGCCGGCGCCCCGGTTTACCTGGTCGGCGCCGACACGACGACCGGCTTCACGGACTCGGCGGGCGTCGCGACCTTCACGGGGATCGCGGCCGGACGCCACCGCGCCTGCGCCGCGGCCTACGGCGGCGCGGTCGGCTGCGGCAACGAGATCGAGCTCGACGACGGCGAGCGGCGGCGGGCCGAGCTCGAGCTCGGCTCGGGCGGGCAGGTGGCGGTGCTCCTCGGACCCCAGGAGCGGGTGCCGCCGCTGCGCCTGAGCACCGCCGACGGCATCGACCTGTCCGGTTTGCTGATGATGGTGAGCCCGCCGACCGCCGGCGAGGAGGGGCTGCGGATCGGACCGCTTCGCGCCGACCGCTACCGAATCACGGTCAGCACCGCCTCGGGCCCGCGTGAGGGCGAGGTCGCCGTGCGCGAGGGCGACACCGTGACGCTCGACCTGCGGTGAGGCGACCGGCGCCGGATCCCAGCTCCGCGAGCTCGACCTCTCGGCTCGAGTGGCCGCGAACCCGGCGCTTCAATGGGGCCGCTCGAGCGGCAGCGCTCGGTTCGCCCGAATCACTCACGAATGGTGCGGGTTAGAATAGGCCGATTCCGACGCTGGAGGATCCGACGATGAAGAAGGTCGTTTTCGTTGCTCTCGCGGTCGCCGCAGCGGTCGCCATCGCCAACCCGGTCGCCGCCCAGCAGGTCAGCGATCAGACCCGGCTCACCTTCGAGGTCCTGACCCAGGAGTGGGACGGACTCATCGGCGGCACCCTCAAGCTGACCGAGGACGAGGCCGCCGCCTTCTGGCCGCTGTACCGCGATTACAAGGCAGCCAAGCGGGAGCTGTGGAACCGGCGGATCGACCTGATCAGGATGTACCTCGCGAGCTACAACGACATGTCGCCCGAGATGGCGCGGCTCCTCCTCGACCAGATGTTCGATATCGAGCAGGACATGCTCGACCTCGAGATGGCGTGGGCCCAGAAGTTCGACGACGTGCTGCCGCCCAACAAGGTCGTGCGTCTCTTCCAGGCCGAAAACAAGCTCGAGACGACGATGGAGGCCGAGATCATCAAGGACGTGCCACTGGCCAAGTAGCCGGCCGCTCCGGCCCGCGCCCCGCACCGCAACGTCACGGCCTCGGCCCTCGATCTGACCGAGATCAGTCCTCGGACCCGGAAGCGCCGGCGGCCGGTTGCTTGCCGTCGTCGCCGGTTGACACAGCCGGCTCCGGTGCTCGGCTGACGGTCGCCCGTTGGCTGTTCCGGCCAAGCTCGGCGACGAGCACGGCCGCCGCCTCGTCCAGGTGGAGGACGCGCTGCGGAAAGGGGATCGTGATCCCGTGCTCCGACAGGGCGCGCTCGATCCCGAGGCGGAGGTCGCTGGCGATGGTAACGAAGTTGCCGGTCGTCCACGCCCTCAGCTCGAACATCAACGCGTTGTCGCCGAAGTCCTGGAAGAGGGTCTCCGGCTCAGGGTCGTCCAGCACGTCGCCGTGCTGCCGCGCGACATCGGTGATCAGCTCGATGACCGTCTCGGGCGATGAATCGTAGGCAACGCCCACCACAATCTCCATGCGCCGACGTTCGTCGCTCAGCGTCCAGTTGACGAGGTTGTCCGAGATCAGGGTGGCGTTCGGGACGATGACCTCGGCGCCTTGCCACGTCCGGACGACGGTTGCCCGGATGCCGATGTCTTTGACGACGCCGGAGACCGCTCCGATTTCAATCCTGTCGCCGACGTTGATCGGCCGACCGAAGAGCAGAATGAGTCCCGACACGAAGTTGTTCACGGCATTCTGCAGGCCGAACCCGATGCCGACCCCGAGGGCGCCGACGATGATCGTGGCCTTGGACAGATCGAGACCGGCTGCAGCGACCGCGATCACGGCGCCGATCGTCACCACGACGTAGGTCGTGGTCTTGGAGATCGTTGCCGGAACACCCTTGGGCAGGTCGACCCGCGGCAGGATCTCCTCATCGAGCACGAAGCTGATGAAGCGCGCGAGCTTGACCGAGATCCAGACGACCACGGCAAAGACAAGGATGTTGGACGGCGAGAGTGTGAACCCCCCGAAGCTCAACTCGGCCTTGAGAATCGTCCCGAGCGAGCGCCACGTCCTGTCGAACAGCCCGAAGTTGTCGAGGACGAGCGCCAGCCAGGCGATCACCGAAGCGATCTTGAACAGCTTGAACAGAGCGGAGCGAATCCGGTGGTCGTGGTGCCGAACGACCGGCAGACGGCGCGAGGTCTCGGTCCGAAGAGCGATCGTCACGGCACTCATGGCCACGACGGAGAACAACCACAGCGTGATGGCATCGTAGATCGACGCCAGGGTGGCGATCGCCAACAACGAGGACAACGCCACCGCCCCGATGAGGTTGGCGATCACCGACAGGGCGAATAGGACGACTGCAACCTGTGCCACCTTGACGGCTGCCTGGGACCAACGATCCTGGTCGGACCGGCCGGTTCCCCGCTCGTGGGCCAGCATCCAGGCACAGGTCGCACAGCCGAGCACGGCGAGAGCGAGCTCTCCGAGCCGATCCAGCAAGAAGGCGCTCGGGACGAGGTCGAGCAGGAGGTAGAGCCCGACAAGCACCGCGAACGCCACGATTGCAGGTCGCAGCGACCGACGGACCATCTGCGGGAGCAGGCGCACCATTGCCATCAGGAGCACCAGACCGGCGAGATTGTTGACCGCGCCCGGGGCGGTGGTTCTGAAGGGAACGCCGACAACGATCATCGTCACCAAGACCGCCGACGCCACCGGCCGGTCGAGCAGCGCTGCAGTGGTCCTCAGGGACTGATCGGACTGCGACCAGAGTCGAGCCTTTCGACCCAGGCGAGCGAACAACATGATGAACAGGGCCAGAACAGCGACCTCGACCACGAGCTCCCAGGCGCGATCCTTGAGGTGTCGGTTGATCGCGTCGAGGTTGCGTCGCATCGAGGCGCGGACCTGGTCACCCAGGCCGATCCCCTTCGACGCCTCTGCGAACGCAGACCACAGGGGGAGGCTGTCGCGACGGAAGACGTCGCTCCGTCGGTTTGCCACCTCGCGAGCGATCCCTTCGCTCAACTCATTGATCCGGCTGTGCTGCTCAGCGACCTTCGCCTGCACGGTCAAGACCTGCGAGCGTCGCTCGAAGACCGTCGCCTCGGTCGACCGGAGGATCTCGATCGCCTTTCGGACCTGATCGACGAGCACGGAGGGGAGCTCCTCCGCGGAGGCTCGCTCCAGTGTCAGCTCCCAGACCTTCCGGCGGGTCCGCAGATCCTCGATGGTGTCTCCGAGCTCATCCGTCCGTTTCTTCAGAGCATCGAGCCAGGCCGTCAGCCGCTCATCAACCCGCGCGAGGTCGGCGCTGAGGTCCGTCACGGCGTTCACCGGCCCGTCGTGCGCGAGCAGCGGCCGCACCTCGTTCTCAAGCCCGTCGATCTCTGTCCTGGTGTCGGGGAGCTTGTTCGCGATCTCCTGAACCCAGCCTTCGGGCTGGGTCTTGGCGTTCACGTCGCGCTGCAGTGTCGCAACGTCGACCACCTGGGCGGGAATCCGGCTCGCCGGGATCGGCGTCGGCTCGGGAAGCGGCGTGCTCTCCGGGGCCGGCGACGCAGCGGCGGGCTGTGCCAACGCGACCCCGCCCGTCATTGTCGCGACGACCACCAGCGGGATCACGATCGCCAGGAAGCCCGCTCGTTGCCAGAATCCCGTGCTCATGTACACCCCTTCGGCGCCCCCAACTGCCGGCCATGGTATCGCACGGCGATGTCGGGCTCGGCGGCGGCGTCACTGCCCCTTCGGCAACGCCCGACTCAGAATGACCCACCCCACGATTCCCGACATCAGCGACGCGGCGAGAATCCCGATCTTGGCCGCGGTGACGAGCTCGGGATCACCGAACGCGAGCTCGGAGATGAACAGCGACATGGTGAACCCGATGCCCGCGAGGCAACCGGCGCCGGCCACCTGAGCCCAGGTCACGCCGTCGGGCAGCATGCCCTTGCCGGCGCGGACGACGAGCCAGCTCATGGCCGTGATGCCGAGCGGCTTGCCGAGCACCAGGCCGACGATGATGCCGAGGCTCAGGGGGCTCGATAGCACCGCGGCGACATCGCCGCCGAGCGCCACGCCCGCGTTGGCGAGCGCGAACAGCGGCAGGATGAGCCACACCTGGACCGGGTGCAGGGCGTGCTCGAGCATGAGGCCGGCCGGCAGCGCGTCGTGCGAGCCGGTGTGGACGAACTCCATGGCCTCGAGCTGCTCACGGTCGGTGACGATGCAGCTTCCTGACTCCTGTCGTGACTTGACCTTTTCGAGCACGCCTTCGGCCTGGGCGATGAAGGTCCTCGGGTCGACCACCGGCCGCACCGGAACCACCAGTGCGAGCAGGATGCCGGCGATCGTCGCGTGCACACCGGAGGCGAAGATCGCGAGCCAGACGCCGACGATGAGAATCAGCAGGAAGCCGAAACGTCGCACCCTGAGCCGGATGGCGGCGAACAGAGCCGCCAAGAAGACCGCGGCGACGACGAGAGCGACAACCCGGATCGTGTCGGTGTAAAAGAGCGCGATCACCGCCACCGCGCCCATGTCGTCGGCGATGGCGAGAGCGGTGAGGAAGACCTTGAGCCCGATCGGGACCCGCCTGCCGAAGATCGCGAGCACCCCGAGGGCGAAGGCGATGTCGGTGGCCATGGGGACACCCCAGCCGCGGGCGCCCGGCCCGCCGGCGTTGACGACGACGTAGATCAACGCCGGCACGACCATGCCGCCGAGGGCGGCCGCCACGGGCAGGCTCGCCTTGTCGAAGCTCGACAGCTCACCGACCACGAGCTCGCGCTTGACCTCGAGCCCGACCACGAAGAAGAAGATCACCATCAACCCGTCGTTGATCCAGTGGTGGAGCGAGAGCGTGAAGCTGAGGTCGCCCCAGGACACCCCGACAGCGGTGTGCAGCAGGTCGTCGTAAGCGCCGGCCCACGGCGAGTTGGCGAGCACGAGGGCGGCGATCGTGCAGGCGAGCAGCAGCATGCTGCCGGCGACCTCGGAGTGGACGAACCACGTGAAGGTGCCGATAATCCCCTGCCTGGATGACGACGTCGCCATGTTCAGCCTCCCGCGGAACGCCGATCGGAGCCACCCGATCGAAGGGTTGAGTCCGAATCTCGATGCTTATCATAGCCGGTTCCGCTCGTCGTCAACGGCGCTCCGGTCCCGCTTCGAACACACCGGCGGATCGACCAGGAACGGCCGTCGAGGTTGACGAACCATCCGCGGCACACGGAGAATGCGTCACCATGACACAGCACAGTCTCGATGCCGTTCGCCGGTGCGCTCTTCTTCCCCTCGCCGCGATGGCGGTTCTGTCGGGTTGCGCTCCGGCCCCCGAGACCACCGCCCCACCTCCGCCCGAGGTCACGGTCGCGACGCCCGAGCAACGCGACGTCACCGTCTTTGAAGAGTTCACCGGCACCACCGAGGCGCGGCGATCGGTCGAGGTGAAGGCGCGGGTGCAGGGTACTCTCGAAGCGATCGAGTTCGAGCCGAGCTCGTACGTGCACGCCGGGCAGACCCTGTTCGTCATCGAACCGGCGCCCTTCCGGGCCCAGCGCGACCGGGCGGCGGCCAACCTCGAGTCGGCGAAGGCGGCCCTGCGCCGTGCGGACTCCGACCTCGAACGGCTCGAGCAAGCGGTCAGGACCAACGCGGTCAGCCAGCAGGAGGTCACCCGGGCCCGGGCCGAACGCGACCAGGCATCGGCGGCGGTTCTCGAGTCCGAGGCGGCCTTGACCAACGCCGAGATCGAGCTCAGCTACACGAAGGTGACCTCGCCCATCGACGGCCTGGTGAGCCGCAACTTCGTCGACGCCGGCAACCTGGTCGGCGCCGGCCAGCCGACCCTGCTCGCGACCGTGCGTCAGATCAACCCGATCTACGCCTACTTCGACGTCTCCGAGCGACTCATCGCGCGCAAGCTCGCCGACAGCGGCGGCCACAAGGGCCCGGCCTCGGAGCGGGAGATTGAGATCACGCTGGTCCTCAAGGAGACCGGGACCGAGATCGAAGGACACGTCGACGCCATCGACAACACCGTCGATCCGACGACCGGCACCATGCAGGTCCGCGGTATCTTCCCGAACCCGGACGCCGTGGTCCTGCCCGGGTTCTTCGTCCACGTCCGGCTGCCGGGCGAGCTGCTCGCGAACGCTCTACTGGTCGAGGAGGCAGCCCTCGGCACCGACCTCGGGGGCCGCTACCTGATGATCGTCGGCGACAACAACGTCGTCGAGAGA
>Ga0316576_10001682_pt1 | contig 12131 bp, 11 predicted proteins | sample S0NA_FD_203075 | JGI IMG/M metagenome (GOLD analysis project Ga0316576, IMG submission 203075) | Rhizosphere microbial communities from salt marsh grasses in Alabama, United States - S0-2_050615r3r5 | ecosystem: Host-associated > Plants > Roots > Rhizosphere | place: USA: Alabama | collected... | reverse complement strand
CCCGATCCCAGACAAACACAAAAGGACTCGCTGAACCCCTGATCGCAATCAGTCGGGGCTTTTCGAACAGTGCCGTAATCTGGTTGCGTGTCGTCTCGCCCAGGATCGTTCCGACCCGGAAGACTACCTGCTTGAGTCCGGGGTGATCTGCTCTGTACTTCGACAGCATTTCCTCGACCAGCCGCTTGTGATCCGAGTATGCGAATTCGACATTGCCCCGCAACGGCTGCTCCTCGTCGATCCATTCGGGGTTGTCGGCGTGATAACCGTAAGCAGCGCCACTGGAAGTCACAATAATCTTGTCGACGCCGGTGGTTACACAGGCGTCCAGAACGTTCTTCGTGCCCAGCACGTCGACGGAATATTCGAGATCGCGATTCGATTCCGGTCCGGGCGTCACGATCGCCGCGAGGTGTACCACGGTATCGATGCCATAGTCCCGGAGACGTCCGGCAATGCCAGGGTCGCGCACATCCATCGACAGGTACTCGACACCGGGCAGGCGATCCCGCTCCGGGACGGGGCGAATATCGCTGGCGATGATGCAGGCCGGTGAAGGCGGCGCCTCGCGGTTGGCCAGCGACTCAAGCAATCGACTGCCGAGATAGCCGGCAGCGCCGGTAACAAGAACTCTTTTCCCACTCATGTCAGCTCCGTCGCGAGCTGCGGCGGTCGCCTGTGCCACCAGCCGGCAAGGCTGAGACCGGCTATCACGTGCCAAATGCCCCACCACGCGGCGACGATAGCCATGCCGCCCAGTCCGGCAAAGAAATTGAATACCAGCACCAGCCCCAGGCCCGAATTCTGGATTCCAACCTCTACCGAGACGGCGCGTCGATCGACTTCCGGCAGGCGACCGAGCCACGCCGCGCCGTAACCGACTGCGAGGCCGAGGGCGTTTAGTATGAGCACATAGGCCATGACGCGACGGGCGTAGGTGACAAAGTAACTCCAATTCGCTGCGAGGGCGATGACGACGAACGTCGCAAAAGCTGTGATCGCGAAAACTCGCGCGGGCCTTCGCGCGCGCACGGCAAAATCAGGAAAACGCGACGCCACCGTCATTCCAAGGGCCGCCGGAATTGCAAGCAGAATCGTTATCGTGCCAAGTACGCCGAGCGGGCTGATCGCAAAATCTCGCAGCAAGGCGCTGGTGGCCGGGTTCAAGCCGCCCCAGAAGGCAGTATTGAACGGCGTTAAAAAGATTGCACCGACGGTTGAACAGGCGGTCAGCGTTACGGAAAGTGCTGTATTGCCACGCGCAAAGTGTGTCAGGAAATTCGATATGTTCCCGCCCGGGCATGAGGCGACCAATATCAGGCCCAGCGCGATGCTGGGTCTCGCATGTGTCAGCATCCCGACAGCCCAGGCAGTGGCGGGGAGCAGGAAGAACTGGGCCACTAACGCGATCAACACCGCCCGCGGTGCCGCGGTAATTTCCTTGAAATCGGCGAGTTTCATATCCAGCGCAACGCCGAACATTACCAGTGCAAGTACGACGTTCAGTGCAATCAACGACTCCGGGCTGAAATTCAGCCGGATCGCATCCATCGGGATCACTTCCCTTTCGGTTCGAGGTGCATGTCCTTGAAGTGCATCAAACCGGGCGCCCACATGTGCTTGACGGGGTCGACGTCAACGTGAACAACGGCTGGACCGCCGGCTGCCAGTGCGCGATCGATTGCCGGCTTCAGCTCGCGCGGGTCGCGGACTCTTTCGCCGTGGGCTCCCATCGACTCCGCCAGCTTGTCGAACTCGATCTCACCGAGATCCGTCTTGATGGTTTCGTCCGGGCTCAGCGACTTCTTGATCATCGTCTTGATCGGTTTGAGCGCGAACTGCTGAGTCATCTTGACCATGCCCCAGGCCTTGTCACAGAGCACGAAAAAAATGACCTGGAGGCCATTTCGTACTGCCGTCTCCACTTCCTGCGGGTGGAAACCCATCGCTCCGTCACCGATGATGCAGCAGACGGGTTTACCCGGGAGCGCGACTGCGGCACCAAGTGCTTGCCCGACGCCGGCGCCCAGCATGCCAAACTTGAACGTGGACAGGAGCGTGTTGGGTACGCGCACCTCGTGGAAAAACATCGTCCAGATTGCCGTGTTGCCTCCGTCGGCGACCAGTACGGTGCCCTCCGGGAAGACCTCCTGGCACACGTGGGCAACGTGCGCAGGGTTCATCGGCACGTCCATGTCCTGCAGCTTTTCGTCCAGCTTTGCGCGCTCGGTGTGCAGCGTTGCGCGGTACTTCGAGACCCTGGCACGTCGCGCCTCGATGTTCATCAGTCCTGTGCGCCGCTCTATCGCGTCGGCCAGCGCGGCGAGGAATAGCTTAAGGTCCGCAAGGACAGCGAGGGCCGCCGGCTTGTTCGCCCCGAGGTTGTGGCCGTCGATGTCAACCTGGATCATTGCTTGCGTAGAAGGGGGACGCCAGTACGGAGCTTTACCCCACCAGTCCGTCTCGCCGAGACGGGAACCCAGCACGAGCACGAGATCGGAATCGTTGCGAATCGCGGTGTTAAGCTTTATCTGGGCCATCGGGAACGCGAGTTCGGAGTTCTCGGACAGCACGCCCCTGGCGGCCCAACTCGTGGTTACTGGTGCATGGAGTAACTCGGCGACCCGACCCAGGTCGTCGAAGGCCCGGGCATGAATGATTCCGCTGCCAGCATGAATCATCGGGCGCTCGGCAGAGACCAGCATGTCCGCGGCCTGCTCGACCTGATCGGGCAACGGCGGTAACGGTCGGGTGCGACGGTATTCATGCGGTTGCCAGATCGGTACCTCCGCTTTTACTTTGCCGTTCATGACCGTCTCGGGAACGTCGAGGTGAACGACACCGGGGCGTCCTTCGTAGCAGTGCCGCAAAGCCGTTCGGGCCAGCTCGGCCACGCGATCAAACGATACGACCGCATGACTCCATTTCGAAAGGTGAGCGATCGCGCCCACCTGGTCGAATGCCTGGTAGGCTCCGCCGCGGTCCGGGTAGACGATCTGCGGCCGCCTGCAACTGGTAATCGCCAGAATGCGATTGCCTTCAGCCTGTTCAACGGTAAGGCCGGGCAGCATGTTTGCAACTCCGGGACCATTGCTCGCCATGCATACGCCGAGCTTTCCGGTCAGTCGCGCGTAGGCGCCGGCCATGTGAACGGCGGAGGTTTCGTGACGGGGCGTTATTATTTCGATGCCGAGCTTGTGCAGGTTGGAATAGAAGCCGAAATAGGTCCCGTCGATGATGCCGAATACCTTCTCGACGCCCTCCGCCTGGAGCATCCGCGCCAGGACCGCACCACCGCTAGTTTCCGACATGTTCTCCCCTCGAGCTTCTCGCACTGTTCGTTTCCTACTATAAACCCGCCTGACACGGAGAGGTCCTGCCTGCCGGAATCCCGGTAAGATCCTGCGGATGTCCACGATTGCATTGGATATTTGCGTGATACGTGGGTCTTTGATTCGTATTTTGTAAGCGCGGCGAGCCTAGATTCCAGATCAAAATAGAGACACCGATGGACCTGCTCATTCAATGGCTTCCGATGCTCGGCACCCTGCTCGTGGCCGGCGTCGCCGCCGGCATACTGGCGGGCCTGTTCGGCGTCGGCGGCGGGATCGTAATGGTCCCGGCGCTGGACCTCGCGTTTGAAAGCGCTGGTGTCCCGCCCTCGGTCGCGCTGCATCTTTCCGTCGCCACTTCGATGGCTACGATAGTGCCGACCGCGGTTTCGTCCGCGCGCGCGCACGCGGCACGCGGTGCAATCGACTCCGGCATCGCGAGGCAATGGGCCATACCGATCGGACTCGGTGCGCTATGCGGTGCATTGCTTGCGACTCAGCTGCAAGGCCGCGTACTGGCAGGCATATTCGCGACGATGGCGCTGCTGGTGGCGGTCAAGATGCTGTTGCCACTGGATCGTGTGGTACTGCGCGAGTCCGTGCCGGCGGGCGTCGGCGGAGCGCTGCTGCCGGCTGCGATCGGAAGCCTGTCGGCGATGATGGGCATCGGGGGCGGCACGCTGAGCGTGCCTTCAATGACCCTCTGCGGTGTCCCGGTGCACAAGGCCGTCGGTACGGCCGCCCTGCTCGGGTTGTTGATCAGTGTTCCCGCCGCGCTCGGCTATCTCCTTGCGCAGTCGCCGGGGGAAATCGTGCCGCCGTACACCGTCGGTTACGTGAGCCTGCCGGGGTTTGCGTTCCTGTCCCCTGCAACCTGGCTGGCGGCACCGTTGGGCGCGGCGATTGCACATCGGCTGGACCGGCGGGCCCTGTCGGCCGGCTTCGGACTGTTTCTGCTTGTCGTGGCACTTCGAATGTTGTATCGGGTGTTTTCTTGACGGCCGCAAGTTAGCATTGCGGACTCTGTTCGAAACCTGGCTCGGAGGCGACCTATCGTGAGAAGGATGCAAGCATGGAAACTGGCAGGTATGGCGGCGGCCGCGCTCGCGCTGGCAGGGCTGGTGGCCGCCTGCAGTACGGCCGGCGGCGGAGCCGACAAGGCCGCGGCCTCATCCGGTACCGACGCTCAATTCGTCTGGCACGATCTTCTGACGCGGGACCCGGCAGCGGCGCGCAAGTTCTATGGCGAACTGCTGGGTTGGGAGTTTGAAAAGATCGAGGCTTTCGGTCAGGCCTACTACCTGGCAAAACAAGGTGATCGCTACATCGGGGGCATCGTGGGCATGGCACCTGGCGGGAACGGTGGACCGCAGTGGCTGACTTACCTCACTGTCCCCGACGTCGACGCTGCCCTTGTGCAGCTGGAGGCGGCCGGTGGCCGCCGTGTCATTCAGCCGACTGACGTTGCAGTAGGACGGGTAGCCGTGGCGACCGACCCGCAGGGTGCGCCGGTCGGTTTGGCCCGAGTCAATGGGAAAATTGACGAACTTGCTGCCGCGAGCAGTGACGGCGCGTTTGCGTGGACGGACTATTTCGCTGCCGATCCAACCGCGGCTGCGAATTTCTACAGCCAGCTGGCTGGTTTCGAGATCTCGCAGCACGGTTCGGCGCAAGTTCCATACCTGCTGCTCAAATCAGACCAAGTGCGGGCCGGAGTGCTTAAAAACCCGGTCGACGGCGTCGCGCCAAACTGGTTGCCGTACGTGAACGTACGCGATCTTTCGGCCGCGGTGGAGCGAGTATCGGTTCTCGGTGGCACGGTGGTCATCCCGCCGAGCCCGTTGATTCGCAACGGGACGGTTGCGGTGATCAAGGATCCGACGGGCGGCGTGGTCGCCCTACAGACCAATGCCGGCTGAGGGAGCACTAATGAAATTTTCCAACAGGATTGCAAGAAAGATTGCGCTCGGTGCGGCGCTGGCTACGATGCTGGTAATCGCCGGCTGCAATGTCGGCGTGGGCGTTAGCGCGTCAATTCCTGCACCGTGGGGCTACGTGGATGTAGGTACGAGCACGCATCACCGCTGGTAATGCCGGGACTCGACCAGGTCGTCGACGAACCGGGTGTGCCAGGCGTAAATATCGTTTGTGCGCAGCGTCTCCAGCATTTGGTGGTGGCGCTCGCGGCGCTCCCCCAGAGGCATTATCAGTGCCTGCTGGATGGCGTGCGCAACGCCGCGAATATCGTTTGGATTCACCAGCAAGGCCTGCGTCAGTTCCGCGGCTGCGCCGGCCAGCGTTGATAGCACCAGCATGCCGGGGTCGTCGGGATCCTGGGCCGCGATGAATTCCTTCGCGACGAGATTCATCCCGTCCCGCACCGGCGTGACCAGACAGACCTGCGACTGTCGCATCAGGCCCATCAGCACATCGTGCGGAAAATTCCGGTTCAGGTAACGGATTGGCGTCCAGTCCAGATCGGCGAAGTGGCCGTTCGTACGCCCTGATGCCTGTTCCAGCTGTGCGCGAATTTCGGCGTAAGCCCGAATGTCGCCACGACTGTGGGGCGCAATCTGCAGGTAACTGACGCGGTTCAGGTTCTCCGGGTATGTTTCGAGGAAGCGCTCGTACGCCTCGAAGCGCTCGAGAAGTCCCTTGCTGTAATCGAGGCGATCGACGCCAATGACCCGCGATCGACCGAATACCCCGGCCAGTGCCCTGACTCGCTTGACCGCCTGCTTGTCCTGCGACTCGATGGATTCCTGCTGGACCCCGTCCACGTCGACACCGATCGGGTAGACGCCGGCCTGCGTTCGGCGTCCGGCGGTGTTGATACTGCCATCTTCGATCAAGGCCTCCGGGCCCCAGAGTTCCCTTGCGGCCGAATGGAATGAGTCGAGGTCGCGCCGGGTCTGAAGTCCGACCAGGTCGAAGTGCATCAGATCGCCCATCAATTCGCCGTAAACCGGTAGCGCGCGCAGCACTTCAACGTGGGGAAACGGGATGTGCAGAAAAAAGCCGATCGGGTTCGTTACGCCGCGCGAGCGGAGTTCCCGCGCCAGCGGAATCAGGTGGTAGTCATGGATCCAGATGATGTCGTCCGGCTCGAGCAGTGGCCAGAGTTTCCCGGCGAACTGCCGGTTGACTCGCTTGTAAGCGTCGTACTGCTCATCCTTGTAGCGGCTCGCATCGAGGAAATAATGAAACAATGGCCAAAGAGCACCATTGCAGAAACCCATGTAATAGAGTTCGTGGTCGTTCTGACGCAGATCGATTGTCGCGTAAGTTGTCCTGCCACGAACCGTAAGCTCCGGGTCCATCGGGTCGCCGTCGACCAGGTCACCGCTCCAGCCGAACCAGAGGCCGCCGCGGGCTTTCATGGCCGCCAGGACACCTACCGCGAGGCCGCCAGGGGCCGTTCCGCGACGCGGCACCGAGATCCGGTTCGACACGGCGACCAGCCGGCTCACAGGATGTCTTCCCATCGGCGGCTCAGGCGCACCGCGCAGTTGATGATCCCTACCAGTGAGTAGGTCTGCGGAAAGTTTCCCCAGAGTTCGGATGTGCCTGGCTCAATATCCTCCGAGAGCAGCCCGAGCGAATTTCGGCACCCGAGCAGGCGTTCGAAGTGGTCGCGTGCTTCCTCGCGGCGGCCCGCCGCCGCAAGCGCGTTGACGTACCAGAACGCGCAGATCGTGAATGCAGTCGCCGGTTTGCCGAAGTCATCGTGATGACGATAACGGTAAAGCCAGTCGCCTTCCTTGAGGTCACGCTCAATTGCCCCGAGCGTCGAAATGAACTTCGGATCATTGCCCGGCAGGAATCCAAGTTCGGGCATCAGCAGCGCGGTGGCGTCGAGATCCGTGCCGTCAAAGCTCGATGTAAACGCGCCAAGTTCCTCATTCCATGCGCGTTGCAGAATGCGCTCGTGCATTGCGGCCGCCAGGTCGCCCCAGTACCTTTTGCGATCCTGCAGACCGAGCCTCGCCGCGACTCTGCGCAGCCGGTCGCAGCCAGCCCATGACATGACGGCTGAAAACGTGTGGGGTTGTTCACGGCCGCGAAACTCCCACGGTCCCGCATCCGGTTCCTCGTACGACTTTGCGGCGAGTTCGCCGAAGCGTTGCAGCCGGTCGAAAAGCACCGCATCGCCGGGGTTGGCCAGCCGTTCATCAAAGAAGAGCTGTGCGGCCGCCAGGACGATTGCTCCGTACACGTCATTCTGCCGCTGCAGGTAGGCGTGATTGCCGACCCTCACCGGCCCCATTCCCCGATAACCCGGCAGGGCAGGTGCGGTGCGCTCCGGAACCTCGACTTCACCGCTGATGCTGAAAAGCGGTTGGAGGCGCGCGCCATTGCTGCGCGCGACGATCTGGTCGATATAGTGAAGGTAGTCCTCCATCGTGCGGCTGGTGCCCAGGCTGTTCAGTGCCTGTACGACGAAATAGCTGTCACGTATCCAGCAGTAGCGATAGTCCCAGTTGCGGCCGCTACCGGCGTGTTCAGGGATCGAGGTCGTCAGCGCAGCGACGACAGCGCCGGTGTCCTCAAAGGTACATAGCTTCAACGTGATCGCTGAACGGATGACGGCCTCCTGCCACTCCGGCGGGGTCGCAAGTCCGCGGACCCAACCCTCCCAGAATCGGCGGGTCTCATTGAGAAACTGAAGCGCCATTGCGAGCGGCGCTTCCTCTATGGTCTGGTCTGGGCCCAGTATCAGGGCCCGTGGGCGATCAAGGATCATCCACTGCTCGCCGCAGATTGCGCTGATCGACGCATCAGTCGTCAGTCGGTAACTCAGGTCCGGGGCGCTGAAACGGACGTGGTGAGAGCCGCTGCTGCGTTGCGGCGCCTGGGACCCGTAAACGGCGCTGGGGCGCAATCGAATCCTAACCAGGGGCCGGCCGGCGACCGGCTCGAGCAGCCGAATCAGCATCATCGGTCGATGCATTCTGCCGCGGGCAGGAAAACGCGGACAGAAGTCCGTTACCCGGACACCGTTACCGTTCGCGTCTTCCAGGAGCGACTCCAGGATTGCCGTATTGCGAACGTAACGGCGCTTCGTAGAGGTCTGGTTCCGGAGGTCGATCGCAAAGATTCCCGTGCTGTCTTCCGTCTCCTCACCACGCAGCAAGGAACAAAATACAGGGTCCGCGTCGAGTTTCGGGAGACACGCCCAGACTACGCTCGCCTTGTCGTCGATCAGGGCAGCGATCTCGCAGTTGCCGACGACGGCGAGGTCCAGGTTGGACTGCGGTCTGTTCAAGATATCGTCTCCGCTGCTTGTGTCAGTTTGTCGAGAAAAAGATGAAACGCATCCGGGTCCGGCAGTTGAATCATCGCTGCGACCCGATCGCCGACCGCGACCGATACACCGCTGTGCCGCTCGACGGCGGCAAATCCATCGAGGTCGGTCAGGTCGTCACCCGCAAAAAGCGGCCGGCGGCCCGCAAAAGGCGGCTCGGCCAGGAAGGCGTCGATCGCGTTTGCTTTCGACACGCCCGTGGGCTTCACCTCGAGCACAAACGAACCGGGCTGGAGGTGAAAATCGCCACCGCTTTGCGAAAGCAGTTCATCCATTTCGCGCCTGATCTCGTCGGCGAGGCCGGGGGCCCGTCGGTAATGCAGCGCGAGCGTCGCGCCCTTGTCCTCCAGGATCAGGCCCGGATGCCGGGCGACAATGGCTTCCAGGCCCGGTCGGATCCGGTCCAGCTTGGGGTCCGGCCCTCCGTGCCGATGAACAACTCCCGCTGCATCCCTCCGCTCGAGGCCGTGTAAACCGGCAGCGGGCCATTTTTGCGGCGCAAAAAGGCTGTCGAGTTGCCGTAGCGAACGTCCGCTGACCAGCGCGAGCGCACCGTCCACTCGGGCCGACGCGCGTTCGAGTAATGATCGCAGTCGATCATCGACGCTCACCCCGCTTGGAGTCTCGGCGAATTCGAGCAGCGTGCCGTCGACATCGAGGAACAGGCACAGGCGATCCAGGCGAAGGTCGATATCTGGCGCGAGCAAGGTCATGTTGCGAGCGGGCCCGGTGACATGTGCCCGGGCCTTGAGCCGGGCTTGCGATCGAGAGGCGAGCCGGGTGGTGGAAACAGCATCCGCTGCATTATACGAGATACTCGACAGCGGCTCCGGCACCAGGAAGTGCAATGGCTGATTGCGATGCTGTCAGTGCATACTCGAGTCTGCCGCTGAGCGGGTTTCCAACTCCGCGTGACAAGGTATGCTTCTGCGGCTGGCGGGTTTGTAATCAACGATTCCACGCGTTTGGGGGCAGCGATGTCTGATAGATACCGGTTCAAGCGATTGTTAGCGGTACTGCTGTGTGTGCTGGCCGTGCCGCCGGCCCGCGCGGTGGAGTCAACCGGTACGCCAGATGAATCGATCGACGCGGCGATTGCCAGTCCGCAGCGTCTGGCCTCCGATTTGCAGCAGGACCGGGCAAGGCTGCCTGCGGAATTTCTCGCCTTTGTCGGCGTGCGGCCGGGCATGAGCGTGATCGATGTCTTTTCGGCGAGCGGCTATTACACGGAATTGCTTGCACGAATTGTTGGCGCAAAAGGCCAGGTCATCGCCTACAACAACCCGCCTTATGCGGAATTTGCCGAAAAAGGCATCGTTGAGCGGTATGCGGGTGATCGGCTTTCTAATGTTCGGCAAATAACGGCCCCGATCGAGGATCTCGTTCTGTCGCCGAACAGTCTCGACGCGGCGGTATTCGTCATGTCGTACCACGATCTGTACTGGCGTCCGGAGGACGGATCGTGGCCGCCGACCGATGCACTTGTGCTGCTCGAGAAACTCTTCGTCGCCCTGAAGCCAGGCGGCGTCGTTGTCGTGCAGGATCACGTCGCCAAGACCGGTGGCGATACAATCGAAGTCGTCGGCAAGCTGCACCGGATCGATCCCGGCGTTGTCCGACAGGACTTTCTTCACGCTGGGTTCGAGTTTGCCGGCTACAGCGAGATGCTGGCCAATCCGGGCGATGATCATTCTCTGCTCGTCTACGATCCGGCTATCCGTGGCCGGACCGACCGATTTGTCTATCGATTCCGGAAGCCGCTGAATTGAGCCGTCCCGGGCGTGCGGTGCAGCTGCCGGTCACCGGGCCAGGCGTGCTTCGACTTGCGATGTGGTCGGGCCCGCGCAATATCTCCACGGCATTCATGCGGTCCTGGGAGAATCGCGACGACACGATCGTTTTTGACGAGCCCTTTTATGCCCACTACCTGGCCGTTACCGGCAGCCGACATCCAGGCCGCGAAGAAGTGCTCGCCAGACACGAGACAGACTGGCAGCGGGTCCTGCAATTGTTGCTGGCGGAAGTGCCCGCCGGTGTGCGAATTGTCTACCAGAAACAGATGGCGCATCACTTGTTGCCCGACATGGGTCGCGAGTGGCTCGATGCGATGACGCATGCTTTCCTGATACGCGATCCGCGGCCAATGCTCGCGTCACTCGAGAGAAAGCTTGGCGATTTCGAGCTGCTCGAAACGGGCCTGCCTCAACAGGTCGAAATATTTGATCACGTGCGCAGGACAACCGGGCAGGTACCGCCGGTCATCGATTCCGCGGACATACTCGCGGCGCCTGAACCCATGATGCGAAAGCTCTGCGAAGCACTCGGCGTGCCGTTCTCGTCAAAGATGCTCTCCTGGCCGCCGGGTCCGCGGGACTCCGACGGAGTGTGGGCAAAACACTGGTACGAGCGCGTCGAGGCGTCGACCGGGTTCGAAGCGCAGGGACCGCCCGGCAACCTGAGGCTGACCGGGCGCGTCGCGAAGGTCGAGGCGCGGTGCCGCCCCCTATACGAAAAGCTGCATGAGCAGAGGTTGACCACCTGAGAGGCGCGGATGCTGCAGACATACGACGAAAGGAACCGTGACCTGATCGTGAACGTAAACGGCGTGCTGACGCATCGCGATCAGGCGGCCGTCAGTCCCTTCGATTCGGTGGTACAGGGCGGTGACGCCGTTTGGGAGGGCCTTCGCCTTTACGAGGGGCGCGTCTTTCGGCTCGATCAGCACTTGCAGCGGCTGCTGAATTCTGCCCGTGCACTGGCATTTGAGAGAATCCCGGGTGCCGAGGAAATCGTCAGGGAAATCCGTCGCACGCTCCTTGCGAACGAGATGCGCGATGGCGTGCACATCCGGCTGACATTGACACGTGGTGTCAAGTACACCTCAGGCATGGACCCTCGGCTGAACCGGGCCGGTCCGACCTTGATCGTGCTGGCGGAGTACAAGGCACCCGTCTACTCGAAGCAAGGCCTCAGCCTGATCACCAGCAGCGTTCGGCGTTTTCCGCCCGATTGCCTCGATCCGAAGATTCATCACAACAACCTTATCCAGTCGATCCTCGCAAAAATCGAAGCGAACGTAGCCGGCGCGGATGACGCATTGATGCTCGATATGCGGGGGTTCGTTGCCGAGACGAATGCGACTCATGTTTTCGTTGTTGAAGGTGGGAAGGTGCGTACGCCCAGATTGCTGGCCTGCCCCGAGGGCGTAACGCGCAGTGCGGTGCTCGAGCTGTGTCAACGACACGGCATGCGCTGCGATGAATGCGACCTCAGCCTGTCCGAGGTTTACCGGGCATCGGAAATGTTTTGTTCCGGTACGATGGGCGAGCTGGCCGCAGTCACACGAGTCGACGGCCGACCAATTGGCGACGCTCAGCCCGGACCAGCAACGCGGCGGCTGTATGAACTCTTTCGCGAGCTGACCGAACGTGAGGGCACGGATGTCGTGGGCCCCGCATCCTGACTCAGGGCTCAGTGGGATTCAAGCAACTGTT
>Ga0316576_10001680_pt1 | contig 12137 bp, 11 predicted proteins | sample S0NA_FD_203075 | JGI IMG/M metagenome (GOLD analysis project Ga0316576, IMG submission 203075) | Rhizosphere microbial communities from salt marsh grasses in Alabama, United States - S0-2_050615r3r5 | ecosystem: Host-associated > Plants > Roots > Rhizosphere | place: USA: Alabama | collected... | reverse complement strand
TCGCCCGTGGAGCCCGTGGTCGGACGCGGTGTGGGACCCGATCTTCAGTCCGGATGGAGCACGGATGCTTGTGCGATCCATCGACGACGGTCGTTTTGTCCGGCGTGTGGCCGACATCGCGGCCGGGTTTCAGGGTTGAGTGGGGGAGGGAGCATGGTCGACTTCGTCAGCGGCCCTCTGGTCTGGATCGCCTTCGTCGGTTTCTTCGGCGGTCTGCTGTATCGGTTCGCAACCATGTACCGGCTGGCGGACAGAGAGCGCGTCGTGCTGCCGACGTTGAGCCCGAGGTTCGGCGGACGATCGCTGCTCCACTGGGTGCTGCCGTTCGCCGGGACCAGCTCGCGGATGCGACCCGTGTTCACGGTGGTGTCGTTCGCCTTCCACGTCTGCCTCGTGGTCACGCCGTTGTTCCTGATGGGCCACGCGGTGCTCTGGCGGCAGGCGTGGGGGGTGCGCTGGTGGAGCCTGCCGGAAGATGTGGCCGATGTGATGACGCTGATCGTCATTGCCGGCTGCCTTTTTTTCATCCTGCGGAGGCTGGTCCGGCCCGAGGTCAGGAACGTCAGCTACGCCTCCGACTTCATCCTCGCGCTGCTCGTCATGGCGCCGTTCGCCACCGGGTACGTCGCCCACCAGCAGTGGCTGCCGTACCAAACGATGATCGTCATCCACATCGTGACCGGCGCCATCTGGTTGCTCGCGATTCCGTGGACCCGTCTGGTCCACATGCTCTGGTTCCCGTTCACCAGGGCGTACATGGGCAGTGAGTTCGGCGCCGTCCGCCACGCGAGGGACTGGTAATGCACCGACCCTGCGAGGCGCATGGGATTGGGGAGCTCCACAATGGCTGATCTGGAAGACATGAAGGTCATCGACCCGGGGGTCGACGACAACATCGCCAAGCTGACGCCGGAGAGAATCGAGCAGACCATCAACCGGGTGCTGACCAAGGAGTCGGCCGCCCGCCTGCAGGTCTATCTCGACACCTGCGTGCACTGCGGTCTGTGCGCCGAGTCGTGCCAGAGCTACATCTCGCGTGACAAGGACCCGGACTTCGCTCCGGTCGCCAAGGTCAAGGACACGCTGTGGGAGATGGTCAAGCGCAAGGGCAAGGTCGACGGTGAGTTCCTGCACAACGCGGCGCGCATCGCGTTTCTCGAGTGTGGCGCGTGCCGCCGGTGCAGCATGTACTGTCCGTTCGGCATCGACATCTCGTACATGATCATGACCGTCCGGCGGATCCTCAACCTGCTCGGCGTCGTGCCCCAGTACCTGCAGGACACGACCAACAGCCACGCCGCCACCATGAACCAGATGTGGGTCCAGCAGGACGACTGGATCGACACCCTCATGTGGCAGGAGGAGGACGCCCAGGCGGAGCTCGCCGGCACCCGGATCCCGCTCGACAAGGAGGGCGCCGACATCATGTACTCGGTGATCGGCCCCGAGCCGAAGATCCTCGCCCAGCTCATCGCAAACATGGCGATCATCTTCAAGGTCGCCGGCGCTGACTGGACGATGCCGTCCGGCGATGGCTGGGACAACTCCAACATGGCGATGTACTCGGGCGACTTCGAGACCATGGGCCGGGTCGAGCGGCTGCACTGGGAACGGGCCGCCAAGCTCCGGGTCAAACGGGTCGTGATGGGCGAGTGCGGGCACGCCTACCGCGGCGCGGTGTACGACGGCCCTCGCTGGCTCGGTTGGACCAAACCGCCGATCCCGATGGTCCACGCCGTCGAGTACTACTACGAGCTGCTCAAGAGCGGCCGCATCAAGATCGCCCACAAGTACGAGGAGCCGGTCACCGTCCAGGACCCGTGCAACATCGTCCGTGGCCGCGGGCTGCACGACAAGCTGCGTTACGTCGTCAACGAGATCTGCGCCGACTTCCGCGACATGGAGCCGCGCTACGAGCACAACTACTGCTGCCAGGCCGGCGGAGGCCTCATCAACTGCGGTCCGCCGTGGAAGCGGTCTCGGATGAAGAGCAACCGCATCAAGGCCGATCAGATCCACGACACCGGGGCCCATCTGGTGATCACACCCTGTCACAACTGCCACTCGGGCATCGAGGACATCATCGGTTTCTACAAGCTCGGCTGCCACGTGTCGTTCATCAGCGAGCTGCTGGTCAAGACCATGGAAATGCCGGAAGCATGAGGGGTGGGGACGCCATGAGCCATCGCACGGTGTTGAATTCGTTGCTCGGTCTCCTGGTGATTGCCGCGTCGGCCGTGCCGGCGATCGCGAGCCGGCCGGTCCCGGTCCGGCTCGTCGATCCGGCGGTGGTCGAGATCGACTGGCCGGCCGCCGCCGGTGAGCCGCAGCGTCCCGTGGTCGAGTTCAACCACGGTCTGCACGCCGAGACCCTGAAGAATGACGGCTGCGCGACCTGCCACCGGATCGACGACGACGGTTTCCACCCGTCCTTCAAGGCGGCCGCCGGCATCGACCGACGGGAGCCCTTGATGGACGCCTACCACGACGGCTGCACCAGCTGTCACCTCCGACGGGCGGGCGAAGGTCTCAAGAGCGGACCGGTGACCTGCGGCGAGTGCCACGTCAAGCACGACCCTGGGGTCTCGCTGCGTGTCGCCCCCGTCGTCGACCTCTCGCTGCACGCCCGCCACGTCAAGGCGTTTCCCGACGACTGCGGGCGCTGCCACCACGTGCTCGACAAGGCCACCGACACGCTGGTCTATCGGAAGAACACCGAGGAGGCGTGCCGGGGCTGCCACAAGGCGGTGGCGGTCGAGGACTCGCCGTCGCTGCGCGACGCGGTCCACCGCGAATGCGTCGGTTGCCACCTCGAGCGGGCGGAGCGGGCCGAGGACACCGGTCCGTTCCGGTGTGTCGGCTGTCACGACGAAGCCGAGCTCGCCGCGGTCAAGCGGCTCGACGAGATTCCGAGGCTCGACCGTGGTCAGTCGGACCGCGCCTGGGTGAAAGGTCTGGTCGCCGGCGTCTCCATGGTGCCGTTCGACCACAAGCTGCACGAGGGTGCGAGCTCGACGTGCTCGAGCTGCCACCACGACCGCATGCGGTCGTGTGCCGACTGCCACACGCTGCAGCCCGGCAGCGACGGGGGCGACGTCAACCTCCAGCAGGCCCACCATGAGCACGGCTCGATGCTGAGCTGCGTCGGCTGCCACCAGGTGGCCGCCGGGCGTGACGACTGCGCCGGATGTCATCGCGACACGACCGTTGCCGTCGGTGGTGTGGACAGCTGTGCCGTGTGCCACCGGGGGCCGAAACGACAGCTCGGGGACGTGCCGCCGGTGCCCGAGGAAGAACCGGCCCCGGTCGCGCTCGACGAGCTGCCGGCAGCCTCGGACGATCTCCCCGAAGAGGTGACGATCGATCTGCTGTCGGACACCTACGAGGCGTCGAAGATGCCGCACATGAAGATCATCCGCCGGCTCGACGGTGGCATCCGAAACAGCGTTCTCGCGAGCCGGTTCCACGGTTCGCTCGACGCGATGTGCTCGGGCTGCCACCACCACAGTCCGGTCGGCCAACGGCCGTCGGGGTGCGTCTCGTGTCACGGCAACGACAATGCACCGACCGACGACCGCCCATCGCTCAAGGTCGCGTACCACCGGCAATGCGTGGCGTGCCACCAGCGGCTCGGGCTCAAAACCGGGTGCACCGACTGCCACCCCGCCAAGGAGGGAACATCATGACCGTCACCCGTCGAGGCTTCATCGGCGGTGCGGTGGGCGCCGCGATCACCGCGAGCACGGCGGACGCCGGAACCGTCAAGGAATTCGAGGGTTACCCCGGCCGCTACGGGTTGCTGCACGACACCACGTTGTGCGTCGGCTGCCGGTCGTGCGAGGTCGCCTGCAAGCAGGTCAACGGCCTGCCCCCGGTCGAACAGCCGATCGACGACCCGAGCGTGTTCGACACCGTCCGCCGGACGACCGAAACCTCGCTCACCGTGGTCAACCGGTACGTCGACCACGAAGACGGAGAACCGGACGTCTACCGCAAGCTGCAGTGCATGCACTGCAACGAACCGTGCTGCGCCACGGTCTGTCCGTGCCACGCGTTCGAGAAGACCCCCGAGGGCCCGGTGCTGTATCACCCCGAGCTGTGCATGGGGTGCCGGTACTGCGTGATGGCGTGCCCGTATTACGCGCTCGCCTATGAGTACGAGGATCCCCTGACGCCGAAGGTCATGCGCTGCACCATGTGCTACGACCGGATCAAAGAGGGTCTCCATCCCGGCTGCGCCGACGCCTGCCCGATGGGAGCCATCACATTCGGCGAGCGCGACGAGCTCATCCGGATCGCCCACGAGCGGATCCGCAAGCACCCGGACCGTTACATCGACCACATCTTCGGCGAGCACGAGTTCGGCGGCACCAGCTGGATGGTGCTCGCCGGGACACCGTTCAAGGACCTCGACCTGGACGAGGGCATCACCACCGAGCCGCTGCCGGCGATCGCCACCAGCTACCTCGGCGTCGTGCCGCTGGTGATCACCCTCTACCCCGGCCTGCTGCTCGGCATGTACGCGTTCTCCAAGCGCCACGAAGCGGTCGCCAGGAGCGAGCGCGAGGAGGCCGTGGCGGCCGCGGTTGCGGCGACCGAGGAGGACGCCCAAGCCAAGCTGGCGGCGGCCGCCGAGCGCGCCAAGAAGGACAAGGAGCGCGCGGTGGACGCGGCGGTCAAGAAGGCGCTCGCGGAGGCCCAGGAAGGAGGTGACTCATGACCGACGTCACCCTCGACGCCGGACCGTCGACCGGCAAAACCGGCTGGCTGACCCCGTTCAACCTGATCAGCGGCGTCATCCTGATCGGCGGTGCCGCGATCCTCGGCGTTCGCTTCACGCACGGCCTGGCGGCGACCACCAATCTCAGCAACACCTACCCGTGGGGGCTGTGGATCGGCTTCGACGTGATGAGCGGCGTCGCGCTCGCGGCCGGCGGTTTCGTCACCTCGAGCGCGGTCTACCTGTTCGGCATGAAGGAGTACAAGCCGATCGTCCGGCCGGCGCTGCTCACCGGTTTCCTCGGCTACTTCCTGGTCGTGCTGGGACTGCTCGCCGATCTCGGTCGTCCGTGGCGCCTGCCGTACCCGTTCATCAGGTCCGCCGGTCCGACCTCGCCATTGTTCGAGGTCGCGCTGTGCGTCGCGCTCTACCTGACGGTGCTGTTCATCGAGTCGACGCCGCCGGTCTTCGAGTGGCTCGGCCTCAAGTGGTGGCGCCGACTGGTCGGCAGCATGACCATCGCGCTGACCATCCTCGGTCTGATCCTGTCGACCATGCACCAATCGACCCTCGGCGCGATGTTCATGGTCGCGCCGACCCGGCTGCACCCACTGTGGTACACGAGCCACATTCCGGTCCATTTCTTCGTCTCCGCGGTGGCGGCGGGCCTGGCGATGGTGATCGTCGAGGGGATGATCTCGCACCGCGCGTTTCACCATCAGGTCGAAATCAGCCGTGAGCGTTTCGAGGCAATCAACTTCGGCCTCGCCAAGGCGGCGGCCGTGACGCTCGCCATGTACCTGGCGATCAAGACCGTGGGCATCGCGCTCGAGGACGAGTGGCACCTGCTCGCCACCGGGTGGGGCGCCTGGTTCCTGGTCGAGATGGTGGGTTTCGTGCTGCTGCCGTGCCTGCTGTTCACGGTGGCATACCGTGAGCGGCGGTTGGTCCTGGCCCGGGTCGCGGCAGTGATCACGGTGATCGGGATCATGTTGAATCGTTTCAATGTCTCGTTCATCGCCTACAACTGGAACCGGCCGACCAACGAGATCTACGTTCCGAGCTGGATGGAGATCTGGGTGACCGTGGCGTTCATCACCTTCGCGGTGGTGGCCTTCAAATGGATCGCGAACCACATGCCGATCATGTACGAGCACCCCGACTGGAAGGGTGTTCACTGAGGAGGAACCGTGCACACCCTGTTCGATTTTCTGACCCACACCAAAGGCATCGGATACGTGGTGGCCGGCCTGCTGCTGGTGAGCTACATTCCGTTCTGGCGGTTCTTGACCGAGCGGGAACGTGGAAAATAGTCTGGAGGACGACATGTCGCAAGAACGGAGGCGGCGATGAGCAAGACCATTCTCGTGGTTGACGACGAAGCCGACGTCCGCGCGTTCCTCACCGCCGTGCTCGAGAAGGCCGGCTACCGCGTCGTGACTGCGCAGGACGGTGGGCAGGCGCTGAAGGTCGCCGGGGAGACGCACCCCGACCTGATCGTGCTCGACCTTCAGATGCCCGATCAGACCGGCACCGACTTCTACCGCCGACTCACCAAGGAGGCGGATCTCCGCGACACGCCGGTGATCGTGGTCAGCGGCATCGCGGGCCGACATCTCGCGGTCAGCCGGCCGTTCGCGGTCTTCGACAAACCGATCGTGCCCGATCAGTTTCTCGACACCGTGGAACAGGCGCTCGGCGGCGACGGGAGCTGACACGATGACGAACTCGAGACCCCCGACGGCGACACCGCGCTGGTGCGGTCGCGAGCCGATCGATGACCTGCAACGCCCCCACATGAAAGGAGGGCTGTGATGACCATGATGGAGAAGAGAACCAGCTCGAAGCGGCATCGGGACAAGAAGGACCACGATCACCCGAACCCCAAGGTCCGCATGGCCGCGGTCGACAAGCTCGACGATCCGGATGTCCTGGTCGATGTCGCGTGTACCGACGACTCGCCTCGCGTCCGCATCACCGCGGTGCTGCGCCTGGCCGACGACCTCCACCTGGAGAAGGTCGCGCGTGACGGCGAGTACCTCGACGCCAGGCTGGTCGCGGTCGAGCGGGTGTTCTCACAGGGAGTCCTCGCCGACCTTTTGAAATCCCACGAGAACCTCGAGCTCATCGGCATGTGCTTCTCACGAATCACCGATCGGCGGATCATCGAGTCGATCGCCGAGGATCCCGCCTACAGCCCGGCGGTGCGGCGCATGGCGGTCGAGTACTACGCCGACGAGTCCTTCCTGGAGGACGCCTCGAAGGCTGCCGAGGCCGAACCTGAGCGCAAGAGCGAGGAGGCGGTGGAGGCCTTCGTCGACGCCTACGGAGGCGGGTTGCGCGGCGTCCGGGCGATCGGTCGCTTCAAACGGAGCGAGAAGGCGCTCAAGGCGCTCGGCACCATCGCCCGCAAGGGCGGAGAAACCGGTGGCCTCGCGGTCGAGTACCTGTGCTCGGCGCTGGGCAGCGCGAACCCGAAGCTGGTCGAGACCGCGGCCGCCGAGCTCGAGGTGCTGCGCGACCCGGATCTGATCGACTGTATCATCCGGTCGCTGGACAACGACAACCTGCGCCGGCCGATTCACCAGGTGCTCGAGCGCATCGGCACCCCTGAGGCGAAGGCGGCGCTCGGCGACCGGTTCGACAACTAGCCTGCATTCAAGGGAGAGCGAGATGCCCAAGAGGATCCTCATCATCGACGACGAGAAAGACATGCGGACCTACCTCGAGGCGGTGTTCCGCAAGGCCGGTTACGACACCGAGTCGGCGGCCGACGGCGACGAAGGTCTGTGGCTCGCCGAGGCGCGCAAGCCCGACCTGATCACGCTCGACGTGCTGATGCCGAAGAAGTCCGGGATCAAGGCCTACCGGGGGCTCCGCACGTCGAGCAAGACAGCGTCGATTCCGATCATCGTTCTCACCGGACTGACCCGTTCGGACGACTTCTTCGGCGATTACGGCGATCTGCCGAAGCCGGAGGCGGTGGTGGAGAAACCGATCGACCGTGACGTCTTCGTCGACAAGGTCAAGGAGCTGATCGGAGGGCCCTGAGGAGGCCGAGCCTACGACGGCGGTGACGGGTCGGCCGGCGCCGCGTGCTCGCCGGACTCCACGACCACCGACTGCGCGATCGGCAACGGCCGATGCAGCGGGATGGTCACTCTGAACACGGTGCCCTCGCCGGGCTTCGATTTGAAGGTCACGGTTCCGCCGTGCTCCTCCGCGACCTTCTGCACGACGAGCAGACCGATGCCGGTGCCCTCGACACCCTTGGACGAGAAGAACTCCTGGAAGACCTTGTGGGTGACATCCTCCGGGATGCCCTCGCCGTTGTCCTCGACCTCGAAGATGGTGTCCCCGGCGTCGTTCTGCCAGCAGCGGATGTCGACCCGATGACCGGCCTTGTCCTCGGATGGGTCGAACCGGCACGCGTCGATGGCGTTGCCGACCAGATTGCACAGCAGGTTGTCGATCGCCTCCGGGTCGAAGGTGCCGGGCTGGCAGTCGTCCGCTACATCGGCGTGGATCTCGATGTTCTCGTCGGCCATCCGGTCGGCGTAGAGCTCGTGCACGCTGGTGACGATGTCCTGCGGGCGGACTCCGGTCTCGAACTCGGGCGTGCGCTCCTTGGCGCAGAACAGCAGGTCCTTGACGATCGCCGTGACCCGGTGGACGTTCCGCTCGACCATCTCCCAACCTTCGGTGATCGACTCGCGGTTGTCGCTCTCCAGACCGTCGTTGACGATGAAGATGCCGCCCTCGAGCCCCATGAGGATGTTCTTGACGCGGTGCGCGGTCCCGGCCACCGCGCGTCCGGTGAGTGCCAGCTGGCGCTGCAGTCGGGAGATCTCGGTGACGTCGGTGAAGACCTCCATCACCGCCTCGATGTTGAGGTTCTCGTCGAAGATCGGTTGGGTGTGGACGAGCGCGGTGATGCGGCGGCCGTTGCGCGTGATGAGGGTCTCCTCCTGGGTCCGCGCCAGGCCGTCGGCGAAGGTCGCGTCGACGACGCAGTCGGGGCACTTGGTGGCGCGCTGCTTGCAGACCTCGTAGCACAGCGACCGTTCGGTCGCCCCGAACTCGCGCCGGTAGAGATCGTTGGCCTGGACGATGTTGTGCTGCGGATCGAGCACGCAGATGAAGTCCGGCACCGCCGAGAAAAGTCGCTCGTACTGGCGACGCGACGCGAGCAGCTCGTGGGCGAGCTCTTTGACCTGGTGCGATGCGGCGCTCGCCGGAGGACGACGGACGAATGTCCACCATGCGGCGAGCGCCAGAAACGCGAACAGAATCGAGCCGAGCGCGACGGGCGGCACCACCGGCGCTGCGACCGCCACAGCGACCGACAGGACCATTGCCGCGCCGAGATAACCGAGCAACGTCGAACGTTTGACCCTCACGAGTGGGGTGGGGGGAGCCTCGCCACGCCCGGGAGGCGGACCGACAACACGACCGCTCCGCTTCGGACCGGCGCGCCGAGACGAGGACGGTGGGTGCGGCTCAGCCATGATCGCGTCCGATCTCCAGTATGGCACGAGCCGATATCATACGACAGCCGGGTGGTTGCTTGACAATCGACCGAGACCGCCTAGGTTGATGCACAGGAGTGGAGACGTGGCCAGCGACGAGTCGGACATCGAGAGCATCATCCTCGACAGCGTGGCCGAGGGTGTCTTCACCGTTGACCGGGACTGGCGGATCGCGTTCTTCAATCGGGCGGCCGAGAAGCTCACGGGCGTGCCCAGGGAGAAGGCGATCGGGAGGCGTTGCTGCGAGGTCTTCCAGGCCAGTATCTGCGGCACCATCTGCCCGCTGCGTCACACTCTGGAGACCGGCGAGCCGGTCGTCAACCGGGGTGCGTTCGTCATCGACGGTCGGGGCAGCAAGCTGCCGATCAGCATCTCGACCACGGTGCTGCGCGACGGAGCCGGTCGCCTGGTTGGCGGCGTCGAGACGATCCGCGACCTGAGCCAGGTCGAGGAGCTGCGCAAGCAGCTCGAGGCCCGGTACTCGCTGGGCGACATCATCGGCCGTAGCCCCGCGATGCGCGACCTCTTCGGCGTGCTTCCGGCGATCGCCGCGAGCGACAGTACCGTGGTGATCCACGGCGCCAGCGGGACCGGCAAGGAGCTGTTCGCGCGCGCGATCCACAGCCTCTCACCGCGGCGCGAGAGGCGCTTCGTCGCGATCAACTGTGGTGCGATGCCGGACACCCTGCTCGAGTCCGAGCTGTTCGGCTACAAGGCGGGCGCCTTCACCGATGCCAAGCAGGACCGACCGGGTCGGTTCGCCCACGCCGAGGGTGGCACGCTGTTTCTCGACGAGATCGGCGACGTCTCGCCCGCCATGCAGATCCGGTTGCTGCGCGTCCTCCAGGAGCAGGTCTACGAACCGCTCGGCTCGGTCGAGCCGGTGCCGGCTGACGTCCGCGTGATCTGCGCGACCCACCGCGACCTGAGCGAGCTGGTCAAGGCCGGTACGTTTCGAGAGGATCTGTATTACCGGGTCAACGTCATGCAGCTCGAGCTGCCCACCCTGCGCGAACGACGCGAGGACATCCCGCTGCTCATCGAGCACTTCATCGGCCGCTTCAATCGTCTGCAGGACAAAGACGTCGTCGGGGTGTCGGACGAGGTGCTCGAGGTGCTCATGAACCACGACTACCCGGGCAACGCGCGCGAGCTCGAGAACATCATCGAGCATGCGTTCGTGCTGTGTCGCTCGAGCGTCATCGAGCTCAACCACCTGCCGCCGGAGCTGGTTCGTGACACCACATTGGCACGCGGCGTCGATGGTCCACCGACCACGCTGCGAGCGATGGAGGCGGTCCACATCACGGACGCCCTGCGGCGCACCGGAGGCAACCGGACGGCGGCCGCGGAGATGCTCGGCATCCATCCCAGCACGCTGTTTCGCAAGATCCACGACCTCGAAATCGAGGTGCCCGAGCGCGACGGCCGGAGCCGCGACGCAGGGGGATCGCGAAACGGTGGTTGAAACCGGCCTCCGGACCGTTACGAAGCTGTAACTGTCGGCGAGTTTTCGACCCCTCTCGCGAGCCACGTCCGAGGGTTGAAGTGGCGGCAATAGAGCGACTTGTGAATCAGGCTCGGGAGTGGCGGCATGGCACAGGGGTTGCAAGACTGGACACCGGTACGGGTGTCTCCGCCCGACCGATGACTGAGGGAGCATGACGCGGCGAACCTCCAAGCTCTGGACCACCGAGGACTACTGGGCCGTCTGGCTCGGTCTGGGCATCGTGCTGGTCGCCATTGCTGCGCACGCCCTCGGCGGTACGATCGACGGCTGGGCGGTCAAGCCGTCGAGCTGGTCCGATCTCGCCGGCGCCTGGCACGATCTCGCCGTCCACGGGTCCGGATATCTGGTCATCTACCTGGTGTTCGGCGCGGTCTTCACGGTGTCGATGTCGGCGATGGGTCGCTCGGTGAAGGAGTTCATTCCCGGCTTCACCATTCTGTTCGTCGGATCGCTGTTGATCTTCCTGACGTCGTCCAACGCCTTCGTCAAGTCGACCCTGCACCTGGGTGCCCCGCTGCTCGCACTGCTCGTCGGCCTGGTGATCGGCAACCTGTTCCGGCTGCCGGACTGGTTCGAGACCAGCCTGCGCACCGAGTACTACATCAAGACCGGCATCGTTCTGCTCGGAGCGACGCTGCCGCTGACGCTGATTTTCTCGGCGGGTCCGATCGCCTTCATCCAGGCGACGCTGGTATCGGTCGGCACGTGGTTGACCATTTTTTTCGCTGCCACCAAGCTGTTCGGTCTCGACAAACAGTTCGGCGCGGTGCTCGGCGCCGGCGGCGCGGTGTGCGGCGTGTCGGCGTCGATCGCGGTCGGCGGTGCCGTCAAGGCCAAGAAGGACCACATCGCGATCTCCATCGCCATCGTGTCGCTGTGGGCGATCGTCATGATCCTGCTGCTCAGCATGGTCGTGAAGTGGATGGTCCCGGTGCCGATCACGCCGGGTGAAGCGGGCGCCTGGGTCGGCACGTCGGAGTTCGCCGACGCAGCCGGTTTCGCGGTCGTCGCCGAGCTCTCCGACGTCATCGAATCGGGCGCGTTGCGCGCCGCCGACGGCTCGGTCATGAACCCCGACGATCCGATCAACACCTTCACCCTGATGAAGGTGATCGGGCGAGACATCTGGATCGGCATCTGGTGTCTGATCCTGGCGGTGGTGTCGACCGTGTTCTGGGAGGGCAAGGACGCCGCCGACAAGGCGGTCGGCGCCGGCATCGTCTGGGACCGCTTCCCCAAGTTCGTCCTCGGCTTCTTCGCCGCGTCGATCATCATGACCGTGGTCAGCTCGAACGTTCCGGCCGACTGGGTCGGCCGGGCGCCGGCCGCAGGGACCTACAAGAGCTCGGCCGAGAGGATCGTCTACGACGCCGACTTC
>Ga0316576_10001679_pt1 | contig 12138 bp, 5 predicted proteins | sample S0NA_FD_203075 | JGI IMG/M metagenome (GOLD analysis project Ga0316576, IMG submission 203075) | Rhizosphere microbial communities from salt marsh grasses in Alabama, United States - S0-2_050615r3r5 | ecosystem: Host-associated > Plants > Roots > Rhizosphere | place: USA: Alabama | collected... | reverse complement strand
GGAACCCCGTCCACCACAATCAGCGGGGTATTGCTGGCACTGATGGAACTCTCGCCGCGTAAAAGAATGCGCTGATTGGAGGGATCTGCTCCTGCAGAGGTCTGTGTAATGGACAATCCCGGAACAGCCCCCTGAAGAATTTGTCCCAGGTTGCTGGAAGGCACCTGCTCCAGACGCTCCCTGTCGATGGATGCCACTGCGCCAGTGATATCACTTTTCTTCTGGATCCCATAGCCAACCACCACGACTTCATCCAGCGAAAGAATCTCTTCCTGCATCTCCACATCAATGACGTTCCGTTCACCCGGAACCTCCTCCACAGTCTCATAGCCCACATAGGAGAATACCAGGACCGATTCTCTGGAAGGGACGGAGATGGAGTAATTTCCATCACGGCCGGTAATGGTTCCTCCAGGTTGACCCGCAATTGTGATGGTGACACCTATTAAAGCATCACCCGTGGAATGATCTGTAACCGTGCCTGAGATCTCCACCTGACTGAACGCCATTCTGCCGGTGGCCAGGATCAACATCAGCAATAACCATTTTCTGAACGTCAGAGCATCTGTCATTTTTTTCTTAATTTGGTTTTGTCTGTGAACTCATTGAAATAGTATGCTGATCAGCACAATGGCAAGAATCGTAATGGACAGGGCAAGAATGAATGAGGTCAGCAAAATCATCCGTTTCTCTTTTTTTCGAGAATCGGTTCCGGATTTGTCCTTTTTCATTTGCATGCCACGAATACATCATTGTTTCAGCATAGAAATCGAAAAGCTGTCCCTCTTCCCGTTCAGGTACGAGGGACAGCCCGGCAGCACTATCTAATGATCAGTTTCTCCGTATACCATTTTTGCCCGGAACGCAGCTGCAACAAATAAAGCCCGCTATTTAGATCATCCAGTGGTATGGTTGAATGACTGTTTTTAATCTGCAGGTGCCGAACCTGTTGGCCGTTCATGTTGAAAATCATCAAATGCCCCTCTTTTTCACCCTCGGGCAGCTGAACATTGACAAAGTTCATGGCCGGGTTGGGATAGAACACGGCAGGACCGGGAACCATTTCTTCTTCCTCCACAAAAGTCGAACCCGGGGCAAGAGGTCCCTCTGCATACCAGATCTCGTCGAGGTAGACGGTGACATTCTGCGCATTCCAGATAAAGGGGTTCCGCATCTCCTGAAGGTCCTCCAGCGTGGGGTGGCCCTCTGCGGGCAACCAACCGTCCCTGGTATCGAACTCCATGATCGGGATGTTCAGCTCGTGCCACTCCCCGTCCCGCACAAATCCGTAGGGGTCGTTCTCACCCCCGTAGAAAAAGATGGCATACTCATTTCCGTTCTGGGATTTGAACCCGATCCGGAACGTATCCTGATCCTCAGGTTCGATCTTCATCACCAGATGAAGGTAACCGTCGAGATAATGGCTGAAATCCAATGGCTGTTGGGAAGTGATCCCCACCGCGTTCCAGGTTCCTTCTGTATGAACAAGATAGAGACAGGTGTCGCCGTCATAGGGTTCCGCCATGTCAGATTGATTGGACAGGCCATTCCAGATGGTGAAGGTGACCTCATCGGTATAGTCAAGGTTGACATCGATGAATTCATTCTCCTGGAAGATGCCCAGGTAGTAGGGCGGGTCATCCTGCCATTCGTTGCTGGGGGAATAGGTCCCTTCCTCCCACCAGATCTCATCCAGATAGACACTTACATTCTGTCCGTTCCAGATGAACGGATTCCGCATCTCCTGAAGGTCCTCCAGGGTGGGATGGCCCTCTGCCGGCAGCCAGCCGTCCCTGGTATCAAACTCCAGGATCGGGATCTTCAGCTCGTGCCACTCCCCGTCCCGAACAAAACCGTATGGATCGTTTCCGTCCCCATAGAAGAATACAGCGTACTCGTTCCCGTTCTGCGACTTGAACCCGATCCGGAAGGTATCCTGCACCTCCGGCTCGATCTTCATCACCAGGTGGAGGTATCCATTGAGGTAGTTGCTGAAATCAAGCGGTTTCTGTGAAGTGATCCCGACGGCGTTCCAGGTCCCCTCCTTGTGGACCAGGTAGAGACAGGTGTCCCCGCTGTAGGCCTCCACCGTATCGGATGCATTTGTAAATCCGTTCCAGATCCCGAAGGTCAGGTCACTGTCATAATACAGATTCGTGGCAATATCTGCGTTCTCCTGGAAAATACCCAGGTAGTAAGGGGGATCTGCCTGCCACTCATCGCCGGGGGAGTAGGGTCCCTCCGCCCACCAGATCTCATCCAGGTAAACACTTACGTTCTGTCCGTTCCAGATGAACGGGTTCCGCATCTCCTGAAGGTCCTCCAGCGTGGGGTGACCCTCTGCGGGTAACCAGCCGTCCCTGGTATCGAACTCCAGGATCGGGATGTTCAGCTCGTGCCACTCCCCGTCCCGCATAAATCCGTAGGGGTCGTTCTCACCACCGTAGAAGAAGATGGCGTACTCGTTCCCGTTCTGGGACTTGAATCCGATCCGGAAGGTGTCCTGCACCTCCGGCTCGATCTTCATCATCAGGTGCATCGTCCCGTTCAGGTAGCTGCTGAAGTCCAGCGGTTGCTGGGAGGTGATCCCCACCGCGTTCCAGGTCCCCTCCTTGTGGACGAGGTAGAGGCAGGTGTCCCCGCTGTAAGCCTCCACCGTATCGGATGCATTGGTAAATCCGTTCCAGATCCCGAAGGTCAGGTCCTCATCGTAGGTGAGGTTTGTGTTAATGAGACCATGCTCCTGGAAGATGCCCAGGTAGTAGGGCGGATCCGCCTGCCACTCATCGCCGGGAGAGTAGGGTCCCTCCGCCCACCAGATCTCGTCCAGGGTTACCGTTACATTCTGTCCGTTCCAGATGAACGGGTTCCGCATCTCCTGAAGGTCCTCCAGGGTGGGATGGCCCTCTGCCGGCAGCCAGCCGTCCCTGGTATCAAACTCCTGGATCGGAATGTTCAGCTCGTGCCACTCCCCGTCCCGCACAAAACCGTATGGATCGTTTCCGTCACCGTAGAAGAATACAGCGTACTCGTTCCCGTTCTGCGACTTGAACCCGATCCGGAAGGTATCCTGCACCTCCGGCTCGATCTTCATCATAAGGTGCAGGTAGCCGTTCAGATAATGGCTTAAATCCAGCGGCTGCTGGGAGGTGATCCCCACCGCGTTCCAGGTCCCCTCCTTGTGGACCAGGTAGAGACAGGTGTCCCCGCTGTAAGCCTCCACCGTATCGGATGCATTGGTAAATCCGTTCCAGATCCCGAAGGTCAGGTCATCATCATAGGTGAGGTTGGTGGTGATGTGTTCGTTTTCCTGGAAAATACCAAGGAAATAGGGTGCATCTGCCTGGCCAAAAAGGCCCTTGGCCAGAAAAACTACGAATAAACAGAGTAAAGTTCTTTTCATAAGTGAAGGTTTAGGTGATTGCGCAAGACTTGCAAATTGTAAGTTAAGGCCATTTGCCGGCCCGGGCTTTTTGATATGTTTCAGGAACTTGAACGAAAATTCCGGACCCTTGGAACCATGTTACAATTCATGGGGATCGATGTAACATCTCGTTCTGCAGCCCTTTATCGACTGCAGTATTCACCCAAAAGGAAGATTCAACAATGAGTGATGAGGTCCTGACCGGAAGATCTTCAGGAATTCTGAATGTATTGGGTGGGTGAAATCCCGTAGAATGCTTTGAATGATTTGCTGAAATAGGCAAGGTCCTTATATCCGCACATGAAGGCCACTTCTGAAATTCTGAGTTTTTTCTGAGAAAGGAGCGAAGCGGCATATTTGAGCCGGACCGTCTTCAGAAATTCCTGGGGGGTGACCCCCGTGAAGGATTTGATCTTCCGGTAAAGATGTACCCTCGAAATCCCCAGGTGTTCACTGATCGATTCCACAGTAAGATCGCCCTGGTCCATATGGCTGTGGATGTATTCAATGACTTTTTTCAGGAGTTTTTCATCCATGGAAGTCAGGGTGATCAATTCCGGATCGGTGATAGAATCCTTCAGGTATTTTCGCTTGATCATCTCCCGCTGATACAGCAGATTCTTAATTTTCAAGGAGAGGTACTCCACATGAAAAGGTTTGGTGATGTATTCATCCGCACCTGTCTCCAGCCCTTCGTATTTGAATGTGATCGCCGTCCTGGCCGTCAGAAGGATCACAGGGATGTGACTGGTACGGACATCCGTTTTCACTCTCCTGCAGAGTTCGATCCCGTCCATTCCGGGCATCATGATGTCGCTGATGATCAAATCAAAAGTCGATCTGAGGAGGTGCTCCCATCCCATGGCCCCATTTTCAGCCCCCCTTACCCTGTAATGATTGCCCAGCATCTGGATCAGGAACTCCCTCAGTTCATCATTGTCTTCAATGACCAGTAACTGATATTGAGCAGCACGCTTTGTTTCTCCGGGGGTAAGCTTTGAAATTTCCGCTTCAAGATCTGCATGGAGGGAGGGATGAGGAGCCATCTCCGTATAGTTTTTGATATCTTCGCTTCCTGTATAATTCTTCAGAATCTGATCATCCGACAAATGCCTTCTGCCCAGCGGCAACCGGATGGTGAACCTTGAAAAACCCGGTTTTTCCTCCTCTTCCACCTCACTCTCCACGGCAATGGTGCCCCTGTGCAGGTCAATATATTTTTTGGAAAGTTCAAGTCCGATGCCCATCCCCTTCAGTCCGGCATTTTCTTCATAAAAGCGATCAAAAATCTTTTCGAGCCTGTCGGCAGGAATTCCCTCTCCCGTGTCTTCAATGATAACCTGTACAAATCCGTCGGGAAAACTGGAAAGGGACACATCACCGGGGTCCGGATGCTCCTCCACACTCATGGTCACTGTTCCCCGCTCATGGGTATGCTTCAGGGCATTGGAAAGCAGGTTGGTGATCACCACCTCCAGCTTATCCCTGTCATAATATACTTCGATCGCTTCCTTTCTTGAAATAAACTCCATGTGGATCTTCCGGTTCAGGGCCAGGTCGCGGAATGAAAGCATGACCTCCTGAAGGAAATGTACCATGTTCCCCCTGGCTGCCCTGAACTTCAAATGACCTGTTTCAGCCTTTCTCAGATCCAGGAGCTGATTGACCAGCTGAAGCATTTTTTCCCCGTGCTGCTTCACCATCTGCAGGGTGTTCCGCACCCGCATGCTCAGGTTCTGATGACTGAGGATCATATCGATGGGGGAAAGAATCAGGGTGAGGGGGGTTCTCAGTTCATGGGAGATATCTGTAAAAAACCGGATGCGGTGCTCATGGAGCTGCTGTTCCTGTTCCCGCTGCAGCTGTTCCACCTGCAGCTCCGAACGGAGCCTCTCCCAGCGCGTAATCGTCCTGTAGAACAGATACAACAATAACAGAATCAAAAGGATATACAGAACAATCGCAACACCTGATTTCCAGATGGGCGGAAGGATGGTAATATCCATGTGTGTGGATGCTCCCGGCCAGTAATCCGGATCCTCAGAGGATCGTATTTCAATATGATAGTCTCCGTTGGAGAGATGGTTGAAGGCAATAAAATTCCTTGTTCCCAGATCGATCCAGTTTTCCCCCTCCCCTGAAAAACGATAAGAGTAACGGGTATTTTCAGGGTGTGAGAAATTGATCCCGATAAATTCAATGGTAATGTTGCGGATGTAATGAGTAAAGGTGAGATGTTCTCCGGAGGGAAATACCCTTCTCTGCTCCACCATCCGATCGTTTCTGCTGTCCCAAAAATTTAATGTCTTAATGTAGGTGGGTAACGGGAGTACCTCATCAGAAATCTGGTCGGGAAAGAAGTAATTGAATCCGGAGATCCCCCCAAAGAAAAGCTCCTCCTGCGAAGAAAAATAAGAAGCCCTGGGCATAAATTGCCTGGACTGTACGCCATAGCTTTCGGTGTACATTTGAGATTCGAGCACCTGTAGCGAATCCTTCTCAAAGCTGAAGTGGATATGGTTCAATCCCTGATTGGTGGAACACCATAGTTCTCCAGGCCCGGTGTGATGGATGGCGTTAATGACGATTCCGGCGATCCCTTCAAAAGCCCGGACAGGAAAAGCAGTCATGGTAAACAGATCATAATAAATGATCCCGTATTTTTCGGTACCGATCCATAGGTATCGATCGTCCTGAGGTTCCATGCAGATGACATAAGGTTTTATATCTCCCAGTCCATATAATGTGATCGGCAACAGATGAAAATGATCCTGCAACATGTCATAGTAATAAAGCCCCGAAGAAGTGCCGAGAATCAGCATCGTATCACTCACAGAGAGCAGGTCATTCACCGTTGATGCTTTCAGATCGGAAGAAAGCATGGATACAGGAGTGAAGGTCTCTTTCACCGGATCGAACTTCACCAGACCTAAGCCATCTGTTCCGAACCATGCGAGTCCCGTCGCGGGATCCAGATAGAGGGACAGCAGGTGATTGCTCAATGTTTTCGCACTCTGGAGGGAGACCGACGAAAGGTCATAATTTCTGAATCTCCCTTCGTAGAGGATACTGAGCCCTTTAAAAGTCCCGATCCAGAGCCTGCCCGAACGATCCCTGGCAATGCATTTGATGTTGTTATTGATCAATCCATCCTTTTCGGTCCAGGCGCTGAAGGTATCTTCGTCCCTTAACCAAAGGTTCAGTCCGCCCCCGTCTGTTCCGATCCATACAGAATCTTCCTCGACCAGAAAAGAGGAGACCACCGAATTGGTCAGACCGCCCCGTTGCTCCGGAGGAACACCTACCTGATGAAAAAGAAAATTGTCATCATAATGTGAATACATACCATTATACTGGGTACCGATCCAGAGGCCCTTGTGGCGATCTTCAAATATGGTTCTGACTGAATGCGTGAGTATTTGTTGGGCATGCCATTCCGTCCGTTCCCCCGGCGAGATCCCGTACGACCCCACTGGCAACCTCAGAAGTCCTTCGGTGGAGGCGATCCAGAGTGTGGAATCCCCATCCATATAGAGGTCCCTGTATATGAATTCTCTCCTGATCCCATTGGTCAGAAGCGCCAGTTCTCCCCAGCTGTCCTTGCCGCTGAAGTATGCGAACAGGCCATTGTTTTCCGTCGCTACCAGAAGCAATTGATTGATTTCCAGGATAGCACGGATCTGGGCATTCCGTAAGGTACCCTGGCCCGGGATCATGATTTCGAACCGGAAAATGTCCTTCTTATTGCGGGTGTAATAAAGCCCGCTTCCCGTTCCGAACCAGATCACCCCCTGCGCATCTTCAAAGAGGGTGATGATATTGTTTTCACTGTCCGTTCCTCCACCCACCTGAAGCCGATGGACCATGGGCACGGAATCGCTGTCCGGAATGATAAACAGACCTTCTGATGTTCCTACCCAGATATCATGGTCAGAATCCTGATAAAGGCATCGGATATATTTGTCGCCGAGCGCGGTATCTTTATTGTCAGAGGTAATTTTCAGGAAGGTGTTATCCTCGAAGGAGAATCTGTTCAATCCCTTGGCCGTACCGATCCATAACCTGCCTTCATGATCCGAAAGGATAGCTTGTATTTTACTGTTGGAGATCCCTGCGGTATCGGTGGGATTAAAGTAGTAATACACCCACTCCCTGGAATCATACCTGTTCAGTCCGTTTTCGGTCCCGAACCAGATAAATCCATACTGATCCTCCTCGATGGCATACACGGTATTGCTGGACAGCCCTCCCTGGACATCCTGATGCCTCAGTTGTGGCGCTCTCTCCGTATCCTCAGGTAAACCGACAGCCGGGAGATTGCCTGCACCTGCTGACCGGACCATTGGCATACCGATGAGCAACAAAAACTGGATAGAATGCTTCCATGGGCTCATGGGACCTCATCTTTGGATCACGATGCCCCTGCTGAATGTTTGTTGTGCAGCCGGACCATTGATCGTGATATTGCAAATGTACAATCCGTTCTCGAGAGATGGGTTGCCCGGACTGTTTCCCTCCCAGTATACCCGATGGGTACCTGGCGGATATGTCCGGGAGTCCTGCGAAAATACCCTCCTTCCCAGGGAATCCAAGATCTCCAGGTAAACCGGAGAGGGGGTATTCAGGTGAAAGGAGATGGCCACATGATCCGTCATGGGATTGGGAAGAATGGTAATTCCTTGTCCCTGATCCGGACTGTCATCATAGCCCCCAGCCGCGACCGGACCGGTGTATTCGTGGGCACCGATGTCAGCCCCCCTGGTATACAAAGGATTCCCCCAATAATCGAAGCCTCCGTTATTTGGGATGATCCCTCCCTGGTCAATGGCTGCGGAACCCTGCAGGATCTGATAGCCCGCGGTCGAAGCCAGACCGGTCCCTGCATGGCCGGGATCCGACAGTTTCGGATCCGCTGTCACCTTGAAAGGATCGGCAGGTTCCGAAGTGGGATGGATCCCGTAAAAAAGATTGTGTTCGATGATCCTGCTCCTGATGAATTTATTATCGGCAGAGCGGTAGGTCGCAGTGGGACTCATGTTCACAATCAGGTTGTTCCGGAAGGTGTAACTCCGGGTACCCCCCTGGCTTCCGCTCTCCATGAGGATGACGGGAGAGAGGTCCTCCCTGACAAAAACCGTATTGTTATAGATATGGGTACCGTCTGAGGGATAATTGATATAAAAGATGCGTCCCCGGTCGTTCTGACTGATGTTATACCGCACAATGACACCCGTGTCCTGCTGGACCGTACATTGCCAGTAGAGTCCGTGGGCATTGTCATGGCTGTAGCTGTACTGGAATATGCAGCCCGGGCTTTCCAGATCTGCATCATACAGGCTTCCGTCATAATCCGGGGATTGGTTATCATATCCCTCATTGTACTGACAGACTACATTCCGGGAACTCCGGGTAAAGATGGTATTCCCCGTTGTGCCGGTTGCGGTGGTATAACAGAGGTTGTGCTCCACCAAACCTCCGTCCATCATCCTCAGGATCATCGCATTTTTACTGATATGGTGGAGGGTGTTGTTCCTGATCTCCATGCCGGTGATCCTTCGCGGCATCCAGATTTCACTTCCGGGATAACCCATCATTTCATTGAAGGTAACGATCCCCTGGTTTGAACAGTCATGGATCAGGCACCCTTCCACCTTTACATCGTCAAAACGGGTCGGAATGCTGTCGTTCTTACTGACCATGAAGAAGATTCCTCCGGTTCTTTTTGCTACCTCATAATCATCCCCTACCGTTCCTCTGATATGATGCACATGGAGATTCCGGAGGTAGATATGGTGAATGGTTCCCGCATCTTCCCCGGCGATTTCTACTCCTCTTCTCACTCCTTCGGAGGGGGAGTCATTGGTGATCTCAAGGTCTTCGATCTCCCAGAAAGACTGGTTATACAGATACACCACCCCCGAGCCTTCCATTCCTCCGCCATCAATGACCGGGGTATTCCCGTTCCCGTATGCTCCCACCCGGATGGGCAGCGTCTCTGTCCCTGATCCTTTGGGCCACAACTGGCCTGTCCACTGAGATCCGCATGCCAGCCGCAGCGAATCCCCCGGGAAAAAACGGTGCTGGTTCACCCTGTCGAGGGAACGCCATGCAGAATCGGAAGAGGTCCCCGGATAGGTATCATCGCCGGTGACCGCGTTCAGAAAATAGGTGGTGCCTCCACCCGGGGTGGTGGCTGATACTTCCGGGCTTGGTTCTGAATCAAAGTATCCGTTTGAAGCATAAATGCGATAGTGGTAAAGGGTGACGGGGCGCACATCGAAATCGCTGTAAATATGGGTCCCAGCAACCAGGGTGTCCAGGATCTGATAAGGGTCATCCCCCTCTTTTCTTTCGATCACCAGAAAATGTTCCTCGGTGTTCAAATCAGACCATTCCAGATCGATCTTCCCGGTGGAAACCGGATACGCAACCATGCCAGAGGGAGGAAGCGGGGGGCCCTCCGGAACAGGAATGGTTGAGGTGGTCACCTCAGCGGTGTAGGCGGACCGGCCGGAAAAACCGAGGGCAGCGATACGAAAAGTGTAGGCAGTTCCGGAACGTAATCCCTTACAGATGTAGTGGATTTCATTATATCCGGTCGTATCGCGTACCTGAAAGGATCCGTCACCCTGTTTCTGTTCAATGATGAACCCCAACTCATGCTCAGACTCATCTCTCCAGTGCAGTTGGATACTTCCTGTATCAACCGCGACTGCCACCAGCCCTGTCGGAGGGGAAGGGATCATGCCCGAACCACTGTAAATCATCAGGGCCGGTTTGTTCTCCGGGGCTTCCCTGCTGTTAAATCTGATCAGTTGGTTAAAGGCATTCTGGTCATAGAGCACCAGGGAGAGGGATGCATCATGCAACACCTGTTGCAAAAAGGTAGAAGTAATATTCATTTCATACCATACACCTGCGGTTACGGCCCGAAAACTGCGGATCAACTTTCCCTGTTCAGGAGCATTATTCCAGGTGAGGGTGGATTCCTCCCAGGCACCGGAACACTCGAAAAGATCCACTTCCATCGCTCCCGACAACTCTTTTGCAAAAAGCCTCAGGATGGCAGAGTCCACCAGGGTACCATCCACGCCGGTCACATCGAATTTCAGATAGGTTCTTCTGAAATATTCCGACACATTTCCCTGTTTTACAAGCAGTTCAGGATCTGATCCGTATTGATCATCCCCATAATTTCCCCCGCGCGTATAGGTATCCTCCACCGGGTAAAGGATCATCTCCTGGGCAAAGAGCTGCAGCGTACCGAAGATCATCAACAGCTTCCATAAGAGAATCGATAATCTCCGTTTTCCAAACATCATACGGATCCGATTGTTACAGCTGAATGAATGAAGGTCCATGGCGCATTCTCCCAGGTTAAAAATAGAGAATTCATCGGTGTTACACCACCCTCCTTGTCAAAAAGAGTCAGATTCGTGTCCCGCCAAAAAAAAAGCAGGGGCGTTCACCCCTGCTCCTGCAATCCGTCGCTCTTCGCTTCAAAGCTTAACTGATCTTGATCTCTTTGGCCGGTTTCGGCTTCACCTCATCCTTTTTAGGCAGAGTAATATAGAGAATGCCGTCAGCATATTTGGCCTGGATCTTTTCACCGTTCACCACATTTTCAGGAATGGTGAAGGTCCGCTGGAAAGACATGTAGCTGAACTCCCTGCGTGTGAAAGTCTCCTCTTTCTTCTCCTTATGCTCCTCCCTCTTCTCGGATGAAATGGTCAGCCTGCCATTGTCATAGTTGATTTTGAAGTTCTCTTTGGCCATCCCCGGTGCGGCCACATCGATCATGAACTCATCTTTGTTCTCCCTGATGTTGACCGCCGGCATGGTCATGTTGTTCCCGGCAAAATTGGATGTGTTCCAGTCCATCAGATCCCCTTCCAAGAATCGGTTGAAAAACGAAGGGAAAGTCGGAAACATGTTGTCTGATAATCTTGCAAGTGCCATGGTAATACCCTCCATTTCTTTGCGGTACGCGCTTACGTACCTGGTTAAACAATATTTGATTCAATCTTCATTTTTCGCACCTCAATGTGCAGCCATATGGAATCAACTTCTGTGCCAGAGGACCGGACATACAATTTGGCACACATTTCACTTTCATCTTGTCATGTACCCGGTGTCGCTTCAGAAAAATTGTCAGAATGTCAGTTTAAACTGTTGAAAAACATGTCATTATGACAATTATTGGATCCGTTTCACATTGGCGCAGACTTTGATCCCTCCAGGCAGCAAACTGAATGAGGAGACAATAAAAGGATTATATACAAAATGGATCTAGAAAAATTAACCATCAAGGCACAGGAAGCTGTCCAGCGGGCGCAGCAGATCGCCATGGAGCAGCAGCACCAGTCCATTGAGTGCAGTCACCTGCTGAAGGGGATCCTCCTGGTGGATGAGAATGTGTGGCCGTTTGTGATGAAGAAGCTGGCAGTGAACGCCACCCACATAGAATCGGCACTGGATCAGATGATCGCCCAGCTTCCAAAAGTGACCGGCGGGGAAAGCTACCTTTCAAGGGAAGCAGGCGAGGCGCTCAACAAGGCCCAGTCGGCCCTGAAGGAGTTCGGTGATGAGTACATCGCCCTGGAACACCTGCTGCTTGGGATCCTGCGCGGCGGGAGCCCGGTCAGCCGGATGCTGAAGGATGCCGGGATCAACGAGAAAGAGCTGATCGATTCGATCAAAGCACTGAGGAAAGG
>Ga0316576_10001678_pt1 | contig 12144 bp, 10 predicted proteins | sample S0NA_FD_203075 | JGI IMG/M metagenome (GOLD analysis project Ga0316576, IMG submission 203075) | Rhizosphere microbial communities from salt marsh grasses in Alabama, United States - S0-2_050615r3r5 | ecosystem: Host-associated > Plants > Roots > Rhizosphere | place: USA: Alabama | collected... | reverse complement strand
CGTTCTGTGGCAAGTCGCAGAAGCAGGTCAAGAAGCTCATCGCGGGCCCCGGCGTCTACATCTGTGACGAGTGCATCGACCTGTGCAACGAGATCATCGAAGAGGAGCTCACCGAGACGGCCGAGCTGAGCTTCGACAACCTCCCCAATCCTCGTGAGGTCCGCGCGTTCCTCGACGACTACGTCGTCGGGCAGGACTCCGCCAAGAAGATCCTGTCGGTCGCCGTCTACAACCACTATCGGCGTATCCAGCACCAGAACCAGGGCACCACGGTCGGCCGCCGGGACGAGGTCGAACTCGCGAAGTCCAACATCTTGCTGCTCGGTCCCACCGGGTGCGGCAAGACCCACCTGGCCCAGACGTTGGCCCGCCAGCTCAACGTGCCCTTCGCCGTCGCCGACGCCACCGCGCTCACCGAGGCCGGCTACGTCGGCGAGGACGTCGAGAACATCCTGCTGAAGCTGATCCAGGCCGCCGACTTCGACGTGAAGCGGGCCGAGACCGGCATCGTCTACATCGACGAGATCGACAAGGTCGCCCGCAAGAGCGAGAACCCGTCCATCACACGCGACGTGTCCGGTGAGGGCGTGCAGCAGGCACTGCTGAAGATCCTCGAGGGCACGCAGGCCTCGGTGCCGCCCCAGGGTGGGCGCAAGCACCCGCACCAGGAATTCATCCAGATCGACACCACGAACGTGCTGTTCATCCTCGGCGGCGCCTTTGCCGGCCTCGAGCAGATCATCGAGTCGCGCATCGGCCACAAGGGCGTCGGCTTCCACGGCACCGTCCGATCGCAGATCGACCGCGACCCGGGTGAGCTGTTCTCGCAGGTGCTGCCGGAGGACCTCGTGAAGTACGGCATGATTCCCGAGTTCATCGGCCGTCTGCCGATGATCGGCGCGGTCGGGAGTCTCGACCGCGACGCGCTGGTCAAGATCCTCGTCGAGCCGAAGAACAGCCTCGTCAAGCAGTACCAGAAGGTGTTCTCCTTCGAGGACGTGGAGCTCGAGTTCACGCCCGACGGTCTGGAGGCGGTGGCCGACCAGGCGATTTTGCGGGGAACCGGCGCGCGGGGCCTGCGAGCAATCCTCGAAGAGGTGTTGCTCAACACGATGTACGACCTTCCCGGCCGCACCGACATCGGCAAGGTGGTCATCGACGAGAACACGGTGACGGAGAAGGTCAACCCGACCCTCGTGCCCCGCTCGTCGAGCCGCCAGCGCAAGGCTGCGTCCTGACCGCGACGTCAACGATGGTCGCCGCTGCGGTCCGGCATCGTCCGTAGCCTGAGCCGCCCATGAACTACGCCGACGCGCTGGCCTACCTCGAGGACCACGCCACCTACGAGAAGACCGGCCGGATCACGTCGCCGTCGACGGAGACGATCGCGGCGTTCTGCGCCGCGATGGGCGATCCCCAGCATGCGGCGCCGGTGATCCATCTCACCGGCACGAACGGCAAGGGTTCGACGGCGCAGATGATCTCCCGGTTGCTCGTCGCCAGCGGGCTCACGGTCGGCACCTACACGAGCCCGCACCTCGAGCGCGTGAACGAACGGATCAGCCGAAATCTCGAACCGATCTCGGACGAGGAGTTCGCCGAGCAGATCGGCGCGATCGCCGACCTCGAGGGCATCGTCGGTCGGCGACCCGGCTACTTCGAGATCATGACCGCCGCGGCCTTTCGATGGTTCGCCGACGTCGCCGTCGACGTGATGGTGATCGAGGTGGGTCTGCTCGGTCGCTGGGACGCCACGAACGTCGCCGACGCGACCGTGGCGGTCGTGACCAACATCGGGATGGACCACACCGAGTTCGCCGGCCCAACCCTCGCGCACATCGCTCGTGAGAAGGCCGGGATCATCAAGCCGGGCTCCGCGACCGTGGTCGGCGAAACCCGTCCCGAACTGGTGTCGATCTTCGCCGAGGCCGGGGGAGCGAGCACACTCGTGGCCGACGACGACTTCGAGATCCTCGGCAACCGGCTGGCGGTCGGTGGCCGCCTCGTCGACATCCGCACGCCGACCACCATCTACACCGACGTGTACGTCCCGCTCCACGGCGCCCACCAAGGCGCGAACGCGGCGGTGGCGCTCGTCGCCGTCGAGACGTTCTTCGCTGCGCCGCTCCCCGAGGACGTCGTGCTCGAGGGGTTCGCCGAGACCGTGATGCCGGGACGATTCGAGGTGCTCGGTCGTCAACCGCTCACCATCGTCGACGGCGCACACAACCCGCCGGGGGCCGACACCTGTGCGCAGGTGTTCTTCGAGGACTTCGAGCCCGAGGGACGGCGGATCCTCGTCGTGGGCACGTTGCGCGATCCGGACGAGATGCTCGCCGCGGTGCGCGCCGACGAGTTCGACATCGTGTTCGCGTGCACGGCACCGTCGCCGCGAGGAGTGCCGGCCATCGACGTCGCGGATGCCGCGCGCCGCCTCGGCTGCGATGCCGTGTACGCCTTCGACACCGTCGAGGCCGCGTGCCAACGAGCCATGGAGTACGCCGACGGCGACGACGCCGTGCTCGCCACCGGCAGCCTCTACACCGCCGGCGCCGCCCGCCCCGTCCTCCAGCGCTACGCGAACTAGTTGTCGGGCCGGCCCGCACACCCCGAAAAATGTGCGCAACTTCGTCAGTGGCGGGGAGAACTGCGCACAGATCAGGAGGCCGTCTGAAATGTGCGCAGATCGTCCCGCTGGTGACCCGGCGCTGCGCATTTTTCGGAATGGAGCACGGCCGGCGAGGGAAGCGCCAGCGACGAGCCGGAATCGGGCCGACCAGACGATGCGCCCACGGACTTGCGGTGAGGGCCGATAGCTTGCGGGGCCATGTCTGATCGCACCCTGGTCCTGTTGAAGCCCGATGCCGTCGAACGCAAGCTCGTCGGTGAGATCGTGTCGCGGTTCGAGGCGAAGAACCTCGACATCGTCGCCATGGACATCCGCACGCTCGATGCGGACACGCTCGCGCGCCACTACGAAGAGCACGTCGGGAAGGGCTTCTACGGGGAACTGGTCGAGTTCATGAGCCGCGGCCCGGTCGTGGCCATGGTGGTCGAGGGCCCCGAGGACACCTGGGAGGTCGTCCGCGCGATGATGGGTGCGACGAACCCGCGCACGGCGGCTCCGGGCACCATTCGCGGCGACTTGGGCATCCTGTTCACGGAGAACCTGGTCCACGGCAGCGATTCGCTCGCGTCGGCCGAGCGCGAGATCGGGATTTTCTTCCCCAATCTGTAACATTTCGAGCGTCCGGTTCCTGGCACGGTTGGAGTGCCGGTCCCGTACTTCGAACAGCTCGCGAAAGGTGGCCAGCTCATGGCCCGCAACAATCCGCTCAGCCTCGGGCGCGATCTCGCCATCGACCTCGGCACGGCCAACACGCTGATCTACGTGCGCGGCCACGGTGTGGTCCTCGACGAACCATCGGTGGTCGCCATCAACGCGAACGACGGCCGTCCGGTCGCCGTCGGCATGGAGGCCAAGCGGATGATGGGCCGCACGCCCAACCACATCAAGGCGATCCGCCCGCTCAAGGACGGCGTGATCGCCGACTTCGAGGTGTGCGAGAAGATGCTGCGCTACTTCATCCAGAAGGTGGCCGGCTCGAAGTGGAGCAAGCCCCGCATGGTCATCTGCGTCCCGTCGGGGATCACCGGCGTCGAACAGCGAGCCGTGCAGGACGCCGCCGAGTACGCCGGCGCCCGCAAGCCCGTCCACATCATCGAAGAGCCGATGGCCGCGGCGATCGGCGCCGACATGCCCGTCCACGAACCGAGCGGCAACATGATCGTCGACATCGGCGGCGGCACGACCGAGGTCGCCGTCATCTCGCTCGGCGGCATCGTGACCGCCCAGTCGATCCGGGTCGCCGGCGACGAGCTCGACGAGGCCGTCCTGCAGTACGTGAAGAAGGAGTTCTCGCTCGCGATCGGTGACCGCACCGCCGAGGAGATCAAGATCCAGATGGGATCGGCGTGGCCGATGGAGGAGGAGCTCACCGCGGACATCCGTGGTCGTGACCTCATCTCCGGGCTCCCGCGCACGATCGAGATCACCACCGAACAGGTGCGTGAAGCCGTTGCCGAGCCGATCTCTGCCATCGTGGACGCCGTGAAGACCACCCTCGACAAGACGCCCCCCGAACTCGCGGCCGACATCATGGAAGACGGCATCACGATCACCGGTGGCGGCGCGCTCCTCGGCGGCCTCGATCAACGCCTCGCCCACGAGACCGGCATGCCGATCCGCATCGCCGACGAACCGCTCTACAGCGTCGTCATCGGGTCCGGTCGGGCGCTCGAGAACATCGACGCCATGCGCGGGTTGATGTCCCTCGGCGGCGAGGACTGACGCGCCCCGGAACGACCATGGCCATCTACTCCGTCGGGCGCAAACGGGTCATCCTCGCGCTGCTGCTCACCACGGTCCTGCTGCTCACCCTGGACCTGCGCGGCAATCGGATCATCGATGCCGGGCGCGAGGGTTTCGCCCGGGTGATGGGACCGGTCGAGACGGCGACCGAGGTCGTGACGAATCCGATCGAGCGGGCGTGGAACGGCATCACCAACTACGACGACCTCGAACGCGAGAACATCGCACTGCAGGAGCAGGTCGACCGACTGATCGGAACGCAGGCGGCCGCAGAGGCGGCGGTGATCGAGGGCAAGGAACTCCAGGCGCTGTACAGCCTCCCCTCGTTGTCCGGGATCGACACCGAGGTCGCCCGCGTCGTCGGCTACTCGGCCAACAACTTCGACCAGGTGATCGAGATCAACAAGGGGAGCTCGAGCGGGATCGAAGTCGGCATGGCCGTCGTCAACCAGGCCGGCCTCGTCGGCAAGGTGACCCAGGTGACGAGGGGCACCGCCCGGGTGATGCTCGTCACCGACACCCGGTACACGGTGGCCGTCAAGGTGACCTCGGCCGCGGCGGCCGACCTCGAGGCGCCGACGAACACCTCGCCGTCCGGGCTCACCCCGTCCGAGGTCGCGGCGGCCGGGACGACGACCACGACCCTGCCGACGGTCCCCGTTCCGGTCGTCCCGGGCGCCACGCTTCCCGATGGCTCGCCCGTCCCGGACACGACGCTGCCGGGCGCCGCGGTCGGCGCCGACGGTGAGGTCGTGCTCGATCCGGCCACGGGCCGGCCGCTGACCGCCGAGCAGCTCGCCGGACTGGCCGAACTGTCGGCGCAGGAGACGTCGACCACGACCACCACGACCATCCCCGATGCTGGCGCCGTCGTCACCGGCTCGAGCACCACCACGACCACGACGGTGCCGGAGGTGATCGAGAAGGAGTACGGGGCGCTCGAGGGTCGCGGTGGGCGCCGACTGCCGCAGATCAAGTTCCTGCAAGATTCCCCGTCCCTGTCCGAGCTGGTCGTGGGCGACCTGGTCGAGACCGCCGGAGGATCGGAGAGTCTCGCACCGACCGGCATCCCGGTCGGGCGCGTGGTCAACCGTGCCGACCGACCTGGCTCCGGTGGACCCCTGCTCGACGTGCAGCTGCACGCCGACCTCGATCGACTCAACTTCGTGAGGGTCGTGCTCTACAAGCCGCTCTCCGAAGTCGATCAGTGAATGTTCGCGTCGTTCGTGCAGGGCCCGCTGGTGCGGGTGATCCCCGTCGGGCTCGTCCTGCTCGCGCTGCAGCGAACGATCTTCGTGGACATCCAGGTTGCCGGCGTGATCGTGCAGATCGTGATGGCGATGTCCGCCGCCGCCGGTGTCGCCGGAGGCAGTGAGCGCGGCGCGATCGTCGGCTTCACGCTCGGCGTGATGTACGACCTCGCCGAGGGGACACCGCTCGGATCGACGGCCACCGCGATGACGATCGCCGGGATCGTCGGCGGGTTGCTCGCGCTCGTCGCTGCCGACCCGCACTGGTGGCTCGAGGCGATCTTCACGGCACTCGGAACCGCAGCGGGCGTGGCCATGATCCCGGTGCTCCGCGCGTTCATCGGCGAGTCGGAACCGTTCCAGCCCGAACTCCCGCTGGTGGTCTCGGTCACGGCGGCCGCCGCCGCCGTGATGAGTCCAGTGCTCGTCCCGCTCGCTCGATGGTGCCTCCGGATGCGGCGACCCGAGTGGAAACAACCAGTACATGACGCGGGTCCGTGACGTGATCGCTGTCACCCGGATCCCACCTCCCCCGACCCACCGGTGCCGCAACACGTTTGTAACATCGTGGGTCGTCATGTTGAACTCGATGCCGATCGACGGGTGCGTCCCCGATGGCCGCTGACAAGCGCGCCGCCCGGCTGGGCGTGCTCGCGCTCGTCGGCACGCTGCTGTTCGGCCTCATCGGCGCGCGCATCTGGTTCCTCCAGACGGTCGAACAGGAGGAGCTCCAGGCCAAGGTCGACACCACGAAGCTGCGCACGGTCCCGCTGCTCCCCGAGCGCGGCCGGATCTTCGACGCCGAGGGACGCATCCTCGCCGACAACGACCGAGTCCTGACCGTCGCCGTCGACTGGGAGGTGATCCGCCGGTCCGACAACCGTGCCGAGATCTTCCGTCGCCTGTCGGGCTGGATCGACGTCCCGGTCGAGGAGATGGAGGCGCGCTTCGACAGCGAGGTCTACAGCCCCTTCCTGCCCATGCCCGTCGCCGAGGACATCGACGAACGCACCGCCATCGCGCTGAAGGAACGCATCGAGGACCTACCGGGCGTCGAGATCCTCGAGGAGTCGCGTCGGGTCTACCCCTACGCACCGCTCGCCAGCCACGTCGTCGGCTACATGGGTCGGATCACCAAGGAGACCAAGGACTACTACCAGGGCAAGGGCTACTACCTGAACGAACGGGTCGGGCAGTTCGGCATCGAACAGAGCATGGAGGACGACCTCCACGGCACCTGGGGTTACGTCACCTACGAGGTCGACAACGCCAGCCGGATCGTCCGCGAGGTCCGCCGGGTCCCGCCGATCAACGGCAACGACGTCCAGCTGACGATCGATCTCGATCAGCAGCAGTTCGCCGAGCAGGCGCTCGAGACGCAACTGCGGAACCGCCAGCAGCAGGTGGCGATCAACCCGCGAGATCCCGAGACGAACTTCCAGGAGTTGGTCTTCCCCGAGTACCCGCGGGAGGTGCCGTACAAGGCACCCGCCGGGTCGGTCGTCGTGCAGAACTACCAGAACGGCCAGATCATCGCCCTGGCGAGCTACCCCACGTTCGACAATCGCTGGTTCGAGGCCGACCTGAGCGGCGGCAAGTTCGACGAGCTGTTCCCGTCGGTCGACGAGAACGGCGATCCGATCGACCCCGACGAGTCGATCCTCGTCAACCGCGCCATCCAGGGGCGGTACAACCTCGGCTCGACCTTCAAGCCGTTCGTCGCCTTCGCCGCACTCGACACCGGGTTGATGGGCGTCGACGACTACTACAAGGACGAGGGCTCGTACCGGATGGAGTCGGTCGAAGACGACAAGTGCAACGACGGGCTCGTGCGGTGCGTGTACCGCAACGCGACGTGCAGTGGCACGCTGCGGCCATGTGTCTACGGCAACGTCGACGTCGAGACGGCGCTGGCGGTGTCGTCCGATTCGTTCTTCTATCGCATCGGCGAGCTGATCATGACGCAGAACGACTATCAGCCCGTCCTGCAGGAGGAGGTGCGCAAGTTCGGCTTCGGATCCGACCCCGGAATCGACCTGCCGTACGCGTTCGACGGAACGGTGCCCGACGCCGCGCTCAAGGCCGAGTACGGCGAGCGCGGGGTGATCAGCGAGGCCGAGGCGACGGGATACTTCACGGGTGACAACGTGCAGCTCGCCATCGGGCAGGGTCTGCTCTCGGCGTCACCGCTGCAGCTGGCGATGGGGTACTCGACGATCGCCAACAAGGGCTATCTGATGAAGCCGGAGATCGTCAAGGCCGTCTACCAGCCGGGCGTGCCCGACTCCGCCGTGCAGGGCTACGCGGACCTGACCCAGGCGAAGCTCGCTCGCCCGTCGAACGTCGCCGGCGAGGTCATCCGCCAGCTGCCGCTGGCGCCCGAGTCGTGGGACGAGATCGACCGCGGTCTGTCGAGGGTGATCACCGGTCCGGGCACGACGAGCGACTTCTACCACCACACGACCGGTGAGACGCTCTTCTACTACTACCCGGACAGCGCGATCCCGCTCGCGGGGAAGACGGGAACGGCGCAGGGCGCCGGCAACTACCCGTGGAACGACTCGTCGGCGTTCGCCGCGTACAGCCGTGACCCGTCACGCCCGTACACGGTGACTGCCTACCTCGAGAAGGCCGGGTACGGATCGCAGGCGGCCGCGCCGGTGGTCAAGTGCATGTTCATGCAGATGTCGGGCATCACCCAGGGCGACCCGGTGCGACTCTCCGATGCCCTCGACACCTCGTCGACGGTCGCAGCCCAGCCGCGCCAGCTCGCCGACACGCGGTGCTACGACGGGCGCTTCGCCAACGTCCGCACGACGACCGAGTAGCGGTCCGTGGCCACCTCGTTCCTGTCGCGTCGACCCGACTCGGGCCTCGGCAACATCGGCGCCAGTCCCGGCGATCCCAGCCGCAACGTCGACTGGGTGTTGATGACCGTCCAGTTCGCGCTGACGATCATCGGTTGTTTCGTCGTCTTCTCGGCCTCGCGGACCCGCATCAGTGCCGACCCGTACGCCTACGTCACCCGCCAGGTGGTCTTCGCGATCGTCGCCACCGTCGTCATGTCGGTTGTGATGTCGGTCGACTACGAGTGGTGGAAGGACCGGGCGCGGTTCCTCTACGGGTTGACGCTCGTCCTGCTGTCGTTGCTGTTCCTGCTGAGCATCGCATCCGGCGAGGACCGGATCTCGTTCGACCTCGGACCCTTCAACTTCCAGCCGGCCGAGATGGCCAAGTTCACGACGCTGCTGATGCTCGCCGCCTACCTGGCCGAAGAGCGCAGCGACGAGGTCTCGTACCCACGCTTCCTCGGCGGCTTGATGATCGTCGGCGCCCCGGCGGTCCTCGTCATCATCCAGCCGGACCTGGGGTCGGCGTCCGTGCTCGTCTCGATGGCGATGGGTGTGCTGCTCGTCGCCGGCGCCAAGGCCCGCTACATCCTGCTCATCACGTTCCTGTCCGTGATGACGGTCCTCGCCGCCTTCGTCGGACGCCTCGTCAACGACTACCAGGCCGCACGAATCCGGGCGCTCGTGAACCCCACCGCCGCCAACAGCGACGACCTGTACCAGGCCGAGAACGCGATGCGGGCGATCGGCACCGGAGGCATCTGGGGGAAGGGCTGGCTGCAGGGGCCACTCACCAACGGCCGGGACATCCCGGTGATGTGGGCCGACTTCCCGTTCGCGGCGATCGGTGAGCAGTTCGGGTTCGTCGGATCGTCGGTGGTGCTCGGCCTGATCGTCATCGCCTTGATCCGCATCTGGCGCATCGCCCACCTGTCGCGCGACCTCCTCGGCACCTACTTCTGCGCCGGCGTGTTCACGATGCTGTTGTGGCAGACGTTCCAGAACGTCGCGATGACCGTGCAGATCATGCCGGTCACCGGTCTGCCACTGCCGTTCATCTCGTACGGCGGGTCGGGCCTGATCGTGTACTTCGCGCTGTTCGGTCTCGTGCAATCGGTGCACATGCGCCGGATGCGCTGACGCGGGTCGGGTAGGCAATTCACCGCGCCATCCCTCGCGTTGCCCCGCAAGGGCGTAGAATTGCCCACTCAGTGGCCATCGACGACGTACGCATTCCCGATCCGAGCGACGCACCGGCATTCGCCGGTCGCGTGCCGTCCGGGGGCGTGCGAGTCGGGGCCTGTTCATCGGTGACCCTCGCGGTCGCCGCCTTGCTCGTTGCGCTGGCCACCCAGCGCGTCTGCAACGGGACCGTCAACCGGCGGGCCCGACGTTCAACATCGGTCCGAACCCACTGCGCGATGCCGACGGTTCGGGCCACGCGGAGCGCCCACGCGGCTGCTCACCCGAGAAGGGAACGCCTTGCCCATGGATCACATCGACGCCGAGAGTACGAACGAGGTCCCCACCGCCGACACCGGCCCTGACGCTCCGGCCGCTTCCGCCGCCGACTCGGCCGACACTGCGACGTCATCCGCGGGTGGGGGATCAGGAGGCGCGCGACGCCGTCGAGGATCCCGCGGCGGTCAACGTCGCCGGGGGAGCGGCCAGGGCGGGTCGTCCTCCGCACCGGACGCCGACTCCGACGACCGCAACGATGTCGAGTTGCCGAAGCCCATGAAGGAGGGCCGGCCGTCAGCGGAGGCGGCCGAGAAGGCGCTGGTCCGCAAGCCGCGGATCGGCGACACGATGCCGATGCCCACGTCCCCACCTCCGGGTCCCGCCACCACCGCGCCTGGTGACGGCGGACGGACGGGCGACAAGCGGCGCCGTCGTCGCGGATCCGGGTCCGGCGGTGGAGGTCAGCGATCCGCCAGCGGGACCGACGGAGCACAGGCCGACGGTTCCGGCGGCGTGAAGAAGAGCCGACGGGGACGTGGACGGGGCAAGGGCCGCGACGAGGTGCCCGAACTCGACGACGCGCTGCTCGAGCAGCGGCGAGGTCGGGAGCGCAACGGCAAGCCGATCGGCCGGTACTTCATGGCGGTGCAGGTACGGACGGGGATGACCCAGGTCGCCGTGCTGGAGGGCCGCAATCTGATCGAGCACTACGTCAGCCGCCCGGCCGACGACATCAGCCAGATCCACGGCAACATCTACGTCGGCCGGATCCAGAACGTGCTGCCCGGGATGGAGGCGGCCTTCGTCGACATCGCCACCCCGAAGAACGCCGTGCTGTACCGCGGTGATGTGCAGTACGACCCGGAGGACATCGAGGAAGGCGGCAAGGATCCGCGCATCGAGGACATCCTCAAGAACAAGCAGTTGATCACGTGTCAGGTCACCAAGAATCCGATCGCCCACAAGGGGGCGCGCCTCACCCAGGAGGTGTCGCTTCCCGGCCGGTTCGTGGTGCTGATCCCCAACTCGAAGACGTACGGCATCTCCAAGCGCCTGCCCGACGACGTCCGCAAGCGCCTGCGCGGCATCCTCGACCGGGTGAAGCCCGACGAGCACGGGCTCATCGTGCGCACCGCGGCCGAGACCGCCACCGAGGAGGAACTGGTCGCCGACATGACGATCCTGCTCAGGCAGTGGGAGGAGATCGCGGCCAAGGCAGCAAAGACGCAGCGGCCGGCCCTGCTCTACCGCGAACCCGAGATGGCCGTGCGCGTGATACGCGAAGAGTTCAACACCGACTATCGCGGCGTCGTCATCGACGACGAGCGGCTGTACCAGGAGGTGCGCGACTACGTCGCTGCGTTCAACCCCGAACTCGCCGATCGCATCGAGTACTACGACGCCGGAGCGGGTGGGCTCACGCTGTTCGAGAAGTACCACATCCACGAACAGGTCCACAAGGCGCTCGACCGCAAGGTCTGGCTGCCGTCGGGCGGGTCGCTGATCATCGAGCACACCGAGGCGCTGACGGTGATCGACGTCAACACCGGCAAGAACGTCGGCAAGTCGAACCTCGAGGAGACGGTCTTCCACAACAACCTCGAGGCCGCCGACGAGATCGCCAAGCAGCTCCGCCTGCGCGACATCGGCGGGATCATCGTCATCGACTTCATCGACATGGAGGTCAAGGCCAACCGTGCCAAGGTCGTCGAGCGGTTCCGCGATGCGTTGGCCCGAGACAAGACCCGGTCACAGGTGTTCGACATCTCCGAGCTCGGACTCGTCGAGATGACCCGCAAACGCATCGGGGAGGGCCTCCTCACCGAGTACTCCGAGATCTGTCCGGATTGCGAGGGCCGCGGCGTCCAGATCGACTACAGCCTGCTCGAATAGATTTCATCGCATGCAGATCGAGATCTCCGACGAGGCGCGCCGCCTGCTCGACCGCAAGGGTGCGACCATGTCGATCGACTTCATCCGGCCCACCGGTTGAGGCAAGGTTGCCGAGGTGTCGGTCGACACCAACGTCAAGGGGAAGAACCTGGCCGCGTACCGCCGTCTTCGTCACGACGGTGTCCAGATCCTGATCACCCCGACGTTGATCGGGATGGTCGAGTCGATGCGCGTGGTCACCAAGGGACGGCTGTCGAAGTCGCTGGCGGTCGAGTTCCGCGCGAGCGGGACTCCGACCGACCGCTGCGATCTCTGATGA
>Ga0316576_10001677_pt1 | contig 12146 bp, 12 predicted proteins | sample S0NA_FD_203075 | JGI IMG/M metagenome (GOLD analysis project Ga0316576, IMG submission 203075) | Rhizosphere microbial communities from salt marsh grasses in Alabama, United States - S0-2_050615r3r5 | ecosystem: Host-associated > Plants > Roots > Rhizosphere | place: USA: Alabama | collected... | reverse complement strand
CTTCGCAGCAGCAGCGGGCTTCTCGGCCGCGGGCTTCGCAGCAGCAGCGGGCTTCTCGGCCGCGGGCTTCGCAGCAGCAGGCTTGGCGGCGGCAGTCTTGGCGGCGGCCTTCGCGGCGGCAGGCTGCTCAGCGGCAGGTGGCTCGGCGGCCGGCTGCTCGGCCGGGGATGCCGGGGCCGGCTGCTCGGCCGGGGCGGATGTCGAGGCCGGCTCAGCAGCCGCGGCCGCGGCCGGGCCTCCCGGCAGGAGGTCATCGTCGTCGAGCTCGGGGGCGAACGACAAGGTGCCGCCCGCGGCGAGCTGGGCAACCAGGTCGGCCGCCGCACGCTCGTCGAACTCCCCTTCGGCGACGGCCGCCGGGGCCTCCTGCGCCTCGGGCTCCGCCGAGGCCCGCTCGGCACGCTCCCGCGCACCCTCGATCGCCGCGTCGGCGACCAGCTGGCAGAGCAGGCGGATCGAACGGATGGCGTCGTCGTTGGCCGGGATGATGTAGTCCAGCTCATCCGGGTCCACGTTGGTGTCGCCGGTGCCCACGACGGGGATCTCGAGCTTGTTCGACTCGGTCACCGCGATCCGCTCACGGTGCGGGTCCACGATGAACACCGCACCCGGCAGGCGCTTCATCCTGCGGACGCCGCCCAGCATGGCCTCGAGCTTGTTCAGCTCCTCGGTCAGCTTCGCGGCCTCCTTCTTGGCCAGGCGATCGAAGTCGCCGGCCTGCTGGCGGGCCTCGAGCTGCTCGAGGAGGCCGATCCGCTTCTTGATGGTGACGAAGTTGGTGAGCATGCCGCCCAGCCAGCGCTTGGTCACGTATGGCTGGCCGGCGCGGATCGCCTCCTGCATCACCGGCTCCTGCGCCTGCTTCTTGGTGCCCACGAACAGCACCGAATCGCCACGGGCGACCGTCTCCGAGACAAACGTCAGCGCGGTGTCCAGGCGCTTCGCGGTCTGGGCAAGGTCGATGATGTGGATACCGTTGCGCTCCGCGAAGATGAAGGGCTTCATCTTCGGGTTCCAGCGGCGAGTCTGGTGTCCAAAGTGGACGCCGGCCTCAAGCAGCTGGCGCATCGAGACGGTGGGCACTGCGTGACCTCCTGCGGTTGGTGCCTCCGCGGATCTCCGCCGGGAGCCTCGCGTCGGCCCTGTGGCCGACCGGTGGGCACCGTCCCGTCGGGAGGATGATCCGCGTGTGTGCTCCGGACCGGCAAGCGCCGGCTCGGGCGTGGATCGACAGCCGCGGCCTTCCGCGGCGGCCGGGAGTGTAGCACAGGGGCCTGCCGCAGCCGATCAGGGGCGGATCCCCCGGTGGTGCCGGATCGCGAGCGTGCCGCGGGGTCCGGGATCGATCGCGACCAGGTCGATCCGCAGCGGGAGACGCGGCAGCGGCCGGCCGTCTGGCAGCGCGGGCATGGCGCCCAGGACGGCCGCCGCCCGGCGGAGGGCGGCCCGTTTCCGGTGGTGGAGGGACTCCTCGGCCAGCCCGAAGTCCCGCCGCCCTCGCCGGCGCACCTCGACCAGGACGAGGGCGCGTGGTGGCCCGGGATCGACCGCGACGATGTCGAGCTCCGCCCGTCCCAGCCGGAGGTTCCGCGCCAGCAGGATCCAGCCGCGCTCCGCGAGTCGCGCCGCGACCAGCTCCTCGGCCGCATCGCCGATCTGTTGGGCCGCTGTCGTCCGGCGTCGCTCCATGGCGTCGAGCATGCCCGCCGGGTCTTATCGGCGACTCATCGTCGGCCGTTCGAGCAGACGCCGGGTGCCGGACGAGGCCCCGTGCCCGCCGGCCGACGGCTCAGGTCGCGGTGGCGAGGGTGTCCAGGGCGAGCGCGTCCAGCGCGTCGGCGGGGCCGTCGGCCTCGTCCATGACCGGCACCCCGTCAAACAGCCCGAGCTGGTCACCTGCGAGCAGCACGTGGAGCGCCTGGAAGCTGCGGCGGTGGTGCGGTGTCAGGCCGTGGGCACGGATCGCTGCCCGGTGCTCGCGTGTCGCGTAGCCCTGGTTGCGCTCCCAGCCGTACTCCGGGTAGCGAGCCGCGAGCCGGGCCATCATCCGGTCCCGCACGGTCTTGGCCACGACCGATGCGCAGGCGATCGAGTACACCTTCGCGTCACCGTCGACGATGGCCGTGTAGGGACCCACCTGCTGCTCGAACTCGGCGATCCGCAGGCCGTCGACCAGGACGTGGTCGTGACCGCCCAGCCGCGCGATCGCGCGCCGCATCGCCAGGTGGGTCGCGTGGTAGATGTTGAGGCGGTCGATGTCGGCCACCGATGCCGCCCCCAGGCCGACCGCGACGGCGCGACGGCGGATGACCGGCGCCAGCCGCTCCCGCTGGGCGGCCGACAGCGTCTTCGAGTCGCGCACGCCCGGGATCCGGTGGCAGTTGGGCGCCATGATCACGGCCGCGGCGACCACGGCGCCGCAGGTGGGCGCCACCCCCACCTCGTCCACGCCCGCCACCCGCTCGGCGCCCTCGCGCCACAGGGGGCGCTCATAGCGGAGGGTGGGAACGATCGGAGCCATCTGCCCGATCCTACCGCCTGCGGCGGCCGCGTGGCAGACTCGGCCTCATGCACCGCCCCTATGCCCAGGTGGACGTGTTCACCACCGGTCCCGGCACCGGCAACCCGCTCGCCGTCGTCCTCGACGCCGCGGGTCTGTCCACGACCGCGATGGCGCGTTTCGCGCGCTGGACCAACCTGTCCGAGACGACGTTCATCCTGCCGCCCGACGACCCCGGCGCCGACTACCGGGTGCGGATCTTCACGCCCGACGATGAGCTCCCGTTCGCGGGGCACCCGACCCTTGGCTCCTGCCACGCCTGGCTCGAGGCCGGCGGTACCCCGCGGGCGCCGGGCAGCATCGTCCAGGAATGCGGTGCGGGGCAGATCGTGATCCGCAAGGCCGACGACCGGCTCGCGTTCGCCGCCCCTCCCCTCCTCCGCGGCGGGCCGGTGGACGAGACGGAGCTGGCCGAGATCGCCGCCTCGATCGGGCTCGACCGGAGCGCGATCGTCGACGCCCGGTGGGGTGACAACGGGCCGGGCTGGGTCATCGTGCTGCTCGGGAGCGCGGACGCCGTGCTCGCGGTGCAGCCGGGCGACGTGCAGCTGGACCTCGGCATCGTGGGGCTGTACCCACCCGGCTCACCCGTCGCGCTCGAGGTCCGAGCCCTCTACCCGCAGAACGGGTACGTGGTGGAGGACCCGGTCACCGGATCGCTCAACGCGTCCGCCGCGGAGTGGCTGCTCTCGACGGGACGGCTGAGGGCCCCGTACATCGCATCCCAGGGTCGGGCGATCGGCCGGGCCGGCCGGATCCACGTCACCCGGGACGCGGACGGGACGGTCTGGACCGGGGGCCGGTCGACGACGGTGATCCGGGGCACGGTCGAGCTCTGAGGGCCGGGAACGGGAACGACCCCCGCGACGGCGGGGGTCGGCGATATCGGCGGTGCGAGGGGGCGAAGCGCCCGGCCGGCGCTAGCGGCGCTCGCGGAGCGTCGTGGCGGCCTTGCCGACGCGGTTGCGCAGGAAGTACAGCTTGGCGCGGCGGACCTGGCCATGGCGGACGACCTCGATCTTCTCGATCCGCGGGCTGTGGAGCTTGAACGTGCGCTCCACGCCGACACCCGACGCGATCCGCCGGACGGTCATGGTCGAGGCGATGCCGGAGTTGCGCATCCGCATCACGAGGCCCTCGAAGACCTGGATGCGCTCGCGGCTGCCCTCGACCACCTTGGCGCTCACCTTGACGGTGTCGCCGGGGACGATCTCGGGCAGGTCGGTCCGGAGCTGGTCCTGGACGATCTCGTTGAGCACGTTCACGGGCGGTGGATCCTTCGGTTCTGGTCGTCGGCAGCCGCGGCTGCGGAATGTCACGGGTTCCGGGGCGGCGAGCCGGGAGGGCGCGGCCGACGGGGGAGGATAGCACGCCCGCCCGACCCCCGGCGAACCGGCCGGCACGAGGTCAGCCAGCTTCGTCCCCGGGCACAGCCTCTGGCGCGGTCCCGGTGCGGATCTCGGCCAGCAGGTCCGCCTCCTCCCGCGACAGCCGGCGGCCATCGAGGAGGTCGGGGCGGCGTTCCAGCGTCCGCCGCAGCGACTCCCTGAGCCGCCAGCGGCGTACCTGCTCGTGGTGCCCCGAGACCAGCACCGGCGGCACGTCCATGCCCTCGAAGCTGGCGGGACGGGTGTACTGCGGGTACTCCAGCAGCCCGGTGGCGAACGACTCCTCCGCGGTCGACGCCTCGTCGATCGCCCCCGGCAGCAGGCGCAGCACGGCATCGGTCACCACGAGGGCGGCCAGCTCCCCGCCCGTCAGCACGAAGTCGCCGATCGAGAGCTCGAGGTCGACCATGGAGCGCACCCGGTCGTCCACGCCCTCGTAGCGGGGACACAGGAACACCAGGTGGGGCCGGACGGCGAGGTCGTGAGCGATCGCCTGGCGGAACACCGTGCCGGCCGGGTCGAGCAGGATCACCGTCGAGTCGGGCCGGCGCAGCTCCGCCAGCGCGGCGGCGACCACGTCGGCCCGCAGCACCATCCCCGCGCCGCCCCCGTAGGTGGTGTCGTCGACAGTGCGATGGCGGCCGAGACCCCAGCGCCGCAGGTCGTGGACCCGCACCCGGGCGAGGCCCTGGTCCTGGATCCGCGCCGGGATGCTCTCGCCGAGCGGGCCGGTCACCATCGGCGGGAACAGGGTCAGGATGTCGATCTCGAGCGTCATCCCTCGTTCCGGGTTCGGGGGGCAGGTCCGTTCCGGGCCGGCGGCCGACGCACCGGGCCGGTGCCCTTGGGCGGCTGGGCCGGGCCCTTCGGCCCGCGCGGCTGCTTCCGCGGCCGACGGTCGCGGGGACGAACGTAGTCCTCGTCGTCCACGGGCCGCGCGTCGAGATCGAGCGCGTCGAGATCGACGATCATCTCGCCCCGCTCCGGCGCCAGGTCGGTCACGATGCCGCGCACGCCCGGGACATCGAGCTCCCCCCGCGGGCCCCGCACCACGAACACCTCTGCGCCGCCTGCCCGGTAGATGTCTGTGATCTGGCCGAGGTCCTCCCCGCCGGTCGAGCGGACCGCCAGGCCCAAGAGCTCGTGGAACAGCCAGCGGCCCGGCTCCCGCTCCTCGTCCGGGGCGTCGATCTCGAGGTAGGTGTTCCGCAGCTGGTCCGCAGCCTCCCGGGTGGCCACCTCGCCGAACCGGAGCCACCAGCCGGGACCGTCGGCCACGGGGCCTGCCTCGGTGATTGTCAGGACTTCCCCGGTTCCCTCCGGGTGGAGCACGGAGCCCACTGCGAACCGCTCCTCCGGGTGGTCCGTGAGGAGCTCGACGCGGACGTGCCCGCGGAGGCCGCGGACGCCGCGTACCAGCGCGACGACAAGACGCTCCGGCCCGGGCGCAGGCATGGAAGCACTCGCGCGCCCCTCGCGGGACCGCGCGTCCTCGACCGATCGCCCGGGGGCCAGGGCCTGGCTCCTAGACGATCTCGAGACTGACCGGCTCGCCCGTCCGGGCGGACGTCACCTTGAGCAACGTGCGCAGCGCCTTGGCGACGCTGCCGTTGCGCCCGATGACCTTGCCCATGTCGGCCTCGGCCACGTGCAGCTCGATGATCGTGCCCTCGTCGCCGGCAACGACCTCGACCGTGACAGAATCCGGGTCGTCGACGAGCGACTTGGCGACGTACTCGACTAGATCGGCGGCTGCCATCGTCCCGCCCCTACTTGTGGGCCGGCAGGACGCCGGCCTGCCGGAACAGGCGGCGGACGGTGTCGGAGGGCTGGGCCCCCTTGCTCAGCCAGTCCTTGGCCTTCGCCTCGTCGACGACGAGCTCGATGGGGTCGGTTCGCGGGTTGTAGTGCCCGATGGTGTCGATGGCGCGCCCATCGCGGGCGGCGCGACTATCGGCGACGACCAGCCGGTACGCCGGCTGCTTGGTCGCCCCGACACGGGTCAGGCGGATGCGAACGGCCATGTGCTGGGATGTCCTCCTCTGGCGGGCCCGTTGGGCCGGGCCCGCGATGTCTGGCTGCTGGGATGGATGGTGTGCTGCGCGGCTAGTCCCCCGACACGTGGAGGACGACCGAGCCGCTGTCGTACGGGTCACCGGGGACGGTCGCCGAGATGACGTAGTCGAAGGCCCCAAGATACGGCTTCACGTCCGTCTCGTACTGGCGCATCGCGTCGTCGGGCAGGAATGACATGCCCTCCACGAGCGAGCGGATGGCCCGGATGTCGAGCCAGTCGAGGCCGGCGTTGGTGGCGCCGACCCGGCCGAGCGCATCCGCGAACCGCGCGTCGTCGGCCAGGGAGCCGGACGCCGGCGCGTCGAGCACGGCCTTGACGAAGTCCGTGCCGTAGCCCAGCACGACGACGTCGTCGGTGACCGCGTACGAGATGGTGAGGTCGGCCGGCAGGTCGACGGAGCCGTCGGTCATGGCGCCGGCAAGCCCGCCGAGACCGGACAGGTCCAGGACGGTGATCGTGGTCCCGGCGTACGACTCCTCGCTGACCGAGATGCCGGCCTGCTCGCCGCCCAGCTGGGCGAACGACTTGAGTTGGTTGAACAGGCGCTCGGCCGCCGTCGGATCGGTGGGCGCCACGACGATGCCGCCGGTCAGGCTGCCGTTCACGTCGGCCAGGGCGATCCCCGCCTCGCCCATCCACCCGGTCAACGCGTCGAACCCGCCGACCAGGCCGAGCGCGTCGTCGAGCTGGCCGACCGCGTCCTTGAGCTCGTCCACCTGGGCGAGCTGGTCCTTGAGGTCGGCCAGCGCCGCCCCGAGGTCCTGCCCCTCGATCAGGGCGATCGTGGAGGCGGGCAGGTGGCCCGGGAGCTTGACCTCGGCGGCCGGGCGGGCCGCGTCGCTGTGGGGCGTCCGGGCGTCCATCACGAACGCCGAGTCCTCGGCGCGGAAGGTCGCGGCCACCCAGTCGGGAACCTGGTCCAGCAGCGCCTGCGGCACGGCCGCGTCGAGGCTGTCGCCCGCGAGGGAGCCGAGCTGGCGCATGACGGTCGCGAGGTCGTAGTAGATGAAGCCCAGCCGGTCCCCGCTGACCGAGGCGTTGGCCGCCTTGAACTGGTCGTTGGTGGGCAGGCCGGTCTTGCCCTCGGTGTCGATGACCGCCTTGAGCGAGGCCTCATCGCCCACCGCCAGCACCGGGCCGACCACGGCGAAGCCCGCCTTCACGTGCGCGATCTCGCCGGCCAGGCCGGAGGGCTCGACCAGGGTGATGGTCACGCCCCGGTAGTCCTCAGTGCTGGTGGCACCGCCCTCGTCGGCGACCGCCTTCGCGGTCCAGGCCGCCGCCTTGTCCGCGTCCTTGACGCCGGCCAGCAGGGCGACCCGGATGTCGCCCGGGTCGTCGGGCGAGCTGGGCAGCGCGCCCACGCTCGCGGCGAGCTGGCCGTTGAACCACGGCTCGATGTCGCCCGTGTAGCTCATCCTGTCGTCGGTGGCCTTGCCGACCAGCTGGTCCATCACCTCGCCCAGCTTGACCGGGAACGCTGCCTGGTCGTCGAAGCCCGGGAAGGCGGACATGACCTTGGCCAGCTCGGTCCCCTGGTTGCCGGGCAGGTCGAGCCGGGCCTCTCCGTACATCACGCTGTCGGCGGGCGCCCAGGCGAGGACCGAGGGGTCACCCGACGAGCCGGTCAGCAGCATCGTCGCGCCCGCGGCGGTTCCCGCAACGAGCAGCACGACGACCGCGGCGACCAGCCATCGCACGCCGCTCCTGCCGGGTCGCGAGGCGCCGGCCGACTTGACCGGGGTGGTCGGCACGCCTGCTGCCGGTCCCTGGTCGGGGGCCGCAAACGCGACTGGCGCCGCTGGAGGCGCCGAGGCCGGCGGCGTTGCGGGTGCCGGGCCGGCGGCCGCCGGCTGCGGCGGGGCGGGCGGCGTGGCCGGAGTGCCGTCCGGCGTCGCCAGCGGGTTCACCGGGGGTCGGTAGATCTGGGTGGGATCCTGGTCGGTCATGGGTTGGGTACCCCCTTCGCCTACTGGCGTCCGAGGAGCTGGCTCATGGCGGCACGGCGTCCACCGGCCCCTGAGAGCTGCTTCATCAGTTTCTGCATCTCGCCGAACTGTTTCACGAGCCGGTTGACCTCTGGCAGTGACGTCCCAGAGCCTGTTGCGATCCGGCGGCGACGCGAGGCGTTGAGGATGCCGGGATCCCGGCGTTCTCGGGGCGTCATCGACAGGATGATCGCCTCCACCCGCTTGAGGTCCCCGCGGTCCACGGCGTCCTGCGCCTCCTTGGCCATGCCACCCATCCCCGGGATCATGCCCATCAGCTGGCCCATCGGGCCCATCTTCTGCATCTGGCGCATGGAGTCCAGCATGTCCTCGAGCGTGAATGCCCCCTTGCGAACCTGCTCCTCGAGCTTCCGCGCCTGCTTCTCGTCGAAGGCGTCCTGGGCCCGCTCCACGAGCGTCATGACGTCGCCCATGCCCAGGATCCGACCGGCCAGGCGGTCCGGGTAGAACACCTCGAGCGCGTCGGTCTTCTCGCCGGTGCCCAGGAACTTGACGGGGATGCCGGTCACGGCGCCGATCGAGAGGGCCGCGCCGCCGCGCGCATCGCCGTCCACCTTGGTCAGGATGAGCCCGGTGACGGGCACCGCCCCGGCGAAGCCCTGGGCGACCGTCACCGCCTCCTGGCCGGTCATAGCGTCGACGACAAGCAGCGTCTCGACCGGGTCGGTGGCCTCCGCGACGGCGCGGATCTCCGCCATCAGGGCGTCGTCGATGGTCAGGCGGCCGGCCGTGTCGAGGATCACGGTGTCGCGCCCGATCCGCTTCGCGTGCTCCACGCCTTCGCGGGCGATGTCCACGGTGGGCGTGCCCGCCGGGGCACGGTACACGGCGATCCCCAGGCTCCGGCCGAGGGTCTCGAGCTGGTCGGCGGCCGCCGGCCGGTAGGGGTCCGCCGCGACCAGGATCGGCTGGCGTCCCAGCTTGACGATGTGCTTCGCGAGCTTGGCCGCCGAGGTGGTCTTGCCCGAGCCCTGGAGGCCGACCAGCGCGATCACCGCCGGGTTGCCGGTGATCCGGAAGGTGCGATCCCCCGCCGACAGGAGCCCGGTCAGCTCCTCGTGGACGATCTTCACGACCTGCTGGCCGGCGGTCAGGCTCTCGAGGATCTCCGCTCCGACGGCCCGCTCCCGGACCCTGGCCACGAACTCCTTGACAACCTTGAAGTTGACGTCCGCCTCCAGCAGCGCGAGGCGGACCTCCCGCATCGCGGCATCGACATCCGCCTCGGACACGCGGCCACGACCGGTGAGCCCGGCAAGGGTCTTGCGGAGTCGGTCGCTGAGGCTGTCGAACATGACGAGGCGATGACCTGGGTGCTGACGGGAGGATCAGCCGCCCGGCGGAACCGGGCGGGTGGTGCGCGGGTTCTGGCGACACCGAGGCCACCGGAGTGTACGCCAAGCCCGTGTCGGGCGCCCCCGGACCATGGTCCCGGAACGTGGCACGGGGCGTGCCACCGGACCTGTACCCTCCGGCCGTGAGCGAGCCCCTCCTCGATCCCCCGCCGCCGACCCACGACGCGCTGCCCAACCGGCGGCTGCGCTCGAACCGGGCATTCGCCGCCCTGTGGACGGCCGCGACCGTCTCGGTGTTCGGGTCCATGGTGAGCCGGATCGCCCTGCCGTTCGTGGCCATCGAGACCCTGCGCGCCGGGCCGCTCGAGATCGCCTTGCTGCGCTCGCTGGAGCTGGTCGCGGCGCTGCTGGTCGGGTTCGTCGCCGGGGCGTGGGTGGACCGCCTGCGGCGGCGGCCGGTGATGATCTGGGCGGACCTCGGGCGCGCCGTGCTGCTGGGCTCGATCCCCGTGGCCGCCATCGGCGGCTGGCTGTCGCTGCCCCAGGTGCTGCTGGTGGCGATGCTGGCCGAGGTCCTCACCACCTTCTTCGACGTGGCCGACCGGGCGTACCTGCCCTCGATCGTGGAGCGCGCCGACCTCGTCCGCGCCAACGGGGTGCTGTCGGCCACGATGTCCGCCGTGGAGTTCGTGGCGTTCGGGGTGGCCGGCTTCCTGGTCCGGTTGCTGACGGCACCGATCGCCGTGGCCATCGACGCCGTCTCGTTCGTCGTGTCCGCGCTGCTGCTGGGGGCCATCCGCCGTCCCGAGCCTCCGCCCCCGCCCCCAGCGGAGCGGGAGCCGATCGTGGCCGAGATCCGCGACGGCCTGTCGCTGGTGGTCCGTGACCCGGTGCTCCGGGGACTGGCATGGGGGACCATGGGGCTGGGAGCGATGTGGGGGGTGTTCGGCACCATCTGGCTGCTGTTCAGCACGGGCGAGCTGGGGCTCGATGCCGGGGTGATCGGCGTGATCGCGGCCCTTGGCGGGTTCGGCTCCCTCCTGGGGGCGCTGCTGGCTGAGCGGGCGGTGGGACGCTACGGGCTGGGCCGCCTCGTGGTCGTCTCGCTGGTGTTCGCCGCCATCGGCAACCTGCTGATCCCGCTGGCACCGGCGGGCGCGCCGCTGCTGGCGATCCTGTTCCTGGTGGGCCAGCAGCTCGTGGGCGATACCGCGGTGACCATGTTCGACGTCACCGAGGTCTCGATGCGGCAGGCGCGCGTGGCCGATCGGTCGTTGGGCCGCGTCAACGCGACCGTGCGGGTGCTGATGGTCCTCGCCCAGCTGGTGGGAACGGCGGCGGGCGCGCTGGTCGCCGAGACGGCCGGGCTGCGGGCGGCCGGGTTCCTGGGGCCGGTATTCGCTCTCCTCGGAGCGGCCGCCCTGTACCGGTCGCCCGTCAGGCGGGTGACCCGGGCGGACGACGCGCCGGCCTGAGGGCTCAGTCGAACAGCGCCTCGACGAACGCGTGCGGGTCGAACGGAAGCAGGTCCTCGGCCTTCTCCCCCACCCCGATGAACCGGACCGGCACGCCCAGCTCCTTCTCGATGGCGAACACGATCCCGCCCTTGGCGGTGGAATCCAGCTTGGTCAGGACCACACCGGTCAGCCCCACGGCCTCGTGGAACGCCTTCGCCTGGGCCAGCCCGTTCTGCCCCGTGGTGGCGTCGAGCACGAAGAACGTCTCCACGATGGCGCCCGGGATCCGCTTGTCGATGACGCGGCGGACCTTGGCCAGCTCGTCCATCAGGTTGGACTTGGTGTGCAGGCGGCCGGCCGTGTCCGCGATCACGATGTCGGCGTGCCTCGCCACCGCCGCGTCGAGCGAGTCGAACACGACCGCTGCCGGATCGGCGTTGGGCGCGTGCGCCACGATCTCGCTGCCGGTGCGCTCGGCCCAGATCCGCAGCTGGTCGATGGCGGCGGCACGGAACGTGTCGGCCGCCGCGAGCAGCACGCGTCGTCCGTTCGCCCGCTCCCTGGCCGCGAGCTTGCCGATGGTGGTCGTCTTGCCCGTCCCGTTCACGCCGACGACGAGCACGATCGCGGGCGCGTCCGGGGCGGCCGGCCGGGGCTCCCAGTGCTCGGCGTCCCGGGCGGTCAGGATCGCCTCCAGCTCGCCCCGGACGGCGGCCTCGGCCGTCACGTCGCGGCGGTGGCGGGCCCGCTCCACGAGGTCCATCGACAGGGCCGCTCCGACGTCCCCGGTGATGAGCGTCTCCTCGATCTCGTCCCAGTCCGCCTCGTCGCCGGCGCCGAAGGCGATCCGCAGGCGTACCCCGAACCCGGCCCGGGACTTCTCCAGGCCGGCCTCGAGCGCCTCCCGCTCGCGCTCGCGGCGAGCGGCATCCGCCTTCTCAGGGCTGTAGTCAGCGCCCCACGCCCACTGGACCTCGGGCTCGGGGGCCGCTGCCGGCTCGGCGGCCGCTGCCGGCTCGGGGGCCGAGTCCGGCTCGGGGGCCGGGCCAGCCTCGGGGGCCGCTGCCGGCTCGGGGGCCTCGGGCTGCGGCAGGGCCGTGCCCGCGGCATCGCCGTCGCCCGATGGGGGCGGCGCATTCTCAGGTTCCGGGGCCTGCGGCTCGGGGGTCTCGGGTTCGGGCAGCGAGTCGCCACCGCCACGTCGGAAGAAGCGCAAGGGTCGGGACCTCCCCGTCAGCCGGCTGTCGAGCCACCGAGCACCGCGCGGGTCTCGGTGCGTCGGTGATCGGCGATGGCCTGCGCCTCGTCCAGACGCAGGCTGATCACGCGGCTCACCGAATCGTCGCCGACCGTGACCCCG
>Ga0316576_10001676_pt1 | contig 12155 bp, 11 predicted proteins | sample S0NA_FD_203075 | JGI IMG/M metagenome (GOLD analysis project Ga0316576, IMG submission 203075) | Rhizosphere microbial communities from salt marsh grasses in Alabama, United States - S0-2_050615r3r5 | ecosystem: Host-associated > Plants > Roots > Rhizosphere | place: USA: Alabama | collected... | reverse complement strand
AGCGGCTGAAAAAATCCGAACAGCCTTGCAGGAGACTGTCAAGGCCGGTGTCGTCACCTACGATCTGGCCCGGCAGATCGACGGCGCGCGAGAGGTCAGGTGCTCAGAGTTTGCCGCGGAAATCGTCAAACGCATGGCGAGCTGATGCCGCAGGTTCCGGTTCCCGCGAGCCAGGCAAAGACAGAACCGACACCCGGCCGGATAGCCAGAGGTGACCTGCCGCCATACGGCATCACTTTGCAAAGAGTTTTTCTCCGTATCGTTCGTTCGCTGACAGATGCCTTTCTACCGGTCCGCTGCGCCTCGTGCCGTTCTTTTTTCCGGACGACCCGGAACGACCCGGATGAGCCTCGCTTTACCGAAAATGGCGCCGGCGCATTTTCCGGCGGGGAGCGCATTCTGTCTTCTGTCGTCTGCGGGCAGTGCCTGAACGGCTTTGTGCCGCTCGAATCGCCGCTGTGCACGGTTTGCGGCATACCGTTCAAGAGCCGCGAGGGGGATGATCACATGTGCGGCGAGTGCCTGGGGAGGCCGCGGCACTTTCGCAGGGCCCGGGCGGCTGCGGTTTACACACCGGTGATGATGGCGCTGGTCCGGGCTTTCAAGTACAACGGCAAGATCCAACTGGCGCAGCCGCTCGGAGTGCTGCTAGCCTCGACTTACCGGCGCTTCTGGCCCGAGGCGGATATCGATCTGGTTTTGCCGGTACCGCTTCACGGAAGACGTTTCCGGCACCGCGGCTTCAATCAGGCTTATTTGTTGGTCAAGGACTGGGCCGGGCCTGACTCCCCATTGGCGGGACTGTCGCCGCCGGTTGTCATCGCCAAGGAAGTCATTTTGCGCATCCGACCGACGACATCCCAAACCGGCCTGGATCGCCAAGACCGATTGCAGAACATCAAAAAAGCCTTCAGGGTCGTCGAGAAGCCGGTCGTCGAAGAGCGGCGCATCCTCCTCGTCGATGACGTTTACACAACCGGTGCTACGGCCGACGAATGCGCCAAAACTCTACTTAAAAACGGAGCCGCAAAGGTCGACGTACTGACCCTGGCCCGGGCCGTATGAATCCGACCATGGACATCCACGAAAAATTGTGAGAGAATTTTTCATTTCAGAACGATTCGACCCCGCGAGACAGCGTCTTGATTGAAAACCGCCGCAACGGTGTTGCCTACCTGCAATTTCCGAATCTGACGGATTTTTCGGAACTCCGGCACGCAGTGTTCACCCGTCGAGACGGCTGCAGTCGGAAGCCGTATCGCTCCCTCAATACGAGCTTCAGCGTCGGCGACACGCCGGATCGGGTTGACCGCAACCGCGAGAGCATTCGGCACTGTCTCGAGGCGACGGAGCTGGTGTTTGCCCGGCAGGTGCACGGCACCGATGTGGCGGTCGTCTCCGGTCCGCAGGACGGCCGACCGCCGCAGGCCGACGCTCTGGTGGCTGCTGCACAGGGGCGGTACCTCACGATCCAAGTGGCCGACTGCCAGGCCGTTATGGTGTACGATCCGGTTCGGCGGGTGGTGGCCAACATCCACTCCGGCTGGCGCGGCAGCATCGGCAACATCATCGGCCGCACGCTGCAAGCGATGACGGCAGCCTTCGGCACCGCGGCCGGTGATCTGGTCGCCGGTATCGGCCCCTCGCTGGGTCCCTGCTGCGCGGAGTTCGTGCACTACCGGAAGGAGATTCCACGGTCTTTCTGGCCGTACAAAAATGCCGATCACCATTTCAACTTTTGGGCCGTCAGTCACGACCAGCTGTGCGAGGCCGGCGTGCCGACCGAGCACATTTTCACCAGCCAGCTGTGCACCCGCTGTCATACCGACCGTTTTTTCTCCTACCGCGGCGAAGGCACCACCGGCCGGTTTGCGACCGTGATCGGCTTGCGATGAGGAAGCGTCATGATTCAGCAGAAAGCTCAAATCGCCTGGAACCAGGCGATGGCACCGGCCATATTTAAAATCGGTTTGACCTGCCGCCATGGCTTTGCGCGGACCAAGCCAGGTCAGTTTGTCATGCTGCGCGTATCCGAGGGCTTGGAGCCGTTGCTGCGGCGGCCTTTTTCAGTTCACAAGCTGATCCGAAAGGACAACCGTGTAGAGGGCATCGAAGTGCTTTACAAGACGGTCGGCAGGGGCACGGCCCTTCTCGCCACTCGAAAACCGGGTGAGACCCTTGACGTCCTGGGCCCCCTCGGCAGTTCTTTTGTTCTGCCGCCATCTGCCTGCAAGGTCTTTATCGTTGCCGGCGGGATGGGAGTGGCGCCAATGGTCTTTCTGGCGCAGCAACTGGTTGCAAGCGGCCTGAACCCTTCGGACTGCGAGGTGTTTCTCGGTGGGCGAACCTGCGAGGACCTGCTGTGCACGGATGAATTTGCCGCATTGAATCTGCCGATTCACACCACGACCGACGATGGCAGCGCCGGTGATCAATGCCTGGTGACTCACCCGGTCGACGTCGCCCTTGCCGACCGTCGTCCCGACGTCGTCTTTGCTTGCGGCCCGCTGCAAATGCTCGACTGCGTCATCGGTATCGCTGCCGCGCACGGCGTCATCTGCCAGGTATCGATCGAAACCGCGATGGCCTGCGGCATGGGAGCCTGCCTGGGATGTGCCGTCCCGTCCCGGGATGCGCCGGGTCGATACTACCATGCCTGTCTGGACGGTCCGGTGTTCGATGCCGGCAGCATATGGTTTTCAACCGGCCCGGACAGCGATCGAGACCGGCTGTCTGCGGACGGGCGTCCGTGAGGATAATTTCGCAAAGTACTTTAGATTTCAAATGGTTGATAATCATAAGAGATTATAAAAAAATCTGAATTTTACATTGACTTGCTCCTGATCCTATGTTAGGTGCTCTAACGTTTTAAAGGCGCATTCCAAGTCTTTCAGCCTATCGACGGGTTACCATACTGTCATGAAACGGGAATCCAGACGGTACTTTCGTGAGTTGGCCTTTTACTCCAGTCTGGGCTTTTCGGTTGCCCTGTCGATCGTGATCGGACTGGCCATAGGGGTCTATCTGGACAGAGCCGTGTTTCAGTCCACCCCTTGGCTGACCCTGATCGGTCTGGGACTTGGTATTGTCGCCGCCTATCGCAACATCGGGCTGGCCATCAAAAAAAGTCGCAATCTTTGAGGTGCCGGCCCGGAAGAGAGAGAATTTGCGGATGGACATACAGCAGCGAATCTTATCCTTTGTCACCCGTTCCAACTGGATTCTGTTTGCCTCTGCAAGTCTGGCCGGCTTGATTCTCGCACCGCCGGCATTTGCCCGGGGAATCTTTTTCGGGGGACTGCTGGTCACGCTGAATTTCCACCTATTGTCCAAAACCCTTAGAAAAGCCCTCACACCTCCCCATCTGGCATCATCCAATGCCATTCTGGCCAAGTACTATATTCGCTTCATCGCGAGCGGATTCATTATTTTTGTGCTCATCGCCGGCCACTTTGTGAACCCGGTCGGTCTGGTTCTCGGTCTTTCGGTGGTGGTTGCCAGCATCATTCTCGCCACCCTGCGCGAGGCAAAAAAACTCATTTTCAAGGAGGCGGTCTAAGGATGGAACATCCCTATCTGTTTCTCGTCAAGGTGTTCGAATGGTTCGGTCCCGGGGCGGCGCACTTTGCCCACGCTTACCCCTATGTCATCTACAGCTGGTTTGTCATGATTTTCTTGATCGTCTGCGCGGCAATTGCCACCAAAGGCATCAGCATGATTCCGACCAAGGGCCAGAACTTCTTTGAAATCGTGGTTTCCGGAATGGAAGAGTTCATGGTCGACATCACCGGAGAGGAGGGGCGGTGGTTTTTCCCGATCATTGCCACCCTGTTCCTCTACATTGCGGTGTGCAACCTGTGCGGCCTGATTCCGGGATTCTTCCCGCCGACCGCCAGCATCAACACGACCCTCTCCTGCGCCCTGCCGGTCTTTATCTTTACCCACTACATCGGCGTAAAGTATCACGGTGCCAAATACGTCAAGCATTTCCTGGGACCGGTCTGGTGGATGAGCCCCTTGATTCTCGTTATCGAACTCATCGGTCACCTCGCCCGCATCATGTCCCTTTCTTTCCGGCTTTTCGGCAACATCATGGGACACGAACTGGTTCTTATGATTCTGTTCATGCTGGCCGGTGCCTTTTTTGCGCCGCTGCCGATCATGGCCATGGGGATCTTCGTCTCATTCGTGCAGGCCTTTGTGTTCTTCCTGCTGTCGATCATGTATTTTGCCGGTGCGATGGAACACGCCCACTGATCCGCGGATAAGCGGTCCATGCGACCGTTGATTGGGATAAATTGGAAGAAGCCACACAACACATTTTAACAAGGAGGTAGAGTAGAGTATGGAAGCAAAAGCACTTGAGTTCTTCATCGCCTGTGTTACGGCAGCTGGTTTTGGGATTGCCATCGCCGCTTTCGGTTGCGGTCTTGGGCAGGGCATGGGCCTGCGGGCTGCGGTCGAGGGTGTCGCCCGCAATCCCGAATCATCCGGTAAAGTTACGGTGACCATGCTGATCGGTCTGGCACTGATCGAATCGCTGTGCATCTACGCACTGGTTGTGGCGTTGATTCTCATCTTCGCCCATCCGCAGGCAGCTTCGATCGCGGCACTTTTCGCTAAATAAAGTCAACTTTTTATCAGGCCATAAAAAAGGGGTTCGGCTGAAGCTTCAGCCTGGCCCCTTTTTTATTAACCTTCATGGTCGCTTGAGGCGGCCACCACGATGCATGAAAATGACGTGCCGAAGTCCGGATAATCGGTTGCGAAAAGCGGCTGACTGTCTGAGCCGCATACGGGGCCCTAGATCGGACCCAATGCCCATAGTGCAAAGACGGTAAGACATTGGGGATAACAGTCCACCCCATTCATTTAAAGACGGGACTGGTCCGGGCTTAGAACCCGTTGGCGGCGAGTTTCAGCCGTCTTTCACAACCGATTATCCGGGCGGAGGCGCCTACGTCATTTTCGGGTTACAGGACCTTCTTCAGCCATCGGCCGGTGTGGGAAGCCGCGTTGACGGCGATGTCCTCCGGCCGGCCGCACGCCACTAAGTAGCCCCCGTCGTTTCCACCTTCCGGCCCCAGGTCGATGAGGTAATCGGCCGTTTTGATCACATCCAGATTGTGCTCGATAACGACAACCGTATTGCCGGCGTCAACCAGTCGATTGAGAACCTCGAGCAGTTTGCGGATATCGTCGACGTGCAGACCGGTGGTAGGCTCGTCCATTATATAAACGGTTTTGCCGGTTCCTTTTTTACTGAGCTCGCGTGAGAGCTTCACCCGCTGGGCTTCCCCGCCCGAGAGGGTCGTGGCCTGCTGCCCGAGCTGAACATAGCCCAGTCCGACATCGACCAGGGTCTGCAGCTTGGAGCGGATGTTGCCGATTCTTTCAAAAAAGGCCAGTGCCTGATTCGCGGTCATCTTCAGGACTTCAGCGATATTCTTGCCCTTGTAGCGGATTTCGAGGGTTTCGCGGTTGTAGCGCCGCCCCCGACACACGTCGCAGGTGACGTAGACGTCCGGCAGAAAATGCATTTCGATCTTGACGATGCCGTCCCCGCCGCAGGCCTCGCAGCGCCCGCCCTTGACGTTGAAGCTGAATCGGCCGGGTTTGTAACCCCGGACACGTGCTTCCGGCGTGCGGGCGAACAGTTCCCGGATGTGGTTGAAGACACCGGTATAGGTTCCCGGGTTTGAGCGCGGCGTTTTACCGATCGGTGACTGGTCGATGTTGACGACCTTGTCGATATGCTCCAGACCTTTAACCGCCCGGTGGGCTCCGGCCGGTATACGGGCGCGGTAAATCCTCTGGGCGAGGAGGTGATGCAGTGTTTCCAGGACCAGGGTCGATTTTCCGGACCCGGATACGCCGGTTACGCAGGTGAACATTCCGAGCGGAAAGGACACATCGAGATGCTTCAGGTTGTTGGCCGAGGCCCCTTCGATGACGATTTCACGACCATTGCTGCGCCGGCGCTGCCGAGGCACCTCGATCCGCCTTCGACCGGAGAGGTACTGACCGGTCAAAGAGGCTTGCTCATCGAGCAGCCGGTCGGGCGTACCGGCAAAAACCAAACGGCCGCCGTTGATTCCGGCACCCGGTCCCATGTCGACCACGTAATCCGCAGTTCGTATGGTTTCTTCATCGTGTTCGACCACTAGAACGGTGTTGCCCAGATCACGCATCTGCATGAGGGTTTGAAGCAGGCGACGGTTGTCGCGTTGATGAAGGCCGATGCTCGGTTCGTCGAGAACATAGAGGACCCCGGTCAGCTTCGAACCGATCTGGGTGGCGAGCCGAATGCGTTGACTCTCGCCGCCGGAAAGAGTGGCAGCCGGGCGATCGAGTGTCAAATAGGAGAGCCCCACGTTGTTCAAAAAACCGAGGCGCTCATCGATTTCCTTTAGGATCCGCTCGGCAATTACGGCCCGCTGCCCTTCCAATTTCAAACCGGAGAGGAAAGACTGCGCCTGCGCGATTGACATCGCGGAGATTTCCTGGATGGCCAGTTCACCGACTTTGACCGACCGGCTTTCGCGATTGAGCTTCGCCCCACCGCACTCGGAACACGGGCGAAAGTTCATGAACAATTTGATCTCTTCCCTGACCTGGAAGGAATCGGTTTCCGCGTAGCGGCGCCGTAATTTGGGGATGATGCCCTCAAACGGTTTTTTATAGGTGTATCGGCGTTCGCCGCGTTCGAAGTAAAACGGGATCAACTCTTTGCCGGAACCTTGCATCAGAACCTTCTTGAAGTGCTTGGGCAGGTCCTTGTAGGGCGTGTAGATGTCGACGCCGTAATGCGATGTCAGAGCATCCAGAAATTCAATAAACTGCATGGTGCTGCGATTGGCCCAGATGGCGACCGCGCCTTCCCGCAGCGACAATTCCGGATTCGGGACAATGAGGTCCGGATCGAATTCGGTCGTGGTCCCCAGACCGTCGCAGCGGGGGCAGGCGCCCTGGGGCGAGTTGAACGAGAAACTGGCGGGCGTGAATTCAGGGTAACCGATGCCGCAGCGAAGACAGGTCGCTTTCTCGCTGAACCGGATCGTTCCCCGGTCCAGCATGTCGACGCTCACCTTTCCGTCGGAAAGTGCCAGAGCGAGTTCCAGAGAATCGGCCAGACGGTTGTGAATTTTTTCTGTGACGACCAGACGATCGACCACCACGTCGATGCTGTGCGGTTTACGCTTGTCGAGCGCGTCGATCGACTCGATGTCGAGGATTTCGCCATCGACCCGCACCCGTGCAAAGCCGTCCTTGCGCAACCGTTTGAGAAGCTTTTCGTACGCGCCTTTTTCGGCATCAACCAGCGGGGCCAGAATAATGATGCGGTTGCCGGACGGCAGGGCCATAATCCGGTCCACGATCTGGTCGATGGACTGGGGACTGATCGGATCTCCGCAGCGATGGCAGTGAGCCGTGCCGACGCGAGCGAAAAGCAGCCTGAGATAGTCATAAATTTCGGTTACGGTGCCCACCGTGGAACGCGGATTGTGACTGGCGGTCTTTTGCTCGATGGCAATGGCCGGCGACAGCCCTTCGATCAGATCGACCGCGGGCTTCTCCATTCGTTCGAGGAACTGGCGGGCATAGGTGGAAAGGGATTCCACATACCGCCGCTGTCCCTCGGCGTAAAGGGTGTCGAAGGCGAGGCTCGATTTGCCCGATCCCGAAAGACCGGTGATCACGATAAGCCGGTTGCGCGGCAAATCGAGGTCGACATTTTTTAAATTGTGCACCCGTGCGCCACGAATGACAATCGTATTGTGCGCGTCCATCCTTCGATCCGTTCAGGTTATCCGTAATCGTTCAGCATACTACAGATCTTTGCGACTTTTTCAAACAAAATCAGGAATGGGGTGCCGATAAACTGCGGTTGACAATGGCTGGCGTCTGGGGATCCTGTATTATAAAAATTAAAGAAAAAAGGCGAAAACAGGAGAAATTTAAAGATTGCTTTTTTGTATCCACAATCCTTTCAGCGGGCGATATGCTTAGAATGCTTGAATAAATTGCTAACATAAAAAATTCACGTGTTTCAGGGGAGTTGGACGCTGATTTATTAAAAATTATAATAATTCAGGACTCATATAAATTGTTTATAAACGTATTAGGTTTAGATCACAAATACCGACCATCCGGTTTGACTCAGGGTGTCAAAAGACGGTATTACTCGCATGTCAAATTTACCGGCATCTCAAAATCAAAGATAAACCTCCCATACCGTTTGACATCGACTTTTTTATCATAATTAACATTAACATAACAGTATCTTAGTCACCATTTCTTTAACAAAAATCTAACATATCAGAGTGCCGAAACTTATGGAAACCCTCTGGAGCAGCGTGAAATCGGCGATCAAGGAAAAAATTCCCGGTCACAGTTTTCGGATGTGGATTGAACCGATCAGGTGTTTTTTGGATGAGGAGGGCAGCCTCGTATTGGCCTGCCCCAATTTCTTCTCCAAGAAGCGGGTTCAGGAAAACTACGGCTCTTTTATTACGGAAGAATTCCAAAAAGCCTTGGGTAAACACTGCACCATTTCATTTCTCGTTGCCAATGGCAACGGAAACAGAACCCCCAAACCGGAGCTTAGCCGACAGTTGACCCTTCCGGATCTGGCCGTCCGGCCCTACAGCGGACGCCTGCTGCGCAAGGATTTCACGTTCGAGTATTTTGTCGTGGGCGGCAACAATGACTTCGCCTACTCGGCGGCCCTGTCCCTGGCCTCCCGCAAGGCCTCGCTGCAGAGTTCTCTTTTTCTGCTTTCCAACACCGGTATGGGCAAGAGCCATTTGACCCAGGCAATCGGCCACCTCATTCTCACTCAGTTTCCCCGCGAACGTGTCTTTTACATGACGGCTGAGGATTTCAGTAATGAGATGGTTCAGGCCTACCGCAACGACTCGATCGACAAGTTCAAGGGCAAGTACCGCAACGACTGTGACGTGCTGCTGCTAGAAGACGTCCACCATCTCAGCGGCAAGGAACGCACCCAGGTCGAACTGTCCCTGACGCTCGATTCGCTGTTCGAAGCCGAAAAAAAGATTATCTTTTCGAGCTGCTACCGTCCGGGTGAGATTCCCAAGCTCAACGACAAACTGCGCTCCTGTCTGTCGGGCAGTCTGATTTCGGACATCGAGGCGCCGAACTTTCGGACCCGGGTGCGCATCCTGCAGCGCAAGGCTCTGTTGAAAGGCGTGTCAATTCCGGAAAAGGTCATTCATTACCTGGCCTCCGAGTTGACCGACGATGTCCGACAGCTGGAAAGCGGGCTGATCGGAGTGACGGCCAAGGCTTCACTTCTGAGTTGCCCCATCGATCTCGCTTTGGCGGAGAGCGTCGTCAAGAACATTGTGCGCCAACGAAGCACCATCACCGTCGACATCATCAAGAAGCTGGTTTGCAAGCACTACAATATCTCGGTTAACGAGATCGATTCTCGTTCCCGCAAACAAACCTTCGTTCGGCCGCGTCAGATCGCGATGTATCTCGCCCGGAACTTTACGGATTCACCGCTTCAAACCATTGGCCGCAGTTTCAACCGCTACCACGCGACTGTTTTGCACGCCGTCAATTGCATTGAAAAGGGGATAAAGGAAAATGGTGTTATCCAAAAACAGGTTGAATTCTTCCGCCAGAAGCTCCATTCGGGAAAGTTTTGATCGGCTGACTGCCGGAGAATACGTGCGTGAGACGGTTACAGCGGGTTTTACTGCCGCCAAGCGCGGCCTCAAACGCTTTTCTCCGCTGCACTGTCTGATTGGCCTTCTCTTCGAAGACTTTGCCCATTTTTAGCCCCTCCATTCAGCAATCCCAGCATTTGTTCGTGAACAAAGCCATTGGTCGCCAGAATCTCGCGGCTTTCGGGTGTGTAGGGGCGGTTTGAAAAATCGGTTATTTTCGCCCCGGCCTCTCGCGCAATCAGCATTCCGGCAGCGGTGTCCCAGGGTTTCAGGTGCTCCTCCCAGAAGCCTTCGAAACGGCCGCAGGCCACATGGCAAAGGTCGAGGGCGGCGGAACCGAGCCGACGAATCCCTTGTGCCGCTTCCAAACACCGGGTAAACCGAGACATGATCGGCGCGAGGTCCTCCCGCACATCATACGGGAAGCCGGTCACCAATAGGCTGTCTGTGAGCGAGGGTACCTCCGAGACCCGGATGGGGCGTTCATTACAAACGGCGCCACCTTCGGCCGTCGCCGTGAAGAGTTCACCGGCCACCGGGTTGAGCACGATTCCGACGACGACGTCGCCCTCGACTGCGAAGGCGATCGAAACGGCATACAGGCCGATCCGGTGCGCGTAGTTGGTTGTTCCGTCCAGCGGGTCTATGATCCAGGTGCAGGCACTATTGCGGGTGTCACGGCCGCTCTCCTCAGCCAGAATGCCGTGGTCGGGAAACCGGGAGCGGATCACCTGCAGAATGCGTTCTTCCGAGGCGGTGTCGGCCTCGGTGACCAGATCGATGACGCCTTTCTTGCGCACCCGGGAAATTTTGCCGAACTTGGCCTGTAAAATTTCGGCTGCCTGGTAAGCGGCAGCGATGCCGACCCGCTTGACGTTCTCCAAATCAATCCGTTGAATAGGATCCATCATCAGGCATCTCCTTCAGGTTTGCGGTCACCGACAATGACGCGGTTTTCCGGGGCCGGTAAAAAGTGTTTCTGCATCCGCTCGATCAGAGGCATAAGGGTGCCGGCCGTGTCGGCTGAAACCGGAATACCGTCGAGCCGCGCGCTCAGCGTGCGGACCAGTTCCGAATCGACCAGGTCCTGCTTGTTCAAAACCCGAATGACGGCCAGCTTTTCGAGTTTCAGGTCGCTCAGAATGTTTTCCACCGAGTTGATTTGCTCCAGGTGCCGGGGGTTGCTGATGTCGATGACATGCAGCAGCAGGTCGGCGTTTTCCAGTTCCTCCAAGGTCGCCCGGAAAGCGACCACCAGATCCTGCGGCAGGTCTTTGATGAAGCCGACCGTGTCGGTGATGATCACCTCGATGTCACGCGGGAAGCGCAGACGCCGGCTCGAGGGGTCGAGGGTGGCGAAGAGTTTGTTTTCAACCAGCTCGCGACTTTTGGTCAATGTGTTCAGCAGGGTTGATTTGCCGGCATTGGTGTAGCCCACTATGGAAATGATCGGCAGCCGCTTTTTGCTTCGCCGGGCACGCTGCTGTTTACGCTGGCGGCGGACGAGAACCAGGGCTTTTTCCAATTGCGCGATCCGGTCGCGAACCCTGCGGCGATTGATTTCCAGTTTGGTTTCACCGGGTCCGCGGCCTCCGATTCCTCCGGTCAGGCGCGACATGGCCGTGTTCTTGACGATCAGACGGGGCAGCATGTACTTTAACTGCGCCAGTTCTACCTGAAGCTTGCCCTCTCGCGAGTGGGCTCGCTGGGCGAAGATGTCCAGGATCAACATCGTGCGATCGATGACCTTGATGTCCACCTGGTCGGTAATCGCACGGATTTGAGATGGATTCAATTCCTGGTCGAAGACGATCATGGTCGCACCGCGGTTGAGTGCCGTCAGGGTCAGCTCTTCCACCTTACCGCGGCCCATCAGGAAGCGCGTGTCGACCTGCTTGCGGTGCTGGAGAATGGCATCGACCGCTTCTATGTCGCTGGAGGCCGCCAGCTCTCTGAGCTCGGCCAGAGAGTCGCGTGCCTTCCGACCCGAGGCGCTGGTGACGCTGACCAGCAGGGCGCGCTCTTTCCCGCGTGCGGCGTGATGAAGCGAGCGCATCTGGGCGAGTTCGTCCTCGAGAGCCCTGATCAGATCGAGGCAATTGATATTCAGCGCGTTGGCCGCAAGGGGTGGCAGCAACTGCCAGGGGGTCTCGGCCGCTGCGCCGGGAAGAATATGGGACAGGTAGACCCGGGGGAGTTCGGTTTCGCCGACTGCCGTGACGACACCCATCAGGTCGAGCCTGAGCAGGGCCAGATCGGTCAGGTCGTCCTTGGTTGGCGGCTCATCGTCTAGGTGGGTGTGCAGACACCGCAAGCCCCGCAGGCGGCCTGGCGCGACACGGTACTCGCTGAGATCCGGGATGACGATTTTTTGATGATCGCCGACGATAACGCTGACGATCCTGCCGCTGCGGTCGATCAGAAGGCCGACCTGACGTCGCCCTTCGTAAGAAAGGC
>Ga0316576_10001674_pt1 | contig 12159 bp, 10 predicted proteins | sample S0NA_FD_203075 | JGI IMG/M metagenome (GOLD analysis project Ga0316576, IMG submission 203075) | Rhizosphere microbial communities from salt marsh grasses in Alabama, United States - S0-2_050615r3r5 | ecosystem: Host-associated > Plants > Roots > Rhizosphere | place: USA: Alabama | collected... | reverse complement strand
AACAGGGCGGCCAGGACGTCGGCCGTGTACTGACCCGGCGGCAGCCACGGCAGCAGCACCGCCAGCGCGGCGCATGCGCCCACCACCGGCAGGGCGTGGCGCGCCAGGGGGCTGCGCGGCACGAACACCAGCCAGAGCGGATTCAGCACCAGGACGTTGAGGTTCCACCGCGCGGCGGCGTGATCGGTGCCGAACCAGAAAAACAGCAGTGCGAGACCGGCCAACCCGCTCAACAGCAGCCAGGCGCGCGCCAGGCCGGCCGGCCGCAGGTAACGCCCGACCAGGGTGGCCGTGAGCAGCACCGCGCAGGCGGCCAGCAGGTAACGCGGCCAGACCACCGGCGGGGTCGCCGGGGGCGGCGGCAGCGGGGACGCGAACAGCACGCGGTCGTCGCTGACCAGCGGCCGCCCCGCAGCCGATGCCGGCAAGGCCGCCACGGCGTCGGCCAGGCGCGCCGGAATGAACAGTTCTTCCCAGCCGTCGATCGCCCGGTCGACCGGCGCGCCGAGGACGGTTTCCAGCCCCAGGTAGAGCCAGAAATCCATGCTCGTCAGCCGCCTCGTATGCGCCCGCCAGTTCTGGGCCGCCGGCAACGAGCGGTACGTCGCGGACAGCCGCCCGTCCAGCGCCAGGTCCAGCGCGTCGCGCACCCGCGTCGAGCAGTTGTTGACGTAGTAGTCGTACAGGTAATCGCGGTGCCCGGGCTGCACTTCGCGCACCAGGAAGCGCACCAGCCGCTCCGCCTGGGCCGGTTCGAGATCGAGCCGCTGCGCGCGGATGCTGCGCCGCTCCGCCCGGTACTGGGCGAATTCTTCCGCCGTCGGCTGGGCCGCGGAGAAATACAGCATCCGGCCCTGCAGGAAGCGCCAGAAGAAATTTTCCTGGGCGAAATCGAAGAAACCGAAATTGAAGGTATGGTCGAGACCGAGCCGGTGGTCGCGGACGCGGATCGCGTTGTGGCCGAACCGCTGCCAGTAGACCTCGCCCGGCCCGTAGGTGACCAGCCAGATACCGTCGTCGGCCGCGCCGGTCTCCGCGGCCCGCGCCGCCCCCGCGCCGGACAAGGCGAACAGCAGGGCGAGCACCGCTGTGGCCGCCCTAATCCAGGACATTCATCTCCAACGTGATGATGCGCCGGTTGTTGGCCTTGATCACCCGGAACTCGAACCGTTCCGCCAGCGTGACCGTGTCGCCGAATTCCGGCACCCGCCCGAACTTCTCGAGCAGCAGGCCGCCGACCGTGCCGTAATCCTCGTCGCTGAGGTTGGCGTCGAACATCTCGTTCAACTCGTCGATCGGCGTCAGGGCCTGCACCTGATACAGGCGTTCGCCGACCGGCAGGATGTAGGCCTCGGCGGCCTCGTCGTACTCGTCGTCGATCTCGCCGACGATCTCTTCCAGCACGTCCTCGATGGTGATCAGGCCGGACACGCCGCCGTACTCGTCGACGACGATCGCCATGTGGTTGTGGCTGACGCGGAAATCGCGCAGCAGCACGTTGAGGCGCTTGCTTTCCGGGATCACCACCGCGGGCCGGATGATCTGCGACAGATTGAACGGCGGTCCGCCGGGCACGACGTGCGGCAGCAGGTCCTTGGCCAGCAGGATGCCGACCACCTCGTCCTTGTTCTCACCGATCACCGGAAACCGGGAGTGGCCGGATTCGACGATGCGCGGCAGGAACTCCTCGAGCGGCGCGTCGTAGTTGACCACCACCATCTGGGACCGGGGGATCATCGCGTCCCGCACCTGGGTTTCGGAAACCTCGAGTGCGCCCTCCATCATGGCCAGAACATCGGAATCCAGGATGCCCCGTTCACTCGATTCCCTGAGCATCTCAATGAGTTCTTCACGGTCCCGGGGGTGATTCTGGAACGCCTTGCCGAGTTTCTCGACCCAGGTCTGTTTCCCGGAACCGTTGCTCGATTGGTCTTCGCTCATGTCGGTATGCGTGGCGACGCCAGTCGCGTCACCCCGAATATAGGGCCCCGGGTTACTCGATTCCAGTACTATTTGGCGCGTCGCGGCCTCAGGCGCGCCACGGATCGGCGAGGCCGAGACCCGTCAGGATCCGCGTTTCGAGCGCTTCCATCTCCGCCGCTTCCGCGTCGTCGTGGTGGTCGTGACCGAGCAGGTGAAGCACGCCGTGAACCGTCAGGTGGGCCCAGTGGTCGGTCAGCGCCTTGTGCTGGCTGATGGCCTCCTCCGCGACCAGCGGTGCGCAGATGACGATGTCGCCGAGCAACGGCAGGTCGACGCCCGGCGGCAGGTCGGCCGAAAAAGACAGCACGTTGGTGGCCGCATCCTTGCCGCGGTAGGTGGCGTTCAGCCGGCGGCTCTCCGCCCGGCCGACCACGCGGACCGCCAGTTCGGCCGCGGCACGGTCGCCCAGCGCGGCCGCGGCCCAGCGGCGGAAATCCGCCGGCGCCGGCAGCCCCTCGGCGTCGACCGCGTACTGCACCTCGATCTCAATCGTCATCGCCGGCGTGCTCTTCGCGCTCGTACGCCTCGACGATATGCTGCACCATCGGGTGCCGCACCACGTCGCGCGGGCTGAAATGGCTGACGGTCACGCCGCGCACATCGGCCAGGATCTTCAGGGCGTGCCGCAGTCCGGACAGGTCCTTGCGCGGCAAATCGATCTGGGTCAGGTCGCCGGTCACGACCGCGGTCGAGCCGAAGCCGATCCGCGTCAGGAACATCTTCATCTGCTCGCGGGTCGTGTTCTGCGCTTCGTCCAGGATCACGAAGGCGTCGTTCAGCGTGCGGCCGCGCATGAAGGCCAGCGGCGCGACCTCGATCACGTTGCGCTCGATCAGCGTGGACACGCGCTCGAAGCCCAGCATTTCGTACAGGGCGTCGTACAGCGGCCGCAGGTAGGGATCCACCTTCTGCGCCATGTCGCCCGGCAGGAAGCCCAGCCGTTCGCCGGCTTCCACGGCGGGCCGCACCAGCACGATGCGCTGCACGGCGTCGTCCTGCAGGGCGGCCACCGCGCAGGCGACGGCGAGGTAGGTCTTGCCGGTGCCGGCCGGCCCCACTCCGAAATTGACGGCGTTGGCGGCGATATTGCGCAGGTAGCTCTTCTGGTTGGGGCCGCGGCCGCGAATCGTGCCGCGCCGGGTCTTGATGGTGATTTCGTCCTCGACCTCGACGATGCCCTCGCCGACCTCCAGTTCGGCGACGCCCGATTCCTGCAGATGCAGGTTGACCAGGTCGGGCGTCAGCACCTCGGTCTCCGACAGCCGGTAGAGGTTCTGCAGCAGCCGCTTGGCGGCGCGCAGCGAGCGCTGCGGACCGAGCACCGTGAACAGGTTGCCGCGGCAGAAGATCTCGACGCCAATGCGCGCCTCGATCTGCTTGAGGTGTTCGTCGAACGGGCCGCACAGGTTCGCGAGCCGCAAGGTGTCGACCGGCTCCAGTTCGAACGTCAGGCGGTCGGTCATGCGGCGTCCGCGGGCGACGAGCCCTCGGTCACCACCCGGCCGCGCAGCGAATGGCTGAGCGCCTCGGTGATGACCACGTCGACGAAGTGACCGAGCAGCCGCGGATGGCCGTCGAAATTGACCACGCGATTGTTTTCCGTACGGCCGGCGAGTTGCCGCGGGTTCTTGCGGCTCGGACCCTCGACCAGGATCCGCTGCGTCGTGCCGACCATGGCGCGGCTGATGCGCGCCGCCTGGGCGTTGACCTGGTCCTGCAGCCGCTGCAGCCGTTCTTTCTTGAGCGCCAGCGGCAGGTCGTCCGGCAGGTTCGCGGCCGGCGTGCCGGGGCGAGCGCTGTAGATGAAGCTGAAGCTCTGGTCGAAGTCGAGCTCCCGGATCAGCCGCAGGGTGTCCTCGAAATCCTTTTCGGTCTCGCCGGGAAAGCCGACGATGAAATCGGAGGACAGGCTGATGTCCGGCCGCCGCTCACGCAGCTGCCGGATCTTCTGCTTGTACTCCAGTACCGTGTGGCCGCGCTTCATCAGCGACAGCACGCGGTCGGACCCACTCTGCACCGGCAGATGGAGGTAGTCGGCCAGCTCCGGCACCTCGCCGAAGGCTTCGATCAGCGACGGCGAGAATTCCACCGGGTGCGAGGTCGTGAACCGGATGCGGTCGATGCCGTCGATCGCGGCGACATAGTTGATCAGCAAGGCCAGATCCGCCGTGGTGCCGTCGTGCATCGGGCCGCGGTAGGCGTTCACGTTCTGGCCGAGCAGGTTGATCTCGCGAACGCCCTGCCCGGCCAGCGCGGCGCACTCGGCGATCACGTCGTCGAATGGCCGACTGACTTCCTCGCCGCGCGTGTACGGCACCACGCAGAAGGTGCAGTACTTGCTGCAGCCTTCCATGACCGACACGAAGGCGGTCGGCCCCTGCGCGCCAGGCGCCGGCAGATGATCGAATTTCTCGATTTCCGGAAACGAGACGTCGACCGCGTGTGTGCCGGCCTGCGCGCGCACCTCGTCCAGCATCGCCGGCAGGCGGTGCAGCGTCTGGGGCCCGAACACGATGTCGACGATCGGTGCGCGTTCGACGATGGCCTCGCCCTCCTGGCTGGCGACACAGCCACCGACGCCGATGACCACGTCCGGCCGCGCCTGCTTCAGCTGCTTCCAGCGACCGAGCTGCGAGAACACCTTTTCCTGCGCCTTTTCGCGGATCGAGCAGGTGTTGATCAGGATGACGTCGGCTTCGTCGGCGTTGTCGGTCCGTTCGAGACCGTGCGAAGCCGCCAGGACGTCCGCCATTTTGTCCGAGTCGTACTCGTTCATCTGGCAGCCGTGCGTCTTGATGTAGAGCTTGCCTTTCATCGTCGTGTCACGTGTGGCGCGGAACCGCGTAGAATACACCGAGCGCTGGCCTGTCGCCATGCAAACAGGATAATCGACGTGAGTCCCGAACCCCCGATTCGACTCGAGCCCGGACTGCTGGAGCAGCTGTTGCAAGCCCGTTGTGTACTGGTGCTTACCGGGTCCGGCATGTCGGCGGAAAGCGGCATTCCGACCTTCCGCGAGGCGCAGACCGGCCTGTGGTCGCGTTACCGCCCGGAGGAACTGGCCACGCCGGAAGCCTTCGCAGCCAACCCGGCCCGGGTGTGGCAATGGTACGAAGAACGGCGGCGCGCGGTGCGCGCAGCCACACCGCATGCCGGGCACCATGCCCTGGTGCAGATCGCCAAGTGGCTGGACAGCCTGCACATCGTCACGCAGAACGTGGACGGCCTGCACCAGGCCGCGGGCTCGCGCGACGTGATCGAGTTGCACGGCAACATCAACCGCTCCAAGTGCAGCGTGACACATCGGCCGATCAGCCGCGAATGGCTGGTCGACCAGGAGGGCGCGCCACCGCCGTCGCCCTACGTGCGCCACGGTCTCGCCCGGCCGGACGTCGTGTGGTTCGGTGAGGTGCTGCCGCAGGAAGCGATCGACCGGGCCACGGCCATCGCCGAACGCAGCGATTTCTGTTTTTCCATCGGCACCACGTCGCTGGTTCACCCGGCGGCCGGGCTGCCGCTGATCGCGGCGCGAAACGGCGCGCGCCTGGTGGAAATCAACCCGGTCGAAACGGCGCTCAGCGTGCAGGCCGACCAGTGCCTGCGCGACACGGCCGCCGTGGCGCTGCCGGCCATTCGGGACCAACTGCGGACCGCGCTCGGTAGCTGATGGACAAGCGTTCGCGCGGCCAATAGACTGCGATCATGAAGTCGAACGGACCGGTCCGGCAAATCCTGCGCATCGCGCTGCTCGCTCTCGTGCTGGCGGCGCAGACCGTGACGCACGCCCACGCCGCCGATCATGGCTCACCGGTCGGAAAATCCAAGTGCCCGGTCTGTTCCGTCGCCCAGCCGGCGGGGAATGCGGCGGTCGACAGCGGCCGCGACGTCACACTGCCGGCGCCGGCGCCGGCGCAATTCGCGCCGCTGGAGCCACTACTCGGCACGGCCACGACACCCCCCCAGCACGCCCGCGCTCCGCCCCGGCCCCGTTGATCGCAGGTCGGTCCCGGCTCGCCGAGTTCGAGCCGGATCGTCTCAATCCGTCAACGTGGCTGAAGAGAACGAGGCATGAAACATTCCGATAATTTCCGGGGCGCCCTGGGCGCCATCCTGATGGTTTGGGGGTCAACCACGGTGCTGGCCCAACCCGCGGAAGAACGACACGACGAGGATCCGCACCACGGCCCCGGCCACCAGCATTCCGAGATCGAGGAAGTCGTCGTGCGCGCCACGCCGCTCGACCGCAACCTGGTCGAACTGTCGCAATCCGCGACCGTGCTCAGCGGCGCCAAGCTGCAGAACCAGGCGTCCGCCAGCCTGGGCGAGACCCTGGGGCGCGTTCCCGGGCTGAACAACGCGAGTTTCGGGGAAAACGTCGGGCGACCGGTGATTCGCGGCCTGCAGGGCCAGCGGGTCGGCGTCCTCAGCAACAACATGTCCGCGGGCGATGCATCGGCGGTCAGCCAGGACCACGCCGTTTCCATCGAACCGTTCCTGGCCGACCAGATCGAGGTGCTGCGCGGGCCGTCCACCCTGCTCTACGGCTCGGGGGCGATCGGCGGCGTGGTCAACGTGGTCACGCACACGATACCGGTCGAAACGGGCGCAACGCCGGTCAGCGCGAGAGCCATCGCGCAGGCGGACAGCGCCGCCGACCAACGCATGGCCGGCGCGCGCATCGACCTGTCGGGCCAACGGCTGGCGTTGCACGCCAACGGGTTCTACCGGCGCAGCGACGACTACGAAATTCCCGGCAGCGCCGAGTTGTACCCGGACGACGAACACGACGATCACGCCGGCGAGGAGCACACGGCGGGCATCCTGGAAAACAGTTTCCTGGACAACGAGGGCGGCGCCCTGGGCGCGGCCTGGATCGGCGATGCGTGGCGATTCGGAGCCTCGTGGACCGCGTACGACAGCAACTACGGCATCCCCGGCGCCAGCCATCACCACGCGGGCCACGGGGACGAGGAACCGGCGGCGGACGACCCGGAACACGAGGAAGAGACGTTCGTGACGATCGATCTCGCCAACGAGCGCTGGGATGCCGAACTGGTCGGCGAGGCGCCGTTCCGGGGGTTCGAACAGCTTCGGGTCAAGGCCGCGGGCGTCGCCTACACGCACACCGAGTTCGAGGGCGATGCCGTCGGCACCGTGTTCGACAGCGACACGCTCGACACCCGCCTCGAGTTGCGGCACGCGCCCTGGGGCCGCTTCGAAGGCGCGTTCGGATTGCAGTACCTCGACATCGATTTCAGCGCCGTCGGCGAGGAGGCCTTCGTGCCGGATTCGCGGACCAGGACGTCGGCATTGTTCTGGGTCGAAAGCGCGGACGTCGGTTCCTGGCGTATCGACACCGGGCTGCGCTACGAGGATGTCGCCGTTCGCGTGGCGCCGGACACGGAACGCCCGGGCGCGGCGGAGCCCGATCGCAGTTACCGTCCGTTGTCGGTCTCGGCCGGCGCGATCTGGCATTCCCGCGGCGACAGTCACCTGTCGTTCACGCTGGCGCGCGCCGAGCGAGCGCCGACGGCCCAGGAACTGTTCGCCTGGGGCCCGCACGTCGCCAGCCAGATCTTCGAGGTCGGTGACCCGAAGCTCGACATCGAGAGCAACCTGCACGGCGAGATCGGTTACCGCGTGCACGGCGGCCGCCTGACCGGTTCGGTGGTCGTCTACAGCGACCGCTTCGACGACTACATCTACCAGTCCGCCTCAGCCGACGAGGCCGACGGCCTGCCGCTGCGCCTGTGGTCCCAGCAGGACGCCGATTTCGTCGGCGGCGAAATCGAACTGCGCTACGACCTGGGGCATCGGCGCAGCGGCCACTGGCAGCTGTTCGGCTTTTACGACGCGGTCCGCGGCGAACTCGCCGACGGCCGGCGCGTGCCGCTGATGCCGCCGCAACGGATCGGGTTGGGCGCAGACTGGGATCTCGGCGACTGGGCGGCGGCACTGTTGTGGGTGCACGCCTCCGACCATGAACGGGTGGCGGAGTACGAGACGCCGACTCCGGGCTACGACCTGCTCAATGCCGACCTTTCGTGGCGCTTCGCCGCGTCCGAACACAGCGAGTGGGTGGTCTTCGCCAAGGCCCGCAACCTGCTGGACGAAGACATTCGCAACAGCACCTCCTACCTGAAGGACCGCGCGCCCCAGGCCGGCCGCAACTTCATGCTGGGCGTGCGCGCCCGGTTCTGATGGGCCGGAACCGGGGCTGACCTGAGGCAGGGCGTCCGCGGCCGGCGCCTGCTAAGCTGCGCAGGACCACCAACGACCGGGGAGCGACATGAACGTCACCGACCGAATCCAGACGACACTCGAGGAAATCCGCGCTGCCGGCCTGTACAAGGAGGAGCGTGTCATCACGAGCCCGCAGCAGGTCGAGATCCGCGTGCAGGACGGGCGCGAAGTGCTGAACTTCTGCGCCAACAACTACCTCGGGCTGGCCGACCATCCCGACGTCATCGCAGCCGCGCACCAGGCGCTGGACGACCACGGCTTCGGCCTGGCCAGCGTGCGCTTCATCTGCGGCACGCAGGACCTGCACAAGCGCCTGGAGCGGTCGATCTCGGCGTTCTTCGGCACCGACGACACGATTCTCTACACGTCCTGCTTCGACGCCAACGGCGGCCTGTTCGAAACCCTGCTGGGCGAAGAGGACGCGGTCATTTCCGACGCCCTGAACCACGCCTCGATCATCGACGGCATCCGCCTGTGCAAGGCCCGGCGCCACCGCTACCCGAACAGCGACATGGCCGCGCTGGAAGAAGCACTGCAGGCCACGCAGGACTGCCGCACGCGCCTGATCGCCACCGACGGCGCGTTCAGCATGGACGGCTACATCGCGAAACTGGACGAGATCACCGCGCTCGCCGAGAAATACGATGCCCTGGTGATGGTCGACGACAGCCACGCGACCGGTTTCCTCGGCCCGACCGGCCGCGGCTCGGCGGAACACCACGGCGTGATGGACAAGGTCGACATCTTCACCTCCACGCTGGGCAAGGCGCTGGGCGGCGGCTCCGGCGGTTTCACGACCGGCCGGCAGGAAATCATCGACCTGCTGCGCCAGCGCTCGCGGCCGTATCTCTTCTCGAACACCCTGCCGCCACCGCTGGTGGCCGCCGGCATCACCGTGTTCGAAATGCTCTCGTCGACCACGGCGTTGCGCGACCGCCTGGAGGAAAACACGCGCTATTTCCGCGCCGCGATGACGGATGCCGGCTTCGACATCAAGCCGGGCACGCATCCGATCGTGCCGGTGATGCTGTACGACGCACCGCTGGCGCAGGAATTCGCCGCCCGCCTGCTGGACGAGGGCATCTACGTGATCGGGTTCTTCTTCCCCGTCGTCCCGCGCGGCGAGGCCCGCATCCGCGTGCAGGTCTCGGCCGCGCACCGCCGGGACCACCTCGACCGCGCCGTCGCCGCCTTCACCAGGGTCGGGCGCGAACTGAAGGTCCTCGCGCAGGCCTAGAGCATTCGGTTTTCGCGCAGCCGCCGGGTGAGGAACTCATCCGCCGACAGCGGTTCGGGATAACGGTCGGGGCGGTTCGGTCCGACGCATTCCGGTAGCGTGCGAATCACGAAGTCCGGGTTCGGGTGCAGGAAAAACGGAATCGAATAGCGCGGCTGGCCGGCCGCCGGGCCGACGGGGTTCACGACGCGGTGCGGCGTGGACGGCAGCACGTCGTTGGTCAGGCGCTTCATCATGTCGCCGATGTTGACGACGATCGTACCGGGGATGCTGGTAACCGGCACCCAGCGGCCGTCGCGCGCCAGGATTTCCAGGCCGGCCGCGCTGGAACCGATGAGCAGCGTGATCAGGTTGATGTCTTCGTGCCGCGCCGCCCGCACGGCCGGCGTTTCGCCGTTACCGACCGGCGGGTAGTGGATCGCCCGCAGGATGCTGTTGCCGCGGTCCACGTGCGGCTCGAACCAGCCGTCGTCCAGCCCCAGGAAGCGCGCGATGACGCCCAGGATGCGGCGGCCGAGGCAGTCGAGCTCGCCGTACAGCGCCAGCGCCCGCGCGCGGAACTCGGGCGGCTCCGCCGGCCAGCGGTTCGGCGCGAGGATTTCCGGCCAGGGGTTCACGCCGTCCACCTCGCGCCCGACGTGAAAGAATTCCTTGAGATCGGGCACCGGGTTGTCCTTCGCGCGCTCGGTGCCGAACGGCGTGTACCCGCGCTGCCCGCCCGCTGCGGAACGGTACTGCGCCTTGGTCACCGCCGGCAGCGCGAAAAAACGCCGGAACACGTCATAGGCCCCGTCGATGACGGTGTCCGGAATGCCGTGGTTGCGAAACCCGCAGAAGCCGAATTCGCGGTAGGCGCGGCCGGCCTCGGCGACCAGCGCCGCCGTGTCGGATTCCAGCCGGCGCAGGTCGAGGACCGGGACGCTTTCGGGCATCAGGCGGCCGGCGCCGCACCGAGTTCGGCGGCGACGGTGTCCGCCAGTTCCCGGGCGAGTTGCGCGACGCGCTCCGGGTCCTCCCCTTCCAGCGTCACGCGGATCAGGGGTTCCGTGCCGGAAGGCCGCAGGATCACGCGGCCGCGCCCCTGCAGCGCCACCTCGGTGCTCTGCACGGCGCCACGAATGCGCTCGGACTGCGCGAAACGCTGCCGGCCGTCTTCCGTCACCGGTACGTTGATCATCGTCTGCGGCAGTTTCGCCATGCCGCTGCGCAACTCCTTCAGGCTGCGGCCGCTGCGCGCCATCAGTTCCAGCACGATCAGCGCGCTGACGATGCCGTCGCCGGTGCTGGCGCGGTCGAGCGCCAGCAAATGGCCCGACGTTTCGCCGCCCAGGGTCCAGCCGTTGCTGATCAGGGCGCGGTGGATGTGCCGGTCGCCGACGTCGGTGCGCAGAAACGGAATGTCCATGTCGGCGAGCGCGAGTTCGAGACCGAAATTGGTCATCACCGTGCCCACGACACCCCCGCGCATCATGCCCTCGGCCTTGCGGGCGCTGGCGATGATGTACAGCAGTTCGTCGCCGTCGACCAGCGTGCCGTCGCTGTCCGCCATGACCACGCGATCGCCGTCGCCGTCGAGCGCAATGCCGAGGTCGGCGCCGGTCTCGATCACGTGCCGCTGCATCGCCTCGGGCCGGGTCGACCCGCAATCCAGGTTGATGTTCAAGCCGTCCGGGCGGACGCCGATCGGGTAGACCTTGGCGCCCAGTTCGCGCAGCACGGCGGGCGCGACGCGGTAGGTCGCGCCGTGTGCGCAGTCGAGCGCGATGCGCATGCCGTTGAACAACGTGCCGAAGGGCATCGTGCCCTTGCAGAACTCGATGTAGCGGCCGGCGGCGTCATCGACGCGCTCGGCACGCCCCATGTGCGCCGAACTCACGGTCACGAAGGGCCGGTCAATCTCCTCCTCGATGGCCTGTTCCACCTCGTCGGGCAGCTTCTCGCCGTCGGCGGAGAAAAACTTGAGGCCGTTGTCCTCGTACGAATTGTGCGAGGCGGAAATCACGATGCCGGCGCAGGCGTACAGCGTCCGGGTCAGGTAGGCGACCGCCGGGGTCGGCATCGGGCCGAGCAGCAGCACGTTGGCGCCCGCCGCCGCGAGGCCCGCTTCCAGCGCGGATTCGAACATGTAGCCGGACACCCGCGTGTCCTTGCCGATGACGACGCCGCGCTTGTCGTTACCCGCCAGGACAACGCCCGCGGCCCGCCCCAGCCGCAGAATCCAGTCCGCCGTGATGGGATGTTCGCCGACGCGCCCGCGGACGCCGTCGGTGCCGAAGTATTTTCTGCTCATCCGGCAATTCTAGCGCTCCGGCGGCGGATTGTCCGCAGCCGAACCGCGTCGCCTTTTCAACTGCACGTAGAGACAGTTGGCATCAAACCCGGGCAATACACGCGGCGGGCCATGTGTCGGGGATCGCCGCAAATGGGCGGGGCCGCGCTGACCTGTCACCCGGTGCGGGACACGCCAGCACGCCTGCGCAAAAATCGAGGTATCAAAAAAAACCGAGGTCAAGGTCAATAAGCTACTTTGGCCCCGCGTACGGCACGCCGGTTCGAACGCCCAGCCCGGGCGGCCGGATGACCCGTCCCGGGGATGCAGGACGACCGGGCGGCCAATCATGCGAGGTTGGGACCGCTTGTCGGGCCTGCAGGCCCTCCCGCAGCTGACTACCCGGCTAATGCTGCTCCGCGGGGCC
>Ga0316576_10001673_pt1 | contig 12163 bp, 8 predicted proteins | sample S0NA_FD_203075 | JGI IMG/M metagenome (GOLD analysis project Ga0316576, IMG submission 203075) | Rhizosphere microbial communities from salt marsh grasses in Alabama, United States - S0-2_050615r3r5 | ecosystem: Host-associated > Plants > Roots > Rhizosphere | place: USA: Alabama | collected... | reverse complement strand
CGGCTGCGACCCACGGCGCGCCGCTCGGCGAGGATGAGGTGGCGGCGGCTCGCAAGGCGCTCGGCTGGGATGCGCCGCCGTTCGTGATCCCGGACGAGATTGCCACCGCGTGGGATGCACGCGAAAGCGGTGCTGCGGCCGAACAGCGCTGGAACGACGCGTTTGCGGCCTACGAGAAGGAATATCCCGAACTGGCGGCCGAGTATGCGCGTCGCATGGCCGGCAAGCGGCCGCACGGCTGGTGCAAGCACGCCGATGCGGCGATTGCGGAAATCGATGCCGAGGCCGCGGATATGGCGACCCGCAAGGCATCGCTGCGGGCCCTGAACGCGTTCGCGCCGTTCCTTCCCGAATTGGTGGGTGGCTCGGCCGACCTGACCGGCTCGAACCTGACCAAGCACGACGGTTCGACCCCGATATCGGGCAACGATGCCGGCGGCAACTATGTCTGGTTCGGGGTCCGCGAATTCGGCATGACGGCGATATGCAACGGGATTTGCCTGCACGGCGGTTTCGTCCCCTATGCGGGCACCTTCCTGACGTTCTCCGATTATTCGCGCAATGCGCTGCGCATGGCGGCGCTGATGAAAATTGGCACCATCCAGGTGTTTACCCACGACTCGATCGGTCTCGGCGAGGACGGGCCGACACACCAGCCGGTCGAGCATACGGCGAGCCTCCGGCTGATGCCCAACATGAGCGTCTGGCGACCCTGCGATGCCGTCGAAACGGCCGTCGCGTGGCGGTATGCGATCGAAAACGACACCGGGCCAACGAGTCTCATCCTGACGCGACAGGGCGTCCCGCACCAGGCGCGTTCGGCCAGCCAGATCGCCGACATCGCCCGCGGTGGCTACGTCCTGAAGGACTGCGACGGCGTGCCCGACGTGTTGCTGATTGCGACCGGTTCGGAGGTGCAGCTGGCGGTCGGGGCGGCCGAGGCGCTCGCTGCCGAAGGGGTTCGGGCGCGCGTCGTGTCGCTTCCGAGTACCGATGTCTTCGAGGCGCAGGACGCACACTACCGGGAGGCGGTACTGCCTGCGAAAGTCTCGGCCCGCGTGGCCATCGAGGCCGGCGCGACCGGCGGCTGGTGGCGCTACGTCGGGCCGCAGGGCAGGGTCGTCGGCATCGATCGTTTCGGCGAGTCGGCGCCAGCGGGCGAGTTGTTCGAACATTTCGGTTTCACCGTCGATAACGTCGTGGCCGTCGCCAAAGAATTACTGAATTAACTACGGGAGAAGACAAGCATGGCAATCAAGATCGGAATCAACGGCTACGGCAGAATCGGACGCAACGTCGTGCGCGCAATCCACGAGTACGGGCGCACGGGCGAGTTCGACGTGGTTGCGCTCAACGACCTCGGCGACCCCGAGACGAACGCGCACCTGACCCGCTACGACACGGCGCATGGCAAGTTCGGCGGCAAGGTGGAGGTCGATGGTGGCGACATTATCGTCAACGGCGATCGCATCAAGGTATTCGCCGAACGCGACCCGGGCAAGCTGCCCTGGGGCGATCTCGGCGTCGACGTCGTCATGGAATGCACGGGCCTGTTCCGTACGGCCGAGACCGCCGGCAAGCACATCGAAGGCGGGGCGAAGAAGGTCGTGATTTCCGCGCCGGGTGGTGCGGGTGTCGAGAAGACGATCGTCTACGGCGTCAACCACGGGATTCTCGAGGCGTCCGACAAGGTGATCTCGAACGCGTCGTGCACGACCAATTGCCTCGCGCCGCTGGTCAAGCCGCTGCACGATGCGATCGGCGTCAAGCACGGCATCATGACGACGATTCATGCCTACACGAACGACCAGGTACTGACCGACGTTTATCACAAGGACCTGCGGCGTGCCCGCTCCGGCACGATGTCGCAGATCCCGACGAGCACCGGCGCGGCGAAGGCCGTCGGCCTCGTGCTGCCTGAACTGAACGGCAAGCTCGACGGCTTCTCGATGCGCATACCGACGATCAATGTCTCGGCAGTCGACCTCACGTTCGTGGCCGAACGCGAGACGTCCGTCGAGGAGATCAACGAGATCATGCGCGCGGCCAGCAACGGCGCGCTCAAGGGCATCCTGTGCTACAACGAGGAGCCGCTGGTGTCGGTGGACTTCAATCACGACCCGGCGTCGTCGACCTACGATTCGACATTGACCAAGGTCATCGACGGCACCTGCGTCAAGGTCATCGCCTGGTACGACAACGAGTGGGGCTTCTCGAACCGCATGCTCGATACCACCGTTGCGTTGATGAATGCCTGAGTAAGGGAACCAGGGGACACGACATGGCTGTCATCAAGATGTCCGACGTCGACCTGTCGGGCAAACGCGTTCTCATCCGCGAGGACCTGAACGTGCCCGTCGCCGACGGGAAAGTCACGAGCGATGCGCGCATCCAGGCAGCGCTGCCCACGATCCGGGCGGCGCTGGATGCGAACGCGGCCGTCATGGTCATGTCGCATCTCGGTCGTCCAACCGAGGGGCAGCCGGAGGAGCAGTTTTCCCTCCAGCCCGTTGCGGATCACCTCGGGTCGCTGCTCGGGCGCGACGTGCCGCTCGTGAAGGACTGGATCGACGGTGTCGATGTCGAGCCGGGCGATGTCGTGCTGCTGGAAAACGTCCGGTTTCTGGCCGGGGAGAAGAAAAGCGATCCCGAGCTCGCCCGCAAGATGGCGGCGCTTTGCGACGTGTTCGTGATGGATGCGTTCGGCACGGCGCACCGGGCCCAGGCCAGCACCTACGGCGTTGCGGAATTTGCGCCGATTGCCTGTGCGGGTCCGCTGCTTGCTGCGGAACTCGACGCCCTGGAAAAAGCCCTCGACAAGCCGGCGCGCCCGTTCGTGGCAATCGTCGGCGGTTCCAAGGTCTCGACCAAGCTGACGGTTCTCGATGCGCTTGCGGACAAGGTGGACACGCTGATCGTCGGCGGGGGCATTGCGAATACGTTCATCGCCGCCGCGGGGCACGGTGTGGGCAAGTCGCTGTACGAAGCCGACATGCTGGATACCGCGCGCGAACTCGCCGCGGACGCCGCGTCGCGGGCCGAAATTCCGGTGCCGACCGACGTGGTCTGCGGCAGCGAGTTCGCCGCGGACGCGGCAGCGACGACGCGCGATGTCGGCAGTGTGACCGAGGACGAGATGATTCTCGATATCGGTCCGGAGACCGCGGCACGCTTCGCCGGCATTCTCGCGGAGGCCGGAACGATCATCTGGAACGGGCCGGTCGGCGTGTTCGAGTTCGACCGTTTCGGCGAGGGAACCCGGGTCCTGGCCGAGGCGATCGCCGCAAGCGATGCGTTTTCCGTCGCGGGCGGCGGCGATACGCTGGCCGCAATCGACAAGTACGGCGTGCGCGACGGGATTTCCTATATCTCGACAGGTGGAGGCGCATTCCTCGAATTCGTCGAGGGCAAGAAGCTGCCGGCCGTCGAGATGCTCGAACGGCGCGGCGCCCGGTAGCCCTGCGGCGGGCTAGGCGGTCTGCAGCGCACCCCAGTCTCCCGTGATGGCGAGGGTCATGCCGGGATACTGGATGTTGACGAACAGGGTGCGGCCGTCGGGCGAGAAGCAGGCACCGGCCAGTTCCGAGTCCGAATAGGCATTGTCGGCGATCAGGTACTGGCTGCCATCGGGTCGCACGCCAACGACGCTGCAGCTCGAGTTGTCGAGGGTGTCCTCGCAGGCGATGAGATCGCCCCATGGGGCGGCCGTGAGGTTGTCGGCATAGCACAGCAGCGAGGTGGCATCGGCTTCTGCGATGAGCGTCAGTTCGCCCGGACGTTTCGTTTCCTGTGGCGTCCCCTCGTGTGGGCTCGGCAGGTAAGTGAATACCTGGCCCCGCCGCGCCGGTCCCCCGATCGTGCACGCGAACGCGTAGCGGTCGCCCGCGCGGCAAAGGCCTTCGCCGCGCGCAAACATGGCCGCGCCCTGCAGGGCGCCGCGCAGGCGCAGATCGTTCTCCTCGGGATCGACGTCTGCAAGGTCGATCCAGTGCGTGGCGAGCGGAACGCGCAGCGCCAGTCTCCTCGCGTTGTCCCAGTTGTGGGTCGAGAGCGAGGGTCGGCCATCGACGGCCAGCGCCTGGAGCCGCCCGCCGGCCGCGAGCTTGCCGGGGGTGTCGGGAATGTAGCGGTAGAACAGGCTGTGGTGGCGGTCTTCGGTCATGTAGACGATGCCTGTGCGCGGATCGACGGCGCAGGCCTCGTGCTCGAAGCGCCCCATGGCCTTGATCGGAACGGGGCTGACGAGCCCGTCGGCATCCGCGGGTACCTCGAAGACATAACCGTGCCGCTGTTGACGTACGTGGCGGTTCCAGAGTCCCCATTCAGTTCCGGGGTTCTCGAAACACTCTTCGCACGATAGCCAGCTGCCCCAGGGCGTGGCGCCCCCGGCGCAATTCGTTTCCGTTCCGGCCAGGCTCAGGAATTGACGTTCCGTCTCGCCGGTTGCCGGATTGAACACCGTCGTCGTCGTGCCACCGGGACCGGGCGTCGTGCCGTTGCCGTCATCGTACACGGCGGCGCGGATGCGCTCCGGCAGAGCCCCGTAATCCTCGCCGAAGGCACTGGCGTCGCGGGATGCAGGTTTGAGTTCGTGATTGCAGACGAGCCGGATGCGCCCTCCGGGCGCGGGAAATGCTGCCATTCCGTCGTGTGCGCCCGGCACCCTGAGGCCGTCACTCATGCGATCACCGCAGCGCGAGACGATCGCATAACGCAAGCCAGGCGCGAGGTCGAGGATGCGCTCCGGGTCCCGGAGGAGTGCGCGGCGACCGGCGGTGGCCGTCGCCCCGGCACTGGCCGCGGCAACAAGCGGCGGCGTTGCCGCTGCTGCCGCGATGCACTGCAAGAAATGTCGGCGGTTTAACATGGGTTCGAGATTTGCCTGGTCGTACCAGCAGACTAGCGATTTGGCGTTACGGTTAGGATACAGGATTCCTGGCGAATCCCTGCTACGCCGGGTGCCGAGCTATGCAATAATCGCGCGCATGTTGAGACGAACCAAGATTGTGGCGACGCTGGGACCGGCCTCGGAAAATCCCGCTACGCTGCGGAAAATGATCGATTCCGGGCTCGATGTCGCGCGCCTGAATTTTTCGCATGGCAGTGCGGACGAGCATCGCGAGAGAGCTCGGCACTTGCGCGAAGCGGCTGCGGCTTGCGGCAGGGATGTCGGCCTGATCGGCGACTTGCAGGGTCCCAAGATTCGCGTAATGCGTTTCAAGCGCGGCAGCGTGCATCTGCGCACCGGTGACCCGTTCTTCCTCGATAGCCAGCTCGGCCTCAAGGACGGAACGAACAAGGGCGTCGGCGTGGCACTCGACACGCTGCACGAGGACGTGGAGCCCGGCGATACGCTGTTGCTGAACGACGGCCTGATTTCGCTGCAGGTCGACGGGGTAGAGGGGACGCGGATTCACACCACCGTGCTCGACGGCGGATTTCTTTCCGATCACAAGGGCATCAACCTGAAGGGCGGCGGGCTGTCGGCTGCGGCATTGACCGACGTCGACCGGGAGAACATCCGGCTTGCCGCCGAGCTCGACATCGACTTCCTCGCCGTGTCGTTCGTGCGCAGCGGGGACGACATCGACGAGGCTCGCCGCCTGTTCGAAGCGGCCGGCGGCCGAGGCCAGATCGTCGCCAAGATCGAACGCACGGAGGCCGTCGAGAACATCGATTCGATTATCGCCGCGGCTGACGTGATCATGGTGGCGCGCGGCGATCTCGGCGTCGAAATGGGCTACGCGGGGCTAACCGGTATACAGAAGAAGCTGATCCGCAAAACCCGCAAGGCGCACAAGATCGTCATCACGGCGACCCAGATGATGGAGTCGATGATCGAGAATCCGATCCCGACACGGGCGGAGGTGTCGGACGTTGCCAATGCCGTCATCGACGGTACCGACGCGGTGATGCTGTCCGGGGAAACGGCGGTCGGCAAGCATCCCAACAAGGCAATCCAGGCCATGGCGGAGGTCTGCGTCGGGGCCGAGAAGTACCAGGTGCCGCACTCGGGTTCACAGCGGGCAAGCGACCATTTCGACCGCGTCGACGAGGCAATCGCGATGGCGGCGATGTACACGGCCAATCACCTGCACGTCAAAGCGATCATCGCGCTGACCGAGTCCGGTTCGACGACCCGCTGGATGTCGCGCGTTCGGTCCGATATTCCGATCTATGCACTAACGCCCCACAAGGCGACCAGTCGGCGCGTGGCACTTTACCGCGGTGTCTACCCGGTCGAATTCGGCATCGACATCGACAACCCGCGGCGACTGTACCAGGACATCTTCACGACGCTGCTGGCCAAAGGGCATGTCGCGGTCGACGATCTCGTGATCTTCACCAAAGGGGATCTCGACGGTGTGTCCGGCAGCACCAACGCCATGAAAATCCTGCGGGTGACGGAAGCGACCTGATGAAACGGCTGCGCAGGGCTGCCGGTGTCGTCCTCGCCGCCGCGGCACTGCTTGCGCTGGGCGGCTGGTTGCTGCTGCGCGCCAGCCTGCCCGACCTCGACGGCCGCGTCGAGGTGGCCGGCATCGACGGCGTCGTGACTATCGCGCGCGACGGCAGAGGCATCCCCGAGATTACGGCGGAAAACCGGGCCGACCTCGCATTTGCGACCGGATTCGTGCACGGACAGGACCGCTTCTTCCAGATGGACCTGCTGCGCCGGCAGGCGGCGGGGGAACTGTCGGAACTCGTCGGCGCCGCTGCGCTCGGCGTGGACAGGCGGCATCGCCTGCATCGATTTCGGGACCGCGCGCGACAGGCATACGATGCGGCAAGCGCACGCGAACGGGCGCTCGTCGATGCATACAGTGCCGGCGTCAATGCCGGCTTCGCGTCGCTCGGCGCGCGGCCCTTCGAATACCTGGTCCTCGGTGCCGCGCCGCGTGCGTGGGAACCGGCCGATTCACTGCTCGTCGTCTACACGATGTACCTGCAGCTCAATGACGCGCGGGCCGAACAGGACACCCAGCGAGGCCTGGCGAACCGTGTGCTGCCTCCCGCGGTGTACGCATGGCTCTATCCGCAGGGAACCTCGTGGGACGCTCCGCTGATGGGGGCGCCACGTGAGCCGGAGCCGATCCCGGCGGCCGACATCTACGCAATTCGGGACATTGCGGACGATCCCCCGCCGGCCGACGAGTCGGGCCGCTCGCCCTTGAGAGGCAGCAACAACTGGGCCGTGGCCGGCGCCCTGACGGCCAACGGCAAGGCCCTCGTGGCCAACGACATGCATCTCGGGCTCAGCGTGCCGAATATCTGGTACCGCGCGCGCCTCCGGGTGCGTGGGAGCGATCCCGTTGACGTTACGGGTGTCACGCTACCCGGCTCGCCGTTCATTGTTGCGGGCAGCAATACACACGTCGCGTGGGGCTTCACGAACAGCTACGGCGACTGGAGCGACGCGGTGCTGTTGCGGCCCGGTTCGGTTCCCGGAACCTACAGGGTGCCGGGGGGCGAACGGGAATTTGCCGTCTACCAAGAGACGATCCGGGTAAAAGACGGCGACCCCGTCGAATTCCAGGTTCGCGAAACGATCTGGGGGCCCGTCGTCGACGATGCCGATTACCCCGACGGCGAAATCGCCGTCAGCTGGGTCGCCCACAAGCCCGGCGGCGTCAATCTCAGGATCGTCGAACTCGAAACGGCGGCGAACGTGGCGCAGGCGCTCGATATCGCCAACACGATGGCGATGCCCCCGCAGAATTTCGTATGCGGTGATGCGAGTGGCAACATCGGCTGGACCATCGCAGGCAGGATTCCGCGCAGGACGGATTTCGACGCGATGTTGCCCGCCGACTGGAGCGGGGGGCACGGCTGGCAGGGCTGGTACGAACCGCGCGAGTATCCGCGAATCGTCAACCCGGAGAGCGGTCGTATCTGGACCGCCAACGCGCGGGTGGCGGATGCCGAGGCCCTGCGCATCATCGGCGACGGGGGCTACGCGCTCGGGGCGCGAGCCCGCCAGATTCGCGATGCCCTGTTCGCTCAGGACAGGTTCACGCCCGAGGACATGCTCGCCATCCAGTACGACGATCGCGCGATCTTCCTGTCGCGCTGGCGTGACCTGTTGCTCACCGTACTCGATGAAGGCGCGATCGCCGGCAGGCCCGCACTGGCCGAGTACCGCAGGCTCGTCGAGGACTGGCTGCCGCGGGCCGCGCCGGACTCGGTCGGCTATCGGCTCGTGCGGGCCTTTCGTCTCGAAGTTGAGCGTCGCGTTTTTCATGCGTTGACCGGGCCGGTGCGCGCCGCGTACGGCGGCGATGCCGGGCTGCGGCGCAGCAACCAGTTCGAAGGTCCGCTGTGGTCGCTCGTGACGGCACGTCCGCCGCACCTGTTGCCTGCCAACTACGCGAGCTGGGAGGCGCTGATGCTCGCGGCCGTGGAGCAGAATATCGCCTGGTTCGACGCCAACTTCGAGGGGCCCCTGGCGGAGCGCACCTGGGGCGAGCGCAATACGGCGTCGATCCGGCATCCTCTGAGCCGTGCGATCCCGCTGCTGGGGGGGTACCTCGACATGCCGGCCGACAGGCTGCACGGCGATCGCGATATGCCGCTGGCACAGGGGCCGGGATTCGGTGCGTCGGAACGATTCGCCGTCTACCCGGGCGACGAGGACGGCAGCATCCTGCACATGCCGACCGGGCAGAGCGGCCATCCGTTATCGGCCTTTTACGGCCATGGGCACGAGGAGTGGGTGCGCGGGCGCTCCGGCGCTTTCCTGCCGGCCGACGCGGTCCATACCCTGACGCTGACCCCCGACAGGCGTTAAGATGTCCTCCTGAGGGTACTCAGGGAATTTCGATGGCTGACAACAAGTTCACCGGCACCAGTTCCTATATCGCGACGGACGATCTGCGCATGGCGGTCAACGCCGCGGTCACGCTCGAACGTCCCATCCTGGTCAAGGGAGAACCGGGAACCGGGAAGACACAGCTGGCGGTCGAGGTCGCGCGATCCCTCGGCAAGCCGCTGCACGAGTGGCACATCAAGTCGACGACCAAGGCGCAGCAGGGCCTGTACGAATACGATGCTGTCGCACGCCTCAGGGACTCCCAGCTCGGCGACGATCGCGTGCACGACATCGCGAATTACATCGTGCGGGGAAAAATATGGGAGGCCTTCGAGTCGGACGAACAGCCGGTTCTCCTTATCGACGAGATCGACAAGGCGGACATCGAGTTCCCGAACGACCTGTTGCGGGAACTGGACCGGATGGAATTCTATGTCTACGAGACGAAGCAGCTGGTCGAGGCGAATCACCGGCCGATCATCGTGATTACGAGCAATAACGAAAAAGAACTGCCGGATGCTTTCCTGCGACGCTGTTTCTTTCACTACATCAAGTTTCCCGACAGGGAAACGATGGCCGAGATCGTCAAGGTCCACTACCCGGACCTGAAGAAGGAGTTGCTGTCGGAGGCCCTGAATGCTTTCTACCGCGTGCGTGACGTGCGGGGATTGAAGAAGAAGCCGTCCACATCGGAACTCCTCGACTGGATCAAGCTGCTGCTCGCCGAAGACATTCCGCCCGAAGTACTGCGCGGAGGCGACAGTCGCAGTGCAATTCCACCGCTGTACGGTGCGTTGCTGAAGAACGAGCAGGACGTTCACCTGTTCGAGCAGCTCGTGTTCCTCGACCGCCGCAGCAACCCGCAGTAGGCAAATGCTGTTGTCGTTCTTTTTCCTGCTGCGGCATGGCGGCATCAAGGCGTCGATCACCGAGTGGCTGGCGCTCCTCGAGGCTTTGCAGCACGGGCTCGCCGGACAGAGCGTGGACGATTTCTACTACCTTGCACGTACCGCGCTCGTAAAGGACGAATCCGACCTCGATCGTTTCGACCGCATTTTCGGTGCGTATTTCAAAGGCATAGAGGACTCGCTCGGCGACCTGTTCGAGGACATTCCCGACGAGTGGCTGCAGAGACAGGCGGAACTCATGCTGACCGAGGAAGAGCGCAGGCAGATCGAGGCGCTCGGCGGTTTCGACGAGTTGATGAAGGCGCTGAAGGAACGGCTCGAGGAGCAGGAGGATCGGCACGAGGGCGGCGGTAAATGGATCGGCACCGCCGGTACGTCGCCCTTCGGCGCGTATGGCTACAATCCCGAAGGCGTGCGCATCGGGCAGGACGGGTCGCGAAACCGCCGTGCCGTCAAGGTCTGGGATCGACGCGAGTACCGCAACCTCGACGACTCACTCGAACTCGGCACGCGCAATATCAAGGTCGCGCTGAGGCGCTTGCGCAAGTTCGCGCGCGAAGGCGCCGCGGATCAGCTGGACCTGGACGCTACGATCGACAAGACGGCCCGCAACGCGGGCCTGCTCGATATCCGCATGATCCCCGAACGCCACAACGCCATCAAAGTGTTGCTGTGTCTCGATGTCGGTGGTTCGATGGATGACCACGTGCACGTGTGCGAGGAAATGTTCTCGGCGGCGCGCAGCGAATTCAAGCATCTCGAGTATTTCTATTTCCACAACTTTATCTACGAGGCGCTGTGGAAAGACAATCGGCGCCGGCACACGGAGAAGACGCCGACGCTCGACATCGCGCACAAATACGGTCCGGATTACAAGCTCATTTTCGTCGGCGATGCGACCATGAGTCCTTACGAAATCGCCTATCCCGGCGGCAGCGTCGAGCACTGGAATGAAGAAGCCGGCGCGGTCTGGATCAGGCGCCTCCTCAATTCCTACCCGAAGGCAGTGTGGCTGAACCCGGAACCGAGGGAGCGCTGGGAGTACACGCCCTCGACCCGGCTCATTCGCGAACTGATGGGGGACCGCATGTACCCGCTGACGATCGCCGGCCTCGATGAGGCAATCCGGGAACTGCACTGACGCGCAGGGCTCAGGGCGCGCCGAGCTCCGCGAGGTCGGCAAGCACCTGCTTCGAGTGCGCGTCCGGGTCGACCTTGTCGTAGTGCTTGGCGATCGTGCCGTCGGGGCCGATGATGAACGTCTGGCGCTTTGCAACCTCCATTCCCAGCATCCGCGTCTTCACGCCATAGGCGGACGCGGCGGTGCCCTCGACGTCGGCTAGCAGCGGGAACGGCAGGCCGTGCTTCTCCGAGAAGGACTTGTGTGACTCCACGTCATCGAGACTGATGCCGAGGATCTGGGCGTTCAGGTCGCGGAAGGCAAAGATATTGTCGCGAAACTCGCAGGCTTCGGTCGTGCAACCGGGCGTGTCGTCTTTCGGGTAAAAATACAGAACGACCCACTGGTCGCGGTAGTCTTCCAGCGAGTGCAGCTGGCCTTCCTGGTCAGGCAGCTCGAACTCGGGCGCCGGACTGCCGACCGCAACCTGATCGTTCGCCATGCCGATCGACGTAAAGCCGAGAACGACGGCCAATGCCACCGCGACAACGATCAAAACAAGATTTCGCTTCATGGGTTTCTTCCGAAAAACGCAGAGGCAGTATAATACGGATACTCAGCGGGCAATGTAACTGTTTGTAATGATGACGCCGTCACAGGGAGACGTGAAGACCGCGCTCGTTTTGCCGGGCGGCGGCGCGCGGGGGGCATTCCAGGTCGGGGTTCTCAAGGCCGTGGCGGAGCTGTTGCCACGCCGGTCGCAGAACCCGTTCCCGATCCTGAGCGGAACCTCGGCAGGGGCAGTTAACGCGGTTGTCATCGCGACTCGGGCCAACCGGTTCCGGGTAGCGGTCGCCGAGCTCGACCGGGTCTGGTCGCATTTTCGCTGTCACCAGGTGTACCGCACGGACCACCTGACGATGCTGAAGAGCAGCCTGCACTGGTTTGCCGCGCTGGCCTTCGGCGGCTGGCTGGTCGGTATGCCGAAGTCGCTTCTCGACAATTCGCCGCTGCGCAGCCTGCTCAGCCGCAATCTGCATTTCCCGCGGATCCTCGATGCGATCGAGGCAGGGCATCTCGACTCGGTTGCGGTCACTGCCGCGGGTTACGCGTCGGCACGTTCGATATCCTTCTTCGAAGGCCGCCCGGAGCTGTCCGACTGGCAACGGACGCGCCGGCTCGGCAGGAAAGCCGAGCTGCACATCGATCACGTGATGGCCAGTATCGCGGTCCCGTACGTATTTCCGCCGGTGCGCATCGGCAACGAGTACTTCGGCGACGGGGCGATGCGCCAGGCAACGCCACTCAGCCCGGCCGTTCACCTCG